>Ga0310834_101581_pt1 | contig 13182 bp, 16 predicted proteins | sample SM_ome_2_FD_201314 | JGI IMG/M metagenome (GOLD analysis project Ga0310834, IMG submission 201314) | Sorghum-adapted microbial communities enriched on stacked mutant (SM) sorghum from Joint BioEnergy Institute, Emeryville, California... ... | reverse complement strand
CCCGGCGGACGCGATCCATACGGGCGCATTCCGGCCCTTCGGGCAGCGGCGTAACAGTGGATCTGGTCCTGCCAGGGACTCCGGGTTCGATTCCCGGCGCCGCCGCCAGCCGATCAATCCAGCCCGACGCCCTTCCCGATTCCGCAGCAGAGGACGAGATCAATGCCACGAGACGTCATCGACGCGTATGACGATCAGCTCTGGGCCATCGACAACGACGGCGGCAAGGAACGGCTCGTTTGTCACGAGCCGGCCATCGTCGAAGTGGTCAGCAACACCTGCAACCGCCGAATCGACCGGGGCATTCCGGTCTCGATGGCGGTGAACAAGCGCGCCCTGATCCGCGCCCACGCCGAGAACTACAGCGGCCCTACGGCGAAGCTGATCGTTTCCTTCGCCGACTTCCTCGACGAGAAGGCCGGTCCGCGAGCAAGCCGTGCCGAACGCGAGGCCGAGAAGCGGATCGCCTCCGGGCTCTGCAAGTTCGAGGACATCGGCCTGATCTACAAACCGGGCACGAAGGTGATCTTCGATCGCCGCGGCAGCCGGACCGGCGGCGTTATCAAGATCTGCAAGCAGGAAAGCTGGACCTCGGAATCCGGGCGACGCCATCGCTACATGCATATCGAGATCCGCTGCTGGCACCATTCGGTCCACGGCTTCTCGGAGTACACGGTCCTTGAGCAGATCGATGACTTCAAGCATGTCCGCGCTATCTCCGGATTGCCGCTGAAGATCGCCGACGACGACGAAGTCGCCCGTTTGGCCGAGCGCGGCGTCAAGCTGCGTGAGATGGCGTTCGGCACGTATCACGCCGAGTACGAAGGCAACATGCTGGCGGGAAAGGGCGGCTGGTACATGCAGCGCCGTCCGGCCACCGGCCGTGCGATCATCGACGTCCAGACCCTGGCCAAGCTCGATAACGAGCTTTATCGGACGATCTCGCCGACGAGTGATTACTACTCGTATCGGGACAACGACGTGAAGAAGGTCGAGAACGTGCCGGACGACGAGCTGTTCGCCGTCATCCCGACGGTCATCGGTTTCTCTCTCGTCAACAAGTCCTGGGGCCTGTTCGATCTCGATCGGATCCGGCCGGCTGAGTACGACAAAAGCGCCTTCGATCTCCTCGTTCTGAAGGACGACGTCAAGCGCCTGCTCAAGAGCCTGATCCGGCAATCGAACCGCGGCTTCACGGACATCATCCGCGGCAAGGGCGGCGGGACGACGATCCTGCTTCATGGCCGCGCCGGTGTCGGCAAAACGCTGACGGCCGAGGCGGTTGCCGAGCTGCTCGAACGCCCGCTCTACACGATCTCCGTCGGGGAACTCGGCTCGAGTCCCGAGGAGCTCGAAAAGGGCCTCTCGACGGTGCTCGCTTACGCCTCCGCCTGGAACGCCGTTCTGCTCCTGGACGAGGCCGACATCTACATGGAGCGTCGCGACGCCAACAACATCAAGCGCAACGCGATGGTCGCGATCTTCCTTCGCCTGCTGGAGTACTACAATGGCGTGCTCCTGCTGACGACCAACCGCGTCCAGAACTTCGACGAGGCGTTCCACTCCAGGATCGCGCTCGCGATCAACTACCCAGAGCTGGAGGAGGATGCCCGCCGGAAGGTCTGGGAGAACCTGTTCCGGGCCGCCCGGATCACCACGGTCGATCCCGCGATGTTCGCCCACTACCCGCTGAACGGGCGACAGATCAAGAACACGATCCGCATGGCGCAAAACCTGGCGGCCGATGATGGAGTCCCGGTCGGCCCCGAGCATTTCGAGATCGTCCTGGGTGTCGTCAACCGGTTTCGTCAGGATATTCTGACGCTGTCGGAAGAAGAGTAAGGAGGCCCCATTGGCCAATCACGCATTCGCTTCCTGCAAGGGCGCCCGAAAGCGCGCTCTCTTCCTCGCCTTCGCCAACGGCCTCCATGAGGCCGAGGCACGCTTTCCCGGATGCCTGAGCATCGACTCCGATTCGCAGGGCGCAAGGGTGCAGCTGCTGGACCCGAAGACGAAGGCAACCGCCTGCAGCGTCGACTTCTGGGCAAACGGCAACAAGGTCGAGTGGCGCCACTCGGCCGATTTTGGCCTCACCTGGTGGTTCGAGCAGACGATCGCCTCGATCGCGGCGCGCGCGGCGTCCAAGGCGCTTGGGCGCCCGGTCGTCCTGACGGAGGAAGGGGTCAGCGAAACCCTGAGGCCCGATTTCGACGCGAAGTATCCCAGGCTTTCCGACTGGATGTCGAGCTTGATGGATTCGGTCGGCCCCGGCAGGACGATCGCGCCCATTCCGAAGCCGCTCCTGACGGAGCGGTTCGCTGCGCTCGAGAGCGTCATCGAGGGGCCCGGCCTCTCTTAAGACGCCCACCTGCACATTTCCGAGAGCCCAATGCGTTCGCGGGCCGGTTTCGATCCGGCGACCTTTTCCTTGGATCGCCGGAGCGTACCCATGTTCGTTCTTTCGCGCCGGCGCCCATCCGTCGATCTCTGGTAAACGGATTTTGCTGCAAAGGAAAATTACCGCATGGCCCTGCACATCGTCTACAAAGCCAAGGCACGGGATCCGAGAACCGGCGAAATCCGGACCGAACTCTTCCGGGCCTTTGTCGACGCTTTTACCGAAGCCGATCTGAACACCGGCGCCAAGATCGATCGCGGCTAGAAGGCCCTGAAGAAGATCCTTCAGCAGGATATGCCGAACTGTGAGATCCTGGGAGCGACGATCCTCTGGTGGAAGGAGCTCGAGGGCTGATATCGAAAACGATGCAGGAGAAGCGCTCGCGGCCGGGCGTCACGACGGCCGCGCGCCTTCCGGAGTTTTCCTGAATTATTTTTCTACGGCAAATACCGCGTTTCGCGATACCGCACCATATTCGATCTTGAAATTCGGATTCGCGCTTGCCGGCCTGTCCCGGGAAGCGTATACGAGACCGGCGGACGCATAGGCTTGCTTCCTTCTACATTCAGTCGGAAATGAAATCAGCTGCCTGATTTGTCCGCCGTCCACACAAACTGACTGTCTTGTCGCCCGGCGGGATCCGCCGGGCGATTTGTTTTAGGGCCACCAGGCTCCGATTCTTTCGACCCGCAAACCTCGAGGATACCGCCCGATGCTCCAGAAGGTTCTCGTCACGCTCTTCTCGCGGATACAGGTTCCCGCCGCCGGGCACGGCAAGGCCGTCGGAGAACAGCTTGCCAGGGCCCTCAACGCCGAGGCCGCCAGCTTCGGCTACGGCTTCGACGCGGATCTGATGGCACGGATCGCCGCGCTGCCGCGGGCGCGCTTCGACGAATTGCGCGGGCGGCTGCTGCCGCTCCTCGGCGAGGTTTGCGGCGGCAACGTCACGCATCGGGCCCTGTTCAACAAGTTTCCCTACGACACCCCCGATCACTGGGATTACCTGGTTCGGCGCCTCATCGGCATCGTCCAGACCGCCGCCGGCATGCGGCCGAACCAGTCCCAGGTTCTGAGCTGCGGGCATGTTGTCGATTCCCGGATCTTCAATCTGGACGACTTCGGCGCCTGCCCGGTTTGCCAGTTCCAGGTCCCCGAGACGTCGGGCTCCGAAGAGATCCGCCACGCCTATCGGCGGATCACGCCCCTCAAGATCCTGAGTGCCGCCGACGACGGCTTTCTCTGTGAGCGCGCCGCCATGATGCTGGCGCGCCCTTCCTCGCTCTCCGCGGACGAGAAGGCGTTCCTGCGCGAGGTTGCCCAACGGCCGGACCTTGCGGAGAAGGTCACGCTTCCGGAGCGGATCTATCGCGAAACCCTGCCGTTCGCCTATCTGGTCCTTGGCGAGCGCCTTCGGGACCGGCTTTCGGGCGCGACGGACCTGCTGCGGATCGCCTCGTTCCTCAGCGACCCGGAGGCCGATCTTTCGTTGACGCGAAGCGTCCGCTTCAAGCTGTCGACGCGCCACAAGAAGGCGCTCGTGCGGATGCTCGAGGGGCTTGACAATCTCGAGGAGGACCTGTTGCGCCATCGCGAGCGCTGGTTGCGCCTGGGAGAAATCATCAATCCCGGCACCGCAGCAAACCGCCGGCGTTTCCCGCGCACGGCGGCCGCCTTCGACATGCTGCGCAACGACCCTAGCTCGATCGAGAGCTTCTCCCGGAAGGTCGATCGCAAGGTTCGGGCTCGCGTTGTCGACGCCGAGCTGCTGGCTCTGCTGGTCACCCGCCCGGGTGAGCTCCTGCGGCGCCTCGATTTCCTGCTGCGCACGGCCAGGAGCCCGAAACCGGTTCTCGGGGCGCTGAAGCAGGCCCTGCCCAAGGCGTCTTCGAAGACGCTCTTCGAGGTGCGGAAATACCTGACGCACCGGGCCGTCGCGGCGCCCGAGACGCGCGCCTTCATCCCGAAGGGCGTGGCCACGAAGATTAAGGTCGTTCCCGACCAGCGGGCGGTGATTCCCGGAGACGTTCTCGAGGAGGCCATCCGGCTGATCGACGCGGAGCTGAGCCGGCGCCTGTCGGTCCTGCCCGCGATGGGCAAGGTCTACATCGATCCGGCTCTTTGCGACATTGTCATGCCGTTCAACCGGCGCGGCGATTCCTCGACGTCGGCGCCCGTCACCAAGGGCTCGCGCTACGCGGTCGCCGAGACGGCCGAGGTCGTGCGTCTTTTTGTCTGGTGGCGCGGAGACGTCGACGTCGATCTGTCGCTTGCCCTGTTCGATCAAGACTTCGAGATGGTCGAGCAGATCTCATGGACCCGGACCAGCAGCGGGATGACGCTCATTCATTCCGGCGATGTCCGGAACGCGCCGGACGGCGGGTCGGAGTTCATCGACTTCGAGATCGACGATCTTCTGCGTCGCGGCGTCCGCTACGCGGCGACGTCCGTCACCTCCTACCGCGGCGAGACCTTCGACATGTTCCCGTGCTTCGCCGGCTTCATGGAGCGCGATTCCATGAAATCGGGACGCAAGTACGAGCCGGAGTCGGTCGCTCTGAAGTTCGATCTGGCGGTGAAGAACACCTCTCATATTCCGCTGATCTTCGACCTCGCGGCGCGACAAATGGTCTTCGCCGACATTGCCTTCGGCATGGGCCGTTATGGCACGGTCGTCGGGCAAAAGGAAAAGCTCGCGGCGACAGCAAAGGTCGTTCTCGACCTGTCCTCGACGAAGCCCACGGCCTACGACGTGCTGCACGCCCACGCATCCGCCCGCGGGACGCTGGTTCGGGATCCCGATCTGGCCGACCTGGTCTTCACGAGGGATGCGCTCGACCTCGAGGCCGTTGTCGCAATGATGGAGGCCTGATCCGATGTCCGTCAAACCGTCTGACGCCGCTCGCTTCCTCTGCGAACGGAGCGGGTGGCGGATGACTCATCTCGTTCTGCACAGGATCCTCTATGTTGCCCAGATGTTGCATCTGGGGAGCGAAGGGACACGGTTGATCGACGCCTGCTTTCAGGCCTGGGACTTCGGTCCGATCCTGCCGGAGCCGTACCGAAAGCTCCGGATATTCGGGGTACGGCCGATCCGGGACGTCTTCTGTTCGGCTCACCCTATCAACGGGGCGTCGGAGGCCGCGGCTCTGGCGGAGGTTTCAGACCATCTTATGGGCGTGGACCCGGCCAAGTTGGTCGCGATTACCCGCCGGAAGGGTGGCGCCTGGGCCCGAAACTATGTCCCTGGCCTCAACGGGCTGGTTATTCCGGACGTTCAGATCGCGGAAGAATACCACGCTCGTCTTGCGACCACAGGAGCTGCGCCGGACGGCAATTCCGAACCGATGACGACGCCGTTACATCGATGACAATTGGGGGACGGACGGTGTTGTCCGACCCCGCTTTCTCTGATCAGTCCGTTGCTTGCGCTGCGGGAAGCCGCCGTCTCCGAACGAGCATCAGCCCCGCCAGCCCCGCGCCGATCAACGCAAGCGACGTCGGCTCAGGGACGGACCGAGGATCGTCGCCCTCGTGGAGGGCGGCATCTCCTCAGAGTGGGCTCGCGACTCCTTTTCTCATACCACAGCCCCTGCATGCAGTTTGATTGACGCCCCTCATGTCATCGCCGGCGCGGCTGCGATACTCGGATCGCGCCGGCGGTGCTTGGCGATTGAGACAGAGAGCAGGAAGTAAGGCCCATGAATCGGTCATCCATTCGGGCACTCACGGCGATTTGCTCGAGGCGGCAGCTCAGCGGCTGGCGTCGCTCCGGACGCGTGCCCGGCGGCCTTCACTGGTTCGATCCCGAGGTTGTCGGCGATTACCTGACCGAAGAGCAGTGCGTGACGATCACCGCTCCCTTCGCCTTGTTCGACACCCGTGGGCTCGAGCCTGCGACGCAGCTCGTCGAGGAGTGGAAAGCGGACCCAAATATCCTTCTGGAAATCATCGGGCCCCGATTCGACTCCTCTCCGAGCGTTCCGCTCTGGACCGACTCCTACGACCGCTATGGAGCGGTGCGGTACCGCGGCACGATCAATCTCAATCTTCCCGATGTCGGCATCGTCGTTCGTGTCGAGAAGCTCGTGGCGCCCCAGTGATTTCATGACCGACGCAAACCTCCCGGAAGCTCCTGAGCGGAAGTTCTTGAATGGGAGGTCGAAAGCGTCAAGCAAGAGGAGAGATCAGGATGAAAGAGGGCCATCGCATCGCGTCGATTGACGAGTTCTTCGACGCGGCAAAGAAGGCCGTGCTGACCAAGACGCCCATGTCTCCAAAGCGTTGGGTCGGATCCGAAGAGGCTTGCAGGCAAGCCGACGCGCGGAAGGTTCAAGCCGCGAAGGCCGACAGCCCCGCGGACGAGTACCGCGGGAGCGGAAAAGCCATCAACCGATAGAAGGAACCGCCATGTCCACTTCGACCCGGCAACCGAAGGAAATGATCGTCACGCTCGACACCGGCCGAAAGAAGATCGGCATCGAAGGATCCGACCCCGAGCAGGCCGCGTTCGATGTCATGCGGAATGGCCTCAAGATCTGGGACGAAGAAAACCGAACGATGACGTTCTATCCACCGCACCGGATCGATCTCGTCGAGATTCGTTTTCCGGGCGGCACGGACTTCATCGGCCAGGACTGAGACGACGGGATTGCGCCGCCCTCCGAGGCGAGCGGCGCCCCCCGAGCGCGTGATGAGAATGAGGTAACGCTATGCTGGAAGCCCTGCGCAAGCTCATGCTTACGATCAACGCGCGCGCCCAGGACAAGAGCACCTTCGATGCCCTTCGCCGGCTCGCCGTTCTGGCGATCAAGTCCGGGCCCGGGTTGATGAAGCAGATCGAAGGCATCAACGAGATGGCCGACCGCTACGAGGCGGAGATCGCGAGCTGGGTGTCCCACGAGGCGCTTGCCCGCGGCGAGGGTGGCCGCTTCGACGCCTGTGACCTGCGCCACTGGCTCGTCCTAGCGGAACGGGCCGGCGTCCCCTTCGTGCCCGCCCGGGAAATTCTGTCGCTCACCGAGGACGAGATGTCGGTCGCTTCCGGCAGCGTGGAGCTGCCCGGCGTCATCGCTCGGCGGCTGGCCAGGGCCGTCCGCGATCACATCCCGCACGCCGCGCTGACGCCCGGGAACATCCCGCCCGAGACCGTCATGCCGAATCCCGACGACGTTCGCGAGAAACTCGCCGACGCCATGGACGAGGTGCCCTACGGGCACATGGTCCGGCATGTCCGCTGCGGCCCCTCCTCGCTCAAGGCGCTCGCCGGCTGCGGCGCATCCGGCCCGGAAGCCCCCGAGGTTCGCTTCGGGCCCGATCTCGAGGTCGGCCCCGGCTGGATCCGGATCGGCAACCGGCGCATGGTCGATGCCGCCGACAAGCGCTTCGTCGAGGGATATTCGGAGGGCCCGAGCGGTCCGTCGGTCTTTGTGGCGCGGCCCTGGGTGCAGGCGGCCCGCTTCTTCGTCGGCGAAGACCCGCACCGGCACGGAACTCAGTTCGCCGGCAAGGGCATCTGGCCCGCCGAGTGGCGGGCCTTTGTCGAGAACGGCGAGGTCATCGGCGTGTCGTCCTACTACGCCTGGTGCGGACAGGCAAATCCGGAGAACGCCCGGATGGCGCTGAAGGTCCGCGCCGCGGCGCAGCGTATCATCGACGAGGCCCGCCGGCAGAGCGCCGTGCCGGTCTACATGGACGTCGAGTTCCTGCGGGACAGCCCGCACTTCAAGGACGTCGCAGAGCGCTTCCCGCGCGAGGCGATCGCCTGCACGCTCGACTTCATCGAGGTGAAGGGCACGCCCGACGGCAAGCCTTCGGATGGCCTGATGCTCCTCGAGGGCGGACCGGCCTACACCCGCGCCGGCGGAGGCCACCCTTGCGGCTTCGCCGGCCTCGATCGGCCCGAGGGCGTCGCCTTCACGGTTCTGCCAGGTGTATGCCTCGGCGATCCCAAGACCTGGAAAGACGGCAACCGGACGGGGAGGATCCTGTCCTGGGCAGAGGTTGAAACGCTGGCCGCCGAAGCAAAGGCGGCATAGCCGGAGAAACGGGCCTCAGCACCCAACGCCCTTGTCATGCGCGAGGGCGTTGGGTTTCCGGCCCACCAAGACATCTTCGTACCGAGCGGGGCTCAGGAGCGAGCAATGTCGCAGTTTATCCAGAACCTGATGGAGCATCCGGAGGCCTTGGTGATGGCCGTCGCTTTTGCCGCGGTGGCCGCTTACTTCACCAGCCGTCCGGGCAACTGATAGATCACGGATCGCCCGCGGCCGCAGGGCCGCTCTTCGCCTGGTTTCGAGGAGCGAGCGTCTTCGCAGGTTCGCGCGCATTCGCGCGGCGAGGGCCAGATCCCGCGGCCGCGGGCGGTGTTTCGATGCGGCTTGTCCAGCCGGATTCCTTAACCAATGTTTTGCCCTGCTCAGCGATTATCGCAAAGCGTCGATTGGTCCATCCGCCTGGCGTGGTGTACGGGCTTTTTGCTGCTTCGAGGCGGCCGCGGAGTCCCTTCCCGTTGATGGCCGCCGCTTCATACCGCAGGATTCGAGGCTTAACGTCAGCGCCGTCAGAAGACCTCAGCGTAACCGCAGGGAGATATCACAATCAGGAAGCATTCGGTAAATGGCCAGGCGCCTAAGTTCCTACGCGACCAAAGTGCGGAATAACCGCTCATCTGACGACGGAATCTCGGCTTATCAGGAAAGGCAGGGCCTGCTCGGCTTAGGCGCTATTATCTGGCCTTGGCTTCGCCTTGCCTTTTTTGTTTTTCTGCTATGTATTCTTCTGGCCGTGATTTCCGCGGCGGTACGACTCAGCTGACTCGAAAGGCCGGCGTCCATACGGACGCCGGCCTTTTTCCAATGGCATCTTAGAAAAGCTTATCCCGAAGGACATCATGTCGGACGGCGTCGCTCCGGATGAATTTTTGAGAGATGTCCGCGACGACCGATCTCCGGTTGACCTATTTCTGGCCAGGCAGAATCGGAGGCTCGCCAAACGGTCGGTTGATGATGGCCAGAGCCTCCTCCGCCGCGAAGATCCTGTTGCGGCGGTGTCCGGTCCTCTCGGACAGAATCCCCGATTCCTCGAGCTGCCGGACGGCCTGCGTCGCCTGCGGGATGCTGACGCCCAACAGATCCGAGAGGCGCTTTGCCGTGACCACCGGGTAATGCGTCAGCAGATCGAGAGCGAGCATCGGAGCCGATCCCCTGCGGAACTTCCGCCGTCCCAGCCAGATCACCTTTAGATCCGCCAACGCCTGTCGCGTGACCATGAGCTCCTCGACCGTGCCGACGATCGCGTCCGCCATGAAGCCGATTGCGGCCGTCCAGTCGAGACGCTGCTGGGCGGCCTTGAGCGACTGGTAGTAGGCGTCCTTGTGCGCCTCTATGTAGGGCGACAGGTAGAGCGGCACGCGTCCTTCCGCGGCCATCATCAACGGCAGCAGCAGACGCCCCACGCGACCGTTGCCGTCACGAAAGGGGTGGACCGCCTCGAAATGGGCGTGGGCCACGGCCATCCGCGTGATGAGGCCCTGCGTCATCGACTGAAGGCCTTCGTTGCGCATGTACTCGATCGTCTGCAGGAGGCAGGGTTCGACGTCCTCGGGCGGAGGCGGGTTCCAGGTCGAGTAGGCGATGTTGCCTTGCCCGCCGATCCAGACGACACGATCGCGGATCTCACCCGGGGTGTCTTCATAATCGGGATCCCCCTTCATCACGGTCCGGTGCAGATCGCGCACCAGCTCCAACGTGAAAATCCCGTACTTCTCCGTCTGGGCCCGCGGGACCAGCCCGTCGAGCGCCGTCGCATAGTCGCGAACCTGACGGGCCGCCGATCTGGTCTCCTCGTCCCCTCCTTCCTCGATCGAGAGAATCTCGTCCAGCGTGCTGTTCGTCCCCTCCATGGAGGAGGAGCTCACCGCCTCCCGGCGCGTGAGCACCCGGCTGACGAGATAGGGATCCTTGAGCTCGGCCGCGATGGCGTCGACGCGGGCGAGCGCCGCCTGGGCCGCCTCGTACCGGGACGCCACCGGCGTGATCGCGATCGCCCCTTCCGGCGGCGCCGGCGGGACGACGCCGTAATGCGCCTGATAGGGTTCCGGCAGCCTCTTCAGCCGCTTGCGCACCACCTCGCTCAGCTCGTTGCGACGCATCGGATGTCCCTCAAAACCATAACTAAGAAGCCGATTTCGGCCTCTATAATTAGGGTTTTCCGCAAAAACCTCAATATGGAAGCCGGTCGGCTTCGCTTGCTTAGGGTTTGTTGCCCTTAACCAAGGCTTCCGGGACTCCTGGTCCGGGACGGATAACGGCCTGCCCGCTCCTCTTTCCCGGCCCAGCCCGGGACCGGCGAACCCAAATCCAATGCGCTCGCCTGCCCCGGGCGGGGCCAACGGGACGTTTTCCGGCCAATGACGATTCGACCAGCTTCGGAGCCCGGCACATGAAAGCAAAGTGGGAAGAAGTCCGGACCTTCCAGGGCCATGACGACGGCACCGGCCTTGACGTCCGCTACACCAACTGGGGCGAGCCCTTCCGGGAAGGAATCCGCCTGGAGCTGCGCTGCGGCGGCCGGATCGGCTGCGTCGATCTCGAGCTGCAGGAGGCCAAGAACCTGCACGCCGTGCTCGGATCCCTGCTGAGGAGGATGCAGCGAGCATCATCGAGGTCCGAAGGATCCGACTCGACATCTCAACGGACAGGAGCCCGGCAATGACCGAAGTGACCCCGATCGGCTCGACCGGCGGAGCGAATCTGCGCGGATCGACTCTCCGGGAATTCGCGTTATGGCGGTTCTTTCAATTGCTCGACGAGTATCGAAAAGCGCGCAAGGACCTCAACGGGCCTGGGGCGCGGGCCCGCCTCGCGTCGATCTCGATCGGGCTGCACGCAATGAAGGGCTATGTTCCGAAGCGCTACTGGCCGCTTGTCCGGCGCGCCTTTCGCGGAGAAGACTGACGATGCCAAGAGACGCCGCCGCGAAGCGGCATCCGCTGCCAAGCCTCGAGGAGATCGACGCGCTCGATCGCAACAGCCTCGCCCATCGCTACCTCGACGATCGACGGAGGCCGCCCCGTTTCGACGTGCTCGTCGACGTCATCCGGACAAGCTTTCCGGACCTCAAGGTGGAGGTCGAGGACTGGTCCTACGAGCCCTTCGTCAAGATCGGCCGGATACGGCGCGTCACCGGACGCCGGCGTCAGGGCAAGCGGCTTACCGTGCGCAAGGTCCGGAGCCGCTTCGACCAGGAAAAGCTCTTTATCCACAAGACCTGCGAGACCTATCGGACGAACTGGGACATTGTCCGCTGGATCGCCGAAGAGGCCCGCCGGCGCAAGCTCGTCTAGTCGCCCGGAAACCGTGCGATCAGGGCGGTTTCCGTGAGCGCCTGTAATGCCGGAAAGAGAACATGCCCCTGGATTTCCACACCGCCGACAACGCGCAGCCGCCCCACGTCTCGGTTTACGACACCGCAACCGAAGACGTCATCTGCACGACCCCAATTCGCGATTCGATCGCGCGCGGAACACGTCGCGGGGATCATCATAGAGGCGCTGCGGCAACATCCAGAAGCCGTCTGATATTTCCGGCTTTCCGATTCTTCGTTCGCCCGCCGCTTTCCGCCTGGCGCACCGCGGCGGCCTTCGTCACGCCATCCTGTCCGAGGAGACGTCATGACCAAGACACCCACACATCCCGGCCCAGACGCGCTCAATCGCCTGATGCCCGAGCCGCTGTTCGACGCCAATGTCAGCAACTTCACGATCGGCCAGTTGGTTCTTGGCGACGAGACGGAGGACCGCATCAAGTCTCTCTACGAGCCCGGTCAATGGCTGATGGGCTGGATCCTGCCGCCATTCCAGCGGCCGCTGGTCTGGAGCACCGCGCAAAAGACGCGCTTCATCGAGAGCGCTTGGCTTGGATTCCATCTCGGCACCTACATCGTGAACGACGCCGATCGCTTTGATGGCCGGAACGGCAGGCCGCACTTCACCGACCGCTGGCTGATCGACGGCCAGCAGCGGCTCAACGCCATCCGCGGCTACATCCACGACGAGTTTCCGGTCTTCGGGTATCGCTGGAGCGAGATCACCGAGCTCGACCGCCGGCGATTCCGCTCGATCGTGTTCGCCTGCGGCCGCGTCCAGCTCAACGACGAGGCGAAGCTGCGCGATCTCTATGATCGTCTCAACTTCGGCGGCACCGCGCACACCGAAGACCAGCGCGCCACGAAATAGCGGGAGACCCCAGGATGAATCGGACGACAAACGAGCGGGCCGCCAGGGAGCGGACCATGGGCATGCGCGGCTATCTCGGCTCGCCGGCCGCCCGCGAGGATCGCGCGATGGGCATCAAAGTCGGCGGCCGAGTCCGCTGGCACGTCGCGCCCACGCTCGTCGGCACCATCACGAAGATCGAAATCGACCGGGATGGCGATCCGTGGTTCCACCTGACCTTCGACAGCAACCACAAGGACGTGCGCGTCGAGCGCTCCGAGATCGTGCCCCTTAAACGGGCGTAGCGCTCGCCTGCGCAACCAGTTCGGCGCGAGACCCCCAATGACCGCCCCTCTTCCGCTGTCTTTGATCGCGGACGACCCCGCGGCCCGCGCACATGTCGGGCGCGTGCTCATGCCGGCCATCGAACGCTTCCAGGCCTTCTTGGCACGGCGTCCGGACCTGTTCTTCCTGATGCTCTTCGTCATGGACGACGCTGGCTCGGACGAAGACCTGAAGGACGCCCTTTGCGGCGGCAAGCCCTATCAATGGCACTGTCCGCCCTCTACTG
>Ga0310834_101578_pt1 | contig 13217 bp, 10 predicted proteins | sample SM_ome_2_FD_201314 | JGI IMG/M metagenome (GOLD analysis project Ga0310834, IMG submission 201314) | Sorghum-adapted microbial communities enriched on stacked mutant (SM) sorghum from Joint BioEnergy Institute, Emeryville, California... ... | reverse complement strand
AGTCCTTCACGAATTCCCAGTAAAAATCTGGTATCTGACATGGTTTTTGGCTGGGTTTGGTTTGATGCGCCCTTTTTTCGTGACTCCGCGCTCAACAGGCACGGGAAATTTCCAGTTCGATTAAATCAACAGCTTGACATCATACCGCTGGACTTGTGTGCGGTTGGCACGAATACCGTGATTTACCGGCGGTCAACCAATGGAATATTGGATTTGTAAAACTGAGACAGCCCATCCAATCGGAATGTTCCGGTTGGTTCTTCCCCTTTTAAGGACAACTCCTCTTCAAAAAAAACAGCCTGCATTTTGTCAATCCAAAATGGGTAGGCTTCATTGTCCATAGGAATATCGTAGGGTCCTGGCTCAGATACGATATTCAATACGGGAACGCCGCTCATGCCGCAGCCGCAGTTTTCCGTATCGTAGACGAGGCGGAGCAAGCCAGGCTGGCCAGCCAATTTGTCGTCGATCAGTTTTTTGGCCGCTGCGTTAAGCGTAATTTTCATAGGGAGAGGCAACTCCTTTTCTTGAAAGTAATATTTCAATTTGCGAATTCGTCTACTTAAAATTTGATTATACGTTTAGTTAAAAGTATCATCAAGAGTAGCAACTATATTTCACCAGTAAAGGCGGGAGTTGTCATGAAACAGGAAACGGTTGAGAAATGGGAGCTCTTTCGGGAGCTTCTGCAGAAGATTCATGCATACGGGGAAGCGGTATCTCTGATGAACTGGGATTTACGCACCGGTGCACCGCGCAAAGGGGCGGAGACTCGGGCAGCGACCATTGGTTTGTTGTCCACGGAAGCCTTTAAGCTGCAAACGTCAGCCGAGATGGGCGAGTATTTAGCTTATTTAAACCAGCCTGCCGTCCTGGAGGAATTGGATGACGTGAAGCGCCGGATGGTGCTCGATGTGCAGGAGGAATACGACAGAAGCGTCAAGATTCCGCCGCAGAAATTCCGCGAATATACAGAGCTGACGGCCCATGCTGAAACGGTGTGGGAAGACTTTAAGGAGAACAGCGATTTTGCCGGATTCGAGCCTTATTTAACGAAAATTGTGGCAAAGATTCAGGAGTTTATCGACTACTGGGGTCCGAAGGCTACGCGTTATGATACGTTACTACATATGTATGAACCGGACCTGACTACGGAGAAACTCGATCAAGTTTTTGGCCAGCTGCGCGATCGACTCGTTCCCTTGGTTGAGGCGGTAGCTGGAGCGAAAAATAAGCCGGAAGCTCCATTCCTGAACCAGCTGTATGATAACCAGCAGCAAGCGAAGTTTAGCCGGTTCCTGCTCAAACAAATCGGCTACGATTTTGAAGCCGGACGGATTGACGAAACGGTTCACCCGTTCCAAACCACGATCAACCATGGCGACGTGCGGATCACTACGAACTACAAGCAGGATGATGTCGCCAGTGCCATCTTCAGTTCCTTGCATGAAGGCGGGCATGCGCTTTACGAGCAGAACGTATCGAAAGAGCTGGCTGGAACGCCGCTGGGCCAAGGAACGTCGATGGGGATCCATGAGTCCCAGTCCCGTTTCTGGGAGAACTTCGTTGGGCGCAGCCTGCAATTCTGGCAACGGTATTTCGGCGAGTTGCAGCAGCATTTTCCAGAACAGCTTCAAGGGGTTACGCCGGAGCAGTTCTTCCGCGGCATCAATCGTGTAGAGAACTCCTTAATCCGGATTGAAGCGGATGAGCTGACTTATAACTTGCATATTATTATCCGTTATGAGATTGAGAAGATGCTCTTTAATGAAGGGTTGCCGGTCAGCGAGCTGCCGAAAGTCTGGAATGAGAAATACCGCGACTATCTCGGCTTGACTCCGCCTAACGACGGGCTTGGCGTTCTGCAGGACGTACACTGGTCGGCCGGTCTGTTTGGGTACTTCCCATCCTATGCGCTTGGCAACATGTATGCTGCCCAAATCGCCAATACGCTGCGGAAAGAGCTGCCGCAATTTGAAGAGCTCGTCGCCGAAGGCAACTTCCAGCCCATCAAGGAATGGCTGACTGACAAAATCTACAAATACGGCAAGAGCCGCAAACCGTCCGAGCTGATCCTTGCGGTCACCGGCGAGGAGCTAAACCCGGACTATCTTGCAGATTATCTGGAGCAAAAATTCAAAAGCATTTACGGCATCTAAAGCGATATCGATCAACAGCTGTCCCTAAGGCGGATTTCATCCGCGCTTAGGGGCGGCTTTTTTTGTGCATCAAACTTGGAGTGCCCCGGCACGGCTTAACCTTTTGTTAGGCTATCGCATAGTATTTAGTATCTTCTGGCCAACCGATAGACAACGATTGGCTATGAAACCCCATTTAGAAGGAGAGGTGAATGGCATGAACAACGTGAGAAAGGGGTTATGGATTACGCTCATCGTCCTCCTAACCGCAGCACTTAGCGCTTGCGGAGGAAGCGGCAAAGCACAAAAGGTCAGAATCGGGGAAGTTACCCGTTCCGTATTTTATGCCCCTCAGTACGTCGCATTGGAAAAAGGCTTCTTTAAAGAAGAAGGATTGGACGTGGAGCTGCAAACAACAGCGGGTGGTGACAAAACGATGACGGCGCTGCTGTCCGGAGCCATCGACGTGGCACTAGTCGGAGCGGAGACGTCGATTTACGTATACCAGCAAGGCTCTACAGATCCAGTGATCAACTTTGCCCAATTGACGCAAACCGACGGTACCTTCCTGGTTGCCCGGGACTCCGCCGAATTTGATTGGGAGATGCTGAAGGGGAGCGTCTTTCTGGGTCAAAGAAAAGGAGGCATGCCGCAAATGGCGGGCGAGTTCACCCTGCGCAAACATGGAATCGATCCGCATCAGGATCTGGAGTTAATCCAGAATGTGGACTTCGCCAACATCACGGCTGCATTCATATCGGGAACGGGACAATTCGTTCAACTGTTTGAACCTCAAGCCTCCATCGTGGAGAAGGAAGGGAAAGGATATGTCGTCGCTTCCTTTGGTACGGAGAGCGGAAGGCTGCCTTATACGGTATTTATGACCAAGCAGAGCTATATCAACGGACACTCGGAAATCGTTCAGAAATTTACGAATGCGATTCATAAAGCCCAGCGCTGGGTTCAATCGCATACGCCGGAAGAAATCGCTGAGACGGTTGCGCCATATTTCAAAGATACGGACATGGAGATCTTGGTCAGCTCGATCAAGCGGTACCAGGAGCAGGGAAGTTATGCAGAAACGCCGGCTTTGGCAGAGGATGCCTGGAACAACCTGCTTGATGTGATGGAAAGCGCCGGAGAACTCAATGAACGGGTAGAAGCCAATAAGCTGGTGGATAACAGCTTTGCCGAGAAAGCCGTCAACTCCGTCAAATAACATGAACGTGAACGGAAAAGGAGCGTGAGCGCTTTTGCCATCTGTCGTGGAACTAAAAAACCTAGATTTGGTCTACGTGACGGACCGGGAGGCCGTCCTCGCCTTGCAAGGGATGAACTTAGCGGTAGAGCCTGGCGAATTCATCAGTTTGGTTGGTCCCAGCGGTTGCGGAAAGACCACGCTTCTTTCCGTCATGGCTGGTCTGTTAGCCCCATCTCGAGGAGAGGTGCTCCTGCACGGCAAACCGGTAACGGGCCCTACTCCGCAAGTGGGTTATATGTTGCAGCAGGACTATTTGTTCCCGTGGCGGACGATTCTGAGCAATACCGTGCTGGGGTTGGAGCTGACCGGAAGGTTAACGCCGGAAGGAGTGGAGCACGCGCGGGCATTGCTGGCCGAAATGGGGCTTGGCGATACCGCGGACTTGTATCCCCATCAGCTGTCGGGCGGAATGCGTCAACGGGTGGCCCTTGTGCGAACGCTGGCGACCGATCCGGAGCTGTTGCTGCTGGATGAGCCCTTCTCGGCGCTGGACTACCAAACAAAGCTGCAGCTTGAGGATTTGGTGTGGGGGACGCTAAAGCAGCGGAAGAAAACGGGGGTACTGGTGACCCACGATCTATCGGAGGCGATTGCGGTCAGCGATCGGGTGATCGTGCTGGCGCCCCGACCAGGCCGAATTCGCAGCATGTACGAGATTCCGGAAAATATCCGGAAAGCTCAACCGTTTTATGCCCGGGAGGCCGAAGGCTTTAATGAACTATTCCATGAAATCTGGCGCGATCTGGAGACGTCGGAAAGGGAGGAGGGATAGCCATTGGCACCGCCTGTGACAAAACCGGCCGCTTCAGAAGACTGGCTGCAGGAGAAATGGCTGCAACACCGCAAACGCAAACGGCGAATGAGTCGTTACGTATTGAGTGTGCAGACCTTGATCCTCGTATTGTTTGTAGGATTATGGGAGCTGGCAGGCCAACTGAAATGGATTGATGTGCTGATCTTCAGCTACCCGTCCAAGGTAGGACGACAGATCGTAAAGGATGCGCTGAGCGGAGAATTGTGGCCGCATCTGGCGATGACGGTTGGCGAGACAGCGGTAGGCTTCCTGCTGGGAACGCTGATAGGCACATTGCTAGCTGTGCTGATTTGGTGGTCGCCGTTTCTATCGCGTGTGCTGGATCCTTACATGGTCGTGTTTAACAGTATGCCGAAGGTGGCGCTGGGCCCGATCTTTATCGTCCTCTTTGGTGCTGGCTTCACAGCAATTGTGGTTACGACGTTATCGATTACGGTGATTGTGACCACCCTTGTCGTCTTTAACAGCTTCAACGAAGTCGACGCGAACTTTGTGAAGGTGATTCGCACGTTTGGGGGGAGCCGACGCGATGTATTTTTGAAGGTAATTCTGCCGGCTTCGTTCCCAACCATCGTATCTACGCTGAAGGTGAACGTAGGGATGGCTTGGGTCGGGGTTATCGTTGGAGAATTCCTCGTAGCCAAAATCGGTCTTGGTTACCTGATCGTCTACGGGTTTCAAGTGTTTAACTTCACCCTGGTGCTGTCGAGCCTGGTCATCATCGCCATCGTGGCGACGGCGATGTACCAGATGGTCGTTTATATCGAGCGGAAGCTGGTAAGGGAGCGGTAACGCTCCCTACAAGATTTCCCCATTATCAGGAAATCAAAAGTCAAAATAAGCGCACCGTGGGCTGGCATATGTTGAATTATCGCGTTAGGAACAAGTTCACTGGTCAATAAACAACTTAAAACTAAGAAAAAAGAGGGAAATATAGAAAAGTATAAACTTCGGTTTCTTAAAAATGAAAAAAACGTAACCGCCAGAATTGGCTAATATTGTATGATATCTACACAAACCGTTTATTTACATAAATTAGAATTTTTTTTGGAGGTTTACAAGTCTGTGAAGAAAACAAAGGTATCAGCTGTTTTGATCGCATCGGCTTTGTTATCTCTTGCCCCGGTTGCATCTGCGTCTGAAAATGTTGCTCCGGTATCCGCTCAATCTGTGGTGTCATTGTCAGCTACGGAAGAAGTATCAAACATTAAACCTACAATTATTGATGACAACATGTTCTATCCAATGGATGCGCATCTCATTAATAATGTCACTCATACAGGTTCTTCGGCATATACTGGTAAATTTACTACAGCGCCCGAAAATGGTATCTATTTGAACGTTTGGGTTAAAAATAATGCTTCTTCATCTGTCTTTATTGATATCAGCCGTAATGGTCTGAAAATTACAGATGGTTATGAATTAAAGGGAGGAAGTCAAAAAACAATAAGCTTTGAAGATATGTTAGGTAATGGATTATCCGGAGATTGGGAAGTTTATATCTATAATAAAACTGGGGATAAATACAAACTTAATATCAATGCAAGACAGTTCTGATTCTAATTATTTAAGAAAACAGGAAGATCGCCCTATCCGGCCAGCTTGGTCAGGTAGTTGGCGATCTTCTTCTTTGCTGTCCTGTGCCAGGCATGTAGGGTCAGGCCCTTTTGCTTGTTCAGGTGCACTCCTCAAGCAAGGGACAGTCTTTGCAGCATGATCCCGTTCGATCAGATCAGGAGAAATGGGATTGTTTGGATTCCGAAAATCAAGTAGGATATTTTCATAGATCGCTTTCGACAAAAAGGGTGAGAATTCATGGGTTTTCGAGTCATCAAAACGGCCATTGCCACGCTAATGGCAATATTAATTGCGGATGCCTTAGGGGTACCTGGTGCCAATTCGGCGGGACTGCTGGCGATTTTAGGGGTCGACGTCACCCGCAAGCGCAGCCTGGCATCGATAACGGCACGTTTTTTTGCTTCAACTTTGGGGTTGTTGCTTGCTTTTGGCATCTTCTACTTCCTCGGGTTTCATATTTGGGTGCTGGCCATTTACATCCTCGTCGCTTTCCCATTGATCGCTCGCGCGGGCTTCAAGGAAGGGATTGTGACCAGCTCCGTTGTCGTGTTCCGCGTATTTAGCGGCGGGGAGATCTCCTGGCACGTGCTGTTAATCCAGGTGGAGCTGCTGATCATTGGGTTGGGTTCGGCCATGGTTGTCAATTTTCTGTACATGCCCAAAACGGAAGACAAGCTGCTGGAAACTCGGCGTGAGGTGGATGCTTTGTTTTCCGGCATATTTCAGGAGATTGCCGCTTCGTTGCGTGATCCCTACCGCTTATGGGATGGCAAGGAGATCACCGATGCGGCCCGAAAGATCGACGAGGGTTATGCGCTCGCGAAGCGGGCAGCCGAGAACCAGATGATCTCGCCCAACGAGGCCTGGACGGCGTATTTTATCATGCGCAAAGAACAGTTAAGCCGGATCGAAGGGATGCTGGAGCTGATTTCGCAGGTGTACCATCGGATCCCGCAAGGCGAATTTGTGGCTGTATTGTTTGATCGGCTTAGCGTAGATGTGAATCAAGAGGAATATACGGGGATTACCGAGCAGATGCTCGCGGAGCTGGAGGAGGAGTTCAAGAAAATGGAAATGCCTTCAACCCGTGAGGAATTTGAAATGCGTTCAGCCATTTTGCAGTTATGCCGAGAACTTTCCTTATATCTAGCTGTCTCCAAAAAAAATAAGGCTCCCATTCCACGAATCGCGGAAAAACGGGGAGCAAAACGAAAACAGGCGTCAATAAAATAGTTGTCACCCTAGACGAATGTCCTGCATACACTTGTATTGAATGATGTATGGAGGAGGTTCTAACATGTCATTGAAATATCAAAGTAGAGAGATCATCACGAAAGCGATCTGCGGCAAAGGTCGTAAGTTCTCTACCGTAACACATACCGTGACTCCCCCTCATAAACCGTCGAGCATCCTGGGGGCCTGGATCATCAACCACCAGTACGAAGCGGTCGCAGCGGGAGACGGAATTGAAGTTATTGGTACTTACGATATTAACATCTGGTATTCGTACGACAAGAACTCGCAGACCGAGGTCGCTAAAGAAACGGTATCGTATGTTGAGAATGTACCGCTGAACTACTTGGATTCCAGACACCGTTCGTCGACGGTGGAAGTGTCCGCAGAAGCCACGCAGGAACCGAGCACCGTCGAAGCCACCGTATCGGGAGACGGCCGCGTATCCATTCGGGTGGAACGCGAATTCGCGGTGGAACTGGTTGCCGAAACGAAGTTGAACGTGCTGGTCGTGCCGAACAGCGGCATTGATGACAAGGACTACGATTTCGGCTCCGAGCTCGGCGATTATGAAGATTTGGATCCGGATCTCCTCGACGACGAACTGTAATTCGATCAGGAAGCAAGTAGGCAAAGGGGTAAGTATCAACAGTTTCAGTGTACACTGTAGCATATGCGGCAGGGGCGTCGTCGAAGAGGGCGGCTGCCCTCTTTTTGTTTTTATTTTTGAATAATACCTCTATCGAAGACGGGGGATGAACTCAGTGGTGAAGGATGAGCACCTCGTACTAAAAATGCGTCTGGGCTCCAGCACATTTAAAGCTCGGCTGCTGCAGGCGTTGGAACGTTTGGGCGGACCCTACCGGGTGTTGAAAGGACCGGAATCATCCAGCAGAGCGTTATTGCGTACATCTTCGAGTTTCGGCAGGAAGTCAGCGGGGGCAGGTGCCGCTTCGGGAAGGCGGCTCGTACGAACCGCTGCAGACGATTCCCAATGGATTTACTACGGACGTGAGGAAGCGTATTGGGGCGGCCGGGTCCAGGAAATCGTGTTGGGACGGCCGACACACTCGCTGGAAGACTGGCGGCGCCGGCTCGAAACCGCTGGGCTGAAGCCAACGCCTGAGGCAAGAACCGCTCAAACAGCTGCAAGCACTACTGCGTCATATCTCCGCCGCTATGCCGTTACGGTATTCCACTTGCGGGCCTGGGAGGTACGTCCGCTTGGTAAAGCGGGGCTTACGCTCCCGCTCTTGGGGGAAGCCTTGTCCCCGGAGTCACCGCTTTATAAACGCCTGACGAACACGGCGGTTCGGGCGCTATACGCCGTGGGACTTGATTTTGGTGAAGTGGTGATCTCGGCCGGGGAAGAGGGGAAATTTACGGTGGATTCCATCACCCCAATCTCGGACCTCGGCAGCGCGGCAACCAAGGCCATCGCCCAGGCGATGCGAGATACCCTGGAGGAACAGGAGAAGCTACTGGACTCACCGACAGAGCGGTTGATTGGGATGGACCCCGAGTTTTTGCTGTTTGATCGTGCCCATGGGAAAGTGATTCCGGCTTCCCGTTTCTTGCACTTTCATGGGGAAGCGGGCTGCGATGTGTTGCGATATCGCGGGCAGCGGATATTTCCGCTGGCAGAGCTAAGGCCGCGCCCCGGCAAGGAACCGCGCGATGTTGTCGTTCATTTGCTGCGCGCATTTCATGAAGCCCGAGCTTCCATCGAAGATCAAGGGCTGATCTGGCAGGCGGGGGCGATGCCGCAACGCGGTTTTCCGTTGGGCGGACACCTGCATTTCAGCGGAGTGTCGTTAACTCCAGAGTTGCTGCGGACGCTCGACAATTACCTGGCGCTGCCGCTGGCTCTACTGGAGGATCCCCGAAGTGCGCCACGTAGACCGAAGTACGGGTTTCTCGGCGATTTTCGGTTCAAGGAGTACGGCGGCTTCGAATATCGCACCTTACCTAGCTTCCTAATCTCTCCGTTCGTCACCAAAGGGGTCGTGGCATTGGCGCGCTTCATTATCGAGCATGCGGAACGCTTAAAGGCACGACCGTTGGAGAAGGAGGCGGTTTGGACGGCGTTTTACACCGGCAGAAAGCAACCGCTTCGCGAAGCGTTACCCCGCCTGATCGCCGATATCCATGAAGTTCCCGACTATACGCGATATCAGGGATATATCGAACCTTTACTGAATGCCATTCAGTCCGGCTATGTCTGGGACGAATCTGCGGATATTCGCCCCGCCTGGAAATTGCAAAATCCTTCATAACCGGGTTGCCCTTTTCTGGTATAATAGGATTCTATGAAAGACCTGAATGTGCTTAGGTTAATTGGAGGGGAATCATGGCTACCTACACGCCGATGATTGAGCAGTATTTACGGATTAAGGCGGAAGCGCAGGATGCGTTTCTGTTTTTCCGGCTGGGCGATTTCTATGAAATGTTTTTTGAGGATGCAATCCTGGCTGCGAAGGAGCTTGAAATTACACTGACCGGGCGGGACGGGGGCGCCGAAGAGAAAATTCCGATGTGCGGTGTTCCCTACCATTCGGCGGACAATTATATTCATCGTTTGATTGAAAAAGGATACAAAGTTGCGATCTGCGAACAGATGGAGGACCCGTCGCAAACCAAAGGCATGGTTCGGCGTGAGATCGTCCGGGTCATCACCCCGGGGACGATCATGGAAGGGAAAACCGTCGGCGAACGGACGAACAACTACATCGTGTCGGTCACTGAACGGCAGGGGATGATGGCTCTGGCTGCCTGTGACCTGTCCACGGGGGAGCTGTACGCGACGTCGGCGCCGGCGAACAAAGAGTGGCTGCGCGACGAGATTGGCCTGTACGACCCGGCGGAAATCATCGGGGACAAGGAACTGCTGGATTGGATTGCGGGACAAGCTGCTCCGCTGAGCAAGCCCGTCGTGTATACGCCTTGGGCGAAAGCGAAGGAAGATACGGCACGATCGCTGTTTGGCGAGGCCGAATGGATTCGTCTGGAGCCGGAGCGGCGGGACAATATCGCTGTCCTGGTCGGTTATTTAAGCGAGACGCAGAAGCGCTCGCTGGGACAACTTACGAAAATATCGGCTTATGAGCCGGAGCATTTTATGATTTTGGACCCGTTTACACGACGGAATCTGGAATTGGTTGAGACGGTTCGCGAGCGTTCGAAAAAAGGATCGCTGCTGTGGCTGCTTGACCGCACGGAAACGTCAATGGGCTCCAGGCTGTTGCGGCGCTGGATCGACAAGCCGCTGCTGCAGAAGACGCGGATCGAGGAACGTCTGGAGGCAGTGGAGCATCTGCACAGCGCGTTTATTTTGCGCGAGGATTTGCGCGGCGCTTTGCAGGACATCTACGATCTAGAGCGGCTGGTGGGACGCGTCGCCTTCGGCAATGCGAACGGTCGGGATTTGGTCGCGCTCAAAACGTCGCTGCTTCAGGTGCCGGCGATCAAGACGCTGTGCGCAGACTCGGTCTCAACCACGTTGAAGCGGATTGCTTCGGCAATGGATGAGTGTGCGGATCTGGCCGACATGATTGATGCAGCGATCGCTGACGATCCGCCGGTGTCGGTGCGGGATGGAGGCCTTATTAAGGCTGGGTATCATGCAAGATTGGACGAGCTTCGCGAAGCCAGCGTTAACGGTAAACGCTGGATCGCCGAGCTGGAAGCGGCTGAACGGCAAGCAACGGGGATCAAATCGCTGAAGATCGGTTACAACAAAGTTTTTGGCTATTATATCGAAGTGACGCGCGCCAATCTGTCTGCATTGCCGGAAGGGCGGTATGAACGGAAGCAGACGCTGGCGAATGCCGAACGTTTTGTTACCCCGGAACTGAAGGAGAAGGAAGCGCTGATTCTCGAAGCTGAGGAGAAGATGGTCGATCTGGAATACACGCTGTTTAACGAGCTGCGTGAACGGATCGCTGCGGATATCCCTCGCTTGCAGAAGCTGGCCGAGCAAATCGCTGAAATTGATGTGTTGCGCTCGCTGGCGCAGGTAGCCTCGGACAACAGCTTTGTGAAGCCGAAGCTGACCGATGGCTACGACTTCGTCGTGGAGCAAGGCCGGCATCCGGTGGTGGAAGCGGTGATGAAGGATACGGCATTTATCTCCAATAGCACGGAGCTCCGGAAGGATGAAGCAAGCATCCTGCTGATCACGGGACCTAACATGGCCGGGAAAAGTACGTATATGCGTCAGGTCGCGCTGATTTCCATCCTTGCGCAGATCGGCAGCTTTGTCCCTGCAGCTAAAGCGGAAATCCCGCTGGTGGATCGCATCTTCACGCGGATTGGGGCCGCAGATGATCTGATTGGCGGGCAGAGTACCTTTATGGTGGAGATGGCCGATATTCAGATCATGACGGAGAAGGCTACCCCGCGCAGCTTGATCATCATCGACGAGTTGGGCCGGGGCACATCGACCAGCGAAGGGATGGCAATTGCACAGGCCGTGATTGAATACGTCCACGACCGGATTGGCTGTAAGGCGCTGGTGTCGACGCATTTCCATGAGTTGGCTTATTTGGAGCACAGCCTGCGCGGGTTGAACAACTACAGCATGGCAGTGCAGGAAAGCGGCGACAAGGTGCATTTCTTGCGCAAGCTGATCCCCGGCGCGGCTGACACGAGCTACGGCATCTATTGCGCGCGGCTGGCCGGCCTGCCGGATGAGATCATTGGCCGGGCGTACGGGCTGCTGAAAGAGCTGGAGGAGAAAAGTCCGTTGGCGGACGGAAGCAGCATTGCAGTTGCAGGTGCGCCTGCGAAAGCAACCGCATCAGCAGACGCGGCAGCAACAGCAGGGTCTTCTTCGCAGGCGGTTTCGCCGCTTGTGAAGGAGCAGACTGCTCCGATAGTGCGGGAAACGGCAGCCACCGATGAAGCTGTTATGGGGTCTTCAGGCGCTGCTTTGGCGGAGGCTGCTGCTACTGCGGCTGCAGGGGCAACGGAAGCTGCGGCATCGGCTGAGCTTAAGTCGGATGCCGGCGAAGTTGGGCCGGTCGTACAGCTTTCAATGTTTGGCGACGATGAGCCGCCAGTTCAAGCGAAGCCGGCAGCTCCGGCGCCGGAAGACCCGGCAACTCGTACGATCATTAACCTCATTAAAAATGCAGATTTAATGAACATGACCCCGCTGCAAGCCATGCAACTGGTTAATGATCTGAAGATGAAGGTGAAGGATTTGTAAACGTACGATAGGGATTGTGACGTAGGAGGGGAACGATCAGTTGTATTTGTGGGCGGCGGATGGTGCAGGTGCTGCAGATGTTAACTGTGGGGGCGAGTGGAGCTTCGACCGACTTAAGCTGTTGAACTGCGGGTGTGAGGGGAGTTCGGCACAGAAGCAGTTGCAACTGCGTGGCTGCAATAAAGCCTGTGGTTAATACGGAAGTGCGGCTGATTCGGCTGAGGTTGAGGTGGCAACATAGATCGATGACTTTCCTAACGCGCGCTACTCCCAGCGCGCGTTTCTGGCGGCACACGGGCGGTCAGGCCGCATGCTGATCTACCGAGTGACCCAACGGTGCATTGAGCGTCAGTTTTTAAGGTTGTAAAGCATGCGCACAATGTAGGATAGAGCACGAAATGACAACTCTATGAACCACGGTATCCAACGGTATCACGTACAACAGGTACTAAGAACAACGACACTACCTACAACGGCACCACGACGTGTATTGCAGAGTTGGCCGATCGGTTCCGATTCTGTCTTGTCCTTATTGTGTATGAAATTTCGCGTATAATTAGCCTTGGTTTGGGGGTTTAGCCCTAATGTATATGAAAAATCGAGTACATTGGAGCGAACCCCCGGGTATGCAGCGGATTATGGATGAAATTTCGAGTAGAATCAAGCTCAGTTTGGTGGTTTGGCGGGATGTAAATGAAAAATCGAGTACATTTGAGCAAAAACCCAGGTTCGTGCCACTAGCCTTGCATCTAAAGTGACATGGTATTCAATTAATTGTTAATATTGGTTATATCAGCTTATTGGATTAAAATTTTCCATTTCTATTTTCCGCCAATGTGCTAAAAGGGTAACAGGACGTGAAGTGTAGTCATGTTACCAAAAATTAGTAGATGAATCATTCGGTTACTCTAGTACCATCTTGACGCTCTTGAGATTCAATGGATGTTTTCTCGGCCTTCCTGGCCGCCCTTTCTTACGCCGGCC
>Ga0310834_101577_pt1 | contig 13247 bp, 14 predicted proteins | sample SM_ome_2_FD_201314 | JGI IMG/M metagenome (GOLD analysis project Ga0310834, IMG submission 201314) | Sorghum-adapted microbial communities enriched on stacked mutant (SM) sorghum from Joint BioEnergy Institute, Emeryville, California... ... | reverse complement strand
GACTTCCCATAAGCCTCTAAGACCCCAACGCCAGCTTCTCCAGAAACCGGAACACGCCGGCGTAATATGCCGGATCACGGGGCACGAACGAGGATGCCCGAACCGCCATGAATTCGGGCTCCATCAATCCTTCCCGCAGCCGGATGCCGTTCGCGCGCGCCTCGACCATGCCGCCCTCCATCAATGCGATCAGCTCGCCAGCCGGCGCTTCGTACAGTCCCGCGACCTCCGCCTCCTGCAGCCGGAACTGCCCCGGCTGCCGGTCCGTCACGTATCCGAACACGTGGCTCACTTCGCGGTCCACGAATCGCTTGCCTCTCACAACGCCGGAAGCGTCCTCTCGCACAACCCCGTAGGGGATCAGCTCGTCGAACCCGACTGCCAGTCCGAGTTCCTCTTCCAGCTCGCGCACCGCTTCCCGCGGCGATTCGCCGGCGGTCAGATGACCGGCTGCCGTAATGTCGCACAGGCCGGGGTTCGTATCCTTGCTCTCCGAGCGCAGCTGGAACAAGACGCGCGCCTTGCCGTCTTCGCCGCGCCGGACGAGCCAGCAATGCACGGTCTGATGCCAATGGCCCGCAGCGTGCACTTCCGAACGAGGCGCGGTTCCGATCCATGTTCCGCGGGCGTCGTAAATATCGAATACCTCTTCATTCATTCACAACAACCCCCTATAATGGATGGGAAAGGAAAAGGAATTTTGACGTACACCGTCGAAAAAGAAAAGAATGACATCACCTACCTGCTGCCCACTTGAGAGAATGCGAGGGATGAACGTGAACGGTACCGTGGCATGGTGGCCGATTTTTTTCTTGCTGCTGGCGCTGTTGATCAGCCTACTCGCATCTTACACGATGTTCAATTTTATCGGCAATTTGAAGCGGGGCGGCGGCAGCTTTCGGCAATTTTGGCTGGCGGGAGGAGCGTTCGTCTTCGGAGCGGGCTTGTGGGCCAAACATTTCGTCACCGTGCTGGCCTTGAACCAGCCGCTCTATTTTTCCTGGAGCATGCTCGTCAGCTTGTTCTTTATCATTTTCTTCTCGCTCACGGGATTCGTCATGCTGACGTTCCACGGCGTGTTCCGCTATCGGCTCATGCTCGGCAGCCTGATTCTGGCGTTCGGCATCGGGTTCATGACGTATTTCAGTCTGCTGGGACAGCCGATTCGCGAGCTGACTTTCCATCCGACTCTGCTTACACTGTCCGCCGTGATTCTCCTTCTCGGCACGTACGGTTCCTTTCTGCTGTCCGAACGCGACGCGAAAACGGCGCGTCTGGCGGCCAGCGTGACGCTGGGAATCTCCGTGATGATGGTGCAGCTGCTCAGCTTTTACGCGCTCGACATCGACTATACGTGGCAGAACTCCTCGGACAAATTGTATCGGGACATCAACATGCTGGGCTTTATTATCGGCATCTCCGCCTTGATCATTCTGGTGTCCACTCTCGCGACCTGGTATATCGACAAGCGGCTGAACCAAATGGATGAGCGATACCGCCTGCTCGTGGAGAACTCCCTGGATACGATCGCCATTCTCAAAGGGGACAAATGGGGATTCATCAACGCTTCCGGCCTGAGGATGTTCGAGGCCGAGGAACCGAAGGACTTGCTGGGTAAATCGATCTACGCTTTCTTGCCGCAAGAGGATCACCAGGCGGTCAGGGACCGGCTGCAAAATCTCGTGCTCACGGGAAGCGGCCGTCCGCTCGAACAAATCTGGTACACGCTCAAGGGCAACATTCTGCACACGGAGATCGTGGAGACGATGACGACGCTGGACAACGAGCCGGCCGTCCAGATGATCATGCGGGACATCTCGGAGAGAAAGAAGAACGAGGAGCTGCTGATCAATTCCGAGAAGCTGTACGTGGCGGGGCAACTGGCGGCCGGCATCGCCCACGAGATCCGCAACCCGCTGACTTCGCTCAAAGGGTTCCTGCAGCTCATCGCTTCCGGACGCAAGAACAACGGTACCTACTACGATATCATGAACTCCGAGTTGGACCGGATCGAAGAGATCGTGAGCGAGCTGCTCATGCTGTCCAAGCCCCAGGTGTACCAGTTGTCTTACCACGACGTGCGCATCATGATGCGGGATACGGTCACGCTGCTGGAGACGCAGGCGATTCTCCACAATATCGCCATCGAGACGGAGTACGGGACGGAGCCTCTCTGGGTGTACGGCGTGGAGAACCAGGTCAAGCAGGTGTTCATCAACGTGATTAAAAACGCGATCGAAGCGATGGTGGACGGCGGTTCCATCCGCATTCAACTGTCGCGGGAGAACGAAGGGGTGTTCGTGAGAATTCACGACGAAGGCCCGGGGATCGGCGACGACCAGTTGGCCAAGATCGGCCAGCCCTTCTATACGACCAAGGAGAAGGGGACCGGATTGGGGCTCATGGTGAGCTACAAAATCGTCGACAATCATCACGGCCGCATTCAGGTGAAGAGCGAACTGGGCAAAGGAACGGTGTTCGAAATTATGCTGCCTTACCGCTATCCTCAGCCCGAAGAGGTGAGAATCAGCAGTTGACGGGGGAGGATGGAGGCCTTAAGCGGCGTGCGGCCGGCCGGTTCGCCGTCTCCGAAGGCCGGCATCGGCGCAGGGGATTCCACCGAGATGTCGCTGCCCTGAAGCATCGTGACGAACCGGGAACGGACGTGCCGGCCCGTCAATACCGTCGGAAAAACGGCGAGCAGCTGCCAGGCGGCGCAGCCGTGGACGACGCAGACGTGCAGCCGGGCGTCATCCGGTCGGGCGTCGGGGCAGATCCGCAGACCGCCGCCGTAAGAGGCCAGGTTGGCGATTGCGGCGAGCCAGCAGCGCTTGAACTCGCGGGAGACGCCGTCCACCGTGATCCGCACGGCTTGGGGCCGGTAGACGGCCAGCATGCGCAGCAATCCGATGATGTAAGCCAGGCGTCCGAGACCGACAAGATTGCACCATCGCTTGTAGCGGGACCGGTTGACGTCTTCCGCCACCGCTCCGTCCAATCCGGTGGCCACGGACAGGAGGGAATAGCGGGGCGGGCCATCTTCGGAATGCAGCACCAGCACGTCCGAGAGGCGGGTTGCGCCCGCCAGCACGTTCTCCAGGGCGGCTTCGGGATCGTCCGGGATTCCGAAGGCCAGTGCGGTATCGTTGCCGGAGCCGCACGGAATATGGCCCAGCGGCGTTCCTGTCCGCAGGGCGAGCGGGACGAGGCTGTGCACTGTGCCGTCGCCTCCGACGGCGACAAGAGCCCGCACCCCGGATTCCTTCAACCGCGCTTCCGCGCGGACGATCGCATCCCCGGCGGAAGCCGCGGAGATCGCCTCGTATTCGGCGCCGCGGTCCCGCAGCATTCGTTCCACCTTCCGCCAAGTTTTGCCTCCGCGTCCGTTGCCGGACGATTCGTTGACGATGAACAGATTCATCCTCAAGTTGCCCCCGATGCCGCAAGTATACTTGCCATTATACGGGCAGCCGCGGCAGACGGGAAGCGTTTTCTTCGCAAGCGCTCATCCATCGGTTCCGGAATACCGGGGACATGCTATAATGGGATACGATATTGGGCGAGGAGGATCCGGCTTGGCTGAACCGCTGAATCTCAAATGCGATGGACGATTGCGGCCCGCCGGACAAGCCCCGGCTGAGGCGGTGCTGCGGCCATGACGATCGGGGCGCGCGTGCTTAAGACCGGACTTGCGGTCGCATTCGCCTTATGGCTCGGGTCGCTCGTCGGGCTCAAAAGCCCCTTGATCTCGGCCATCGCGGCCATTTTCACCGTTCAACCTTCGATCTACCGTTCCTGGAAGCAGATGCTGGAGCAAGTGCAGAGCAACCTGCTCGGAGCGGTCATCGCGTTCGCCGCCGTGCTGCTGATCGGGAACTCTCCGATTGCCGTCGGCATCGTGTGCATCGGGGTCATCTTGCTGTGCCTCAAATTCGGCACCGAGGAGACGATCGGGCTGACACTGGTGACGACCGTCGTGCTGATGGAGGCGGGGGCGCAGGGCTGGGAGCCGGCGGCGGACCGGCTGGCGGGGATCATGATCGGCATCGGCGCCGCCTTCGCCGTCAATGTCGCGATATACCCTCCGCGGCACGCCAAGCGGTTCGTCAGGCAGGTTCAGGAGGCGCAAGCCACGATGTCCCGCCTGCTGCGCACGGCCGTCTCCAATGAACTGAAGGAGAACGTGTTCCGGGACGATCTGAAGAATCTTCGGAGCCGCCTTCGCAAGCTGGAGGAATTTTACGAACTGTTCGCGGAAGAGAGAGTGTGGCGCCGCCGGGAGCGGAGCAACCGGGCGCGGCTGCTCGTCGTGTACAAAGGCATGCTGGAATCGCTGGATCAGGGCCTCTCGCTGATTATGGCCGTGGAGGAGCATAATTTCGGCGTGCGGACGGGGCCGGCCTGGAACCGCCTGATCGACCGGCACATCGAATCGCTATGCGGATACCACGAGCAACTGCTGTGGAAATGGGATGGTCTGATGAAGCCGGGAGCTTCGTCCGCGGCGCCGCCCGGAGAAGCCTCCGCGCTGCTGACGGAGATGGTCGCGGACCTGTCCGGAGGACAGGAAGATCCGATCGCCCGCGCCCGCCTGCTCGCCGTCACGACGGCGGTATTCGGCTACGAGGACCGGCTGCAGCGGCTCGGCAAGCTGATGGACCATTATTTAAGCCGGAAGGAAGATGCCGAGGAGCCGGCTGACGAACCGTCTTGACACTGCCGAAAGAGCTGGGGGTACGGAATATTCGCGGATGATGCGGCCAACCGCCGGAACCGCGCGGGGAATCGGGTCCCCCGGAGTCCGGCGGTTGGCCGGCCGCTACCGGTCTTTCCGCTCGAAGTGGCGCCTCGGATGCGTAATTTGCCCGCGCTCCCGTTCGATCTCGTCTTTCTTCGGCACGAGCCGGGGATCGGTTCGCCCGTCATGGTGGTTCTCGAAGTCGTATTCGATCAGCTTCCATTCCGTCGTGCCTAGCGCCGGATCGGCCGGAAACGCCTGTCCGCGGCTCAATTCGACTTCCCGGCCCCATTCGTTCCGGTAAGTTCCGTCCACTTCCACGCGTTCACCCGATAGGGGATCCATGTCGTAACGGTTGTCTGTCATGCTGCAGCCTCCCGGTTATTGGCCATGTTTGGGATAAGCGGCGCGGTCGGCTCTCGACTGCATGCGGCTGGCTTGCTTCTTGCCCTTGCCCGTGCGATCGGCGCGGGATTGGGCCCGGCTGGCCACCTCTTGGCCGGCCGACGGACGTTCTCCGGACATCGCCTCTCTCCTCCTTCGGCGCGCGATCACCCCCGCAACGGGGGGACGCCCCGTTAGGGTTCCTCTCCGAAGGAACGATTATGCCCGCGCGACCGGCTCGGATCAGTCCATCAGCCGAAGGCCGCAGGAAGGGCATTCGCGATTCTCGTGTGTAACCTTCCCGCCGCATCCGGGGCAGGCTTCCTCGAACGGTTCGACCCCGGTTCCGGCTGCGGCAGCGGCTGACGATGGGGCTGACTTGGCTGCCGCATCCCCTGTCTGACGAGAAGCTCCCCGGGCGTCCTGTCCGGGCCGGGAATAATCGGGGGGATGGAACAGCGGGTCCAGAATCGATCGCCACTCGGCGTACTTCTCCGAATCGCCGGACATGACCCGGATCAGGAACGCCAGCCCCCCGAGCAGCAGCACCAGCACCGTGATCGTGATGCCGTACCCCCACCAGGACACTGCCGACATGCCACCGACCTCCCCTAGTCCGGCTTTCTCTCGTCGAATCGGGCTTCCAGCTTCTTGCCTCCGTACCACATCGCCGCGAGAGCCGCCGCCGCGGCAAGCAGCCGCCACGGCTGTTCGATCATCGCCTGCAAGTCCGAACCGAGGAAAGACAGGGTGAAGATCATAACGGCTTTGCCGAGGACGATCGCCGTCAGGAAAGAATGAAGCGGCATCAACGATACGCCGGCGGACACGTTCACAAGCACCGAAGGGGAGAAAGGAAAGCAAGAGAGCAGGAAGATCGGCGTGAATCCCTTGCGTTCCATCCAGGTGAAGAACCGCTCTGTGCGAGGGTATCGCCTGCGGATCCGGTCTCCGTATCGCCGTCCGACCCACCGGGCGAGCAGGAATACGACAATTGCGCCCAGACATACGCCCATCCAGGAATAGAGAAAACCGGCCCATAGTCCGTAAGCGGACGCGTTGGCGATGACGAACACGACGAGCGGCAGAAAAGGCAGCAGCGCTTCCAGGAACGGGAGCAAGATCCCGGGCAGCGGCCCCAGCTCCGAATATCGATCCAGCAGCGTCTGGATATCTTCCACCTTGACGTTCTTCAGGGCTTCCGCCACGTTCAGCAAATAAAGTGACAACCGATCTCCGACCCCCATTCATTTTTCTCTTTCAACAACCGGAAGCCGGCGGACAGCCGACTTCCGTCATGACTCGCCGCGGCCCGTTGGAAACGGGAACAGCATGTAGAACAAGCTGATGAACACGAACAAAAATCCGGCCAAGCCGACCACCCAGGCTTCCCCGAGCGAGGTGGCCAGCACTCCGCCGACGTACGGGCCAATCATGGCGCCCAAGCCTTCCACGGTCGAGAACACGCCCCATCCCAGCCCTTGCTGGCCGGGAGGCACATAGGCGGCAAGCAGCGCGTTCCAGGCCGGAAGAACCGCCGCATACGAGAGGCCCAGCAAGACGGCCCAGAACAGGGCCAATCCGAAGGGAGGATGCAGCGTCAGCAAATGGAGCACGATGCCGAACAGAAGGAAGCCGACGACCAGAAACCACTTCTTGCCGAGGCGGTCCGCCAGCCTCCCCATCGGAATCAGGCCGATGACCGTAAACGCTCCGCCGAGCGTCAGCAGCATCGAATAGTGGGTGGAGGTCATTCCCAATTGGCTCGCGGCGAAGGTGGGCAGAATCGGCAGCAGCATGCCGGCTCCCAGCGTCTGCAGCACCATGCCGGGCAGCAGCACCTTCATCTCCTTCAGCCTCTCGCCCAGGATGGAGACTTGGCGGAGGAACGGAACGCGGTCGATATGGATTTCCCGACCTCCGGCAAGAAGCAGGGACAGCAGCCATCCGGCGACGGCGACCGCGGCAAGCGTCCAGAACGCGGCGGAGAGGCTGACGTCCAGCACAAGGTTAACGACGACGGGGCCGGCGCCCATGCCCGCCAACCAGACCGCGTACAGCAAGCCCATCTGGGCGCCCCGGCTCTCCTCCCGGATACGGGTCAGGCAGACGATCCAGATCGGGGAGAGTCCGATTCCGAACAGCCCGGATGCCGCAATGAACAGCCAGGGGACATCCGCAAAGCCGATCGTCAGGACGCCGGCGACGCTGAGGAGGATGCTGGTGCATACGACGGTGCGAACGGCGAACCGGTCGAGCAAGTAGCCGATGGCCAGCTTCACGATCGCATCGGTCAGGAAGCTGGCCGTGATCGCGGCGCCGATGACATCCAGATCGAGGCCGAGATGCCGGGTACCGTAGAGCGACAGAAAGCTGATCTGAACGGCGCCCCGCACGAAGTCCACCAGGAACAGGATGGCGATATTCAGAAGCGTATCCGATTGAAGTAGCACCTTAAACGGCGCTGGTTTCATGAGCGGCCTCCTTCAAGACTGCAGATTCCAGCCCAAGCAGGTTGCGGAAACACCTTCCATTATAGGGGATTGGGAAGCAATGTCCAAACGGCGCAAGTCGGGGGGGCGGTTGGCTTAAAGTCCGGGATGGTCCGGGGACGGATGGTTCTGCATGGCCGGTTCTTCCTCATAAGATGGGGAGGAATCGTAAGTCGGAAATCGGGAGGGAGGAGACGGAAAATGGAATATGTGAAGCTGGGGCGCTCCGGCTTGCGGGTATCGCGGCTGTGTCTGGGAACGATGAACTTCGGAGTGGACACGGAGGAGCGGGAGGCGTTCCGCATCCTGGACGCGGCTCTGGATGCCGGCATTCAGTTCATCGACACGGCGAACGGTTACGGCGGAGAGAGATCGGGCCTGACCGAAGAGATTCTCGGCCGCTGGTTCCGGCAGGGAGGCGGGCGGCGCGAGAGAATCGTGCTGGCGACCAAAGTGTACGGATATATGCGCGATCCTTTAGACGGTCCGAACCGGGAAGCGGGACTGTCCGCCTACAAGATCCGCCGTCATCTGGAAGGTTCGCTTCGCCGGCTGGGAACGGACCATGTGGAGCTGTATATCATGCATCACGTGGATCGGACCGTCGGGTGGGACGAAATCTGGGAGGCGTTCGAGACGGCGCGGCTGCAGGGGAAGATCGGATACGTCGGCTCCAGCAATTTCGCGGGATGGGATCTGGCCGTCGCGCAAGGGGAAGCCAAAGCGCGCGGGCTGATGGGAATCGTCGCGGAGCAGCACAAATACAATCTGCTGTGCAGACTCCCGGAGCTGGAAGTGCTCCCCGCCGCGCAAGCGCTCGGCATCGGCGTCACCGTATGGGCGCCGCTGGATGCCGGACTCTTGGGCGGCAACGCGCTGAAGCCCGGCGTCGGGGTCCGGGGAGCGGCGCAGCAAGAGCGCATCGGGCGGGTGAAGGAGCAGCTCGCCGCGTTCTCCCGGCTGTGCGCGGAACTGGGCGAACGCGAGGATGCGGTGGCGCTGGCCTGGCTGCTTCATCAGCCGGCCGTCACCGCCCCGATTCTCGGCGCCCGCACGCTGGAACAGTTCGAGCGCAGCCTTCGCGCGCTCGAGGTGAAGCTGGCGCCGGATGTGCTGGCGAAGCTCGACGAGATTTTCCCGGGCCCCGGCGGCGAGGCGCCGCGGGCGTACGCGTGGTGAACGTTCAAGCTTCCTAGACCAGAAATTTGAACAGCAGCGGATCGCGGTTCAGCTCGATGAACGGGATGCCCTTGCGCTTCATGCGGCCGATCAGCGGCTCGTAGTCTTCCCGGCTCTTGAGCTCGATGCCGACCAGGGCCGGGCCGTTCTCTTTGTTCATTTTCTTCGTGTATTCGAACTGCACGATATCGTCGGTCGGGCCAAGCACGTCGTCCAGGAACTCGCGAAGCGCTCCGGCACGCTGCGGGAAATTGATCACGAAGTAATGCTTCAGTCCCTCGAAGATCATGGACCGCTCCTTGATCTCCTGCATCCGGTCCACATCGTTGTTGCCGCCGCTGATCAGGCAGACGACGTTCTTGCCCTGAAGCCGTCCGGGATCGATCTGGGCGAGGGCCGCGACCGGGAGAGCGCCCGCCGGTTCGGCGACGATGGCGTGCTCGTTGTACAGTTCGAGGATCGTCGTGCAGGCCCGCCCTTCGGGAACGAGCATGACCTCGTCCAGCAGTTCGCGGGCGATCTCGTATGTGAGATCCCCGACCCGCTTGACCGCGGCTCCGTCCACGAATTTGTCGATGTTCTCCAGCGTCACCACGTTTCCGGCTTCCAGCGAGCGGGTGAGCGACGGAGCGCCTTCCGGTTCCACGCCGATCACCGAGGTCGCCGGGCTGATCTCCTTCACGTAGGAGGCGATGCCGGCCGCCAGGCCTCCGCCTCCGACCGAGACGATCAGCAGGTCGATCGGCTGTACGCCGGCTTCCAGAATTTCTTTGCCGATCGTGGCGTTGCCGGCGACGATGCGGGGATCGTCGAACGGATGGACGAACGTGAGGCCGCCTTCCCGTGCGACGCGAACCGCTTCTTCGTACGCGTCGTCGAACGTGTCTCCGGACAGCCGCACTTCCGCGAAAGCTCCTCCGAACATTTTCACCTGGTTGACCTTCTGGCGGGGCGTCGTTGCGGGCATATAGACGATGCCGGGGATGCCCAGCGCCTGGCAGGAGAACGCCACTCCCTGGGCGTGGTTGCCCGCGCTCGCGCATACGATTCCGCGCCGCCGCTCTTCCTCCGGCAAGGAGGAGATCAAGTTGTACGCGCCGCGAATTTTGAAGGAGCGCACGACCTGGAGATCCTCCCTCTTCAGGTAGATATTGCATCCGTATTTGGCCGACAACCCCCGATTGAACTGCAGCGGGGTGGGCACGATCACGTCTTGCAAAGTCCGGTGGGCTTGCAGCACGTCGGCCAGCGGAATGCCGGTCATGCGGTCGGAGCGGGACATGGACATCTTCCTTTCATGATCGAAAATATAAAAAATCCGTCCCCGGTAAGGGACGGATCGGATCCGCGGTACCACCCTTGTGTCAGGCGCCGCCGGCCGGGCCGCGCAACGCGAGACGCTCATGACGCGTATAACGATATACGCGCCGCCCCGTAACGGGGGCTGCCGTCCGCGCTTACTGACCGAACGGGTTCGGCGCGGCTTCTCGGGGAGGATGCCGAAATGCGGGGCGGACGCCGGTTCTCAGCCATTCGCCGGCTCTCTGGGGACCGCGGATTCGCACGGCTTGTTCCCTTCAACGAATTTGTGTTATCCCATATATACGCTTCCCCGGGAAGATTGTCAATGAGCGGGCGGCAAGAGAGCGAAAGGGGAATTCGGGTCCATTGAAGAAGCTGTTCATCACGCTCCTGCTGTTCATCTTGCTGGCTGCCGCGGCGGCTGCCGCCGGCTTGTACTATGTGCGTCCCGACCCGATGCTGAATCTGGATCACGGGTCCGTCTCGCTCAAGGAGAAAGCCGTGGACATGGCCAGGCGGATGTCGTTCTCGCTCCGGTTGTCCGAAGAAGACTTGAACGACCTGCTGAAAGCTTATTTGGCGGAACATCCGCGTCAGCGTCCCGATGTGACCGTGGAGGGGGCGCGCTTCTCGCTGGCGGATGACCGGCTGACGGCGGATTTGCGGCTTTTGTGGAAAGATCGCTTGCCCTTCGGCATGAAGGTGGTATACCGGCTCTCCTGGAACGACCCGGTACTGGCAGCCGCCGCGGAATCGGTCCAGGTCCGGGATGTGGACTTGCCCGCTAGTCTGGCGGGCGATCTCTCGGTACAGCTCGGAAGCGGGCTTCCCGAATGGCTGCACATCGATCGGGTCTCCTTCTCGGGACAGGAGATCCTCATCCATTTTCAGAAACCCGGCTTGTCCGACCTGAAGAAACTGCTGGAATAGTGCGCTCGCTGCGCCGCTCCCCGCCGACGGCGTTGCCGGGCCGTGCGGACCGCATTCGAAGTCATAGAGCGGGCGAGACGCCGAATACAATCATTCAGAACGTTCTGAACCGACAGTCGGGAAAAATAGAAAATACAACCATACCTTCTAAAAATAGTTGTGCATCGTGTTGAAAGGAAGGGGGAGATTCGGCTATACTATAGGGAAAGAAATTCGTTATGTTCTTGCTTCATGGCGGTAAGGGAAAGCGTTTACAAACCGGGAATTGACGGTGAACGAACGTGTTGAGACGAATGTTTCGCATGAACGGGCGGCCTCCGGCGGTGAAGCCGATTCGCCCGGTCGGGGATCGTATGCGGCGGCCGGGCCGAATGGGGAGACGCGGATTCGGGATGGTGCCGGTATTGCCGATACTGCCGATATCCGGTCAAGTTCATGGAACCCCTCGCGTCTTGCCGCTGGCTGGAGGCGCCGCAATGGGCACACTGCCGTTGTTGGCCGCCCTCGGGCTGGGCATCGCCATTGCGGCGATTGCCGTGATCGGGTTTCTGCATATGACGCTCAAGGGGCGCCGCTTCCTGGATCTGTCCGAAGAGGAAGCATCGGGTGCGGAAGCCGCCGATCGAACGGAGACGAATGAAGTTGCGTCGCTGGCGGCCGGCTCCTCCGAGGCTGGCGGCGACCCGTTCGATGCCGAAGGGGTATCGGCCGACCGCACGATGCCGATCGGTCGGATCCCGCCGCCGATCGGATCGGCGGATTCCGTAGCCTTGGACGGCCCCCGGTTGTACGGCCTCGGCGGGGAATTCGCCGGTGCCAGCTTTCGCATCAGAGGGCAAGGCTTGCGGATGGGCCGGGATCCGGAGATGTGCCAGATCGTGTTTCCGGCGGACAGCGGCGAGGTGAGCCGGAGACATTGCACCGTCGGCTTCGATGAAGAAGCCCGGATATTCCTTCTGGTGGATCACGGGTCTTCCAACGGAACGTTCCTGAACGACGGACGAAGGCTGGAGCCCGGCGTTCCGTATCGGCTGCTTCCGGGAGACCGCTTTGCTCTGTCGGGAGGCAAGCACTGGTTCGAGGTCAGATTCTGACTTTTCCTTTCAACGCCGGCCGCGAACTGGTATAATGAACAGAAGCAGGGAATCCTGCGGGTTCTGTAGAAGCGGAGGATGAATTCGGACGAACGCAACTTGCATGGCGGTCCCGCTGCCGCGGGCTCGCTGGAAATCGCTTCGGCTCCGGGCCGCGTTTGCCGACGGCAGCCAATGCGAAATCCATTCCACTGGGAGGGAATTGCATGTCCAAGCGAAGCCATAACGAAGTTCAGGAAAGTTTGCGAGAACTGACGAGAATTTTCCGGCCCAAGGATCCGCGCAAGTTCGTGAAAGACTATATCCGCAAATACAGAATTACGGGTGGCTATGAAGACGAGTTGACCTTGTTCGTGGAACGTGAATTGATCAAATTGAATTCCCCGGCGTCTTGACGGCCGGGGAACGAAGCCGACAGACGAACAACCGCTTGGGCGGAACCGCTGCCGGCTTTTTTTTCTGCCGGGGCATCCAATAGCTCATGGCTTGCCGTCCGACGGTTCGGGTCCGGCGCCGCCCGGAGAATCGGCTCCCGGGTTGTATTCGTACAGCGGAAGCGGAATATCGCGTCCCAGTCCGAACACGTATTGAACCAGCTGATTGAAGGCTGGCGTCAGAGGCTGGAGCGGATGAGAGGCCCACGATTCTTTGGCGAACTCGACCAGCTGATTCACATACTCCCGGTTGGCGGAGATGAACACTTCCTGGACTTTCGGGTGAGCGCGGCGAATCGTCTGTCCGATCATCTGTCGCAGCTTGCTGGATATATCGGACACGTCTTTATGGGTAAAATAGGAGTTGTACGGCGTCGCAAGTTGTCGGTTGTCCCATGTGGAGTTTCCGTTGTCGACGTTATATACGCCTTCCATCGTGCCGGTGTTTTCCGTCTCGAGCATGGCCCGGCCGCCCTTGGCCTGGGTTCCGCCGCCCGACCAGTCCGTAACGATGCCGACATAGGCGTTGCGGTCGGTCAGAAACACCAGCGCGGTATGGATGCCGGGCATGGACGAGACTTGGCGGGAGAGATCGGCGCTGTACTCGAAATACCGGTTCTCGTGCCGCGCCGAATCGGCGGTGAGCGTGCTGTACGGCCGGATCTGCATCTGCTGCGTCTGCTCCCGGTCCCGG
>Ga0310834_101576_pt1 | contig 13257 bp, 12 predicted proteins | sample SM_ome_2_FD_201314 | JGI IMG/M metagenome (GOLD analysis project Ga0310834, IMG submission 201314) | Sorghum-adapted microbial communities enriched on stacked mutant (SM) sorghum from Joint BioEnergy Institute, Emeryville, California... ... | reverse complement strand
TCGCTGTCGAGCAGCGTCGGCCTCGCCGCCACCGCGCCCCCGCTGATGGTCTTCGGCGCCGGGGTCGGGCTCTCGATCGTCCCGCTGTACCACGCGGTCCTGAGCGGCGTCCCGGCCCGGGACGCCGGGGCTGCGTCGGGCGTGGTGAACACCGCCCAGCAGCTGGGCAACACGCTCGGCGCCACGGTGATCGGGGTGGCCCTGTTCACCGCGATGGGCGATCGCTCGGACGCTGCCGCGCACGTCGACGCGTTCCCGTTCGCCGTCGCGGCGATGGTCGCCGCCCTGCTCGTCGTCATCGCGATGCTCCGGGCGCTCGGGGCGCCGTCGCGTCAGGCCGGCTGAGGCAGCACCTCCCGGGCTATGTCGCGCATCGTGCGCTCGACCAGCGGCACGTCGTGGGAGTTCAGGACGAGCAGCGCGTCGGTCGCCCCGGCGCCCGCGAACGCCTCGAGCGTCGCGGTCATCGCCGGCAGGTCGTCGCCCGGCACGGTCGAGCGGCGCTCGACGTCGGTGAGGAACTCGCCGGGCAGCGCGACGTTCAGCCGCATCGACAGCGTGAAGCGCGCCGGGTCGCGACCCTCCGCCGCGACGCGCTCGAGCAGCCCAGCCCGGGCCTCGCCGAAGTCCTCGAGCGAGATCGCGGACGGATGCCAGCCGTCGCCGAACCGCGCCGCCCGGCGCATCGCGCCCTCGCTCGTCCCTCCGACCCAGATCGGGGGATGCGGCCGCTGTAGGGGCTTGGGGGACGTCCGCACGTCCGAGAACCGCCAGTGACGCCCGTCGAACCGCGCCGACTCCTCGGTCCACAGGGCCTTGAGCACCGCCAGCGCCTCGTCGGTGCGCGATCCGCGAGCGCGCCACGGGACGTTCATCGCCTCGAATTCCTCGGGCACCGCGCCGACGCCGACGCCGAGCGTCACGCGTCCGCCGGAGAAGTGGTCGAGCGTGGCGATGTACTTCGCCAGGTCGAACGGGTGGTGGAACGGCAGGACCATCACCGACGTGCCGAGGCGGATCCGCTCGGTCCGGGCCGCGACGTACGACAGCGTCGCGAGCGGGTGGAAGTAGGGCCGGTCGCCGATGCGGTCGCGGACGTAGCTGACGTTCACCAGATGCTCGGAGACCCACAGCGAGGCGAACCCCAGCTCTTCGGCGAGCCGGGCGAGGGCGACGATCGCCGCCGGGTCGTCGACGCCGCTGTTGCTGGGGAGGGAGATGCCGATGTCCATGGCCGGTCCTCTCAGTACGCCGAGCGTCCGCCGGTCAGGTCGAACGTCGATCCGGTGGTGAACGAGCAGTCCTCCGACGCGAGCCAGGCGACCATCGCCGCGAGCTCGGCGGGCAGGCCGACCCGTCCCATAGGGATCGTGGTGAGCATCCGCTGCGCGACCGCCTCGGGGGCGCGGCCGACGAAGTCCCGGAAGACCTCCGTGTCGAACGCGGCGGGGGTGACGCAGTTGACGACGATGCCGCGCTGGGCCAGCTCCTTGCCGAGCGTCTTCGTGAGCCCGACGACGCCGGCCTTCGCCGCCGTGTAGCCGATCTGCTGGGGGTTGCCCTCCTTGGCGGCGGCGGACGAGACGTTGACGATCCGGCCGTAGTCGTGCTCGAGCATGAGCGGGATCGCCGCGCGGCAGCAGTAGAACGTCCCGCTCAGGTTCACGTCGAGCATGGCCTGCCACAGCTCGATCGGGTGCTCCTCGGCCGGGAAGGGCTCCCCGCCGGCGCCGGCGTTGTTCACGAGGATGTCGAGCCGTCCGTGGTCGTCGAAGACCGCCTGCGCGGCCGCCGCCACCGCCTCGTGGTCCGTGATGTCCACGACGCGCCGCGTGATGTCGCCGGCGCTTTCCAGCTCGCGCACCGCGCTGTCGAGCCGTTCGGCGTTCCGGCCCCAGATCCAGACCTTGGCGCCGGACCGCAGGAGCCGGTCGGCGATCGCCAGGCCCAGGCCGCTGCCTCCGCCGGACACGATCGCGACGCGCCCGTCGAGGTCGATCTCGTTCACCAGTCCTCCTTCCGTCGGTGGCCGTCCCGGCCCCAACCTGCTCCACGCCCGTGCTGTGAGAGGGCGGCGGTCGCGGGCCGCCTGTCGACTTCTCCAGCGGCGGTGCCGGAGGCCCCGAAGGGCCCGGGGTCTCGGGCGGCGTACGAGTCGCGGACGGAATACGGCGGGTCCGCATCCGACTGGTCCGGACCGCCCGCAGCTTGCAGCCTCCCGAGGCGAGATCCGCACGAAGGGAGCTTTCCGGGCCGTGGAGTTCGGCGTTGCGACGTACATGACAGACGACGGCATCGACCCGGTCACGCTCGCGCAGGCCGCCGAGGCGCACGGCTTCGAGTCGATCTTCTGCCCGGACCACACGCACGTCCCGGCGAGCCGCGAGACGCCGTTCCCTGCGGTGGTCGACCAGACCCGCACGCCGGGCGAGCTCCCGCGCGAGTACTACCGGATGCGCGATCCGCTGGTGACGCTCGCCGGCATGGCGTCCGTGACGACGAGTCTGAAGCTCGGCACGGGCGTGTGCCTCGTCCCCCAGCGCGATCCGATCATCCTCGCCAAGCAGGTCGCGACGCTCGACCTCGCGTCGGGCGGCCGGGTGCTCTTCGGCATCGGCGCCGGATGGAACCGCGAGGAGATGCGCAACCACGGCACCGATCCGCGCACGCGGATGGCGCTGATGGAGGAGCGGGTCGAAGCGATGAAGCGGATCTGGGCCGAGGATCGGGCCGAGTTCCACGGGCGCTTCGTCGACTTCGACCCGCTCTTCTCCTGGCCGAAGCCTCTGCAGCGGCCGCACCCGCCGATCATCGTCGGCGGGATGGGTCCGGGCGTCCTCGACCGGGTCCTCGCGTACGGCGATGGGTGGTTCCCGGGCCACGGTCCCGATCTCGGCGCGCTCGCCGCGCGCATCGACGAGCTGCAGGAGCGCGCTGCCGCCGCCGGGCGCGAGCCGATCCCGGTGTCGCTCATCTTCGCGCGCCCCGACCACCTCGATCGCTACGAGGAGATGGGGATCGCCCGCTGCGTGTTCATGCTTCCGGCCGGACCGCCCGACGACGTCCTCGCCGAGGTCGCACGGCTGGCGCGGGTGGCGCTCCCGGCCTGACGAGCGAGCGCGACCGGCCGGCACCGTGCAGCTTCCGCTCGCTCGCGACCTGCGCCGCGTCCTCGCGGCCCTCCGCAGGAGCCGCTCCGACGAGCGCGCCCCGGCCGCGCCTGCGCCGGCACAGGGGGCGCTGTGGCCGGGCCTGCTCGTCATCGCCGCGCTGGTCGCCGGCGCGATGACGGCCGGTGCTCTCACACCGCTGGCGAGCCCGCTCCTCTGGGCCCTGCTCCTCGGGGTCATGGCCGCCCCGGTCGCGGGGTCGCGTGCCGCGGCCGCTCCGGGCGTGCAGTTCTCCTCCGGCGTCCTGCTCCGCTGGGGCGTCGCGCTGATCGGCCTCCGCGTCTCCGCCGGCGACATCGCGGCGGTCGGCCTCGAGGGCGTCGTCCTCGTCGTCGGCACCGTCGCCGTGACGATGGTGTCCACGATCTGGCTCGGCCGGGCGCTGGGGGTCGCCCCGAAGCTCGGGCTGCTGATCGCCACCGGGACCGCGATCTGCGGGGCGTCCGCGATCGTGGCGACGAACTCGGCGATCCGGGCGCGGCGCGAGGACGTCGCCTACGCGATGGCGACGATCACGTTCTTCGGCAGCGTCGCGATGCTCGCGCTGCCGGAGCTCGGTTCACTGCTCGGGCTCAGCGAGGACGAGCGCGGGATGTGGATCGGGGCGTCGGTGCACGAGGTGGCCCAGGTCGCGGTCTCCGGGGCGGCGGTCTCCGCGACGGCGCTGGCGCTGGCGACGCTCGTCAAGCTGGCCCGCGTCGTGATGCTCGCACCGACGGTCGCCCTCGTGGCGCTCGCCGTCCGCGGCGAGGCGAACGCCGGTCCCAGGCTCCCGGGGTTCGTCCTCGTCTTCCTCGCGTTCGTGGCGCTCCGGTCGGTGGTGGCGCTGCCCGATCCGATCCTCGACGCGGCGGTCGCGACGTCGACCTGTCTGCTGGCCGCCGGGCTCGCGTCGGTAGGCCTCGGCATCCGCGTCGGTCCCCTACGGGAGGCGGGAATCAGGCCGTTCGTGCTCGGCCTGGCCGCCTCGGGTGTCGCTGGCGCATCGGCCCTCGGGTTGACCCTGGCGACCATGTGATGTCAGAAGATGAACGATCGTTAACTATCGGGCGCGATTTCTGTAGCATGTCCGGCAGTCACGGTGCTTTGCACGTGATGAAGGGTCGTTCACAAGGCGCAGCCCGCTCGGCGGCGCGCCGGAGGAGATGCGATGAGCGAATACGCCTGGCGTCCCACGCCCGAGGCGGTGGAGAACGCAAACGTCACCCGGCTCATGCGCCGGCACGGGATCGCCGACATCGCAGAGCTACGCCAACGCTCGGTCGAGGACATCGACTGGTTCTGGGACGCGGTGGTCAAGGACCTCGAGCTGCCGTTCACGCGCCCGTACACGCAGGTGCGCGACTCGAGCCGCGGGATCGAGTGGACGACGTGGTTCACCGACGGTGGCTTCAACGCCGCGCACGCGTGCGTGACCCGCTGGCGCGACGACCCCGAGCGCCGCGACGCGCCGGCGATCATCCACGAGGCCGAGGACGGCGAGGTGCGGACGGTGACGTTCGCCGAGCTCGCCGCCGACGTCGATCGCGTCGCCCACGGGCTGCGCGAGCGCGGGGTCGGCAAGGGCGACGTCGTCGCGATCTTCATGCCGATGGTGCCCGAGGCGGCGGTGGCGATGTACGCCACGGCTGCGGTCGGGGCCGTCTCGCTGCCGCTCTTCTCCGGCTTCGCGCCGGCCGCGATCGCCGCGCGGCTGCAGGACGCGTCGGCGAAGGTCGTCTTCACCTCCGACGGGACCCTGCGGCGCGGGCGCCAGGCGCCGATGAAGGCGATCCTCGACGAGGCGCTGGCCGACTGCCCGACGGTCGAGCACGTCGTCGTCCACCGGCGGCTCGGGCTCGACCTGCCGGCGGGCCCGAAGGATGTCGACCTCGACGCGCTCGCGCCGGCGGGCGAGCCGTTCGCGCTCGAGGACACGGACGCCGAGGACTCCCTGCTCATCGGATACACGTCCGGCACGACCGGGCGGCCGAAGGGCGCGCTGCACACCCAGGCCGGCTTCGTCCTGAAGGTCGCGTCGGAGGTCGCCTACCAGCTCGACGTGCACCGCGGCGAGGTGTTCGGCTGGATCACCGACATGGGCTGGGTCATGGGCCCGCTGTCGACGATGGGCGCTCACGCCGTCGGCGCCGCGCTGCTGCTCTACGAGGGCGCCCCGGACACGCCCGCGCCCGACCGCGTCTGGCGCCTCGTCGAGCGTCACCGCGTCGGCGTGCTCGGGGTCTCCCCGACGCTCATCCGCGCGCTGAAGGCAGCCGCGCCGCCGCCCTCGGACGACATCGACCTCGGCTCGCTGCGCGCGTTCGGCGCGACGGGCGAGCCGTGGGACGAGGACGCCTACGAGTGGCTCGCGACGACCGTCGGCAAGAACCGCCGGCCGATCATCAACATGTCGGGCGGCACCGAGGTCGGCGGCTCGTTCCTCGCGCCGTACATCGTCGAGCCGATCAAGTCGTGCTCGCTCGGCGGCCCGTCGCTCGGCATGGACGTCGACGTCTTCGACGACCAGGGCAACCCCGTCCGCGACTCGGTCGGCGAGCTCGTGTGCCGCCAGCCGTGGCCGTCGATGACCCGCGGCGTCTACGGCGACCCCGACCGGTACCTGGAGTCCTACTGGTCGATGTACCCGGGGGTCTGGCGCCACGGCGACTGGGCCCGGATCGACGCCGAGGGCCGCTGGTTCCTGCTCGGCCGCTCGGACGAGGCGCTGAACGTGGCCGGCAAGCGCGTCGGCCCGGCGGAGGTCGAGACCGAGCTCCTGTCGCACCCGGCGGTGGCCGAGGCCGCGACGATCGGCGTCCCGGACGGCACGAAGGGCGAGGCGATCTGGTGCTTCTGGACGCCGGTCGACCCCGACGGCGAGGACGTGTCGGACGAGCTGATCGAGCTCGTCGCCGACCGCCTGGGCCGGCCGTTCAAGCCGAGCCGGGTCGTCCGCGTCAGCCAGCTGCCGCGCACGCGCTCGGCGAAGATCCTGCGGCGCGCGGTACGCGCCGTGGCGATCGGCGCCGACCCCGGCGACATGTCGGGCGCCGAGAACCCCGAGGCGCTCGACATCCTGCGCGAAGCGCTGACGGTCCAGGCGTAGGCGGTCATGATGAGCGCCGACCCACAGGCCGCCCCCGAGGACCGCGACATGCTGTTCTTCGAGGACTTCGCGGCCGGGCACGTGTTCGAGCTCGGCAGCCGCACGCTGAGCGAGGACGACATCGTCCGCTTCGCCCGGGAGTGGGATCCGCAGGCGATCCACCTCGACCGCGAGGCCGCCGCGGACGGGCCGTTCGGCGGCCTCATCGCCAGCGGCTGGCAGACCGCGTGCGTCTGGATGCGGCTCCACGTGGACGCCGTGCTCAACCGCGCCGCGATGCTCACCGCCCCCGGGGTGGAGGAGATGCGCTGGCTCGCGCCGGTCCGACCCGGCATGCGCCTGCACGGCCGCACGACGATCCTCGACCTGTGGCGGTCGGAGAAGGTCGCCGGTCGCGGGACGCTCCGCATGCGGGGCGAGCTGGCCGACGACGAGGGTCGCAGCGTCATGACGCTGCTCGCGCGCGGGCACGTGCGCACACGGAACCAGGAGGAGAGATGACGACGATCACGCATCCGCGCCCCCGTTCGCGCCCGGCTGCTCAGCGCAGTGCGCCCGAGCCCCGCGAGCCCGCTGCGGTCCTGACCGCGGTCGCCGACATCGCGGCCGCCGCCTCGGGCTGCACGGAGCTCGACGACCTGCTGCGGATCATCGCCGCGCGGGCGGCGGCGGCCATCGGCGTCCGCCGTTGTGGCGCCTACCTGCGCGACGGCGACAAGTTCGTCGGGCGCGCGTCGCACCCGACCGGCCAGCTCGAGGCGGACGTCCGCCGCCAGGTCGCCGGCGGGCCGGCCGACGCGTTCACCCGCGAGCTCGTCGACACGGGCGCGCCGGTGTTCATCCGCGACACGCACTCGGACCCGCGCGGCGGGCTCAGCGCCCTGCGCTCGTGGCACGTGAACTCGAGCCTCGGGATCCCGCTGCTCCACGACGACGAGGTCATCGGCGCGTTGTTCCTCGACAACGCCGACGAGCCGCACGCGTACACCGAGGACCGCGTGGCGACCGCGGTCGCGATCGGCCGGGCGGCCGGCGCCGCCGTCGCGCAGCTCCAGCGCGACGAGCGCGCGCGCAGCCAGCTCGAGACCGCCACCCGCCAGAACCTCCTGCTGCGCCGCCTTGCGTCCGCCGACAGCCGGTTCACCCAACTGCTGCTCGACGGGGGAGGGCTGCGTGCGATCGTCGAGGTCCTCGCCGAGATGACCGGCAAGTCCGCGGCGCTGTACGACGTGAACCTGCGGCGCGTCGCCTCGGTGCCCGGCGCCGACGGCGGCCCCGAGGTGGAGCTGCTCGAACAGTCCGGGGCGTCCTCGGACGTCGTGCAGGCGATGCGCGACACCGCGCCCGGCGGCTCCACGGCGATCGCGCCGGTGCTCACCGCCGGCATGCGCCGCCGCCACCTCGTCGCGCCGGTCGACGTCGGCCGGTCGCGCTGGGGGTGGGTCGTGCTCATGGAGCATCCCGCGCGCCTGACGCCGCTCGACGAGCTGACGATCCGGCGCGCGGCGCGGTGCACGGCGCTCGAGGTCGCGGCCGAGCGCCGGGCGACGACCGCGGCGTGGGACGCGCGCACCCTGCTCGCCCGCCAGCTCATCCGCGGCACCCAGGACGAGGACGTGCGCCGCAGCGCCGAGCACCTCGCGATCGACCTCGAGCAGCCGCGCGTCGTCGGCTTCGTCACCGGCGTCCAGCACCGCGGCGGGAGCATCGACGCGCAGCGCCTGGTGGCGGCGCTGAGCGAGCAGTTCGATGGCGAGGTCCTGGCCACGAAGGGCCCGGAGGGCGTCGCGATCATCGTCGACCTGCCCGAGGCGCCCGCGCCGCTGGCGGCGGTGCGGCGTGCCAAGCGCGGCGTGCTGCGCGCGTGTGCGGAGGTCGGCGGCCCGACGCGCCTCATCGCCGGGCTGTCGTCGGTGTGCCGCGGCCCCGAGACCATCCCACGCGGCTACCGCGAGGCACGCCAGGTCGCGCGGTGCGTCGACCGCTTCGTCGGCCCCGGGACGCAGGCCGTCCTGTGTGCCGACGACCTCGGTCCCGGCCGGCTGTTCGTCGCGACCGGCGAGCAGGACGCGATCGACCGCTTCGTCGGTGACGTCGTCGGGCCGCTGCTCAGCGACGAGGCGGGCCTGGGCGACCTGCTGCGGACGCTGCAGGCCTACTTCGACACGGGCCGCTCGGTGCGGCTGTCGGCGGCGCGGCTCGGCGTCCACGAGAACACGATCCGCTACCGGCTCGCGCGGGTCGGGAACGTCACCGGCCTCGACGTGGTCGGCAACCCCGACGACCAGCTGAGCGTCCAGATGTCGCTGCTCGTCCTGCGCCTGCAGGGTCATCCGGCGCTGCCCGCCTTCGACGAGGACGACGAGGACGACGCCGCCACCGCCGAGGAGGCCGCATGAGCGAGGCGCCGGACCGGCAGCTCAAGGCGCTCGTCACCGGCGCCGCGCGCGAGGGCGGGATCGGCCGCGCGATCGTCGAGCGCCTGGAGGCCGACGGGCTGGAGGTCGTCACGATCGACAAGGCGCCCGGCTGCACGTACCAGGCCGACCTCGTGCACGACGAGCTGCCGGACTTCTCGGACATCGACGTGCTGGTGTGCAACGCGGCGATCACGACGATGTTCGGCGCCGCGCACTCGATGAAGCTCGAGCGCTGGCAGATCGACCTGGACGTCAACCTCACCGGGACGTTCCGGACGGTGCAGGCGTGCCTGCCGGGGATGCGCGAGCGGCGCTTCGGCCGGATCGTGATCATCGGCAGCACCGCGGGCGTGCACGGCATGCCCGCGCAGATCGCCTACAGCACGTCGAAGGCCGGGCTGCTCGGGCTGTCCAAGACGGTGGCGGCCGAGAACGTCACGCTCGGCATCACCTGCAACGTGGTGCTCCCGGGCATGACGGCGAGCGCCGGGATGCTCGACGCCAAGCCCGAGGTCATCGAGGCGTGGGCGCGGACGATGCCGCTCGGCGAGCTCGTGCGCACCCAGGACATCGCCGAGGCGGTCGCGTTCTTCGCGTCCCCGGCGGCGAGCCGGGTCACCGGCCAGGAGCTCACCGTCGACGGCGGGCACGCGCTGAACACGAAGTCGGTCACGTCGAGCGTCGTGCAGGCGACGGCCGCCTCCTGATGCGGGCGCTCGTCCTGCGAGAGCTCGGCGGGCCCGACGCCGCCGAGCTCGGCGACCTGCCGGAGCCCGAGGGCGCGCACCCGATGGCCGAAGGCGGCCGGCTGCTCGTCGAGGTCCACGCCGCGGGCGTGTCGTTCCCCGACCTCCTGCGCAGCCGCGGCGAGTACCAGATGCATCCGCCGCTGCCGTTCGCGACCGGCGCGGAGGTCGCCGGCGTCGTCCGCGAGGCCGCCCCCGGCACGGGCTTCGCCCCCGGCGACCGCGTCGCGGCGCTTGTCCACTGGGGCGGCGTCGCCGAGCTCGCGCTCGCCATGCCCCAGCACACGGTGCGGCTCCCCGACGGCATGAGCTACGCGCAGGGCGCCGCGCTGTACCTCAACTACGCGACCGCGTGGTACGCGCTGTACCGCGCGCACGTCCGCGAGGGCGAGGCCGTGCTCGTCCAGGGCGCCGCCGGCGGCGTGGGGACCGCCGCGCTGGAGATCGCCGCCGCGCTGGGAGCACGCACGATCGCCGTCGTCTCCAGCGACGCGAAGGAGCGCGCCGCCCGCGACATGGGCGCCGGCGACGTCGTGCGCTCGGACGGCCCCTGGCTCGAGCAGGTGCGCGAGCTGACCGGCGGACGCGGCGTGCAGGCGGTCATCGACCCGGTCGGCGGCGACCGGTTCACCGACTCGCTCCGCGCGCTCGCCATCGGCGGGCGCCTGTCGGTCGTCGGGTTCACCGGCGGCTCGATCCCCGAGATGAAGATCAACCGGCTGCTGCTGCGCAACCTCAGCGTCAGCGGCGTCGAGATGGCGGTCATGGACACGGAGGTGCCCGGCACGGTGAAGATGGTCAACGAGGCGATCCAGGCGCTCGCGATGGCGGGCCGGATCCGGACGCTCATCGGCGCCCGCCTGCCGTTCGAGGACAGCGCCGAGGCGCTGCGCATCCTCGACCGGCGCGAGGCGATCGGCAAGGTCGTCGTCGACGTGCGCCCGAACGGCGCGGGGCCGGCCTGATGCGCGCGCTGGTGGTCGAGAGCCTCGAGGGCCCCGACGCCGTCCGCCTCGCCGACGTCGCCGAGCCCGAGGGCCCGCATCCGCGCGCCGACGGTCAGCGGGTGCTCGTCGAGGTCCATGCCGCGGGCATCGCCTTCCCCGACCTGCTGCAGACCCGCGGCGCGTACCAGATCAGCACGCCCCCGCCGTTCGTCACCGGCGGCGAGATCGCCGGCGTCGTCCTCGAGGCCGACGCCGGCAGCGGCTTCGCCCCGGGCGACCGGGTCGCCGGGATGTCGATCTGGGGCGCGGCGGCCGAGCGGGCGCTGGCCATCCCGAAGTTCACCGTGAAGCTGCCCGACGCGATGGACTTCGCCGCGGGCGCGGCGCTGTGGCTGAACTACAGCACCGCCTGGTTCGCGATCGAGCGGGCCGCGGTGCAGGAGGGCGAGGCGGTCCTCGTGCACGGCGCGGCCGGCGGCGTCGGGACCGCGGCGCTCGACGTGCTGCGCGGCCGCGGGGCGCGGTCCATCGCGGTCGTCTCGTCGGACGAGAAGGAGCGCGTCGCGCGCGAGATGGGCGCCGACGAGGTCGTCCGCTCCACCGGGCCGTGGAAGGACGAGGTGCGCGAGCTGACCGGCGGCAACGGCGTCCAGGTCGTGCTCGACCCGGTCGGCGGCGACCGCTTCACCGACTCGCTGCGATCGCTCGACCAGGGCGGCCGGCTCGTCGTGATCGGCTTCGCCGGCGGCTCGATCCCGACCGTCAAGGTCAACCGGCTGCTGCTCGGCAACCTCACGGTGCTCGGGATCGGGATGGACCCGTTCGACCGCCGCTTCCCCGGGACCGTCCGGCGGATCGGCGACGAGGTCGCCGCCGCGGCGGCCGCCGGGCAGCTGCGGCCCTACATCGGCCACCGGCTCGCGTTCGAGGACGGCGCCGAGGGCCTGCGGATCCTCGACCGGCGCGAGGCGCTGGGGAACATCGTCGTCGACGTGCGCCCGGACGGCGCAGGGGCCGCCTGATGCGCGCGCTCGTCGTCCAGGAGCTGAGCGGCCCCGACGGCGCGGTCATCGCCGACGTCCCCGAGCCCGAGGGGAGCCACTGGCTCAGCCCGGGCGAGCGGATGCTCGTCGAGGTCCACGCCGCCGGCATCTCGTTCCCCGACCTCCTCCAGACCCGCGGGCTCTACCAGCACAGCGTGCCCGCGCCGTTCGTCAGCGGCGGCGAGGTCGCCGGGGTGGTGCTCGAGGCGCCGCCCGGCTCGCGCTTCAAGCCGGGCGACCGGGTCGCGGGCGTCGCCCGCCGCGGGGCGATCGCCGAGCGCGCGCTCGTCCCGCCGCTGTTCATGGTCCGCCTGCCCGACCACATGTCCTACGCGGAGGGCGCGGCGCTCTACATCAACTACTGCACCGCGTGGTTCGGGCTGTACCGCGCGGAGGTCAGGCCGGGCGAGACCGTGCTCGTCCAGGGCGCCGCGGGCGGCGTCGGCACGGCCGCGATGGAGGTCATCAAGGCGTTCGGCGCGCGCTCGATCGCGGTCGTCTCCAGCGACGAGAAGGAGCGCGCCGTCCGGTCCCTGGGCGCCGACGAGGTCGTGCGTTCGACCGGCCCCTGGCTCGAGGAGGTGCGCGAGCTGACCGAGGGACGCGGCGTCCATGCCGTGCTCGACATGGTCGGCGGCGACCGCTTCCTCGACTCCGTCCGCGCGATGCGCGTCGGCGGCCGCCTCGTCGTCGTGGGGTTCGCCGGCGGCGAGATCCCGACGGTCAAGGTCAACCGGCTGCTGCTGCGCAACCTCACCCTCGTCGGGATCTCCATGGACATCTACGAGGAAGAGCACCCGGGCACGATGCGGATGATCGGCGACGCCGTCGAGGAGCTCGCGCAGGAGCGGAAGATCAACCCGCTCATCGGCGCCCGCGTCCCGTTCGAGGACGCCGCCGAGGCGCTGCGGATCATGGACCGCCGCGAGGCGATCGGGAAGATCGTCGTCGACGTGCGCCCCGAGGCCGCGCAGGCCGCCGCCTGACGGCGGCGGCCGCCGGGCTCAGCGCCCGGACCAGACCGGCTCGCGCTTCTCGACGAAGGCGGTCGAGCCCTCGCGGACGTCGTCGGTGGCGAGGGTCGCCTCGATCGCCTCGTCGTTGATGCGCCACGCGTCGGCGTCGGCGGCGAGCGCGGTGCGCAGCATCACGTCGCGGCTGGCCCGGACGGCGAGCGGGGCGTTGCGGCAGATGCGCTCGCCGAGCGCGATCGCGTGCTCGACCGCGGTCCCCGGCTCGCAGAGCTCGTTGACCAGGCCCGCCTGGTAGGCGCGCTCGGCGCTGAACGAGTCGCCGGTCAGCGCGAGCTCCATCGCCCAGTTGAGCGGCATGGTGCGCGGCAGCCGGAACAGGCCGCCGGCGCCGGCGATCAGGCCGCGCTTGACCTCGGGGATCCCGAACGACGCGGCGGTCGACGCGACGACGAGATCGCACGACAGCGCGACCTCGCAGCCGCCCGCCAGCGCCGGCCCGTCGACCGCGGCGATGAGCGGCTTGGAGCGCTCCAGGCGGGTGATGCCGGCGAAGCCGCCGCGCTCGACGACGTTCGCGTCGGCCCGGCCGGCGCTGACCTCCTTCAGGTCGGCGCCCGCGGAGAACACCGGGCCGTTTCCGGCGATCACGCCGGCCCACAGGTCGTCGTCGGCCTCGAGGCGTTCGACGGCGTCACGGAGCCCTGCGGACACGGCGCCGTTGACGGCGTTCCGTGCCTCCGGGCGGTTCATCGTGATCACCGCAAGCCGGCCGCGGACGTCGAAGTCGATCATTCGTTGCTCCTATGTCAAGGCGAGCGCCGGAGCGGGCGCGTTGCCGTTCTTGTTGGTCATGATCTTGTTGTTCTCGT
>Ga0310834_101573_pt1 | contig 13305 bp, 10 predicted proteins | sample SM_ome_2_FD_201314 | JGI IMG/M metagenome (GOLD analysis project Ga0310834, IMG submission 201314) | Sorghum-adapted microbial communities enriched on stacked mutant (SM) sorghum from Joint BioEnergy Institute, Emeryville, California... ... | reverse complement strand
AGCACTTTGGCGAATATGGGCGAACCTCCCGGCAAGAGAATGTCTGCGTCCGTTCGATTAAGTTTGATTATACCAAAGGGTTTGCTTGCCTGCTTCCCTCCGACCGGCTGCGACAGCCGGGAACTTTATCAATTCTTGATCATGACCTGTTAGGGTATGAATTGGCGGAAAGCTATTCCATCACGCGATGAAAGGATGAAGCGACATGTCCGAGTTTCTATTGGAGACGAAAAATCTGACCAAATACTACGGCAAGCGGTTGTCGGTCCATCAAGTGAACCTGCGGGTGCCCAAAGGCTCCATCTACGGACTGCTCGGGCCCAACGGAGCGGGAAAGACGACCACGCTGAAATTGATCACCGGCCTGCTGCGCCCAAGTTACGGCGAAATCTCCGTCTTCGGCCAGCCTTGGCGGCGCGAGCACCTCGGCCGCATCGGAGCGCTCATTGAAGCGCCGGCCCTGTATGGCAATTTGACGGCTTACGAGAATCTATCCGTGCATGCCAGGCTCATGGAGCTTCCCGAGGAACGAATCCGCGAGACGCTCGCGCTCGTGGAACTTCAACACGCGGGAAAGAAGCTGGTCTCGCATTTCTCCATGGGAATGAAGCAGCGGCTCGGAATCGCCATCGCGCTGCTCGGACATCCGGAGCTGCTGATTCTGGACGAACCGACCAACGGGCTGGATCCGATCGGCATTCAAGAGCTGAGGGCCTTCATCCGCTCCTTTCCCGAGAGAGGGATGACCGTCATCCTCTCCAGCCACATCTTGTCGGAAGTTGCCCAAATTGTCGACCAGGTCGGGATCATCAGCGGGGGAGAGCTGAAATTCCAAGGCGAGATCGGCGGAACCGACAATCTGGAGGCGCTGTTCATGAACGTCGTTCAAGGGGCGGGGGGGACTCGATGAATCTGATGCGGTCGGAATTTCTCAAATCCAAGCGGACGCTGATGAGAAAGCTGCTCGTGCTGGCGCCGCTGTTTTTTCTCCTCATGGCGTTGCCGCAAAAGCTGTTGATGCCGGCAGACTATTGGAGACCATGGCAGCTGATCCTTGACCTGGTCTATAACTGGTGGCCGCTCATCTTCGTTCCGATGGGTACGGCCCTGTTGGCGGCGCTTGCGGAATCGCAGGAGAGAAAGGCCGGTCAATACCGCGGCCTTCGTTCCCGTCCGCTTCATCCGGCCCGCCTCTGGATCGCGAAAGTCCTCGTCATGGGGTTCCATACGTTATCGGCCACGCTCGTCCTGATCGCCGCGATTGTCCTGTCGGGCCTCATTACGGCAAGCGGCGGCATTCCTTGGGGACGGATCTTCGCGGGCGGATTCACCGTCTGGTTGGTCTCGCTTGCGATCATCCCGCTTCACTTGTGGGCCGCCGCCTGGAAAGGCACGATCTTCGGCATGGCTGTCGGATTGATCGGACTGGCTTCGGGCGCTGCCGCGGCTGCGTCGCCGTATTGGGTGTATGTGCCCTGGAGTTGGCCGATCCGGCTGATGTGTCCGATTATCGGGGTTCACCCGAACGGGACGCTTTTGGACGCGGCAAGTCCGCTGAGGAATTCTTCGGTCATACCGGAAGGGATCGTTCTGTCGCTTGCGGCGTTCCTTCTCTTCACCTGGCTGACGGCGGCATGGTTCAGCCGCAGGGAGGTGCGATGATGACGCTGCTGTCCGCGGAATGGCTGAAGACGAAGCGAACCGCCGTGCGTTGGCTGACGTTCGCAATGCCTGCGGTCGTCGCGGCGATGGTGACAGGCTATGTCGCGTTAAGAGGAGCAGACCGCCGCACGCCCGCGCTCGTGTTCCAGATTTTTTTCGAATCCTGGGCCGCATGGATCATCCCGCTGTGCGCAGGCTTCCTGTCGGGTTATATGGCGCATCAGGAGGAAACTGCCGGCCATTTCACCGGCTTTCTGGGCAGCAAGGCCGCGCGGCATCGGTTGTACGGGTCGAAATTCGGTCTGCTGGTCCTCTCCATGACTGCAAGCACGTTCATCGCAACCGTTATGCTCGGAATGGGTATATATTTATTCGAGAGAGTCACCATCGAGTGGCCGGTCTTCCTGGCGGCGTCGATTCTGGTCATGACGGGGACCGTCCCGATCTTGGCTCTTCATCTGTGGGCAAGCTTCCGATGGGGGATGGGCGCATCTATCGGCATGGGTATCGGCGGCCTGCTGCTCGCCGCCCTGATGGGCGCCACCAGCCTGGGAGATCGGATCTGGCCGTTCATTCCGTGGGCATGGCCGGTACGGCTGGCTGTGCTGCCCGGAGCTTACTTGCAATATACGGCGGAGATGTCCTCTCCGCCGGAAGCGATATCCTCGGGTTATGTGTTGCATCAATTGGCGACAGGGCTGGCCGCGGCGTCCGTATGCCTGGCGCTGGCGTTGGCGGGAGGGCTTGTCTGGTTCAATCGATGGGAAGGCAGACGCACGTATGAGTAAGCCGGGCGGCACGCGCCAGGGGTTCCGGCGGCCACGCGGAACGGGAAGGAGAGGGGCGGATGGGCAAGATCCTGATCATTGAGGATGAGAAGGAGCTTGTAATGTTGCTTGAGGACCAACTGAGAGCGCAGGGCCATGAAGTGCTGGCGGCTTACGACGGCCGGGAAGGGATCCGGCTGGCCCGAAGTCGGCCGGATCTGATCCTGCTCGATATTATGATGCCCTCGGCGAACGGATTCGAGGTCTGCCGCGCCATCCGGAACGAGGTCCGGTGCCCGATCCTTTTCCTGAGCGCCAAGCAATCGGAGACCGACAAGATCAAAGGGCTGACTCTCGGCGGAGACGATTATATCGTCAAGCCGTTCGGCCTGCGGGAACTGCTCGCGCGAATCGAAGCCCATCTTCGCCGGGAGCTGCGATCGCAATCGTTCCATGGGGACAACAAGCGTTCCAGACTTGATTTCGGGAATTTGCAGCTGGATCTCGGGGAACGCACCGTCCGAATCGATCAGAAGCCGATCGCGCTGACCCGGCGGGAATACGAGATTGTCGAGCTGTTGGCGCTTCATGCCGGGCAAGTATTCTCGCGGGATCATCTCTACGAGAAAATATGGGGATACGATGCGGAAGGCGATTCCGCCACGATCGTCGAGCATATCAAGAACATCCGGGCCAAGTTCGCCGCAGCCTCGCCGACGGTCGAGTACATCTCCACGGTGTGGGGAATTGGCTACAGATGGAATCGATCTTGACAGGGGGCGCGCGAAATGAACCATCGATCGCTTGTCACCCAATTCCGACTGGCGTTCGCCTGGATCGTGATCGCCAGCATCCTGGCGACAGCGGCCACCTATGTTCTGGCGGCCTTCCTCTATGTGAATGCCCAGTACAAGAGCGTCTATCCGGCCAACTATTATGAGAGGCAAATTCCCGGCATTGACGCCGATGTCCGGAATCGCCCGCTTGCCTTGCTCTTGCCGTCGGGAGAAGAAATATTGCGGCAAGCCATCCAGGGAGACGGCATCCGGTATCAAGTCGTGAACGGAGAGGGCCGCATCTTGTACGGCACGATCCGGGAGCCGCTCTATCAGGATCGGGCCGAGTTGTATAGGCGGCTGAACACGACCGTGAAGAGCCGGGACGACTATATCCACACGGTGCCCCTGATCGGGGACAACGGGCAAATCGCAGGCGCGGTCGCCCTCGTCTATCAATTGAAACCTACCTTTGCGGAAGGCGGCGGCTGGCGGGTCGTCGCGATTGCGGCCGTCGCCTTGTTGTCTCCTTTCTTCTATATGGCCGGTTTCACTCTGCTATTCTCCAGAATATTTGTCAATCGGATCAACCGGCCTTTGCGGTTATTGATGGAAGCTTCGCGGAAAATCAAAGAGAGAGACCTGGATTTCACGATTCCGTATCATGCGGACAACGAGCTGGGCAGACTCTGTCTCGCGTTCTCCGAGATGAAGGAGGAATTGAAAATGTCGTTGTCCGCGCAATGGAAGATGGAACAGGAGCGGCTGGAAATGGTGGAAGCGCTGGCGCACGATCTGAAAGCTCCGCTCTCGATCATCAGGGGCTATTCGGAAGCGCTCCTGGACGCTCACGCGGGCGGCGACGCCAAGCTGCTTCAATACCTGGCGGTCATTAAGGGCAACGCCGAGAAAAGCACGAATCTGGTCCAGCAATTGCAATACGCATCGGATCTGGAGAGATCGGATGCGCAGCTTCGGCTTGTTCCGGTAAAGCTGTCCGAATTTCTGGAACATAAGTTCTCTCAATATGAAGTTCAGGCCAGGCGCCACCACATCGAAATGACCCTTCATATCCTGAGCGATAACCTGCCGACACTCCTGATCGACCCGGACAAGCTGGAACGCATTCTGGACAATATCGTATCCAACAGCCTGCAATACACTCCGGCGGCAGGCAGAATCCGCATATCCGTCTGCGCGGAACCGGAACGCATCGTCTATGCCATCTGCGACTCGGGCAGCGGCTTCAGTCCCAAGGATATGGAGAAGGCATTCGACAAGTTCTACCGGGGAGACGAAGCTCGCGGGAGCCAAGACGGCCACGCCGGATTGGGGTTATATATCGTGAAGCAGCTGGTCGAACAACTTGGCGGGGACATCCGGCTCAGCCGATCGGAGTCTGGCGGCGCCTGCGTCACCTTCCAGCACCGACGGTATGAGCCACCCGATTCGTAAGGCGAACCCGCACTTCCGCGCCATCACTCTCGCATCGATTCTACCATCGCATCCGGCAGGATCGTCCGCAGCCGTCGGGAGGGACGGCAAGCCCCTCCGCTCACGCCGGCTCCGCCGGAATGCGCACCGTCACTCTTGTGCCTCGGCCCGGCTCGCTCTCCATTTGCAATTCCTTGCCGTATTCATATTTCAACCGCTTGTTGATGTTCATCAGACCGATGCCCTGATGCCGGTCCGAACCGGAATCCGGCAGCTCACCCGGCTGCCCGCTCCCGATACCGACGCCGTTGTCTTCAATGACGAACCGGTATTCGCCCTCGGCTTCATAAGCCGTCAATTTGACCGTTCCGCCTTCCAGCCGTTTGCCGATCCCGTGGCGGATGGCGTTCTCGACGAGCGGCTGAAGCAGCAAGGGCGGGAGGTTCACCTGGAACATCTCTTCTTCAATGTCGACTTCGAATCGCAGGCGATCCTTGAAGCGCGCCTGCTCAATCTCGACGTACGTGCGGATCAGACTGAACTCTTCTTCGAACGTAATCCGTTGCTCCGCATTGCTGAACCGGAAGCTGCCGCGCAAATAATCGGCCAGATCCGAAGTCAGCTTGCGCGAACGTTCCACATCCGTATAACTGGAGGCGACGATGCTGTTCAGGACGTTGTACAGAAAATGCGGCTTGATCTGCGATTGCAGAAACGCCACTTCCAGATTGACCGCTTTGGCGAGCGACTCCTTCATCGCCAGCAAGCTGCCGATTCTCGCTTTCAGTTCCGCCATATCGAACGGCTTCGGCAAGAAGTCGTTCGCCCCCGCCTCGAACGCCGCCACCTTGTCCTGCGGCCCGATGGCCGCCGTCACCATGAGCACGGGAAGTTCCGGCAGCGTCCACGACTTGCGGATCTCCCGGCACACCTCGTACCCCGACAGACCCGGCATCATCAGGTCGAGAACGACAAGATCGATTTTATTCGGCCTTCCGATCTGCTCCAGGGCCTCATAACCGTTCTTGACGGCGATGACGTTGTAGCCCAGGGGCTCCAGCGCGTCCATCAACACTTTCAAGTTCAGGAATTGATCGTCCACGATCAGAATTGTATGCTTCCCGTTCTGATCCAGATGATAAGGTGTCGTGAACGCGTATTCCGGCGCTTTCACCATCTGAGGTTCGGCTGCCCGCGAGGACGTCTCCGATCTCTTGACGCCGCTTGCGACCGGCAGCGTGAACGTGAACGTCGTACCGGCCCCTCTCGTCGACGAGACGGTTATCGTTCCATGCTGCAGTTCGACCAGCTGCTTGACGATAGAGAGTCCGAGCCCGAACCCCCGGCGCTCCGCCGGCGCGTCGAACGACTGGAACGCTTCGAACAAGTGCGGGATGTTCCGCTCTTCGATTCCTTCCCCCGTATCCCGGACCGACACTTCGATCATGCCGCGATTCTCCGCCGCCGTGACGACGATGCTCCCATGTTCCGTATGCTTGACCGCATTGTCAAGCAGATTGCCGACAATTTGGCCGAACCGGCTTTCATCGGCGAGCGCGCACGGCAGATGTTCGGGAACGCGGTTCTCCAGCCGGATGCGGCGGTCCGCGCACAGATACGAATAGACTTGCACCTGCGTCTCGACAGCCGAACGGACATCGACCGGCGCCAGTTCTACGGTCAATTCGCCCTGCTTCAGCTTGGAGAAATCCAGGATGTCGTACACCAGTTGCGACAGCCTGTCGGCGATGCCCGCAATCAATTGAAGCTTCTCCCGCTGCTCCTCCGACGGCGGATGCTTGGCGTTGTCCAGCATCGACCTGGAAATGTGGATGACGCCGTGCAACGGCGACTTGAATTCATGCGACGTTCTGGCCAGGAATTCGTCTTTGAGCTTGTCCGCTTTCAGCAATTGAACGGACAACTCCTCAATTTTCCGGAACGCGTTGGAGAACCGAAGCGACATGAGCAAGGCCAGCATCAGCAGGAACATGAACGGTTCGAACGGCGGAACCGAATTGACCGGCACGGCGAAATAGACGTTCAGATTTTGCACGAGCGCGTAGGCGTTCAGCGCGATCGCGGCGACGACCAGGTACAGGCTTCCCTCCATTTTGCGGAATGCCGCCAGGACAAACACATAGATGGCATACAGCAGCGGGAAGGTGGAGTAACCCGTGACCAACTGCCGGAACAGGTCCGTCGCATAGCGGGGGATGAACGCGATCGCCCAGAGCGCCAATCCCGTCCCGGCGGCCACTCCGATCCGGATCAGCCACCGGGAGCAGAACGGGCGGAACCCCGTATATACGTATAAGAGAAACCCGATGCCTACGCCCAGCGCCGACACCATCTGAATGCGCAAATACAGCCAGAACGGAACGAAGCCCAGCAGGCTGAACAGCACTCTCTCGCCGCGCGTGCAGGTGAACAGGGCGAGAAATACGCACACCATCCCGAACACGATTAAGGAAATATCGTTCTTGCGCTGCGAATATAACCCGATAAAATAAAGCCCCATGATCAGGAAGGCCGTCACGGCAATCCAGTCATACATCATCGCCTTGTCGCGCAACCCGGAGATTTGCGCGGCATTCCCCAGATAGATCGATTCGTTGATGCCGCTGCTGGCGGGAAATTCGTGGTTGGCCGCCTGCACGATGATTTCGTTCCAGCCGGGCTTGAGCGTGAAGTAGCCGACGTACGGCCGATTCAGCGCTTCGTAGTTCCGCTTGTCCGCCGGATTCCCGCTCCAGCCCGCGATTTCACCGTTGACGATGATGCGATTGGACATTTGGATCGACGAAGTTTTCAGCCCGTATACGGATGCGGAGTCGCCGACTTTGACCTGCAAGCGGTACGTCGCCATGCCGAGCACCGGCATTCGCTTCGACCACGATCCCGGCACTTCGATCCGCTCCGGCGACAGGCTGCTCTCAAGCGCGGGAGAGGATGCGAAATCTTCATGGGCGAGGAGCCGGTTCGGATAGAACTCCCATTCGCCGTCCAATGCCACGACACCGTCGGCGGAGAACCGCCATGCGGTCAGATCGAGACGCCCGTTCTCCGCCCTCGGCGAATGAGTGCCGCCCTGCGAGAAATAAATGAGAAACAAGCCGTAAGTCGCGGCCAGTATGGCCAGCGTAACCATCAGCGCTGCAATCCTGATCCTCATCGTCGCCTCACCCCGACCGCCCCGTGTTCGCTTCGATGATGGTTTCACCGAAGCGGCTGTCCAGCGTTCGAGATATTTCGACATCCGCCTCCCGTGTTCCTTCCATAGCGGGGGGTCAGGGGAAGCCGGGTTCAGTCAAAATGAAAGAAACCTTGAAAGGCTCCAAGCCCATCCAGGTTTCTTTCATCATCCCCCGCAGGGGTATTAGGAGGCAGTGAGCAATTCCGTGTCCGCCCCTTTTCTGGATCCGATGAAAAGCTGCAAGAAGATCATCGCTGTGCAGATCACGGCCAGTCCGACGAAGGCGAACACCATGCTGTGGGTCATGTCTTGTATCCATCCGACCAATATCGGTCCAAGCGCTCCAATCGCATATCCCACCGATTGGGTCATGGCGGACCATGAGCTGGCCTCTTGTGCGTTCGATGTTTCGTCAATCGGCAGCATGAGCGCCAGAGGGAAGAGACCGCCGCTGCCAATGCCGAGAAGGATCGCAGCAACCCATGGTGAACCGGAAGAGATGACCAGCAGCAACCCTGCTAATTCAAACAATGAGCATGCAATCAACCATAGAAGCCGATTGGGAAACCGATTCATCAGCATCGGAATCAAGAAGGTTACCGGAATTTGAACCAATGTGAACAGGGTAAGGATGTTGCCGGCGTAAATCTTGCTGTACCCCATGCTTGAGACGGCTGGTGCCAACCATGCTGTAATGGAGTAGAACATGGTCGCCATCATTCCGAAAAATACGGTCAAAAGCCATGCCCTTCGATTTCTCCAGGGCAACTGCCCCGTGTTATTCGGAGAGGATGATGGAACAAGATTCGGCTCTGCACGTCTAAGTACAAATAACCACCAGGCAGGCAAAGCGATAACGGCGAGGATTGCCCATAAGCCTAACGCTGATCGCCAGGAGCCATGGAAAGCATTTTGGAAGGGAACGGATAGTGCTGCGCTTAGAGCTGCACCGGTCACCATCGCTACGGAATAGACGCCGATCATGGAAGCGACCTGGCTGGGAAAATAACGTTTAATGAATCCGGACAGAAGCGGGCCGGCAGCTGCTATCCCGATGCCGGCGACCAGCGAGGTCATGAGCAGGAAAGGATAAGAAGGCGTAACCCATCGGATCACCGTAGCTCCGCCCACGAGCACTAGAGCCAGCGCTAAGATCCGTTCGATGCCGTGACGAATTCCCAATTTGACCGCAATCGGGGAGAAGATTCCCATACATAGGACCGGAATCGAAGTGAGAAGACTGGCAGAGGATGCGCTCACTCCGAGATCGTTACGAATCGTCTCTAAAAGCGGCGAGATCGAGGAAATCACCGGCCGCAAGTTGAGAGAGGCCAAAAATAGGGCGATGACCAAAAGCGTAGAACGAGGTTTCATTACACCCACTCCTTCAAACATCACGAGCTTTAATCTTTTCTTGTGAATGAGGTAAAGTTTAAAATACAACGGTTGATTGATCAATATTATGATTTCTATTAAAATAATAGAAAAATTAAATGATCAAAACGGGATGGGGCCCTTATGGATCTTAGGCAGCTCGAATACTTTGCCGCTGTATGCGAGGAACTGCATTTTACCAAAGCAGCGGACAAACTAGGCATATCGCAACCGACGCTCAGTCACCAGATCCGTTCGCTGGAAAATGAATTGGGGACGCCGCTGTTTGATCGGATTGGCAAACGAATCGCACTGACCGAAGCCGGCAGACTACTGCTGGAATACAGTATCCAGATGTTCAGGACCCGTAAAAATGCAGTCGACGCCATTGATGAACTGCGCAACCAACAGCGCGGAGCACTGGTCATTGGCGCGATCCCCTCTGATCTCGATTACAGAATTACACAACTCCTAATCGATTTTCACCATGAATTCCCACATATACGACTAACCGTCTTGACATCCATCGAGATTTTGAAACAAGTATTGGATATGGAAGTGGACATTGGGATTACGATCCTGCCTCTCCCGGACGAGCGGATTGTGAGAATTCCCTTAACCCGCGAAGAGTATGTGCTGGTCGTGTCGGCGAGCCACGAATTGGCGGATCGAAGCTCGATCGAGTTAGAGGAACTTCGCCGTATTCGTACCGTGATGTACCCGAAAGGCACTCTTGGACGCGAGCTGGTCGATGATTGTTGTCGTAAGCTCGGCTTCCGTTTACATCCGATTATGGAAACGACAACACCTTTCTCGCTCATCCGATTGGTGAAAGCGAATATCGGTGCGACCATTCAACCTTTGCCGCTCATTAAATCCTTGAATGATCCCGGCTTGCGTGCCATCAAGATCAAGGGAGGCCCAACCCGGGATATCGGGATACTTTATCGCGCGGACAGGTTTCTTAGCCACGCGGCGAAAACATTTATCAAGAGATTGCAGGGTGAGTTGCAAGGGGGATACTTGGAAGGCGCGGAGGCTTCGGAGTCAAATTCTAATTGAGGAAACGTTATCAATGGGAATGCTACGATAAAGGTACAGTCGAGCAACCTGCTCGTACTGAAATAAATGAAAGGGCTTTCAGATACGTGGTATCTGACCATAATCGTACTGTTTAACGCAACGAAATCGCGTTATTTAGGGCTTGCTGAACCGATCAAAAATCCAATAGCAACAAGCGGTTTAGTGCCTCTTTAGTCGAATTTAAGTGCAAGGAAAACCAGGGGTGTAACCGTCAAGTACCTTTGAACATATTTCGCTAATTTATTTTCAACAACTAACAATTTCCAAATATGGTTTGACGGTGTTTGAGCCGATAACTGTCTCCCGTCAGGTGAATCACCTCGCTTCGATGCAGGATACGGTCCAGAATGGCAGTGGTGACGGCCGGATCCCCAAGCAAATCTCCCCAGTCTTCCGGGCCTTTGTTGGACGTGAGAATGATGGAGGCTTGCCCGTACAACTTGTTGATCAATTGGAAGAACAAGTGGGCTTCCTGCCGATCCAGCGCCATGAACATCAGATCGTCCAGAATTAACAGATCGGAACGAACGATCCGGTTCACCCGCAGCTGGGCGTTCCGTGAAATCTCTTGCGTTTTCAGCAGATGCAAGAGCTGATCCATGGTGACGAAACTGACGTTGTACCCTTGATTCAGCGCCTCGACGCCCAGTCCGATCGCCAAATGCGTCTTTCCGACACCCGGAGGGCCCAGGAAGAGCAGGTTGTAATGCTGTTCCAGCCAAACCAGTTCCCGAAGTTGCTGCAACTGGCGTTGTCCCAGGGACGGCTGTTCGTCGACCCGGAATTCGTCCAACGTTTTCAGTTCCGGGAACGCGGCGCGTTTATACCGGCGGGCAAACTGCTTTTCTTCCCGTTTTTTCAACTCGTACGAAAGCACGCGCTGCAAACACTGGCGGTAACTCCACTGCCGGGTTTCGGCTTCCATCAGAAGCTCGTCCAGCGCTTGGGCAGCAGCGGTTAACTGCAGCGCGCTGAATACGGATTTGAGTTCCATCGTCGCTTCACTCATCGGGTTCCCTCCAGGATGGCTTGGTACACGTCAAACGGACGAACTTGCGGCTTCATCTTCAACTTCTGCCGTTGGGGCTCTTCCAGCAATCGGACGTCTGTCGGAACGGCTGATGTCTCAAGCGGCTTCGGTTTGGCGAAATGGTGCAACGCATCCACAAAATCCGTTGCTTGGTAGAGTCGATGTTTCAAACAATAGGCCAACGCTTGCCTAAGCGCGTCCGAATCCGCGTCTTTGGCGTGTTTGTCGATCCATTGCAACTGATCCCGAATGTAGCGCGGTTTTTGTTCCCGGATGACCGCAAGATAGGAACGGGCTTGTGCCGGTTCGGGAAAGCGGGAGGCCACGTGTTCCATATAGGCGTCAATCCCTTTGGATCGATCCCGGGTGTGGTTGGTGTTTTTAATGAGTTTGCCTTTCCCCGCATGCAGTGGATGCCGAGCCAATTCCTCGCCGGTTGCCGGATCGAACGCCACCAATTGCTTGTCCGTCACCCGGATTTCAACGGACGTGTCCGTGCCGGTGTAAGTGCCAAGCGGCAGGGAGTACCGGTTCCCCTGAAAGACAATGGTATTGTCTTTTCGCACCCGTCTTGTTATACTGGGAGCAGCAGAATTTGTCTGTATTTTTTCGGGAACCGGCAGGAGATGGCGCCGCTCTTCGGCGAACACATCCGCCGGTATTTTTTTGGTCGTGTGATGCATGCGACCGTTTCCGGTCCGGTTCAGCCAGGCCAGGCAGTCTTCGTTCCAGCGGTCGATGTGGGTAAACGTCCGATGGCGCGCGAAGTTGTTTTTCACGAAACCGACGACGTTTTCTACTCGCCCCTTGCTTTCCGGGTCCTGTTTGCGGCACATGCGAATCGCCAATCCGCGCTGCCTGACGTATCCGGCGAATTCGGCCGTCAGGATCAGATCGCCGTGGTTCTCGCTAACGAGCAGCAAGTGATCCTGATCATAGACGATCTCGCGGGTCATACCGCCGAAAAATTCGAAGGCGTTCTCGTGGCAGCGGATCACATCCGCCGTGGTGAACGGTCGATCCTGCCATTCCACGTATTTGTACCGGGAATGGGACAGGACGAAAGTGATGCACCATAACCGCACAAGATGTCGATGAAGGTCGTGCGTTTTCGTTTCGCCGAAATCGACTTGCATCTGCTGTCCCATGGGTGGATCTTCAATCGCTTCGTACTGGCGCATCGGTCTGGTTTTCGGGATGCCGTGCCGCTCACGCAAGTGCCGGACGAAATTCCGCACAGTGCTCTCGCAGACGTCGGCATCCAAACGCCGTTCCTTCAGCCAGTCATGAACCTGGGCGGCCGACAGATCCGGATATTCCCGCAACCATTGAAGAACTTGGGATTCAAACGGATCCAGCTTCTTCCGTCGTGTCTTCGTCGATTCGATGAAAGCCTGCATCTCTTCCGGCGACATGTCCAGGTATTTGTACACGGTGTTTCGAGAGATGTTCAGCTTGCGGGCAATCTGTGAAACCTTGAGCCCCAGCCGTTTCAGTTGATAGATTTCGATGTACATATGCCACCTTTCCGCAGATTTCATTCTCCTCACCCTACGCTGATGAATTTCCAGCTTGATTATATCGGATGAGGGAGAATTAGGGAATTTGTGTTCAGTGTTATTTCACGTTTCTTGTTGATTTTATTTTAGCGGTCACACAGGGGTTACCCCAGAAAAAACTTGCACGTGGAGACGTCCGAATTGCACTAGCGAACCGAGAGCCAGATGATCCTGCCAGACGACTTCTTCCTGCCGTTCGGCGTCAGTCAATCAAGGTTAGTTTTGTTCAGAGATATGAATAAGGTCTTTCCTCGATAAGTTTTGTCAGAATGCTTCGTTTTTCGGGTTCAATTTTCGACACAATTTCCTCAAATCTTTTTACTGAGTGCTCCGTTTCTAGCCATCTTAATGCTGCCAAAGCAAAGTAACCGTAATTGTATTGACCTAGTACTCTTGGCTCTTCATCTAACCTTTTAGCTAGATG
>Ga0310834_101572_pt1 | contig 13316 bp, 11 predicted proteins | sample SM_ome_2_FD_201314 | JGI IMG/M metagenome (GOLD analysis project Ga0310834, IMG submission 201314) | Sorghum-adapted microbial communities enriched on stacked mutant (SM) sorghum from Joint BioEnergy Institute, Emeryville, California... ... | reverse complement strand
CCTCGCAACCCCGGCGGCACAGGATGCGCCGTTCAACCGGGGCGCGGAGATCGTGCCGGGCGAGGTGATCGTGAAATACAAGGACGGCGGAGCGCCCAAAGGCATATCGGCCAGCAGCCTCCGTTCGCTCGGAGTCCCGGGAGCCGTCCAACTGAAGTTGGAAGAGGGGAAAGACGTCTATGCCGCAATCGCCGAGTTGGAGGCGGACCCGAACGTCGAGTACGCCCAGCCGGTCTATGTCTATCACGCGTTGGAGGTTGGAGGGTCCGTCGTCGGAGCCGGGCGAACGGTGGCTTCTTCCGTCTACTCTTCCGACGATCCGTTGAACCCCTATCAATGGGGACTGTATGCCTTGTATGCCCATAACGCATGGGCGGACGTTCCGGTAGCCGAACGCAAAAATATCGTCGTGGCCGTCCTCGATTCCGGCGTGCGCACCGACCACGAAGATCTGGCCGGACAATTCCTGACCGACGGGAACGGGAAGATCGTCGGCGCCAACTTCATATCGGATGATGCTAACGATTATCAAGACTATTACGGGCATGGAACCTCCGTCGCGGGCATCATCGGGGCCGCCGCCGACAACGGCATCGGCATTGCGGGCATCGCAAGCGGCGTCCGGATCATGCCGGTTCGCGTATTGGACAGCAACGGCTACGGAACGACCGAGACGGTCGCAAACGGAATTCGGTTCGCCGTCGACAACGGAGCGGATGTCATCAACATGAGCCTGGGCGGCGAGGATCCGGACCCGACGCTTCAATCGGCGATTGAGTATGCGCAGGACAGAGGCGTCGTCCTCGTCGCCGCCACGGGGAACGAAAGCCTGGATACGGTCGATTACCCGGCCGCGTATCCGGGCGTCATTGGCGTTGGCGCCGTCGAGTGGCGGAATGATAACGAAGACTACTATATCGACATACCGGATGAGCTGCCCATCGCGGATTTCTCGAACACGGGAGCCGAGGTGGACGTCGTCGCGCCTGGCGTTCAAATTGTCAGCACCTACTTCGATCCTGACAGTCAGAGCAACGGTTACGCAAACGGGGAAGGAACTTCCTTTTCCACTCCGTTCGTGTCCGGGGTAGCCGCCCTGATTCTCGCGCACGACAGTCATACCCGGGCGTTGACCGGTGCAGCCCGCGGCGAAGAAGTGCAACGCATCCTGGAAGATTGCGCCTATGACCTGGGAGCTCCGGGCAAAGACGAAGTTTACGGCGCGGGTCTGATTCAGGCCGGGTTCTCGGTGGCGATGCCCAGAATCGGAATGAGCTGGACACAGGATGCGTCCGGCAATCTGTCGATGAATCTGCAGCTCTTCGCAGCCAATGGCAATCCCTTGACCGATTCCGGCTATCCCATCCGTCTCACGGCGGAACGTTGGGAATCCAACCAATTTGTCTTCGTTCGTCAGGACGACCTCAGCACCATAGATGGAAGCATCTCTCATTCTTACAGCGACTTGAACGAGCCCGGCATATACCGGTTCACCGCCGACGATGGCGGAAGCACCAACGAACTGATCTACCAGGATGTGGTCCTTGAACTTCCGGCCGCACCGGTGGCCAGCCCCGGGTCCGGCACCTACGGAGGAGCCCGTACGGTCACGCTGACGACTGCGACGATCGGCGCGAAAATCTATTACACGCTGGACGGCTCCAATCCGACGCCCTTGAGCACCAAATACAGCGGTCCCATCACGATCGGCAGCAACACGACCTTGAAGGCGATCGCTGTCAAGAACGCCGTGACGAGCAAGATCAGCACGTACACGTACACGATCGAGCCCGCCGGTGGAAGCGGCGGAGGCGGAGGTGGTGGAGGCGGATTTTTCCTCCCTCCATCCGACGGAAAGAATGAGTCGACCGACAAGGACGGCAAGTCGGTGCTGGAGGTTGCCGTCGACAACAGCGAAGCGTTGAAAGCCGTGGAATCCGATTCCACCAAGGAAGTCGTGATCGACGCCCAGTCGGACGCCGACCCGGACAAGCTTGCCGTGGGGATGAGCGGGGAGATTGTGCAGAAGGCGTCGGAACGCGGCAAGCCGATCCGGATCAAGTCGAACCGGTTCACGCTGTCCATCCCGCCCGGCTCGATCAAGGTCACGGACCCGAAAGCCGAAGTGAAATGGACGGCGGAAGCGCTGGATGACGGGCATGGCAACACGTCCGAACTGCCCCCGTCCCGCCATCTGGTCTCTCGTCCTTACGATTTCGCCCTGCAGATCGGCGGCAACCGCGTCACCTCGTTCGACAAGCCGGTGACCGTTACCTTTAGCAAGCTTGCATCCGTGAATGACCGCGAGAAGCTTGGCGTGTACTACTATAACGAGCAGACGAAGTCGTGGGACTACGCGGGCGGATACGCCAAAGGATCGGACGCAATCACGTTCACGACCTCGCACTTCTCCATCTACGCCGTGATGGAGTCGAACGTAACGTTCGACGACATTGCGAGCCACTGGGCCAAACATGACATCGAAGTGATGGCGGCCCGGCAAGTCGCCCAGGGACGCGGGCCGGACACGTTCGACCCGAACGGGACGGTCAGCCGCGCGGAGTTCGCCGCGCTCCTCACGCGCGCGCTGGCGTTGGGCGGCGTAAGCCAAGTTCCTTTCGCCGACGTGCCCGAAAGCGCCTGGTATCACGACGCGGTCAGCCGCGCGTATGCCGCCGGCATCATTAGCGGCACGAGCGACACGACGTTTGCTCCGAATGCGCCGGTAAGCCGCGAAGCGATGGCGACGATGCTGCTGAACGCCTACGCTTACGCCGCCAAGGTAGATCTGGGCAGCCTGGTCACCACGCAGGAAGTGAAGTACACGGATGAAGGAACAATCAGCGCCTGGGCCCGCAGAAACGTTCGCCTGGCGAACGCGCTCGGCCTGATGGTCGGAACCGACGGCAAGTTCCGGCCGCAAGCTGTCGCCACCCGCGCGGAATCCGTCTCGATTCTGAAACGTCTGATCGACAAGCTGAACGAGTAGGCTTTGTTCGGAGAAGCAGGGAGATTGCGCCATGAGGTGCCGGATTGCACTACTTGGCCGGATCTGCAGGGGGTTCCCCATGGCACAGACCCTTGCTTGTAGTCCGACGCCTGTTGCCCATCCCTCGTGCGCGCCACGTGGTGCCGGAATGCATTTCATTTTCGGAAAAGCAGGAAATTTCTTGTCATGTGGTGCTAACATGCACTTGAATTTCGAATTATTGAGGCTTTTGCTCATTTCATGAAGAATCAAGTGCATTCTGGCACCCGAATCGGAATTTTCACGCGATATTGCCTTGCACAAGTGCATTTGGGCACCTCATCGCGCATCTTGACCCATCCGCCCGACCCACCCACGACAAGGCGCATCGCAGTTGATCCGCAGACAGGCAACACAAAGCCCGGACCCATACGGTCCGGGCTTATTCCATTCTCGAAGCCGGTGCGCGCCGCGGCAGCCCATGTGTCCATAATGCCGGCGTGCCAGGAAGAACAAGGCGGTTGCCAACGCATGAGGCGCGGCGGCAAGGCTTCACCTCTTGGCTTAGGCGAGTTCGAACTCGGATGGTACGGGGAAGCCGTCCTGTGTGTGGGGCTACAGCGGGCTCGCATTCCCCGGCAACCCGGCAACACGGCGACCCAGGCTCCCGCGACCCCGCGACCCGGCGATTCGACCGATCACGCCTCGAAGTGTCGACCCGCCCGCAGCCGATCCCAAGTGGCGCATCCCGCCTCTCACCCGAACCGATAGACGCTGTTCGTGAACGCGTCCATCATGAGACTTTGGTGCAGCGTCGCCGTCGTCCGGGCATCGTCCGCCGCCCCCATCGCGTAGAATATCGGCGCGAAGTGCTCCTTCCCCTGCGGCGGAACGGCGATCTTGCCGTAAGGAGCCAGCTCGTCGTAAAGGAACAGAGAGTCCAGATCCCACTCCTTCATCCGCTCTTCCAGCCAGTGCTCGAATCCAAGCGCCAGCGCCTTCACCGCCTGCCGGTCCCGCACGCCGAACAAGCCGAAATTATGCACGGTCACTCCGCTGCCGATTACGAGCACGCCTTCTGCCCGAAGCGGGGAGAGCGCCTTGCCGATGGCGTACTGCTCTTCCGGCTTCAGGTCGGCGTTGACCGACATGGCGATGAGCGGAATATCCGCAGCCGGATACATCCTCCGCAGAATGGTCCACGAGCCGTGGTCCAGTCCCCGCTTCGTCTCCGCGCGGCACTCGATCCCGGCATCCGTCAGCAGCCGCTCAATCCGCCGGGACAGCGCCAGATCCCCTCTGGCCGGATAGACAACCCGATAGAGCTCGTCCGGAAATCCGCCGAAATCGTAAATCATCGAATACTCGCCGATCTCGCTCACCATCTGCACGCCGCTCTCCCAATGCGCGGAGAAGAGCACGATCGCGGTCGGACGCGGCATCGTCCGGCCCAGTTCCTCGAGGTAACGGGCATACTCGCTGTCTTCAATGGCCACCATGGGGGAGCCGTGTGCGATGAACAAGGAAGGAACCATCCGAATCCGCCTCCATTTCGATCCTATCCGACGGCGCCTTCCACTTCACGCGATCCGCAGCGCTTGTCCGCCACGGACCCGGCGAAGCCGGAAGGGGCCGCCTCGCCTTCATTGTGGCCGAACCAGGGCCCCAATAGCAAGACGGCCCCCGCCTCCGTCAGCGGACGGTCAGGAAATACAGGAACCACACGGCATGGTTCTGTTCGTCGAACGCCGCCCGCCGGAACGCCTCCCGGGCTTCCGGATCCGCTGCGCGATCGGCGGAGGAATGGTAGAAATCGACGGTCTTCTGCTCGTCGTGGAAGGCGAATCGAATCCCTCCCAAGTAATCGGACGGGCATTCCTCGGACAGATGGGGAGTCGGCTGCCGTCCGCTCATGCGGAAATAGATCCGAGAGAACGTCTGGTAGTGCCGGATCTCATCCTGGCGGATCTCCTCGATCCGAGTCTTCGCCTCGTCGTTCGGAGCAAGTTGGATCAATCTCCCGTAGCAGGCGATGGCGCTGTATTCCCCGTCGATCGCGCGGGCGAGTTCGTTGAGCAGAGTCGCATCGGCCGCCGGCAGTCGATCGTACGCCCAGGAATACGGATAAGCGTACATACGGAAACCTCCTTCACTTCCGCCTGTTGGGCGGGTGCCTGAGATTACAGTATGCGGCGCAAGCGCAAAATGCCCCGCTCCGGACGGGGTGCGCCGAGACGCGATCCCGCTTCAGTTAAGAAGGAACCGCCGCACCCCGGAAGAAGGCCGAAAACGAACCGTGTTGTGCAGAATCGGACAGTCGGCGAAGGAAGCCGGACTATCCATCGGTGCTGGGCGTCATCTGCTGTGTCGTCGGTCTGAAGCTGGCGGAGTAGCGCCGCTAAGGGCTGCGAGTCTATCCGTGATACGCAATCTCGTAGAACGATCCGATCGGCACAACCTCGTACAAATATTGGTGAATCAGTTCCTTCTCGATCTCCGTAACGGCGGAACCCGGCCGCACCGAGAAATGGATCGTTCCCGTCCATCCGTCGTACCGTTCGAAACTCATCCGCCCGCCCGCGATCATGGCGTTCATCAGGCTGACGATCGACTCCTGATCGAGACTTCGGCTCATGGCGGCCTGAACGACAGGCTCCGGCGGTTCAGCCGCCGGTGGAACCCCGTCCTCCTGAACGGCCGAGTACGGCTTCACCTGGCAGCAGAGATAGAACGGCAAATAGCTTGCGGCGAACCGCTTCAGGCGGACCCGGTCCGCGTCGGCCAGCTCCAGGTTGTCGTCCCAGGCGTAGATCGCCGCGCGGTTGCGCCCCGACGTGTGCACCCTGACGTACCTCAAATGCGGAAAAGCTCTCCTGATCATCGATTCCGTCCACAAGCGGGTTCCCATTTTGGATCACCTCATCGCGATGGGATCGTTCGACTCCGGATGTCAGCGTTTTCATTTCCATTATATGGCACAAAGGCGGGTGGATCAAGAAAAGAATATGATCGCCTCACCGCCTCACCTTCGCACCGCACCCCAACAGTCAGAACTCTTCCGCCGTCAGCTCCGCGTTAATGCCGATTCCCGCCCGGCAGCCGCCCGCCGCCGCCACGATCAGTTGGGGCGGCACAATGTTCGCCGCGTCGCCGGCCGCGAATACGCCGTGCACGCCCGTTCGGCCGAAATCGTCCGCCGCGATGCCGCCATGATCGTTGCGCCGGCACCCCAGCGCCAGATCGAACGCATTCGGATGCGACCAGACCGGCGTCACGAATCCCCCCGTCGCGCGCGCCTCTTCCCCATTTTCGAAAATCATCTTCTCCAGCCGCCCGCCCGTGCCGACCAAAGCCCGGATTCGCTGCTCGTACACGGGAATCCCCCGCCGGGCCAGCTTCCAGCGCTGCTCAGAATTGATCACGGCATGCCCGTTGGTAGCCAGAAAAAGGTGTCGGCTCCAGGGGTACACCGATTTGACCATGTCAAAGGCGTGTTCCGTCTCGGAGAGGATCACGAGCGGTTCGTCCCTGCGCTCCCATCCGTCGCAATACGGGCAACTGAACAAGCTTACGCCGTAGTGATCGCGGATGCCGGGAACGGCGGGCAGTTGTTCGACCAGCCCCGTTGCCAGCAAAATTTTGCGGGACAGATAGACCCGTCCGTCCGTCGTCCGCAGTTGAAAATAGCCCGCAGAATGGCGCACATCGGCAACGGCGATCCGCCGCAGCTGCACGGTCGGATAACGGGCCAGTTCCTCGTGCGAGATCTGACGGAACGCTTGCGGAGAGATGCCGTCCCGGGTCAGATAGCCGTGCGTCTCCCGCGTCACGGCGTTTCTCGGCCTTCCCGCGTCGAACAGCACGACGTTCCGCCTCGCCCTGCCGAGCACCAGGGCTGCGCTCAACCCCGCCGGTCCCCCGCCGATAATGGCGCAATCCCAGATGGCGTCCACGCTCCCTCTTCTTCGATGTGTACCGTTTATTGTATGTATATCTCCATTCTGCCCAGATCATCTCCGGGAAATCTCTTCCGGCCTCCAAGCCCGACGATGGCGCCCGCCCCCTCCCCCGAGACGCGGCTTATTTGACTTAATATAGACAAATCTATATGATGTCTATGTAATTAACAGACGATAATGGAGTTGGTTTACCCTATGGCGTTGTCGGAACGTTTCTGGGAGGCGGCACTGGACGATCTCAAACGGGGATACATGTTCGACGAGCATTCCGGTGCTTACGTCTGCCTGGCTTGCGGCGAACGATTCGAACGCGGGATCATCTATCCGCTGGACGGCGCGTTTTACGAAGCCGAACGATTCGCACAAGTGCACGTGGACAGGGCGCACGGCTCCGCTTTCGGGTTCCTGCTCGGCTTGGACAAGAAGCTGACGGGACTGACCGACCTGCAGAAAAAGCTGCTTCAGTTGTTTCACGCGGGCCGGTCGGACAGCGAGGTGGTGAAGGAATTGGGCGGGGGCAGTACGTCCACGATCCGCAACCACCGCTTTACGCTGCGAGAGCGGATGAAGCAGGCCAAAATTTTTCTCGCCTTGATGGAAATGGCCGAGGCTGGCGCCAGCCGGCATAGCCGGCCCGTTCCGATCCATCGGACGGCGACGATGGTGGATGAACGATACGTGATCACGGAGAGAGAGCAGGAGGACGTGCTCCGCAATTTTTTCAAAGAAGGGCCGGACGGTCCGCTGTCCGCCATTCCCACCAGGGAGAAGCGCAAAATCATCATCCTCCGGCACCTCTCGCGAATGTTCGAAGCGGGCCGGCGGTACACGGAGCAAGAGGTCAACGAGATGCTGAAAGAACGGCACCCCGATTACGCTTCGCTTCGAAGATTTTTGATCGAATACGGATTCATGGATCGGCTGCCGGACGGAAGCCGGTACTGGCTCAAATCATAGGAGGAGAAGCAACATGACGCTCGACAAGCAGAGAAAGAAAGAGTTGGCGGACGCCTACGCGCGGTCATTTCGGCCGATGGGGGTGTTCCAGCTGCGGAATACCGAAAACGGGAAAATATACGTAGGTGCGGCGATGGATTTGGACGGCATGCGGAACCGCGTGCACTTCATGGGGGGACAGTCGGAGCCTTTCGCCGTGCTGAGGGAAGATTGGCGGCGATACGGACCCGAGAGCTTCGTTTTCGAGATTCTGGACCGGCTCGAGCCGAAGGAAGAATCGCTGGCGAGTCCGGACGATCTGGCGAAATACAAGGAGGAGCTGGACGCGCTGCTGGAGCTGTGGCTGGAGAAGCTGCAGCCGTATGGGGACCGGGGCTACAACAAGCCGAAACGCGGTTGAACGCGATCGCGGGAGGGGGATGGCATGTTGGCTGAGCAGCCTCCGGCGGCGGCCGGTATTCGGCGGAGCGGTGCTCCACAGGTGCTATTGGGCCCAGTTCCACGTTACTCCGCCGTTTTAAATTCCTGTAGAGGCTAAAATACAGCCTTTGAAACAAAAGGAGCGTCCCCGGTAAAATGGGGGGTGTCACGGGTCAAAAGCCCTTAAAACCCCATTTCAGGAAGGACGCTCTTGCTATGAATGTTAAACGTCCCATCGCATGAATCAACGCATCGACCGAATGACCAACAAACTCTTCACCTGCTTCTTCTGATCTCCGACCCTCACGCCGAATACCGCCCTTCGGCACCTGTGGCTGCGACAGATAAGCTTCATCGGCTCGGTTCCCATTGCTCTTCAATTGCCAACGATCTCCTCAACTTATATGGACATATCCTTTCCTCCCCCCGGAATGCGGACGCTGGGTCCGCTGTACATCCGCCGACGGAATGACGTCACCGGCGTATGCAACAACGTGCCGACTGGCGCCGGCCATACGACGCGCCTTTAAGATCCGGCTGATCGCGGCAGCGCATCCGATTCCTTTCACTCCCTATCATCATTCACCAACCGGTCCGGCTCCGCTTCCCCTGATCGACCATTCATCAGAGGTGCATCGCAAAGTTGCAGTAAATTATTCCTTTACAGGAATATTCCTTTTGTGGTATATATAAGACATGGAAAATCACCATCATCAGAAAACGGAAGGAATGAAGAAGATGAGCAAAGTGATTGTATCGGAATTCATTTCGGCGGACGGCGTCGTCGAGAACCCCGCGTGGACGTTCCAATTCGGCTGCGACGAGCAGATGAGCTTCAAGTTCAACGAACTGAAGAACGCCGGCGCGCTGCTGCTCGGACGCGTCACGTACGAAGGGTTCGCGGCGTCTTGGCCGAACATGATCGAGCAAACCGGCGATTACGGCGTCTGGATGAACAACTATCCGAAATACGTCGTATCGAACACGCTGACGGAAGCCGCTTGGACGAATTCTCATGTGATCAAGGGAGATCTCGCCGCGGAAGTGGGCAGATTGAAAGCCGAAGTGGACAAGGACATCCTCGTCTTCGGAAGCGGCACGCTCGTCAAGTCGCTGGTTGCGCTCGGCCTGGTGGACGAATTCCGGCTGATGACCTTTCCGATCATCCTCGGCAAAGGCGCGAAGCTGTTTGACGATACCGTCGGCGAGCACAAGCTGAAACTGGTCAAGACCGATGTCTTCCCGACCGGCACGACCGTTCTGACTTACGAGCCCGCTTGATCAGCATCGAGAAGTCGAGGTGCGGACGACAGAGCCCCCGTTCTCCGCGGCGCAACGCGGCAACGGGGGCTTCTGCATGCCCAGGATGGCGAAGTCAAATCACCCGGCGGGCGGTCACGTATCGCGTGTCCCAATAGCCGGAGGTCATGCTGGAAATGCCGACACCGTCAAAAGACGGACTGTTGTGGATGAATCGGCCGTCGCCGATATAGATGCCCACATGGCCGATCTCGGAGGATGAGCCGACGCGGAAGAACACCAGGTCGCCCGGCTGCAGATCGCCGCGGGCGACGAAGACGCCGGCGTCTTTCTGATAACGGGTCCCCCATTTGAGGGTGATGCCTTCCTGACCGAACACATACTTGGTAAACGCGGAACAATCCAGGAGGGTCGGGGCTTTGTTGACGCCGTACGCGTAATGGGTGATCCCCTCCAGATCCTTCGCATGCTGGATCACCTTCTCCGCCGTCTTGGACGCGGGGGACGGGGCTGGAGACGGCGTCGGCGCGGGAGACGGGGCTTGTCCATACTCGAGGTAGCTCGGAGAGAGATATCCCGTCTTCCCGTTTACTTCCACCTTCAGCCAATAGGCGCTCACCTTCTCCAACACCGAAATGGACGTGCCCGGCTTCAAATTCGCGTAGATCGTGCTATTGGTGGAAGGGGCCGAACGGAAATTCACCGAGCGCACCACCGTCGCCGGCGTCGTCTTCGGAGCCGTCGGCGCGGGTTCATATGTAATGTAGTTCGGAGACAAATAACCGACTTTGCCGTTCACCGTGACCTTCAGCCAGTACGCGTTCACCTCCTGCTGCACGTCGATCGCCGTTCCGGGCTTCAGCGTCTCGTAAACCGTGCTGCTGGTCGATGGCGCCGAGCGGAACTTCACGTAGGACTTCACCGTGGCAGGGGACGCGAACGCCGTCGCGGAGATTGAAAGCGATAACAAACCCGCTCCGGCCAATATAAGCCAATTTTTCTTCAAGTTAATCCCTCCCTGAGAGAAATTATACCTGCTCTCCCAGGGAGGTTTCCTTGCACAAATTTATCCAGTCGGCTTCACATCGAGCCGAACGAAGAGCAGGACCCGAACGGGTTCGCTTGGGGCTGCGCTGGGTTCAACTGCTGGTTCGCCGGCTGATAGGCGTGCATGAACGTTTTGGCGGTGTGGTCATTCAGTGTCGGAACTTGGTACAGGCCTTGCTGGTTCATGAACAGGAACGTCTCGTACGCCTGGTCGGCGCAGACGACGGCGCTGTTCAGCATCATCCGGCGCAGATGAGGATCGGCGCATTCCACCGCGCCCATCATGGCGTTCTTGGCGCCGTTCTTGTGGCAGATCAGCATGGCGCAGGCAATCTCCTGATCACTGAACGACGCGTCGGTCTCCGGCCCCATCGGTTGCGGATTGCGCAGACCGTATTGGATCTGGCCGGGGTTCACCCCGCTCGCCGGCTGGTGCATGCCCATTCGCGGCGCCGCGTTGTAGTCGTGAGTGTAGGACACCAACTCGTTATAGGAACGGATGGCTTCCTGACGGTGCCGTTGAATCATTTCCTTCAGTTGGGGGTTCCGCGCTTGCCGGGCGTACAGGTTGAAGTGAGCGATCGCGTTGATTTTCTCGGACAGAAGCTCGTGGGCTTCCATCGTCTCGTGGGCGCCGAAGGGCATGGATTCATCTCCTCGTCATCGCATATTGGGGGTTGCCGGGTTATACGATGTCCCCGCGCCGCCGCTCTTATTCACCATGCGACGGTCTGCGGCCGGGATATCCGGGCACGCTATGGGATAGGACAATACAGCCCGGCGAAGTATATCCCCCACCATTCCCTGCTCAGCCCAAAACCATATTACGGCACGGCCACCGCCCTGATGACCTCGGAAGTCGAGATCATTCCTCCCGAAGAATGGTATCGCGGCCTTAAGGAAGATCCGAAGCGTTGCCTGAACCTGGCGCTTCAGCTCCAGGACAAGCTCCGCATGATGCAGCAGCGGATCGACCAGCTGACGGAGATCGCCCCGGCTGAGAAACTCCGGAAGCTGGAAGAATGGTTCCGCGCGTGCGTCTCCAACGTCCCTTTGACGGACTTGCTGACGCAGGACGAGATCGGTCAATTTCTCGGCCTCCGGCGCGAGACGATCAACCGGCTGTTGCGCCGTCAGGCCGAGACGAGGCTGCCGGAAGGTCCGAAAAATTCGTAATGGATATCCGCTTCCGCCACGCCCCATTCCGTCAGCATGCGGTTGACGGCTGCCATGAAGGGAACAGGTCCGCAGAAATAGAAGCCGGCGTCCTTCGTCGGCACGATCTGCTGAAGCCATGGCAAGTCGATGTGGCCTTCTTTATCGTAGTTTCTCGCCAACCGGTCTTGTTCGGTCGGTTGATCATAGCACCAGAACGCGGAGATCTGGGGATGCTTCGCGGCAAGTTCCTCCACTTGCGCCCGTAAAGCGTGAACCTTGCTGTTCCGCGCTGCGTGGATGAACGTCACCTGGCGTTGCGGCTGCGATACAGCCAGGTCCGCCAACATGCTGATCAGCGGCGTTAGGCCTACGCCCCCGCTGATCAGCACGACGGGACGCTCGTCTTCGCGTTCCAGGGTGAACTCACCGGCAGGCGCGGACAGCCAGAGACGATCACCCTCTTCGATCCACCGATGCAGGTAGACCGACACTTTGCCTTCCGGCTTGCCCGGCTCGTCCTCCCGCTTCACGGAGATGCGGTAATACGGCCGGTTCGGGGCGCCGGACAAGCTGTATTGCCGGATGTGGGTGTTCGCCTCGCCCGGGATCTCCATCTTCACGCTGACGTATTGGCCCGGCCGGAAAACCGCAACCGCCCCTCCATCCTCCGGCATCAGGTAGAACGAGGTGATCACGTCGCTCTCCCGGACTTTGCGGACCACCCGGAACGCGCGGAAGCCCGCCCAGCCGCCGGATTGCGTCTCCGCTTCCCGGTACAGTTCCCGCTCCACGCCGATGAAGGCGTCGGCGATGGCTCCGTAGGCTTCCGCCCACGCGCCCAGGACGTCTTCGGTCGCGGCGTCGCCCAGCACGTCTTGGATCGCGGCCAGCAAATAATGGCCGACGATCGGGTATTGTTCCGGCCGAATGCCGAGACTGCGGTGCTTGTGGGCGATCTGCTTGACCGCAGGCAGGATGGCTCCCAGGTTATCGATGTGCGTAGCCGCGGCGAGAACGGCGCTGGCCAGGGCGGTCTGCTGCCGGCCTTGCTTCTGGTTGGCGTGGTTGAATACGTTCAGCAGTTCCGGATGGCCGTCGAACATCATTTGGTAGAACCGCTTGGTGATGTCCGTGCCGCGTTGCTGCAGAATCGGAACCGTCGATTGTACAATTTGGATCGTGTGTTCGCTGAGCATAGGGACTCCCCGCTTTCTTCCAGTGGATTCTCGGTGAACAAGACCCAGTATAGAGAACGGGGAGTCGATCGGGTTGTGACTCGGATCACATCAGAAATGGACGATTGGTGAAGATTGCGAGGGGAAACCGGCACAGCAGCTTACAGGGTTGGTGGGTATTGGAAATGGCAGGCCAAGCTTGGCCAGGGGCAGGCGATGCGGGCTGGGCAGGCAATGCGGGCGATGCGAGCCAGACGATGCGGGCCGGGCGGGCCGGCACTCCGCCGCTCCGATGCCCCGGCGGATGCCCCATTTATTCCGCCAGGCCGAGCGGCGTCGGCAGTCCGTCGAGGCTGCGCGCGTTCTTCTCCC
>Ga0310834_101570_pt1 | contig 13337 bp, 13 predicted proteins | sample SM_ome_2_FD_201314 | JGI IMG/M metagenome (GOLD analysis project Ga0310834, IMG submission 201314) | Sorghum-adapted microbial communities enriched on stacked mutant (SM) sorghum from Joint BioEnergy Institute, Emeryville, California... ... | reverse complement strand
CCGCATCCGACAAGCCCACGCCTTCTTCCGCAACCGAACATGCGAGCAGAACCTGACCACGGCCGCGCCATGGACCTCACCATGGCTACCCCAGGGTTACGGACAAGACTTCTGGCCAGCCGCTTAGTTCGAGTCGTCGTCCCGCCAGGGCAGTCAGCTGGGTGGGGCGTCAGGCGGATGACCGGCAGTTCCCGGCGGCAGATAATTCGCGAAACGTACTATACGTGACCTTAACCATCTCGGTCGCGTACTTTACTTTCCATGAAGCGGAGCGCGAAAGACGCTGTGACTTCGGCCGCCCTGGCTGGGTAGGGACGCTCGCTGGATGGGCCCGACGTGAACGAGTCGGCAGACGCCGTCGCGCTCATTCGGCTGTCCACCGTGGTACGGGACACCTTCGCGCGTGTCGCCCAGCGCCACGAACTGACGCCCGTACAGGCCAGGCTGCCGTGCGCTCTCGTCGACGGGCCGCGAGGCATGGCCGAGTTGGCACACGACTTCGGCGTCGAGAAGTTTGCGGGCGGGGAAGCGGGCGGCGCGGATGCGGGCCTCGCCGCCGTGGGACTCGCGGGCGGCGACCTCGCGTTGCAGACAGGCGGCTAGGAACTCCTCGTGCGTCCAGGATTCGGCTCGGGCCCGTTCGGCCAGCCGCTGCACGGCCGCCGCCAGGGACGGGGCCTTCAACGTGCGGGTGAGGTAGGCCAGTTCCGCGGCTACGTTACGGCCGCTGGTCGTGGTCGCCATCAGGCCGTCACCTCCGCCCTGGGGTTGTCCATAGCGGATGTGTCGGTGAGGCGGTCGTAGTCGGCCAGGTTCCGTTGCTGTACCTCGGTTTCCGCCGCCGGAACCGCAGCCAGCTGGTAGGCGCGACGCAGCGCGGCAGCGGCCCGGGCGTGCTCGGGGTCGGTGATGGGCTGGCCCCGGGCCCAGCACCGCTGATGCCCAGCGACCAGTCGGCCGGCGCAGACCACGCGGACCTGGTCCAGGTCGGCTACCACCTCGACCCGCCGACCCACCACGGCCGGGTCCACGGAGTAGTCGTTGGCGTCCAGCCGCACATAGTGGTCGCGCGGCAGCCGGGTGGCCAGTCGCCAGCCCACCACGGGTGGCACCGGCGGCAAGCCCATCATCGCTGCCCGATCCGGCTCCCACCGCTCGATCGGCTTCGCGTCGATGCTGCGATGCATCCGGCCGTTGGCCCGCACCAGCCATCCGGCGAGCTGAATGTTGAAGTCGGCCGGTGAGGCGAAGACCCGGCCGGGCAGAACCGAGGTCTCCAGATAGCCGTTGGCCCGCTCCACCAGGCCCTTGGCCTCTGGATCGGCCGGCCGGCACAGCCGCACCGCGACACCCAGCGTGCCACGAAACGCCTGCATCGCCGCGGTCAGCTGCGGCCGGCCAGACTTCCACGACCCGACCGCCCCCTCGTTGTCCCACACCAACGTCCTGGGCACCGCACCCCACCCGGCGATCAGCGCCCACATCCCGGCCAACAGATCCTCCGCCATGCGGGTCGGCACCATCCGCGCCGCGATCACCCTCGAATAGCCGGCCACCATCACCAACACCGGCGGCCGCCCCACCTGCCCCGCCCCCAACGGCACATCCACCGGTGGGAACCACAGGTCGCACTGGGCCAGCTCACCCGGCACGTACCTCGTACGCGACACCGGATCTGGTGGCGCGTACACCGGCCGCAACGTCCGCACCCGCTCCTTCAGGATCGTCAACCCACGGGTCCACCCAAGCCGCTCCGCGATCACCGTCGCCGGCATCCGCGGGAACTCCTTCAACAGCGCCCTGATCTGCGGCTCCACCGCATCCACCGCCGAACCCTTCGCCGCCCGCCGATACCGCGGTGACCCATCAGCGGCCAACGCCCGTCGCACCGTGTTACGACCCACCCCAAGCTGCCGGGCAATCGCCCGGATCGGCATCCCCCCGCCACGATGAAGACGACGGATCTCCGCCCAGTCCTCCACGTTCAACACCTCCCGATCATCAGGAGGTGGGTCCGTTTTCACCCGCCGCCACCGGGTCAGTCTTCAACCGCCGACGACAGCAGGCACCGACATCGGTTGAACTCGCCCATTGCCACCTCGATGGATGTATGGGACCTGGCCGCCCTGGCTCGTTGCGCCTGTAACTCAGGCGGGAGCACCAGATCACACCAGACGGCGGTCGGTAATGCTTGACCCCGACCCTGTCGCACGCCACGCTCCGGCCGTGATCTGCATGCGGCTCAACGAGGCAGCCGCCCGCGGCCTCGGCTACCAACCGCTCGCAGCCATCGCAGGCCTCGACACCATCGACGCAGGCGAACTCGCCGTCAGGATTAGCGCGGCAGGTCTGGCACGAGACGAACGAGGCGGACTCATGGTCGAGGGTGGACTTGCCCGCGCCGCCACGGCCGAGGATCACCCTCCTCATGCTGCCTGCTTTCCGGCATCGGCCGTCTCGGGCAGCTGGCAAATGGGCTTGGCGGCCCGCCAAGCCCACTGGGAAGGGGCGTGAAGGCCAACGGTCAGGCCCGGCGGGCCGTGCCCGACTCGCCTCCTCACCTTGTTGTCGACACTACGGTCATTCGCCGATACCGTACTTGTCAACAGCAGTGATCATGGCGGAGTCGAGCATCCACTGGCGTGCCAGTTCTGGGTCGCGTGCGATGGTCTCCAGCTCGAAGCGGTTCTGCTGGCGTTTGGTCGCGACATGCTCGGTCATCTGCCGGGTGTTGCGGTGGCTGAGTTGCCGGACGACGTTGAGCGCCACCGCACGCCGAACCTGGGCGAACCTGTCGAGCTCGCTCTCCGAACCGCCGGACAGTACCCGATCGAGCCGCACGGCGAGATCGAGCGCGTCATGGATGCCGCTGTTCAGACCGAGACCCCCGACCGGGCTGTTGATGTGGGCGGCATCCCCGATGAGCATTACCCTCCCGTCCCGGAAGCGTTCCGCTATCCGCTGGTGCACGCGATAGCTCTGGACGCTGGCCACCTCGAAGGTCGTCTTGTCATCGGCCCCCACCACGTTGCGCATCCTCTGCTGGATAGCTGCGGGCGTGTTCAAGCTGGCTTCGTCGACCGTCTGGGGGATGGTGAACATGACCCGCCAGACATCAGGGATGCGTAAGAGCATGAGCGGCTCGACCGGATCCCAGATGTAGTTCACCAACGAGAGATCGGGCAGATGCTTCTGGTAGTTGAAGGGGGTGCTGAGGATCAGGAAGCGTTCCGCATAGGTCATCCCGGTGAATTCGATGCCCAGTGCCTTCCGAACGGTGCTGCTCGCGCCGTCCGCCGCCGCCACATACCGGGCCTGATATGTGTGCCGGTCGCCCTCTGCGTCCACCGCGCTCACCTCTACGGCCTTCGCGTTCTGAGACACGTCTGTCACGCTCAACCCGCGCAGGAGCGTGTTGGACGAGCTCGACTGGAGGCGATCGATCAAGATCTGTGAGTACTTGTACTGCTCCAGCTGGAGCCGGAACGGGTAGCGGGTCCGGTCAGCGATCTCCGAGAGGTCGAACTCGGCCAGCACGCCGACTTGGCGGTCCCGGATCTGGTAGGTGGGCGCGACCAGGCCCAGCTCCAGCATCTTCGGGGTGCATCCGAGGCTTTCGAGAAGTTCCAGAGTCGACGGTTGGAACGTCGATGCCCGCCAGGCCGTGCTCAGCTCCAGAGTCGGCTCGAGGATAAGAGTGGAGATACCGAATTCGGAAAGCGCCGCCGCGAGGGTCAGGCCAACAGGTCCGGCACCAGCTATCAGGACGTCGCAGTCATAGTCGACCATGATTTCATTCGCCCCTGAAGTTTGGTTTGCGCTTTTCGAGGAATGCGTTTAGTCCTTCGATAGAGTCCCGGGACCTGCTCAGCGCCGACTGCGCCAAGCGCTCGATCACACGTCCGGTGTCCGTGTCCACGTTCTGGCAGGTGTTGACCACGTGTTTGGCGATCCCCACGGCAACCGGAGCGCCCTTCGTGAGAAGGCGTGCGAATTCGAGGGTCGCCTCGAACAGGTCCGTGTCAGGAACGACCCGACGCAGGAAACCCATTTCCTTCATCTCGTCGGCCCGCACCGTGCGACCGGTCATCATGAGGTCCTTGACCGCTTCGATCCCGATCATCGAGACCATCCTCGACGCTGCCCCCGACGCCGGGATCACGCCGATGAATACCTCGGGCAACAGGTACGTCGACGACTCGCATGCTATTCGGAAGTCACACGAGGCCGCCAGCTCAATCCCACCGCCCGCACAGACTCCGTTAATCATGGCGATCACGGGCTTTTCGATGGCCTCGATGTCATCGAACGCCTCATGGTTGGCCCGTACGTAGGCTCGATACTGCGGTTGCGCCATCCCGCGCTCGGTCCGGAGCTCGGCGATGTCCCTACCGGTGCAGAAGCCACGACCGGCGCCGGTGACGATGATGACCCGGATCTGCGGGTCGAAGTTGAGGTCCCACATGACCGAGCGAAACTCTTTCAACATGGCGATGTTGAAAGCGTTCAACTTTTCTGGACGATTCAGGGTGATGACCGCGATCCCTGGCTCGGGATGGGAGACCTCGAGCATCTCGAAGGACTCTGGCCGGGTGATGTATCCCTGCGGTATCTGCGAGCGCTCAGGCTCCCAATTCATATGGCCTCCTTGAAACGTCAGTCATGGGTGCGTTCGGGTGATATCAGTCGGGCGCGCAGTTCGCGTTTGAGGATCTTGCCGACAGAGTTCTGCGGGAGGCTTTCCTCGAACCTGACGGACTTCGGCGTCTTGTAGCCGGCAAGGCTCTTGCGTGCGAAGTCGATGAGTTCTTGCTCGGTGACCGTCCCCTTCCGGACGACCACGGCCGTGACCACCTCGCCCCAGTCGTCGTCGGGCAGACCGACGACGGCGACCTCCTTGACGGCTGGGTGTGCAGCCAGGACGGCTTCGACTTCCGCAGGCGCTACGTTCATGCCGCCGGTCAGGATCATGTCCTTCTTGCGATCGACGACGTACAGGTAACCGTCGTCATCGAACCGGCCGATGTCACCGGTGTAGACCCAACCGTCCCGGAGCGTGGCCTCAGATTCCTCGGGTCGATTCCAATACCCGGAGAAGTTGCTCGGCGATGAAACCGTGATCTCTCCCAATTCTCCTTTGCCGACGGGCTGACCGAAGTCGTCGCGCAGCACGACCTGCGCATAGGCAGCCGGCCGCCCAGCCGACTTCAGCCGGTCAGGTGGGGCGTCTCCGTTCAGCGCGGAAACAATCTCCCGGTGAGTCAGGTAAGAGACCAATCCGCCCAACTCCCCGGCACCGAAAGCGTGGTAGATCTCCACGGGAAGCGACTCCAGGACGCGTCGCAGCACCGCCACTGGCATGCTCGCCCCGGTAAATCCGATCATCAGGTTCGGTGCCAGCCCCCAGGCATCCGGTGTCTGCGCGTACCGGTCCGCCAGCCTACTCAGTATGGTGGGCACCCCGCAGGCATGGACCACCTTGTGCCGGCTCATCACAGCGAGCGCGTCGGCCGCCCCCCGCTTGCTGGTAAGTACTGACGGATCGCCTCGATAGGCCGCTGCGACCTGCATCCAGATTCCTGCTCCGGACGTCAGCGGTAGCAGTTGCATGAAGGTGCCGCGCGGCGGATTTACCGCCTTGAGGAAGCTGTCGATGCTCGGGAACATCTGCTCATGGGTGCTGAGCAGACCTTTCGGAGTAGCCGTTGTCCCGCTGGTGTAGCGGATCGTCCGTAGGTCGGAGCTTCGAACCTCAGGGTCGATGAAGTGCGGGTCGCCAGCCCGAACGATCGCCTCGTAGTCGTGCCACCCATCGGGTACGTCGATGTCTTCGCCGCCGACCACGATCCCGGTTCTGAACGCCTCGGGCCGTAGCGCACTGAGAGCCGAAGGCGATACGACGGCCCCGGCGGGCGCGCTGTCTTGAACCAACGTGTCGAACTCGTTCGTTGACAGCGCAGGACTGATCGGGACCAGCACCAGGCCGGCGATCGCCGACCCGAACAGCATTTCAACGGCTTGCGTGGAATTGGAAACGGCGCTCACCACGCGGTCCCCGCGCTGAAACCCGAGTCCGCGGAGTGCGGACGCCAGCGACGAACAGCGATCGGCTAGTTCCTCCCAGGTCAGAGACCCCTCGTCGTCGGTGAGGGCGAGAGCCTGGGGTTGGCGTTGTGCTTGACGACGAGGCAAATCACCGATCCGCAGACTTTGCGCCTCAGGCGAGGTCATGGCGCCTCGCCCAGGTGACCATCGCGTCCATCGCGCTCTCCATCAGGTCGGGCTGATCAATGAAGTAGTGGTTGGCACCCGCGATCGCAACGATTTCTTTGTCATCATGACCGATCGACTCGTAGAGCTGTCGTGCGTGCTCTGGAAATGCTGCCTGGTCGGCCGTCCCCCACACGACCTGGACCGGAGTCGTCACGTGAGGAAGATGAGACGGCCCATGACCGCGACTGTCCACCAAGCTCCACTGGCTGATCCAGGACCGTCCGCTCGCGTAGCGCCCGAGGCTCGAAGGCGCGAAGTTGGCGGTCCATGCGTCTCCCCACAGCGTGCCGACCGCCCGGTCCGAGGGGTCGAGCGACAGATCAAGGAACCGCGGGTCCGCGCACGTCCCGTGAACGACAAAGGAGAAGTCGCGACAAGGCCGGTCCATGCCTGCGAGTGCGGCCAGCCGCGCGAGCACGAGGTTGCGGATTCTGGCACTGCGTTCCCGCTGAGCCTTCCGGTAGCGCTGGACGAACTCGGGGCTGTATGGCGGGCCATTGCGCGGATTGAACATGTCAAGCTCTGGGAGGCGAAGGTGTGGATTCGACTCGTCGACAATCGACGGGTCCAGCCACTCGGTGTAGACCTGTGCGCGGCCGGGGTGAGCCATCAGAAGGACTAGCCCGTCCACGGGGGGCAGGTCGTGCTTCGTCAGGTCCGGTCCATCGCCAAGGGGAGTGCCGGTCAGCGTCGGTTTCTCGGCCTGGCTCTGGTACATCGCTGCGAGCCCGCCACCACCCGAGTTGCCCACGAGGATGACACGCTCATGCCCACGCGCACGGAGCACGCGAATGGCCGATGCGATGTCGAGTACGCAGTTCTCAAAGGTGAGCGATGTGTCGTTGCCGGCGTACCGCGTCGTTAACCCGACCCCGGTCATGCCCCGCCGTGCCATCGGCTCGAGGGCATAGTGCCCGAGGAAGTTCGATGTCGGGTGCACGAATAGGAAAGCCGTCGGGGCCGGGCCGGAATCTGGGTCCACTGCGCGCGCCCAGGTCCTGCCGCTGAGACGGACAACACCTGAATAGATCTCGGTGGTGTCATAGTCGACAGGGATCGCCAAGATCGCGTCACGCATATGTCTCCTCGGTTGTCACTTCTGCTCACGGGATTGGGTGGTCCCGGGTGTTGTCCGTGCTCCTCGCTGACCGGCGCGCGGCGGTGGGATGTCTGTGAGCCGCAAGATCAGGTCGGCCATGGCGATCGGGTTGTCGAGGTGCGGTGAGTGGCCAGAGCGCGGCAACTCGACCGCACCGGGATCCAGTGCCCGCAACTCGCTGAGGCGGACCCACGGATCCGACTCGCCGCAGGCCAGGGTGACGGGTACGGGTGACTGTTGGACCAGTTCCGCCGTCAGGGTCCCGGGATGTTTCCGTGCCCGGCCCGCCGGGCTTGCCCCGGGCTCGAAGCTGGCTCTGAAGCCCAGCTCGCCGTCAGACCGGACCAGTCTGGCCGCTCGCGGGTCGTGCGCCGGGATATCGGCGGGTAAGCCGGCAACCTTCAAGGCGTAGGCGAGAGCCTCGGACTTGGTCGGGAAGTGCCGCGCCTGCCGGGCCGCCCTCCGCCGGGCATTGTCGAGGTCGTCTGATGACCAGCGCAGTCGCACACTGACCGCCAGCACCCGGCTCACCGGGAACTCGAGCTCCGGAGCCGTCAGTGCGAGCGCGACCACGCCACCAAGTGAGTGCCCGACCACGAACGCTTTATCGAGGGGTGCAACCGCCTGCGCCACCGCGGCAGCCATGGCCTCGTATCCGACATCGGCGATCGGTTCGGAAGCGCCATGGCCCGGAAGGTCGACTAAGACGACGGGCCCGGGCCAGTCCGGCTCAACCGCCGCGACCACCGGGGCCCACAAACCGGCGCTACCTCCCAAGCCGTGAAGGAAGACGAGCGCCCTCCCCGAAGGGCGACCGAGGCGCTCGACGTACAGCCGTGGCAAGGCTTGTCCTCTCCTGAACACGATGGCGGCCTGTGCGCGGGCCATCTTATTGATTACTATCTATACTGTCTGTCATCTGCGCGGTAGGCGTGCGCGACACCCTAATTTGCTCGGCAACGCGGAGCCCGATCAGTCGAGTTCGAGGCGGGCTGCTACGGCGAGCAGAGCCTCGACAGCTTTGTCCCGTTGCTCGTCGCCTAGCAGAATGGCGCTGATGCTCGCGAGCGCGGTCGGATCTCCCACGCGGATCGGGACCGCGACACCAACCGCGCCTCGGTTCAACGCCCCCCGGCTCTCACTCCAACCTCGCTGCCGTGCGGAAACGACTTCCGGCGGATCTGTCGGTGTGGGAGGCCGTTGGGACAGGATTGCGATGCCGGACGCTCCAACCGTAAGGGGTCTACGAGCGCCTAGCCGGTAAGCAACATGCATGATCGTCGATCGCGGCTCGACCACCTCGATGGCCACGGCATCGTCGCCGTCTGCGATGGTCAGCGTGGTGGTGGCCCCGAGCTCTTCGGCCAGCTCGACGAGAGCCGGGCGTATGCGCTCCCGCAGGCCGGGCATGACCTGGCTGGAGAGCTCCATCAGCTTCAATCCCAGACGGTAGGTGTCGTCACGATGTCTCGTGGCAAATCCCTCCTCGGTCAGCGTGACGAGAACGCGGTAGGCCGCATTGCGATTTACGTTGAGCAACTTAGCGACATCCTGGAGCCGCAAGCCCTCTGGATGCGCCGCAAGCAGCTTGATCGCCTTCAACCCGCGCCGTAGAGTCTGTGAGCCCAGCGTCTTGCCCGAGTTCGTGCTTGGTGCTGATACCTGTGTCGCCTTCGCGTCGTCCATCCGCAGGCCCTTAATTTCCCGGTCCGGAACCAATAACTCTGTCTGCTACTGATCTCGATCTGCGCCTGCCCACCGAGCCCGATGACGACCACCTCGGGCCTGCAGGTGGCCACCGGTGACGCGCTCGCCGACAATCCACGACTCGGAAGCGCCTCATTCACTTGCCCTTCCACGGGACGAACCTTCGCTCGAGTTCGTCGACGATGATCGTGAGCAGGAATCCAATGATCCCGATGGCGAGGAGCCCAACGTACATGGTCTCGACGTCGAAGACCTGCCACGCGTTGTACAGCATGAAACCCAATCCAGAGTCCGCCCCGAACATCTCCGCAATCACGATGAGGATCAGGCTCATCCCGACGGCGAGTTTTAGGCCGGCCATGATCAGGGGCATCGCACCCGGGAGTGCCATGGTCCGGAACAGCGTGAACCCTCGCGCACCGTAGTTGTGCGCAACGTCTCTGTAGATCTGGGGGATACCGACCACGCCGGCAATAGTGTTGATGGCGAGCGGATAGAAGGCCCCCATCGCCACCATGAACACCTTGGACGTTTCGCCCAGTCCGAAGACGAGGAAGATCAAAGGCAGCAGCGCACTTCGTGGTATGGGATAGGTGGCGGCGATCAGCGGGTCGAGCATGGCACGGATGGGGCGGTAAAGGCCCATGGCCAGTCCGACCACGAGGCCGGCTCCGCCGCCGACGACGAATCCGAGTGCCAGCCGCTTCAGGCTGATCGCCACCTGGTCAAACAGCAGGCCAGACTTGATCAGCTCAACGGATCTCTCGAGAATTCTGGATGGGGGTGGAAAGTACCGCGCATCGATCGCGCCGGATCGCGCGAGCGCTTCCCAGACGATTAACAATGCCAGAGGGGCGACGGCGGCGAGGACGCGGTCCCTGTTGTGATCGCTCCAGGAGAGCCAGACCCTGGACGAAGCCGGTTGCCGCACTGTCTCGCCCTTCCCCGGATCCTCGGCCGGAGGGGTGTCGGGGAACTTCAGGCGGGACGCTTCTTGGCCTTCGGTGGTCCAGTTCACGGTTCCTCCACCTCTACCAACTGCCTGGATTCGGCACGGAGCAGTCCCCAGATCTCGTAGACGAACGAGCCGTATTCTGGCTGGCGGCGAAGTTCCAGAACGTCCCGCGGGCGGTCGAACGGGACATCCATGATTGCCTTGAACCGGCCAGGCCGGCTCGACATCACCATGACGACGTCCGCGAGGGTTACTGCTTCGTCAACACTGTGCGTAATGAACACGACCGTCTTACCCGTGCCCTGCCAGATACGGAGCAACTCCTCCTGGAGCACGAGCTTGGTTTGCTCGTCCAGTGCGGAGAAGGGCTCGTCCATGAGGAGCAGGTCCGGCTCGTTCGCGAAGGCCCGGCACAACGACACCCGTTGCTGCATTCCGCCGGAGAGCTGGTGCGGGTAGGCGTCCTTGAAGGCGGTGAGACCAGTCTTGTCCAGGTAGTAGTCCACCTGGTCCTTGATCTTGGACCGAGGCACCCTGCGGTTCTTGAGGCCGTAGGCCGCGTTGTCCCACACGGTCATCCACGGAAATATGGACTGTCCCTGAAACACCATCGACCGTCGGGTCTGGACGGCCGAGTCGTTCCCGACTTGCACTGTTCCAGACGTCGGCCGCTCGAGATCTGCGAGGATCCGGAGCAGAGTGGTCTTGCCACATCCGCTTGGGCCGACGATGGCCACGAAGGTGGATGGTCTGACGTCGAGGTCGACGCAATCCAAGGCTCGAACTGTCCGGCCCTTCTCAGCTCGGAACTCCTTGACGATCTGGCGAGCATGTATCGCCACGCCGGGCTTGGACCGCTCGGTGGACAGGCTGCCACTGGATCGTCTGACCGCCCACGGCATCCTTGGCATCAGAGCTTACCAATCTTCTTCAAGGCGGCATCGACAAAGCTAGTGTCCACGGCATCGGCCACAGTGACCGGCTTCTCGATGTAGCCCTGGTCCTTCCAGAACTCAAGGCAGTACGAGAGATTCTCGAGGTTGAGCTGGCCGTTGGGGTTAGCCGCCTGTGCGGTCACGTTTGACCATGCGGCCTTGTCCTTCAAAGCCGTATGCTTGCTCAGGATGTCGATCACGGTGGAGGCGTTCGCTCCTGCGATATGGCCGTCCTTCAACGCATCGTCGTAATACCTCAGCCCCTTGATGTAGGCCGCCATGAAGGCCTCTCCTACGCTGCGATTCTCGCTGATGAACTTCTCTCCATAGAGCAAGGTGGCGAACTCCTGGTCAGGACAGATCTGGTCTGACCGAGCAAGCAGCTTGAGTGAGCCATCGGCAATGCCCTGACTGGCAAACGGCTCGGCTAAGATTCCGGCGTCGACCTCACCGTTCTGCATGGCCGGCAGCATCTGTGGGAAGGTGAGGTTCACGGTGCGGAGGTCTTTGTCGTAGTCGATTCCGGCCCGCTCGGCAGCAGCGGCCGTGCACACCTCCGGCGAGGTGCCTTTCGACGCTATGTTCACCGTCATTCCTTTGAGGTCACCGAAGTCATGAACCCGGTTGGCCAGCTCGGCGCGGATGACCACCGGATAGCCGTATCCGGGCTGATTCGAGCCCTTGTCGGCCACCATCCGTATCCCGAGCCCTCTCGCCACAGCGTTGAACGTGCTCGCTGCGATACCGCCGGCGCCCACGTCCAAGCGGCCTTGGCCCAGCGGCGCGATCATGTCCGTCGAGGAGCTGAAGCTGGTGAACTCGACGCGGATCCCCGCGTCCTTGAAGTAGCCCAGCTCCTCGGCGATGAAGAGGCCCACATCGCTGCTCTGTCGAAGAGTGCCGACCTTGACCACGCTCATCCCATCCGCCGTCTTGGAGTCACTGGTGGCTCCACATGCTGCCAAGCCGAGCATGGCCGATGACGCCGCCAGTAACACTGAGCCTGCTCGTAGGAGACCCGGGTGAGTGGTGTGCCAGTTCACTTGTCGGTTCCCTTCCTTGACTTCGACTTACGGCTGCGTCGGTTGTGACGTGACTTGCGGAACCATCGATTTGCGTACCCGAGCCCAGACCCCCCACCCGAACGAGCCTGTGGCCCGACGTCACGGTGCTGGTGCTGCCGCTGGCTGGCACAGGCCGTCGTCCAAATAGTGAACGTGCTGTGCGATACTTGACGATAAGTGGCTGACGTCACTGCCGTCAAGGACCCGACCTCGGGATCCAGGGGCCTAAACGGGCCGCGTGGTCGCCCCAAGCGCAGCCGACCGCGCCGCGCGGCGGCGTTGACGGGGCCAACTGGCCGTCCTCACAATGGACAGCATACGAACACATTGTTCACATAGTGAGCAGTAGCGAAGGGGGACGACCAGTGTCGCAACAACGTCTCATCCAGAAGCTGTTCCACTACGCGCATCCCTGCCGGGATGCGGAAGAGACCCGGCACTTCTACGAGGACATCTTGGGTCTGCCCCTCGTGAACTGCATGAGGTCAGATGTCGTACCGAGTACCGGCGAGAAGAAGCCCTACGTTCACATGTTCTTTGAGATGGGAGATGGCTCCTACGTGGCGTTCTTCGACCTGGGCGACAACGAGACCCCGCTGCCGTCACCGAACACGCCGTCGTGGGTGCAACACCTTGCTTTGGAGGTAGATACGCCGGAGGAAGTACGGTCGATGCAGGAACGGCTGGAAGCGGCTGGTGTGGATACCATCGGAATCGTCGATCACGGCTTTATCAAGTCGGTGTACTTCTTCGACCCCAACGGCCTGCGCCTCGAGATCACGGCACGTACCGAAGAGCCGGGATACCGCGAGCAGGCGGCGAGCTCAGCGCACGCTGTCTTGCAGGAGTGGACAGCGCAGAAGGCTGCAGCGGCATCTGAACGGCAACCTGTCCGGCATTGACTAACGCAGCAAGAGGCGAGAGGGCCTGAGGTCCTAAACCGGCTCATTTCGATGCCGATCTTGGCCAGGATGACTTGGGCGTTGCGGACATTCATGCCGGGAATGGTGTCGCGCAGGGCGACGGCGTTCTGGAAGGGTTGGGATGTCGCCGTCGATCCATGCTGATACAGCGTCGACCGTTGCTGTCGTGGCGTCGAGGAGGTCGAGCATGGTACGGCAGATGAACGTGTGATGGTGGTCTGAACCGACCGACGATCATGTGATCGGCGTCGTCTACTGAGCCGTTTCCAACCTCGGCGGGGTCGAAGATCACGGGTTGATGTCGGTGGTGTGTCGATCATCCACATAAGACGAGGCTCCCGGTAAGACGACGGGTTGTCGAAGCCTGAACGTCTTCCCAAG
>Ga0310834_101569_pt1 | contig 13341 bp, 10 predicted proteins | sample SM_ome_2_FD_201314 | JGI IMG/M metagenome (GOLD analysis project Ga0310834, IMG submission 201314) | Sorghum-adapted microbial communities enriched on stacked mutant (SM) sorghum from Joint BioEnergy Institute, Emeryville, California... ... | reverse complement strand
GCCGGCAGGGGCGTTCCGGTCAGCTCGGCGCAGGCGGCGAGCAGCCCGTCCTGCACGGCCCGGTCCCGCGCGGCGGGGTGCGGCTCCCGCCGGCGCTGGTGGTAGAAGTAGCCGCCGGTGACCGTGGCGTCCGGGTGGTCGCTGGTGGCCAGCCAGGCCTGGGTGAGGTGGCCCTGGGCCAGGTCGTCGGGAGCGCGGGCGCCGCCGGTCCGGGTGGAGACCCAGCCCGGCTCGACCGTGTTGGCCAGCACGTGCGGCCACTGGCGCGCCACCGCGAACCCGAGTGCCGCGACGAACAGCTTGGAGTCGGCGTACGCCTGCGTCCCGTTCCACGCCCGGCGCTCCCACTGCAGGTCGCTGAGGTCCGGATCGCCGCTGCGGTGCATTCCGGAGCTGAGGTAGATCAGCCGGGCCGGCGGGTCGATCAGGGCGGTGAGCAGGTACGGGGCGAGCACGTTGACGGCGAAGACGTGGGCCAGCCCGTCCTTGGTGAGCACCCGGTCGTACTCCCGGTAACCGACCCCGGCGTTGTGGATGATCGCGTCGAAGCGGCCGGACGCGTTGGCCTGCTCGGCCAGCCCGCGGGTCTCCTCGATGCTGCTCAGGTCGCCGAGCAGGACGCCGTCCGCGCCGGGCACGCCGGCCAGGGCCTGGCTGCCGCGCCTGGGGTTGCGGGCGTGCAGCACGACCTGATGGCCGGCGTCGACCAGCAGGCGGGCGGCGAGCTGCCCGAGCCCGTCGGCGGAACCGGTGATCAGGACACGTGACATGCCGGTCCCGTACGCCGGGCCGGGCGGGTCGAAACGTGCCATCCGGGTCGGGAAAAAAACTCGGCGGCGGGTGTCGATTCGGGGCGGGCCTGCTCGACGCCCGGGTAGATCGGGCACAGGGCCCGCGACACCGAGACACGAGGAGCACCACGATGCAGGGGATCACGCCGTTCCTGTGGTTCGACAACCAGGCCGAAGAGGCGGCCAACCAGTACGTCGCCCTCTTCCCCAACTCCCGGATCACCGACGTGAGCCGGTACGGCGCGGATGGGCCGGGGCCGGAGGGCACCGTGATGACAGTGAGCTTCGAGCTGGACGGCAGGCCGTTCGTCGCGTTCAACGGCGGCCCTCACCACAAGTTCACCGAGGCGATCTCGTTGCTCGTCACACGCGAGGACCAGGCGGAGGTGGACCGCCTGTGGGCGGCGCTGAGCGACGGCGGCGAGCCGGGCCCGTGCGGCTGGCTGAAGGACAGGTACGGGCTGTCCTGGCAGATCGTCCCGACCGTCCTGTTCCAGCTGCTGGGCGACCCGGACCGGGAGAAGGCCGGCCGGGCGACGAAGGCGATGCTCGGCATGAGCAAGATCGAGATCAAGGGGCTGGTGGACGCCTTCGAGGGCCGGGCCTGACCGCCGGCGCTGGGCGATCACGGGTGATCCGGCGCGTCTCGCCGCGGTGAGACGCGCCGGGTCACCATGATCGACATGGCCAATGTCGGGAATATTCGCCGCTACGTCGGGCAAGTTGGCGACCCGCTCGCGGTCGAGGGCTGCGGCGAGATCGGCGTGGCGGCCGCAGCGGCGGCGATCGCCAACGCGGTGTTCCACGCCACCGGGCGCCGGATCCGGCAGCTTCGCGCTCCGGCCCGAGCTGGTGTCGGTGAGCCCGCTCAGCGGTACCCGGCGGCCAGGCCGTGCAGCAGGTGCCGGCGGCCGAACAGGTAGAGCGCGAACACCGGCACCGAGGAGATGATCACCGCGGCGAACAGGCCGGGCACGTCGGTGCCGAACTGGCTCTGGAAGTTCCACAGGCCCAGCGGGACCACCTGCCGCTCCCGGCTCTGGGTGAACACCAGCGGGAAGATGAAGCCGTTCCACGCATTCAGTCCACTGTAGATGCCGACGCTGACCAGGGCGGGGCGCGACGAGGGCACGACCAGCTGGAAGAAGATCGACCTGGGCGTCCCGCCGTCCATGATCATCGACTCGTACAGCTCTTTCGGGATGTCCCGCAGGTGGCTGGTGAAGACCACCATCGCCACCGGCAGGGAGAACGCCACCGTGGGCAGGACGATCGCGGTCAGCGAGTCGTACAGGTGCAGGCGGGTGATGATGAGGTAGAGCGGGATGATCACCGCCTGGGCCGGGATGGCCAGGCCGAGCAGGAAGATGCTGAACGCCAGCTGGACCGAGCGGCTGCGGCTGCGCACGATGCTGTACGAGGCGGGCAGCGCCATGGCGAGGACGAACACCACGGTGGCGATGGTGACCGCGGCGCTGTTGGCCAGGAATTGCCCGAAGCCCAGGTCGAGCACCTTGCCGAAGTTGTCCAGCGTGATCGAGGACGGTGGGTGCAGGGCGCCCTCGGTGACGTACGCGTCGGAGGTGCGCAGGCTGGTGATGGCGATGAAGTAGAGCGGCGCGGCCACCACCACGAACCAGATGGCGGCGCCGAGCGCGCTGAGCACGCCGCCGGACCGGCCCAGCGGGCCGAACCGGTTCGGCCAGCGGCGGCGCGGCGGGACGTGCCGGGCCACCCGGAAGGGGGCGGGCCTCGCGGTCACCGCGGGCCGGCCGCCGTGGCGCAGCGGGGGCAGCGTCGGCCTGGGCGCGGGGTAGGTCGGCTGCTGCACCGCCGGCGGGTAGCCCGGGCGGCCGGTCGCCGGCGGATAGACCGGCTGCCGCGCCATCGCCCGCGACTGCGGGACGGCCCGGCCCGCCGCCGGCTGGCCGTGCCGGTCCCGGAATGATGGTCCGCCCGCGAACTCGCTCACCGCAGCCTCCCGTCGCCGGCGGCACGACGCCGCCGGTCGCTCGACAATGGATCGCTCGCAAGCCCGGTCACAGGAACCCCTCCCGGTCACTGGCCATCCGGTAGTAGCCGGTGGACCGCACGATCAGCACCGACAGCAGTGTGCCGACCGCCACCAGCAGCACCGCCAGGGCACTGGCGAAGCCCATGTCGAAGCCGACGAATCCCTTGATGTACATGTGCAGTGGCAGCACCCGGGTGGCGGTACCCGGTCCGCCGCCGGTGAGCAGCAGGATCGACTCGAAGTAGGTCAGCGAGCCGACGACGATCAGCACCGACGAGGCGATGATCGTGTTGCGCAGCTGCGGCAGCGTGATGGCGAAGAACTGGCGCAGCGTGTTCGCGCCGGCCAGCTCGGCGTCCTCGTACATGCTGGTCGGGATCTGCCGGGCGGCGGCCTGGTAGAGCAGGGTGTGGAAGGGCACGAACTGCCAGGCGATGACGAACGCCACCGCGTACAGCGCCTGGTGGGGCGAGCTGAGCAGGCTGGACCCGCCCAGGCTGGCGGCGAGCCCGAAGTTCGGGTCCAGAAAGGACAGCCAGGTCAGCGCGATCGCCGTGGTGGACAGCAGCAGCGGCAGGAAGAACACTGTGGACAGTATCGCCCGGGAGCGCTGCCGGCCGGCCGACCACACACCGAGCAGCAGCGACACCGGGGTCTGGATCAGCCAACAGAGCAGGGTGAGCAGGAAGGTCACCTTGATCCCGTTGAGCGCGTCCGGGTCGTCCGGCAGCGCCCGCCAGTTCTCCAGGCCGGCCCACTCCGGCGAGCCCAGACCGTTCCAGCGGGTCAGGCTCAGGTACGCCACGATCGCGATCGGCAGGATGCCGAACGCCACGAAGAACACTGTGGCGGGCGCGGCCCAGCCGAACCCGGGCCGCTGCGACCTTGCACTCACTTGGCCTTCTCCATCGCCGTGACGAACTGCTGCGGTGAGATGTCGGACAGGAACAGCTTCTGCAGGTTGGTCAGCAGCTCGCTGGCGACGGACGGGCTCAACGCCTGGTCCCAGGACTGGGTGAACGCCTTGGCGTCGGCCACCATGCGGTAGGTGAAGGTGGCGAAGTCGGCGTTGGCGCTGGTGGCCAGCTGCTTGTCCACGCCCTTCACCGCCGGCACCTGCCCGGCGTCGATCAGTGCCGAGATGTACTCCTTCGAGGTGACCATGGAGACCACGAAGTTGACCGCCGCATCCCGGTGCGACGACCGGCTGGTCACCGAGAAGTAGTTGCTCGGGTTGCCCACCACGTTCTTCGGGTCTCCGGCGCCGCCGTCGACCTTCGGGAACGGCACCCAGCCAAGGTTGCCGCTGCGGACGAACTCGGGGTTGTTGCTCGCCTGGCTGCTGTACTCCCAGCTACCCATCAGGAACATCGCCGCCTTTCCGGTGGCGAACAACCGTGACGCGCCGGTGTTGTCGTAGTTGATGGACGCGAAGTTCTTGCCGAAGGCGCCCCGCTTGGCCAGGTCCTGGCACATGGTCAGGGCGCGCAGCACCGCCGGGTCGCGCCAGGCGTCGGGCTTGTCGGCGGCGATGGCGGCGAACTTCTCCGGCCCGCCGACCCGGTCCAGCAGGTACTCCAGGTACATCAGCTCGGTCCACCCCTGGGCGCCGGGCAGCGCGATCGGGGTGATGTCCCGGTCCTTGAAGATGTCCACGAGCGACAGCAGTTCGTCGAAGGTGGTCGGTGGCTTGACGCGGGCGTCGGCGAAGACCTTCTTGTTGTAGAACAGCACCACCGGCTGGATGCCGTTCATCGGCAACCCGTACTGCCGGCCGTCCACCTGGCCGACCTTCATGACGCTGTCCAGGAAGATGTTCGCGTTCGGGTCGCGCTCCAGCCGGGTGGTCAGGTCGACCACGTTGCCCGCCCGGACGAACTGGGCGAGGTTACCGCCACCCCAGTTGAAGAAGACGTCCGGTGGGTTCGGCGAGCCCATCGACACCTGCAGCTTCTGCTTGTACGCGTCGTTGACGTAGGTGAGCAGCTCGGCCCCGATGATCGCCGAGCGGTTGTACGCCCTGATGCCGGCCTCGATGACCGGCTGGTTCTGCGGGTCCTGCAGCGCCCACACCTGGATGCGGTTGCGGGAGCCGGCCGCGGGTCCCGCGGTGCCGAGCACCGCGCCGCAGCCGGAGGTCGCGAACAACCCTGCCGCGGCGATGACGCACACGACACCCCTGGCCAGCCTCGCATGTCGCATGACGCGTTCGTCCCGTCCTGTCGCTTGCCTTCTGATCGGTAGCTTTCCGGAAGTTGACGCCTTCGTCGCCCGGCATTTTCGGGCCACTGTGGCAACCTAGTGATCGAGATCACACGGCGTCAAGATGAGATTCGCTACCCCGCGAGGTGGCCCCACTCGTCGGCCAGTTCGGCCCAGGTGCCCTGGGCCACCGCGGTGCCGGCGAGCAGCACCAACACCTTGTCGGCCTGGGCCAGGGCAGCCCGCTTCGAGGTGGAGCCGACCACGGTCACCCCGTGTGCGCGCAGTGCCCGCCACAGCTCCAGCTCGGTGGTGACGTCGAGTGCGGAGGACACGTCGTCGGCGATGAGCAGCTCGGTGCGGGGGGCGAGTGCCCGGGCCAGGGCCAGCCGCTGCAGCTGCCCGCCGGAGAGCCGGGTGCCCTTGTGCCCGATCAGCAGCCCCAGACCGCTGTTACCTCCCGCGGCCCCGGCGTGACTTCCGGTAGCGGCGGCCAGATCGTGGTCCAGCTGGGCGGTGGACACCGCGCTGGCCGCGTCCACCTGGTGGCCCAGCTGGATGTTGTCGCCCACCGTGCCGGAGAGCACCCGCGGCAGCTGCCCGACGTAGCCGATCTGGTTGGGCCGCAGGAACAGCTCCGGCTCGGTGACCAGCTGGCCGTTCCAGCGCAGCGCGCCGGTGTGGTGGACGATGCCGGCCAGCGCGCGCAGCAGGGACGACTTGCCCGAGCCGACCGGGCCGACCACGAGCACCAGCTGTCCACGTTCGACAGTAAGGTCGATGCCCCGCACGCCCACCGTCCCGTCCTCGTGCACCGCGGTGAACCCGGACAGCTCCAGCCGGTGCAGCGGGTGCCGCGGCGCGGCCGGCGGCGCCGGCGCGGTCCCCGCGGAGAGGTCCACTCCCGGCACCGCCGCCGAGTAGGCGCCGACGCCGGTCATGGCGACGGTGCGTCGGGTCCACACCCGGGCGGACGGCAGCTGGGACACCAGGGACGCGGTGGTCCAGGCGAACCACCGGGCCGCGCCGAGCGTGGAGACCGCGACCAGCGTCGCCCCCGGGGAGAGTTGGCCGGCCAGCAGCAGCGCCCACGCACCCACCGGCAGCAGCCCGCTGGCCACCGACGGTGTCGACCGGGACCAGACCTGCACGGCGATCTCGCGCCGCTGCCGCTCGCTGCGCGCCGCGTCCAGCCGGGCCAGGTGCGCCAGGACGGGCCGGGTGGCCCCGGCCAGCTTCACCGTCCGGGCGGCGGACAGCGACGACACCAGCGCGGTCGCGAACGCGGCGCGGGCCGCCACGGTCCGCCGCGCGGCGGCGGCCAGCCGCGGCCCGAACAGGGTGGCGGCCGCCCCGGAGACGACCATCGTGCCGAGGAAGAACAGCGCCGGGACGACGGTGCCCGAGACCAGCGTCATCGCGACCAGAATGACCAGGCAGCCGAACTGGTCGACCATGTTGTCGGCGAGGATCACCACCCGCTCGGTGTCGCCGCCCTGGGCGACCACCTCGGCCGGGGTGTGCGCGCTGACCCGGCGGGGCCCGGTCTGGCCGTGCACCAGGCGCAGGCTGATCCGCAGCATCTGCCGCACCCACCATTCCGGGAACCACCGGGCGGTGTAGTACGGCAGCGGTGCGGTCAGCAGCAGCGCGGCGATGATGCCGGCCGCCGGCCAGGCCATTCCGCCGGCGCCGTCCACCAGGTCCGCCCACAGCCACGGCAGCACCGACCCGTCCAGGCCGAACACGGCCGTCACCGAGAACAGCGCCAGCGCGGCGAGCCCGTACCGGGGGTCGTTGGTGACCAGCCGCAGGATCTCCCGGAGAGTACGCGCTGGGGGTGGCTCGGGCAGGGGCGGCGGGTCGGCCTTCGGCGGCACGGCGAGGGCGGTCTCCACGACGACCGGTTTCGGCCGGGTCGCCTCGCTCGGCTCGGCCACCTCCAGCACCGCGACGGCGTGCCCGGCGGCGCCGCCGGATGGCACCGCCTGGCTGGTGGCGAGCAGGCCGGCGAACCGCCGGGACTCGTGCAGCGGCCCGGCCTCCACCACCTCGCCGTCGGCGAGCACCACCACCTCGTCACAGCGGCGCACCGAGGAGAGCCGGTGCGCGATGACGATGCCGATCCGGTCGCGCAGCAGCCGCTCGGTGGCGTGCTGGACGCGCGCTTCGGTGACCGGGTCCATCCGTGCGGTGGCCTCGTCCAGGATCACCACGCGCGGGTCGCGGACCAGGATCCGGGCGAACGCGACCAGCTGCTCCTGGCCGGCCGACAGGACGTACCCGCCGTCGCCGAGCCGGGTGTTCATGCCGTCCGGCAGGTCGGCCACCCAGGACGACAGGCCCAGCTCGCGCACCGCGCGCTCGGCCGGCTCCAGCAGTTCCGGGTCGAACAGCGCGATGTTCTCCGCCAGCGTCCCGGCCAGGATCTCGGTGCGCTGCGGCACCACCGCCACCCACCGGCGCAGCGCCTCCACGTCCAGGTCGAGCAGGTCGGTGTCGCCGAGGAAGACGGTTCCCCGCGGGACGTCGACCGCCCGGGTGAGCACCTTGGCCAAGGTGGACTTTCCCGAGCCGGTCCGTCCGATCAGGGCGTACGACCGGCCACGGGCGAAGGTGAGGTTGATGTCGCGCAACGCGGCGCCCTGACCGCCGCCCGCCTGGCTGACCGGGTACCGGAAGGTGAGGCCGCGCACGGTGATGTCACCGTCGACCGGAGTGGCGCCGCCGGAGGGTTCCTGCCGGGCGTCACGCAGCAGCTGCACGCGGCCCCAGGCGCCGAGCGCGTACTGCAGCTCCGGGACCATCCGGGTGATGTGCTCGACCGTCCCGCCGAAGGCGAGGGCGAGCAGCCAGACCGCGGTGAGCTGGGCGCCGCTGACGCGGTCGGTGGTCAGCGCCCAGACGCCGGCCACCACGACCGCGGCGATCCCGGTCCGGGTGACCATGGACGCGCTCGTGGTGACCTGCGCGGACATCCACCAGACCCGCCGGCCCAGGGACAGCACCCGGCTGGCCCGTTGGGCGTACAGGCGCAGCACGTACGGCCGGGCGAGGCTGGTCCGGACGTCGTCCTGGCCGTGGATGGCCTCCTCCATCACCGCGGCCAGGTCCGACCAGGCCTCCTCCTCGCCCATCCGGGCCGGCCCGATCCGGCGCGCCGGGCCGCTGAGCCCGACCGTGAGCACGGTGGCCAGGACCAGCATGCCCACCGCGGCCGGCCACCAGACGACCAGCGCGGTGACGATCGACAGCGCGGCGGCGGCGACCGACTGGGCGATCCGGACGCCCGGGCCGCGCATCTCGGAGGCGACCTGGTAGACATCGCCGTCGATGCGATCCAGCAGCTCGCCGACCGGGGTGGTCTCCAGGGTCGGCAGGTCCTGACCGAAGGCGACCCGGCACAGCCGGCGACGCACGTCGGCGGCCCAGTCCGCGGTCAGCCCGGCGGCGATCAGGCCGACCGCGAGGTCGGAGACGACCGCGGCGAGCAGCGCCACCGCGAGCACCGCGAAGGCGACCCCGGACCGCTGCACCAGGACCTTCCCGGCGAGCGCGGCCGCCGCCGCCTGCCCGCTGGCGCCGAGAACGACGAGCAGGGCCACGGCAACCGTGCGACGCGGTGCCGTGGCCCAGAGGTCGCGGAGCAGGCGCACGGGATCCCCCAAGATGTGGCGGAGATCCTTCAGCGTGCGCCGCCACACCGGGGAGTTTCAACGCAATTACGCCCCGCGATATGAAGTTGTCGGACCGGCCGGTCCTGGCTCGCGCCGGCCGGCGCGAGCCAGGATCCAGCCGCCGGTCACATCGCCATGCCCGGCCGCCGCCGGTGGATTTTCGCGGTCACCTGCCGCATCATCCCGGCCAGCCAGGTGGCCAGCCCGGTCGCGGCGATGCCGACGCCGGTGATCACATCGCTGTAGGTCGGTCCGGACTCGTCGCCCCAGCTGTTGTAGTTGAAGATCCACGGCGAGGCGATCATCCAGCCGCCGAGCACCGCCACCACCAGGCCGAGTATCGGGTTGGAGGTGGCGTTGGCCATCAGCGCCAGGGAGATCAGGCCGACGGAGATGCCGATGATGATGCCGTTGAGCACACCGTCGGCCCCGCTGCCCGCCGCCGGGAAGTTGAACACCAGCCGCGAGACCAGCAGCCAAATTCCGCCGAGCAGCGCGATCCCGCTCGGCGCCGAGGACAGCATGGAACCGATCCCGGCGCCACCCATCGGTGCGCGCTCCCGCGCGTACGAGGTGTCCATCTCACGCTCGCCCTCCCGGGCGTGCCGCGGCCGGGCGTAGGCGGCGCCTGCCCGGTCGTCGATCTGGGCGGGCGCCCCGGCGCCGGTCATCGGCTCCGCCATCTCGGTGCGGGGCGGGTCCGCTGTGCGGTCGCGTACCGGTTCAGGGGTACGAGGCCTGCGTAGGTCTGTCATCACTCCTCCAGATGCTCTTCGCTACCCGTGACACCCCTGTGCCTACCCCCCGCCCGACCGGACAAAACCCCCGAACCGGGCCCACCGTCCGGCCGCCCGGGCTCCCCGCGGCGGACCGCGCGGTCAGCCGCTCACCCGGCGGGCGTGTGGGTCGGGCAGCTTGATGGTGGCCACACCGGTCTGCGGATCCGTGGTCTTGGCCAGCTCCGCCGGGACCTCGGTGACGATCACCTCGAGCGTGGGCCAGACGTCACCGCGCAGCAGGTGCCCACCGACCGTGCCGCCGTCCCGGCGGCCGAGCACGGTGTGCAGGTGCGGCACCGCCTGGCCGTCCTTCTCCGCCACATCCCCGACCAGGTTGAGCACCTCGACCTGCTCGTCCACCGGGATCCGGTCGTAGTCGCGCCGGTCCGGGTCGAAGAACGCCAGCTCGGCGCTGCGGAACCCGCCGACCGCGGTCACCTGCGCCGCCATGATCCCGTGTTCGCGTACCGCCTGGGTCAGCGCGGTTACCGCCTCGTCGCCCCGGTCCATGACCACGACGAGCATCTGCCGTCCATCCAGACCAGCCTCGTAGGCATGCATGAGGTCTCCTTCCGCATCGCAGACCTCTTGCTACCCAGGACCGGGGCGCCCATACCGACAAGATCGGCTCTGGTCCGCCCGACCTTCCGGCGGCGCGCCAGGCCGGATCGGCGACGAGCACCAGTACTCTCCACAGTGGACCGCAACCGGCGGCGGCGTGATCAGCGTCGCTGGAGGGCGCTACGGAGCCCGATCGTGGGATCCGGCGGTGGGTCGCAGTCCATCCAGGATGATCCCGACGAGGCGGGCCCGGACATCCTCGGCGGCCGCGTGCTCCACCGCCCGCGAGGCCCCTACCAGGAGCGCCATCAGTTCGGGCAGCCCCACGTCCGGGCGTACGGCTCCGGCCCGCTGCGCCCGTTCGAGCAGCATCCCGAGCGCCTCGGGGACCTCCCGGCCCTCGTCCGCGGAGGCCGTCCGCACGTCGATCCCCGCCTCGGCGAGCGCGTCCGCGACGGCGATCTTCGTACCGGAGTGGGCCACCTGCTCGGCGAGGAACTCGAAGAACGCCTGCCCGACGTCGTCGGAGGAGGCCAGTTGGCGGGCGGCCTCGGCCATCCGGCGCAGCCGTGCGCGGTACACCGCCTCCAGCAGGTTCTCCTTGGTCGGGAAATGCCGGAACAGGGTGCCGATGCCTACCCCGGCCGCCCGGGCGACCTCCTCCGTGGACGCCGAGCTGCCCTTGGCGGCGAAGACCGCCTCGGCGGCGTCGAGCAGCCGGGCCCGGTTGCGCCGGGCGTCGGCCCGCATGGGGCGGGTCACCGCGCCCCCCGCTGGACAACCGGAGTCCAGAGTCCGTATCCTCGAACCGGAGTCACGAATCCGATTCTATCCGGAAGGGGGACACCCGTGCCCAGCCCACGGGAGATCTTCGAACGCCTGCTCACCGGCATCGCCGAGCGACGGTGGGATGCCCTGGCCGACCTCTACGCCGAGGACGCCGTGGTCGACCAGCCGATGCTGGCGCCGCGGCCGGGGCGCCTCACCGGCCGCGAAGAAATCCGGGCGCACTTCGCCACCGCCGCCCGGATGCCCCTCCATCTGCGGCCACACAATGTGGTCGTCCACCTCACCCATGACCCTGAGGTGGTCGTCGCGGAGTACGACTACGAGGTGCGGAACGCGGCGACCGGACGCACGATCACCCTCGCCAACGTCCAGGTGCTGCGGGTGCGTGACGGGCGGATCGTCGCCACCCGCGACTACCACGACCACCTGCGCCTCGCCGCGGTGGCCGGGCGCGCGGGCCACCTCGCCGCCGCCCTGGACCAGCCAACCGCGGCGGCCTGACCAGCCGCCGCCAAGCCAGCACGGCGCAGCGTCCGACCGAGCCTTGACCGGACCGGGGCGACGCGGTTAGCTCTGGAAAGCGCTTACCAGAAAGGCTCCCATGACCCTCACCGTCACCCACGAGTACGGCCGCCAGATCGTCGTCACCGTCGGCGGGGTGGACATCGCCACCTACGTGTACCAGCCGCAGATGCCCGCCTTCGAGTCGAGCAAGCCCTACCTGCACCCGATGCGCACGCTCAGCGGTGCGGTGGTGTCCGGGTACCGGCCCAGCGACCATCGCTGGCACAAGGGCCTGCAGATGACCATCTCGCACCTGTCCGGGCAGAACTTCTGGGGCGGGAACTCCTACCGGCACCCGCACGGCTACGTCCGGCTGGACAACGTCGGGCGGATGCGGCACGACTCGTTCGAGCTGGTCGACGTCACCGACGAGGCGCTGACCCTGCGGGAGACGCTGACCTGGATCACCGCGGCCGGCGAGCACTGGGTCGCCGAGCGGCGGGAGCTGAAAATCCACGGCGTCGACACCGGGCGCGGCACGTGGATGCTCGACTTCGGCACCGAGCTGCGCAACATCCGGGGCGAGGAGCTGCGGTTCGGCAGCCCGACCACGGCCGGGCGACCGAACGCCGGTTACACCGGGCTGTTCTGGCGCGGGCCGCGGGGCTGGACCGGCGGCCAGATCATCACCCCGGACGGCGGCGGCCCGCAGGCCATGGGCCAGGAGGGGCCGTGGCTGGCGTACACCGGGCAGCACGACGAGGTCGACGGCGGCGGCACGCTGTTGTTCTTCGCCGGCCACTCCACCGCGCCGGTGCCGCTGAAGTGGTTCGTGCGCAACGACCCGTACCCCGGCGTCAACCCCTCCCCCGCGTTCGACAAGGAGATCGTGCTCGGGCCGGAGGAGAGCTTCCGGCTCGCGCACCGGGTGGTCGTCGCCGACCGGGCGTGGGAGCGGCCGGAGATCGAGGCGTTCGCGGCCGAGTACGGGATCTAGGTCACCAGTTGTGCATCGACCCGTCTTCCAGCCGGTTCACCGGCAGGGAGGCGGGCCGGTACGGGTACTGCGCGGCCAGCTCCTCGTCGATGTCCACACCCAGGCCCGGCTCCTCGGGGGGCAGCAGGTACCCGTCGGCGAACGTGTACCCGTGCGGGAACACCGCGTCGGTCTCCGGGGTGTGCCGCATGTACTCCTGCAGGCCGAAGTTCGGGATGCTGATGTCCAGGTGCAGTGCGGCGGCCATGCACACCGGTGACAGGTCGGTCGCGCCGTGCGAGCCGCTGCGCACGTGGTGCAGCGCGGCCAGGTCGAAGATGCGGCGCAGGTGGGTGATGCCCCCGGCGTGCACGACGGTGGTCCGGATGTAGTCGATCAGCTGCTCGGTGATGAGCGTCTGGCAGTCCCAGATGGAGTTGAACACCTCGCCGACCGCGATCGGCGTGGTGGTGTGCTGGCGGATCAGCCGGAAGCCCTCCTGCAACTCGGCCGGCACCGGATCCTCCATCCAGGTCAACGCGTACGGCTCCAGGCTCTTGCCCAGCCGCGCGGCCTCGATCGGGGTGAGCCGGTGGTGCACGTCGTGCAGCAGCTTGAGGTCGGGGCCGAACTCCTGGCGGATCCGGGCGAAGACCGTGGGCACGTGGGCCAGGTACCGCTCGGTCGACCAGACCGCCTCCGACGGGACCGCCGAGTCGGCCGGCTCGTAGAACATCCGGTCCTTGCCCACCCCGTAGGTGGTCTCCAGGCCCGGTATGCCCGTCTGCACCCGCACCGCCCGGTAGCCCAGCTCCACGTACCGGGCGACCTCGGTGAGCACTTCGTCCACAGTGGGGGCGTTGGCGTGGCCGTACACGGTGACACCATCCCGGGCCCGGCCACCGAGCAGCTGGTAGACGGGCAGCCCGGCGACCTTGCCCTTGATGTCCCACAGCGCGGTGTCCACCGCGGCGATGGCGGTCATCGTCACCGGCCCGCGCCGCCAGTACGCGCCGCGGTAGAGGTACTCCCAGGTGTCGGAGATGCG
>Ga0310834_101567_pt1 | contig 13350 bp, 10 predicted proteins | sample SM_ome_2_FD_201314 | JGI IMG/M metagenome (GOLD analysis project Ga0310834, IMG submission 201314) | Sorghum-adapted microbial communities enriched on stacked mutant (SM) sorghum from Joint BioEnergy Institute, Emeryville, California... ... | reverse complement strand
CTGCTGCTCCTCGGCGTGAACAGCACGAAGTACGACCGGGAGCGGGACGCCCGGCGGTTCGTCGATGAACACGAACTTACCTTCCCGATCCTGATGGACAGGAAAGGCGCCGTTACCGAACTATACAAGGTATCGCAGTTTCCGACGACGCTGCTCGTGGACAAAGACGGCGTCATCCGCGAGCGGATTGTCGGCGTGCTGTCAAGAACGCAATGGGAAGCGCTGATCGACAAGTGGAGTTGATCAGCGCTTCCCATTGACAGGTTCAGTGGTTGACGATGCCGAGCTGCTCGCGTTTGTCTTCCTGCGCGGCGGGCAATTTCTGGCAATTCAGCAGCGCGTAGCGGAAGCTGTCGACAAGCGCTTCCCAGCTCGCCTCGATGACGTTGCCGGACACGCCGACGGTGCTCCAGGTGTTCTTGAAGTCGGTCGTTTCGATCAGCACGCGCACTTTCGCGGCGGTGGCGTCTTTTTCATCCAGAACGCGGACTTTATAGTCGGTCAGCGCGATGTTCATGATCTCGGGGTAGTATGTGACGAGCGCCTTGCGGAGCGCGTTGTCCAGCGCGTTCACCGGGCCGTTGCCTTCCGCGGCGGTGTAGACGATGTCTCCGCCCACGTCGATCTTGACGATCGCCTCGGACGCCATGCCGCCTTCCGATTTCTCGACGAGCATCTTGAACGATTCGAGCTTGAAAATCTGCGTCTCTTCTCCGAACGCGTCGCGCAGCAGCAGCTCGAGGGAGGCGTCGGCGCCTTCGAACGAATAGCCTTCGTGCTCGAGCGTCTTGATCTTCTCGATGACCGCCCGCGCCCGCTCGTTGCCGGAGCTGATGTCGAGCCCCATTTCCTGCGCCTTGTGGATGATGTTGCTCTGTCCCGCCAGCTCGGAGACGAGAATGCGCCGCTTGTTGCCGACGAGTTCGGGCCGGATGTGCTCGTAAGTCTTCGGATCTTTCAGGATGGCGGAGACATGGATGCCGCCCTTGTGCGCGAACGCGGCGTTGCCGACATACGGCTGGCCGACCGGCATGACCGCGTTGGCGATCTCGCTGACGTAGCGGGCGACGCTCGTGAGCTGGCCGAGCTGCTCGTCCGTGACGCAGCGCAGCCCCATCTTGAGCTGCAGGTTCGGGATGATCGAGCACAGATTTGCGTTGCCGCACCGCTCGCCGTAGCCGTTGATCGTGCCCTGCACCTGGCGGGCGCCCGCCTGGACGGCCGCGAGCGTGTTGGCGACGGCGAGCTCGCAGTCGTTGTGCGTATGAATACCGATCGGCGTGTCGATTTCCTTCACGACGCGCGAGACGATCTCGAAGATTTCGTTCGGCAGCGTGCCGCCGTTCGTGTCGCACAGCACGATCCAGTCCGCGCCGGCCTCGGCCGCTTTCCTGAGCGCCGCGAGCGCGTACTCGGGATTGTGCTTGTAGCCGTCGAAGAAGTGCTCGGCGTCGTAGATGGCCTCCAGCCCCTGACGCTTGAGGTAGGCGAACGAATCGTAGATCATCGCCAGATTCTCTTCCAGCGTCGTCTGCAGGGCGGTCGTCACATGGAAGTCCCACGACTTGCCGACCAGGGTCGCCGCCCGGACGCCGGACTCGACGATGCGCACAAGACTCGTATCCTGATCCGCCCGGCTGTTCTTCCGGCGCGTGCTGCCAAACGCGGTGATTTTCGCGTTCAGCTTCATGTCCCGCATCCTGCGAAAAAATTCGATATCCTTGCTGTTGCTGCCCGGATTGCCGCCTTCAATATAATGAACGCCCAGCTGATCCAGTTTGAGGGCGATCTTCACCTTGTCTTCGGCCGACAGGCTGATCCCTTCGCCCTGGGTGCCGTCGCGCAGCGTTGTGTCAAACACGGAGATATCGAATTTCATTGCGAGAGCGCCTCCCTGTGATTCCACTCGTCTTCGATCATAATTTTCTATTATATCATTGAACGCCCGGAGGGGAAACCCTTGGAACCGCGGAGGCACCGGGCGGACCATGGCGGCAAAACGCCGATGACATTGCACGCCGTCCGGATTCCGCAATTCAAGGAAACCATTTTTGCGTGCTTATCGTCCATAACGTAGGAGGGATTTGGCATTGCGGAATTGCGGATTATTGGCGATGTTGCTGATCATCGGTTCAACCTTGACGGGCTGCAATCTCACCGGACAACTCGAACCTTCCATCGAAATGATTGCCTTCAACAGCCTTTCCGGTGAGGAACAAGATTTGATCCCCGTAAGTCCGAAAGATTCAATTGTGGAGAAGATCACCGTCAGTGATGAAATCAGGCATTATATGGGCAGCGATTATAAAGAACAGGTTTATTCTGTTGCGTTCAACAATACGAAGGCCGGTTCCGGGGGAGAACTGACCGTGTTTGTGGCTTTGGACAAAAAAACGGTCGTCGGGAAAGGACTTGTCGACCGGTAACCGCCTGCTGAAATTCCCGCACGGTTGACCGCGCATCTGGCCGGAGATATGCTGATGACAGAAACACTGCCGGGTGAAGACCGGGCATGGACGGGAGGGATCGGAATGCCGTCGGCGGAGAGCCGCACGGGGAATGGAGCCCGTGGCAGGGTCATTCTGCACCTGGACATGAACGCGTTCTATTGTTCGGTTCACGAAGCGGAGGAGCCGGAGCGCTATGCCGGCAAGCCGATCGCCGTCGCCGGCAGCGTCGAGGAGCGGCGGGGAGTCATCGTTACGTCCTCCTACGCGGCACGGCATAAGGGCGTGCGCACCGGCATGACGGTCCGGCAAGGGCTCAAAGCGTGCCCGGAGCTGATCGTCATCCGGCCGGATTTCAACCTGTACCGCAAGTACTCCCGCGGTTTCCTCGGCATCGCCCGGCAATACACGCCGCTTGTCGAAGTCGTCTCGATCGACGAATGCTATCTGGATGTGACAGGCTCGGGCCGGTTCGGCACGCCGCTTGCGATCGCGCAGGAGATCCAGCGCCGCATCCGCACCGAATGGTCGCTGCCGTGCTCGATCGGCATCGGACCGAACAAGCTGCTGGCGAAGATGGCGTCGGACATGAAGAAGCCGAACGGCATCACCGTGCTCCGCATCCGCGACGTTCCGGCGCTGCTGTGGCATCGGCCGTGCGATGCGCTGCACGGCGTCGGGCGGAAGACGGCCGCGAAGCTTGCGCGGATGAACATCCGCACGATCGGCGAGCTCGCCGCATGCGACGAGCGGGTGCTGATCCGGCGGTTCGGCGCGTACGGCGCCTGGATGAAGGCGGCCGCGAACGGCATCGATACGGCCGAAGTCCGATCGGACCGCGGGCCGAACAAGTCGATCGGCCATACGACGACACTGCCGCGCGACGTGACTGACCACGAGGAGGCAAGCCATGTTTTCCTCAATCTCGCGGATCAGACGGCGCGGCGGCTCAGGCGGCAGCATCTCATCGCCGGTACGGTGCAGATCACGATCCGGACGCACGACATGCGGACGTATACGCGGGCGGAGACGCTTGACCGCCCGACCGACGACACGGGGGAGATTCACCGCGCCGCATGCCGGCTGTTCGCGCGGCATCACCGCCCGGGAGAGCCGGTGCGGCTGCTCGGCATTACGCTCGCGAATCTGTCCCCGAGGCGGGAGACCGCCGTCCAGCTCGACCTGTTCGACTTCGAACGGCAGCCGAAGCGCGAAGCGCTCATCCGGACGATGGACGAACTCAGGGACAAATTTGGCGAGGAGGCGGTGCTGACCGCGGGCATGCTGCTCGGCGGTCCGTCAACCCTGATCCGGAATCGGAGAATTCGCGGTACATCCTTGCAATCGGAGGAAGAGTTATTATATAGTGATGATTGAAGGTTGCAGCAACGTATGGCGATAGATACAAGGAGGTAACATCTCATGGCGAAGTATACCTGGGTGGATAAAGAGACCTGCATTGCTTGCGGCGCATGCGGAGCATCGGCTCCCGATATCTACGATTACGACGACGAAGGGCTTGCGGAAGTCATCTACGGCGGCGACGGCAACACGGGCACGACCGAGATTCCGGAAGAGCTCTACGACGATCTCCAGGACGCCCTCGACGGTTGCCCGACCGATTCGATCAAAGTATCGGATCAGCCGTTCAATAAATAAGAGACCCCGCGTCGAATGCATTCCCGTTCCCCTGTTTCCGCCTTGCCGGGCGGAGGCGGGGGAGTTCTGTTTTTTTCGACATTTTTATTGCCAATTGTCGGATGTGACACTAGAATGAGAGATAAAGTTGCCTGGTGAAATTTTGTTTGTCAAGTCCATTGAGGGGAACGGAGGAATCCATGGCCATACCGAAATGGCTGCGAACAGCCGCCGCCTGGCTCGTCATCGCCGCGTTCTGGACGCTGCTGGCGAACCTCGGAACAGGCGGGACGCTCAACTTCGTCGAATCGACATTCCGCGACCTGGCGACACAGAAATCGGTCGAGGAGCGGAAACCGGCGGGCGAAATCAAGATTATCAAGATCGATCAGGCATCACTCGATGTGCTCGGCGCGTTCCCGTGGGACCGCGCTTATTATGCGCAGTTGATCGAGATGCTCGAAGCGTCGGGAGTCAAGGCGGTTTTCCTCGACGTCCACATGGCCGACCCGGGACCGTACCCCGAGAGCGATGCGTACATGGCGGATGTGATGAGCCGGTACGACAATGTGTATTTACCGGTCGTGTTCGTTTTCAAGGCGCAGCAGGAGGATGCGAACGCCCTCGAGACGGTCGCGATCGAGTATCCGGCCGAGACGATCGGCGCCCGGAAGGATCAGATCGGCCACATCAACGTGATGTGGGACAAGGACCGGGTCGTCCGGAAGCTGACGGTCGGCTTGCCGGATGAGGAAGGCAACATGATTCCGGCGATGAGCGTGCGGCTCGCGAACGCCGTGCTGCCGGAGGACGAACAGATCCGTTGGGACGAGGAGCGCGGCGCATGGTACCGGGGAGACAAGCGCATCCCCGTGAACGCGCGATACCAGGTGACGACGGATTTCTTCACGAAGCCGCAGCAGGACATCACGGCCGACACCGGCTACGATGCGATCTCGTTCTACCAGGTGCTCACCGGCGAGGTCGATCCGGAATTTTTCCGCGACTGCGTCGTGCTGATCGGTCCGTACGCGACGGGGTTCGGCGACGAATACGCGATTCCGAACTCGAACCTGAAAATGTATGGCGTCGAGATTCACGCGAACATGACCCAGTCGCTCATGAACGGAAAGTTCTATACGGAAACGCCGGAATGGACGGGCGTGCTTCTGATCGCATTGCTGACGCTGTTCTCGCTGCTTCTGTATGAGCGGTTCCCGGGACTGAAATCGGTCCTGATTTACGTCGGGCTTGCGGTCGCTTATGTGCTCGCTTTCCTGTCGGCCTATACGTTCGGTTCGGTGTTCATTCCGTTTACCTATCCGTTCCTGGCCTTGTTCACCGCGCTCGTGTGGGCGGTCGTCAGCCACTACCTGAACGAGCGGCGGGAGCGCGGCAGGGTGACGAACATCTTCGGGCGGTTCGTGCCGAAGACGGTCGTCGACGAGTTGCTCGCTTCCGGGGAAGAGATCAAGGTTGGCGGACAGCGCCGGGACATCAGCGTCGTCTTCGTCGACATCCGCGGCTTTACGCCGATGTCCGAACGGCTTCAGCCGGAAGAAGTCATCGGCGTGCTGAACGAATATCTGGACATCTGCACGAAAGCGGTGTTCCAGTGGCACGGCACGCTGGACAAGTTCATCGGCGACGGCGTCATGGCGCTGTTCGGCGCGCCGATCCATTACGACAACCATCCGGAGCTTGCGATCCGCGCGGCGCTCGAAATGCGCAAGCACGCCGACCGGCTGGAGCAGGAATGCATCGAGAAATGGGGCATCGGCGTCAAATTCGGCGTCGGCATCAACTGCGGCCCCGCCGTCGTCGGCAACATCGGCTCGGAGATGCTCCGGCTCGATTACACCGCCATCGGGGACACCGTCAACCTGGCGGCACGGCTGGAGTCGAACGCGAAGCCGGGGCAGATTCTGATCAGCGAAGAAGTGTGCAGGCGGGCCGGCCATCTGTTCCGGCTCGAAGATATCGGCGAGATCAAGGTGAAAGGCAAGGAGAAGCCGGTCCGCGTTTTCGCGGTGCTGGGCACAGCGGAAGACGCCGGGCAGGCCGACGAAGTCGGAAGGAGAGAAGGAGCATGAGAAATCTGTTGTTTCGAACCGTCTGCGCGGCGCTCTGTCTGTCGGTCTTGCTCGGCTCGACCGGACTGTTTGCGGGCTTGCGCGAAGCCGCGGCGGCGGGCGCGACGCGCGTGGCCGTCGTCACGAGCCTGAAGGGCGACGTCCAGGTAAAGAAGTCGGGCGGCGCGAAGTTCTTCAGCGCGTTCACGAACATGAGCCTGAACGAGGGCGATCTGATCACGACGGGCAAAAACTCCAGCGTCGTCCTCGAACTGGCGAGCAACAAGGCGGACCAGGATTCGATCACGATCGGCGAGAACTCGCAGGTTCATTTCACGAAACTGAAAGAAGACACCGGGACGAAGGCGAAGATGAGCGTCTGGGCCGGTTCGCTGTGGGTGAAGGTAAAGTCGATCTCGAACGCCGATGACACGTTCGAAGTCGAAACGCCGACGGCGATCATGGGCGTCCGCGGCACGCACTTCGTGCTGGTGGTCGATCCGCTCACGGGCAAGACGGCCATCGTCGTCGCGTCGGGCGTCATGGCGGCCAATTCGACGCAAGCTGCAGGCGACGGTGCCGGCACCGGACCGAAAAACGAAGTGCACATCTATCCGACGCAGCAGTTGGAACTCGAAACGGGGGTGCCGCTGGAAGACAAGCGCGCGCTCATCATGCCCGTCGATCCGGTGACGCTGGTCTTCACCCTGCCGTCGGAGATCATCGAAGCCATGGTGAACAACATGGCGGACATCGTGCAGGAGAACGCGGAATTGGCGCAGCAGCTTGCCGGCAGCGTGGGGCAGGGCGTCGCTGCTCCGGACCCGAACGCGAACCTGCTGCTCGTGAGCAGCGATGATCTGGAAGCCTACTCCCGGAACATGAGCGCGCTGATCGCCGTTGTCCTCGCGGAAGCAGTCAATCAGGGCGTCATGTCGGAGGAAGAAGCGCGGATCCTGATTGACCAGGTCAACGCAAACATTCAGGATCCGCAACGGCGCTTCAGCCTGGACGATGTGCCGGAATACCGCAAGGATTTCGGCATTGATCCGGCGCTGAAGGAGAAAAGTGAGAAGGCGCGCAAGGAGCAGGAAGAGAAGCGGCGGGAGAAAGAACAGCGCCGTCAGGAACAGCTTGAGAAGAATAGCGAGAAATCGGAACAGATCATCGAGAACAAGAGAAAGCAGGAGGAAGCGAACCAGGCCGCCAAGAGCGAGAGGGAAAAGGAAGCCGTCGATAGATACAAGCAATCCTTGTCCGAGGAAGAGAAGGCGGCGTTGGAGCAGCGTGAGCAGGAGAGGAAACGGGAGAAGCAGCAGGAGCAGCAGGAGCAGCAGCAGGGGCAAACCGGCGGCGGCGCCGGCCCGGGCACCGGCGGGCCTTCGCCCAATCCCGGAACAACGCCGAGTCCGCAACTGGCGGCATCGATCTCGGATTACAACGATTATGTCAAAACCATTGACATCAAACTTTCCGGGTTCACGGGAAACAGAGCGGTATTCGGATACCAGGTGGATTTGGAATATCAGCTCCAGCATTTCTCCTTCGCTGCCGGCATGTTTATGGATCTTGTCGTCGATGGTCTGAGCCCGTTCCGGAATTTGGAGAACAGTCCGTTCAAGCCGGAATTGTACGAGAAATGGGCCTCGCCCGAAGGGTATAAGGTCAATGCGGTCGATCGCGTCGACTATGGCTATCATGCCGAGAAATCCACCGGCTGGATTCGTTACGTCCTGTTGAAGTTTGAAGAAGGCGCGGAAGCGGTGGACAACCAGACGGTTGTCGTCCGGCTGCCGTTCTACTTGTACGCATACCCGGAAGACGTTGGAAAATCGGTTCCTGTCACGATTAAACTGCAAGCGGTGGATGCGAACGGCAACATCATAGAAGGCGTTCAACCCGTCACAGTCCAATTCGTCATCGATAAGGAATACGGCTTATCCTGAACGAACATTCCCGGATAAAGGAGTTCTGCCATGAACGGTCTCATTCGCAATGCAACCATCATCCTGCTGGCGGCGGTAATGGTCATCCCCGCCGCCGTCGCCGGGGCGGCGGAGCGGCGGGACGCCGTGCTCGACAATCTGCCGCTGAATGAGCTGCGGACGTACGCCGGCACGGGCGAGCTCGGCGAGTCGGACGGCAGCCGGCAGACCGCGGAGTTCCGGCTTCCGGCGAGCGTCGCCGTCGACGCCGATGGCCGGTTGATCGTTGCGGACACCGGGAACCAGATGATCCGGACGATTGCGGGCGGCGAGGTCGCGACGGCGGCCGGCATGCTGATCGGCTTCAACAATTTCGGCTATCCGTCCGCCGGATACGCCGACGGCCCTGCAGGCGAAGCGGCGTTCGACGCGCCGTCGGGCATCGCGGTCGACCGGCGCGGCCGGATCATCGTCGCCGACGCCGGAAACCACGCGATCCGCGCGATCTCGCCGGAAGGCAAGGTGACGACCGTCGCGGGCACCGGCATCCTCGGCCTGACGGACGGCGCCGCGTCGCAGGCGGCATTCTATAACCCGCTTGATGTCGCGGTTTCTCCGTCCGGCGTCATCTACGTGGCTGATACGCTCAACCATGTCATACGCAAGATCGAGAACGGGCGCGTCACAACACTTAACGCGCCATCCGAACGGGCGGTCGAGATCTTCCCGGGCGTCGTCGAAGCGACCGGTGACTTTCGGGACGGCGCGCTGTCGGAAGCGCTGTTCAACGAGCCGAGCGGCCTGGCGATTGACGCGAAAGGCAATCTCTATGTCGCGGATACGGGCAACCAGCGGATCCGTTATATCGACCTGAAGGCGGGTACCGTCACGACCGTCGCCGGCGGCGGCGAACTGCTCAAGGATGCGGCCTACGTGGAAGGCGATTTCGTCGACGGCAAGGCCGGGAACGCGCGGTTCAACGCGCCGCGCGGCATCGACGTGACGCCGGACGGCGGGCTGCTGATCGCGGATTCGCTGAACCACGTCATCCGTTATCTGAAGGACGGCGTCGTAACCACGGTCGCCGGCGTGCCGGGCGAAACGGGCAAGTGGGACGGCGTGTCGCGGTCCGCCAATCTCAGCTTGCCGACGGATGTCGCGTACATCGGAGAAGGCGCCTTCGTCATCGCCGACAAAGGCAACAACCGCATCCGGATCGTGCGCCCGTACGACGTTCCGGCGGGACTGGAAGGCAGCGCGATCGAGATCGTCCTTAACCGGAACGTGCTGGAGTCGGATGTGGAGCCGATCGCCGTAAGCGGCACGACGTTCGTGCCCGTGCGCGTCATCAGCGAAGCGCTCGGCTACACCGTCGATTTTGGCGCGAACGGCGTCACGACGTTGAAACAGGGCGACGCGTGGTACCGGATTCGCGAAGGAAGCAGGACGGTCGAGTCGTCTTCCGGAAATGTCCAGTTGCCGCAGGCGCCGTTCTATCGCGACAATCGGCTGTTCCTGCCGGTGCGGTTCTTCGCGGAGGAACTGGATCTCGACGTGCAATGGCTGAGCGGCGTGCGCGCCGTGCTCATTCGCGACAAGCTGACGGATTTGCAATATTGAGCCCTTGAGGCGACAGGCCAGGCCGCCCGGTCTAAACCGGGCGGCCTGGCTGCCGATATATACCCTAGACGGGCTTGCCTGCCGGAAAGGGGGACTCCGAATGGAAGAACAAGCGGACATCGAGTATCTGAAACAGTACGTCCGTCTCCACCCCGACAACCGGATGGCATGGTATTTGCTCGGCAAGGCGTATACAGAGCAGGGCAAGGAAGCGAAGGCGAATTACTGCTTCCTGCAGGCGGGCGACATCTACGAAGCGTACGAGCGGAAGCGGCATCCCTTGGCGGACGCCGAGCCCATGCAGGCGCTGGAGGCATGGAACCGGGGGCGTCAGCGGCGGCGCCTGGCCCGGCGCTCCGCCCTTCTGGCCGTGATGCTGATCGGCCTTGTCGCCGCCGCTCCCTCCGCGCCGGACGGACAGCGGGGCGCGGAACGCCCGGCGGCGGATGCGCCGGCCGCGGCGGACGGATCGGCCGGGGAGCCGGCCCGATCCGGAGACGGCGGCGGAGCCGTCCGATCGGTCGACCGGCCCGCTTCCGGCGACCACCGTCCGGTCGCCGTGCATGTGGTCGACCCGGCCGCCGCTTCGCCGGTCGGTGAAGCGCTGGAGGCGCTGCTGTACGGCGCCCGCCTGCCGGCGCGCGGTATCGCCGTCCGGCTCGCGCAGCGGAGCGGCTGGCGGCTCTGGAACAGCGCGCCGGACGGCCTGCTGCTCGCGGCGGAACGGAGCGCTTCCGGCGACGGGGAAGCGATGATCCGCATGTTCGATCCGGAAACGTGCGCCTGCACGCCGGCGGATGCTTCGGAACCGCTCGGGCTGCTCAAGGAGTGGAGCGAACGCCGGGAACAGTGGTGGGTGCTGCGCAGCGCCATCCGCCGCTACGCGGAAGCGGCGGGCGAGTGGCCGGCTTCGCCGGACGACCTCGTGCGGCCGTACCCCGACAACTGGCTGGCCGGCGACTCGCCCGTCCTCCGGGAGTTGTTCGCTCCCGCGGTGGAGGCCGAGCGGAGGGCGCGGCTTGCGCCCGCGCCGGAAGATGGCCCGGCGGCCGACAAGGGACTTGCGGACTGGAACGCGGGCGCGGCGGACGGGTTGCCCGCGGCGCCGCTCGAGATCATCGTCGACAAGGCGAATCACCGGCTGGCGCTTGTCAGCGGCAACGTCATCCTGCGCAATTACGAGGTCGGCCTCGGCGGCGCGAAGACGCCGGAAGGCGCGTTCTTCGTCAGCGAGAAGGTCAGGAATCCGAACGGCAGGGAAGACGGGGAGTTCGGCAGTCGCGGCATGACGCTGTCGGATACCGACTACGCCATACACGGCACGAACGATCCGGACAGCATCGGGAAGGACGAATCGCTCGGCTGCATCCGGATGGCGAAGGAAGATCTGGAGGAGCTGTACGACATGACGCCGCTCGGCACGCGCGTCACGATCGCTTCGGGGGTGCTGCCGGACGAAATCTCGGTTCCGGCGGAGCGATTCCGGCTGAAGCCGGCGCAGAATGAGACGAATCCCGGCAAGGTATACCGGTGGCTGAAATGACAACGGCTGAGACCGCAACGTCTCAGCCGTTCACAATGAGAAGCACCGACATGATGATGACGATGGCGGCGAAAGCGCCGGCAATCCACAGTATCGCCTTCTTGTTGATCTCCTGCTGCGCCGGCTTCTTCGTCGCCGGAGGTCGCTTGCGAACTGCGCTCATCGGAAATCGACCCTCTCTTGATACGGTTTCTCTCTCATTGTAACCGTTTCCCCTCGGATCCTGCAACCGGTGCCTTGATCCAGCCGCCGTACCGTTTGCCCGCTTTCTTTTTCCGGCCGGACAAGATAAACTGTTTCAGTAGAGCACAGGAGTTCAGAACGGAGTGGATCGCATGTTGTATCGCACGATTGCAAGGCCGATCCTGTTCCGCATGGACCCGGAGCTGGCGCACCGGCTGATCGTCCACGGGCTCGGCAAGGCCGTCCGGCTGCCCGGCGCGCTGCCGCTGATGCGATGCCTCTGGGACGCAAGGCCCGATCCGCGGTTGGAGACGGAACTGTTCGGGATCCGGTTCCGGCACCCGGTCGGGCTGGCCGCCGGGTTGGACAAGGACGCCGTGGCGGTGGAAGGATTCGCCGGCATGGGGCTGGCGTTCCTCGAAGTCGGCACGGTGACGCCGGTCGGCCAGCCGGGCAACGACCGGCCGCGCCTGTTCCGGCTGCCGGACGACGAGGCGCTCATCAACCGGATGGGGTTCAACAACGAAGGCGCGGAGGCGATGGCGGCCCGGCTCGCGCGGCTAAAGGAGCGCCGCGTGCCGATCGCGGTCAACATCGGCAAGAACAAGGCGACGCCGAACGATCAGGCCCCGGAAGACTACCGAAAATGTCTGCGGGCGCTCTATCCATACGGCGATTTCTTCGTCATCAACATCAGCTCGCCCAACACGCCGGACCTCAGAAAACTGCAGCATGGCGAGGAACTGAAGGCGCTGCTGGACGCGATGCGTTCGGAGATCGCGGAGCAGGCCGCAAGAACCTGCGGAAAGCCGAAGCCGGTCGTCGTCAAGATCGCGCCGGACATGACGGAAGCCGAGCTCGAGCAGACGGTCGGGATTCTGGCGGACGGCGGCGTCTCCGGGATCATCGCGACGAACACGACGCTGTCCCGGGACGGCCTTGTGCATCCGAACCGCTCGCAGCAAGGCGGCTTGAGCGGCCGACCGCTCAGGGCGCGGTCGACGGACGTCATCCGCGCGATTTACCGCCTGACCGGCGGGAGATTGCCGATCATTGGTTCCGGCGGCATTTTCGACGCGCGGGATGCATACGATAAGATTCGCGCCGGCGCATCGCTCGTCGAGGTTTATACAGCGCTGATCTACAAAGGTCCGGGCGTCGTCCGCGGCATCGCCGCCGAACTGTCCGATCTGCTTGCCCAAGGCGGCTTCCGCCGGATCGGCGACGCGGTGGGAGCGGATCATCGCTAGCTTCTTGCGGGTAGGAGGTTTCCGCATGGACGGACGGGATTGGAACCTGTTTCTGCTTCCTTACGAACAAGCGGTCGAGGAACTGAAAGTCAAGTTCAGGACGCTCCGCAGCGAGCTGAAGACGCGTCAATCCTACGCGCCGATCGAATTCGTCACCGGCCGGGTGAAGCGGATTTCGAGCATCCTCGAGAAAGCGAAGCGGCTGAACGTGCCGATGGACCGGCTCGAAGAAGGCATCGAGGACATCGCGGGCATCCGCATCATGTGCCAGTTCGTCGAGGACATTTACATCGTCGCGGACTCGATCCGTCAGCGCAAAGATTTGGCGCTCGTATACGAGAAGGACTACATCGCGAACCACAAGGAGAGCGGCTACCGCAGCTATCACATGATCGTCGAATACCCGGTGCAGACGGCGCTCGGGCTGAAGAAAGTGCTCGCCGAAGTGCAAATCCGCACGTTGGCGATGAATTTCTGGGCGACGATCGAGCATTCGCTCAACTACAAGTACAAGGAGCAGCTTCCGGCGCACGTCAGGGAGCGGCTGCGCAAGGCGGCGGAAGCCGCGTTCCGGCTGGACGGGGAAATGTCAAGCATCCGCAAGGAGATTCTGGAGGCCCAGCGGACGTTCGAGGACAGTTCGAATCTCGTCTCGAACGTGCTCGCCGGCAT
>Ga0310834_101566_pt1 | contig 13356 bp, 13 predicted proteins | sample SM_ome_2_FD_201314 | JGI IMG/M metagenome (GOLD analysis project Ga0310834, IMG submission 201314) | Sorghum-adapted microbial communities enriched on stacked mutant (SM) sorghum from Joint BioEnergy Institute, Emeryville, California... ... | reverse complement strand
CCCGGACGAGTACGAGGCTGCCTGGTACGCCCAACACCACGGCCAACCCCAGCCGGCTATCGTTCAACCCGAGCCAACCGGCGCCAGATAACCCACCCTCCGAAAAACCGGGGGAACCTCAGCCCGAACCCCGAAACCGGAACTCACCTCTCCGGGACGGCTTCGCCCTACCATCGACCCAGGCAACAGAACACATCAATCATGACCTGGCGTCAACATACTGCGACGCGATTTCGTCACCCATCATGCGAGACCAGGCACGCCGGCAGCCGACCTGTCGAGTCTCAGGACGTGCGTGACAGATCAGTCTCGGGAGGTGGGTGACACGTCCGGCTAGATCGCAGCCCGAAGGATGGCAACGAGATCGTTGATGGTTTGTTGTGCGCCGCGTCTATCCGCTTCGGTGCTCCACCCCTGATGCCACGGCCCGTCAGGACCGGCAACCAAGAGCAACGCATCGAGCGCGAGCGCCGCGAGGTCCGACGCTGACGCGGGGGGCAGCGCTATTTCTGTTTCATCCGACAGATCCGCTAGGCGGTGTTGTAGGTGTTCCCCGCCGAGAAGCGCGGCGGCCACGAGTGCTGCCGCCGCGACGACCTGGTCAGGGAAGAAATCCCGCCACAGGAGGCCGTGGTTGGCCAGGACGTAGGTGAACATGTGCCGGAGGACGTCGGGGTGCTGCTCTGGCGGCCGTTCGGCGAGCTCTTCGAGAAAGTCCAGGGCACCGTCGCTGCCGAACGGCCCGGTTCCGAACGTACCCACGTCACCCTCTCGTCAGAGGACAGCCACAGTTGGAGGCAGCGAGCGCCAAGACACAAGATCCTGTGCAGCGTAGCCCTATGACGCACGTCCTGATATCGATCTGTCACGTAGCTCCCGAGACCGGACACGCCCGGCAGCCGACCTGCTCATCCAAGCCCGGATCCGCTGCGACGAGATCAAGCCGACAAGCGGCTCGGTCAAGATCGTCTCCTGGGTCCGGCTCCACGACCTCCGGCACACCGCCGCGTCGCTGCTACTCGCCCAGGGCTTACCCGCCCGGGTGGTGATGGAGATGCTCGGCCACTCGCAGATCGGCGACACCATGAACGTCGACAGCCACGTGATGCCAACTGCTCGTCGCTGGCGGACGCGATGAACGCGGCGCTGTGGGACACCGGAGACGACGACGGCAGGGCGACGCGAAAAGCGCCAGCACGCCGGCGAGCCCGCAGTGAGGCGGCCTGGCTACCCGGTTGACTACTTCTGGATCTTGATACGCGACAGGGCGTCTACCTCGGTAGGTAAACGCCCTGGTTGTCGGGGTGGACCGAAGGTTCCAGCATACGAACCGCTATGCGACCGTTCTGACCAGCAGATTTCTTCTTCCGGTCGCCCGCGAGCGGCGCTCAGGCCACACGTAGCAGGTTTGCAGCGGACCGCGCGACGGTATCGATCATGAGCCTCTCGCGCAGCTTCGAATCCTGCCGGGCAGATCACAGAACTGCAAGAGCGCAGCCTAATCGACCGATCGCTGAAGGTTGGAGCCTCGTCGGGCCGCAGGCCGCACCGTGCGCCGTTCAGCATCGCCGACTGCTGATAACGTCGCTGCTCAACGATACTTGCTGAGGGGGCGTGGGTGGGCCAGCGCGGATTGATGCCTGTGGTCGGTCTGGCGCGTCGGTGGTGGCGGCAGCTGACGAGCATGCGGACTGCGTTGGTGTTGTTGTTCCTGCTGGCGCTGGCTGCGGTGCCGGGTTCGGTGCTGCCGCAGCGCAACCTGAATCCGGAGAATGTGGCCGCCTACCAGGCGGAGAACCCTGAACTGGGCCGCTGGTTCGACCGGGTCGGTTTCTTCGACGTGTATTCCTCGGCGTGGTTCGGGGCGGTCTATCTGTTGTTGATGACGTCGCTGGTGGGATGTGTGCTGCCCCGGTTGCGTGAGCATGTGGCGGCGGTGCGGCGCAGGCCACCGGCCGCGCCGAGAAACCTCGACCGGTTGCCGGTGCACGCACAGTTCGGCACGGCGTCGTCGTTGTCGGCGCTGGAGGCTGCCGACCGGGTCCGGGGAGTGTTACGGCGGCGCCGGTACCGGGTGGCCGTCGACGTCGGCGAGGTCGGCGAGGTCGCGGTCGCCGCCGAGAAGGGCTATCTGAAGGAGACCGGCAACCTGCTGTTCCACCTGTCGGTGTTGGTGATGCTGGTCGGGGTGGCGCTCGGGTACGGGTGGGGTTGGTACGGCAACCGGATTCTGGTGGCGGGTCCGGATACCGGGTTTTGCACTAATCTGCAGCAGTTCGACGAGTACGGGCTGGGCCCGAGGCTGGGGCCGGAGGATCTGCCGCGGTTCTGTGTGCAGTTGGACCAGTTCCAGGCGCAGTTCCTGCCCAATGGGCAGCCGACGCAGTTCGGTGGTGACGTGCAGTGGTCGACCCCTGGCGGCGAGGGCGGCCGGCACCGGTTGGCGGTGAACGACCCGCTGCGCTTGGACGGGGCGAACTTGTACCTGCTGGGGCATGGGTACGCGCCGGTGCTGCGCTACACGGACCGGGCGGGTCGGGTGCAGACGTCGGTGTCGCCGTTCCTGCCGATCGACGGGATGCTGACCAGCGAGGGCGCGGCGTTGTTCCCGGACGCGAACGCCGACGCGGCCACCGGGGCGCGGTCCGGTGATGCGCAGGTCGGGTTCGGCGGGGTGTATGTGCCGACGGTGCCGACCGCCGGGCCGCCGGCGTTGTCGGCCTTTCCGGCCGAACGGGCGCCGGGCCTGCTGCTGACCGCGTACCGCGGCAATCTAGGCCTGGAGACTGGGGTGCCGCAGTCGGTGTATGAGGTGCCACGCCGGGCGCTGGACGATGGGCGGCTCAAGCAGCTGCCGGGGCCGGCGAAGTTGCTGCGCCCGGGTGAGCGGTGGGTCCTCGACGACGGCACCAGCCTGGACTTCCTCGGTACTCGACGCTGGATCGCAGTGACGATGCGTCATGATCCCGGCGAGCCGGTGGTGCTGGCCGCGGTGGTGGCGTTGCTGGCCGGGTTGCCGGTCATGCTGGCGGTGCGCCGCCGCCGGGTGTGGTTCCGCGTCACGCCGCAGCCGGACGGGTGCCGGATCAGCGCGGGCGGGCTGCCGCGCAGCGACTATCCCGGTTTCGCCGCCGAGTTCGACGCCTTGGCGGCCTCGGCGGCCCGCGCGGCGGGCGTCGCGGACGCGGCATCCGCCGGGGCGGGCGCGGTGCGGTCGGACGCCGAGGCTGTCGACGGCCGCACTGTCGGCACCGAGCCCGTGGCATCATCGCCGGCTGATAATGTGCGGCGATGACGATCCCGGCGGCGGCGTCGCGGGCCGATGTGCAGGTGGCGGCCCGGTTGTTCAAGGGTTTGGCGGAGCCGACCCGGCTGGCGCTGCTGACAGCGCTGCGGGACGGCGAGCGGACCGTGTCTGAGTTGATGCAGGCGGTGCAGGGCGGGCAGTCCGGAGTGTCGGCGCACCTGGCGTGTCTACGGGAGTGCGGGCTGGTGGCCAGCCGCCCGGGGCCGGGCCGGTCGGTGCTGTACCGGCTGGCCGCCCCGCGGCTGGAGCCGCTGCTGCGGGCGACGGAGGCGCTGCTGCACGACGGCGGCCATCCGGTGCGGTTGTGCCACGCGCAGGGGCCAGCGCGGTGACGGCACGCCGGAGCCCGCTCGCGGTGCCGGCGGTCGCGGTGCTGGTAGTGGTGCTGGTGGCGGGGTGTGCCGGTGGCCCGCCCCGCGACACCCGGCAGGCGGGCGACGGCGTGGTCCAGGCCGCAGACAATGGTCGGGTCGCACCGGATGCGAGCGCGGTGTACGCGGCGAAGGACCGGGCGAAGGCGCCCTCACTGGCCGGTGAGCTGCTCGACGGCAGCCGCTTCGACCCCGCCGGTTTGGCCGGGAACGTGGTAGTGGTCAACTTCTGGGCGTCGTGGTGCGCGCCGTGCCGGGCCGAGGCCGGGGAGTTGAACACCATTGCCGAGGCCACCAAGGAGCTCGGGGTGCGGTTCGTCGGGGTCAACATCCGCGACGGCCGAGATCAGGCCAAAGCGTTCGTGGAGGGCCGGGAGGCGTATCCGAGCCTGTTCGACCCGGCCGGCAAGGTCGCGCTCGGGTTCACCGAAGTGTCACCGAACACCATCCCGGCCACCGTAATCGTCGACCGGCAGGGCCGGGTGGCGGTGGTGCTGCGCAAGGTGGTCACCCAGCAGGAGCTGGAGCCGCTGGTACGCCAGGTCGCCGCCGAAGGCGAAGGTCCAGGTGGCGGTGGTGGGTGAGCTGTTCGCCGGCATCGCCACCACCGGTCCGCTGCTGCTCGCCGTCGCCGTCGCCGTGCTGGCCGGGCTGGCCAGTTTCCTGTCGCCGTGCGTGCTGCCGCTGGTGCCCGGCTACGTCTCCTACGTCACCGGGATGGCCGGCACCGGCCTGACCGCCACCCCGGCGGCTGCCGCCTCGACCACAGCCGACACCACAGCCAACACCGCGGGCACGGCTGCTGCCGGTACTGCGGCAGCGGTCACGGTGTCGCGGCGCGCCCGGGGGCGGTTGCTGGCCGGCAGTGTGTTATTCGTGGCCGGGTTCACCGTCGTGTTCGTGCTGACTGCGGTGCTGGTGGCCGGTGCCGGGCGCACGCTGCTGGTGCACGCCCGCACCGTGGAGATTGCCGCGGGTGCGGTGACCGTGCTGCTCGGGTTGAGCTTCCTCGGCCTGATCCCGGTCGGGTTGTATGAGCGGCGGCTGCGGTGGCTGCCGGCGCCCGGGCTGGCCGGTGCCCCACTGCTCGGGGTGGTCTTCGCCGTCGGCTGGGTGCCGTGCGTGAGCCCGACCCTCGGTGCGGTGTTGGCGCTGTCGGCGGTGGAGGCCACCACCGGCCGGGCGGTCACGCTGGCCGTGGCGTACTGCGTCGGGCTCGGTACACCGTTCGTGCTGTTCGGGCTGGGTCTGCGCCGGGTGCTGGCCACGCTAGCGGTGGCCCGCCGGCACTCCCGCACCATCACCCGCGTCGGCGGCGTGCTGCTCATGGTTGTCGGGGTGGCGTTGATGAGCGGCTGGTGGTCGGCGTTCACCATCTGGCTGCGCGCCACCGTCGGCCCGGGCCAGGTGGGCATATGAGCCTGGACCTGCGCACCCCCGTGTCGGTGCCGCCGTCGCCGGTCGCGTTACCACGGCGGTTGTCGAGGCTGGAAGCGGTGGCGGCGGCCGGGATCTGCGGGCCGGCGCTGTTGGTGGCATTCCCGCCATATGACCTGTGGTGGGCCGCACCGGTCGGGGTGGCGCTGCTGGCCGTGGCGGTTCACCGCCGTCGAGCCCGCGTCGGGGCCGGGCTGGGCATGGTGGCCGGGCTGGCGCTGTTCACACCGCTGCTGAGCTTCACCGGGCTGCAGGTCGGCTGGTGGCCCTGGCTGCTGCTGGCTTGCCTGCAGGCGTCCTACCTCGCCGCGCTCGGCGCGGCCACGGCCGCGTTGAGCCGACTGCACGACCGCCGTCGGTGGCTGTGGCCCCTGGTCACAGCATTGGTGTGGGTGGCGCAGGAGGCCCTGCGATCCCGCGCGCCGTTCGGCGGTTTCCCGTGGGGCCGGTTGGCGTTCAGCCAGGCCGACGCACCCACCGCCCGGCTGGCCGCGCTCGGCGGCGCCCCACTTGTGACGTTCGCCGTCGCGGTGGCCGGTGGGCTGTTGGCGATGGCGCTGTGGCGGCTGCGCTTCCAAACCAGGCCGGGGTGGCGCCGTCGCAACGGGATCGTCGCCGCGCTGACCGGCGGTGCCGCTGCGGTCATGGCCGTCGGTGTGCTGGTACCGCTGCCCGCCGCGGACGGCCGGCAGGTGGTGGTGGCCGTGGTGCAGGGCAGCGTGCCCCGCATGGGCCTGGACTTCAACGCCCAGCGCCGCGCCGTGCTCGACAACCACGTCACCGCGACACTGCGGCTGGCCGACGCCGTCCGCGACGGCCAGCAGCCCCGACCGGACCTGGTGATCTGGCCGGAGAACTCCTCCGACATCGACCCGCTGACCAACCCCGACGCCGCCGCCCGCATCAGCCAAGCCGCCCGCGCCGTCGGGGTGCCGATCCTGGTCGGTGCCGTGCTGCAAGGCCCCGGCGAAGGCAAGGTCCGCAACGCCGGCCTGGTCTGGACTCCCGAAGCCGGCCCCACCGACATCTACGTCAAACGCCACCCCGTGCCGTTCGCCGAGTACGTGCCGATGCGGGCCTTCGTGCGCCGCATCACGACCCTGGTCGACCGGGTCCGCGCCGACTTCCAGCCCGGCACCGACCCGGGTGTGCTGTCCGTCGCCGGCACCCCGATCGGCGACGTCATCTGCTTCGAGGTCGCCTACGACAACCTCGTCCGCGACACCGTCACCGGCGGCGCCCAGCTGCTGGCGGTGCAGACCAACAACGCCACCTTCAACTACGCCGAAGCCACCCAGCAACTGGCCATGGTGCGGCTGCGCGCGATCGAGCACGCCCGGCCCGCGCTGATGGCCTCCACCGTCGGCGTGTCCGCCGTCGTCGACCCCGACGGCACCACCCACGACGCGACCACGATGAACACCCAGGCCGTCATCGTCCGCACCGTCCGCCTCACCTCCGCCACCACCCCGGCGACCCGGCTCGGCGCCGCGCCCGAATGGGCCACGACCTTCGCCGCCCTGGTACTGCTCGCCGGGACCGCGGTCCGACGACGAAGCGCCCCTACCATCACGGAGACACCATGACCCCGATCCCACCCACCCCCAGTCGATCCGCCCCGTCCCGGCTGCGGGCACTGGCGCCGCCGCTGGGCGCCGCAGCGACGTTCGCCGTCGCCGTCGCCTGGGTCCTGACCCACAATCCCGCCGACACGATCCCCGACCCCACCGGCGGCTGTGTCTGGACCGCGCTGACCGGCACCCAGGGGCCGACCTGCGGCGGCACCCGGATGATGTGGTACCTGCTGCACGGCGACCTCGTCCAAGCCGCCCGCCATCATCTACCGGCACTGCTCGGCGTGCCCGTCGCCGGCTACGCCTGGCTGCGGTGGACCGCCTCGGCCGCCGGCCGGCGGCTGCCCGCCCTACCGGGCCCACGCTGGCTGCTGCTCGCCTACGCCGCCTCCTGGCTGGTGTTCACCGTGGCGCGGAACCTGCCGTCGCCGCCGTTCACCTGGTTCCACCTCACCGACATCCAGTAACCCACCCTCGGGCGGCCCGTGTGGCCGCCTGCCGCCGAGAGGTCACCATGGCTACCCTGTCCGACCAACTGCTCATCGTCACCCTGCTGGCGTACCTGCTGGCCATGGTGGGTTACGCCATGGAACACGCCGTGCGCCGGGCCGCTACCGTCGCCCCCCGGGCGGCGAAGGCCCCCGTGCTGGTCGGTGCGCCACTACCTCCGGCCGACATCGACACGGCTGACGGCGACAACGCGGAGCTGTCATCCGCTCCCGGTATGCGTGGCCGTATGGCCGGGTGGCTAGCCGTCGCCGCGACCGGAATCGGCGTGGTGGCCCATGCGGCGTGCCTGCTCACCCGGGGGCTGGCCGCCGGGCGGGTGCCGTGGGGCAACATGTACGAGTTCGTCCTCGCCGTCACCCTCGTCGGCGTTCTGGCCGGACTGATCCTGGTGATCCGCCGCCCCATGTTGCGCCCGATCGGCCTGTACGTCTCCCTGGCCGCGGTCATCCTGATCGGCCTGGCCGGGATGCGGCTGCACACCCCCGCCGGGCCGCTGGTGCCCGCCCTGAACTCGGCCTGGCTGGTCATCCACGTCAGCGCCGCCGCCGTCGCCTCCGGCATCTTCCTGCTCGGGTTCATCGCCGCCACCGGATACCTGATGCGGCTGCGCTACGACCGCACCACCGGCCCCGACGCGACCGCCCGGCCCGGGTTCGTGTCGTCGCTGGGCGGGCACCTGCCCGCCACGGCGACGCTGGAGCGGATGTCGTTCCAGCTGCACGCCGTCGCCTTCCCGGTCTGGACGTTCGCCGTGGCCGCCGGGGCGATCTGGGCCGAGGCGGCCTGGGGCCGCTACTGGGGCTGGGACCCGAAGGAGACCTGGGCGTTCATCTCCTGGGTGGTGTACGCCGGCTACCTGCACGCCCGCGCCACCCCCAGCATCAAACGCCCGGTCGTGGCCTGGCTCGCCGTGCTCGGCTGGGCCACCATGATGTTCAACCTCTTCGCCGTCAACCTCGTCATCGCCGGCCTACACTCCTACGCCGGCACCGACTAGCACACCGAGCCCAGCCCACGGGTGACGCCGCCAGTGCCACTCGTTGAATGGATTGGCGATGCCTGCCACCAACAATCGGCGCCGGATGAACGGTTGCCGTACCGCCACTACGCCCGCGGCGACACCGGCCGGCGGCCGGCGCGTACGACGCCGGCAGCCAGACGCCGTCACCCCGTGTCGGCGGCAACTGCAATGCTCACACTCGGGGTGTTGGGCTGCGGCGTTTCGTGCTCGCGGTAGCCCTCGTCCACCTCACGTGAGCCTCCGCCGTCACCGCAGTCTTGGTCGCGCTGGTGTCACGCTGCTCGCGGTCGGTCGGGCGTGGTCCATGAGGTGACGGTCCGGCGAGGCATTCCGGTGGGGCGCTACCAGCGGACCGGCGCAGCGGGCGCTGATCAGCGCTGGCAGATCAGCGTGGTTGGGCGGCGTGGGGGTGCTGTTCGCGGGCTTCGCGCCAGGCGTCGATGCCGGCTTTGCCGGCGACGGCCGCGACGATGAGGGCGGCGGCGGGGTCGGCCCACCACCAGTCGAGGGTGGCGTTGAGGCCGAGGCCGACCAGGAGGCTGACCGACAGGTAGTTCGATACCCAGGTCTCCTGCGACTGGGCGACGACCGCCTGGTTGTCCAGCGCCTGGCCGGTGCGGCGTTGCACGATGGCGACGGGGATCATCACGGCGAGCGCGACGACGTTGAGCACGATGCCGACGATGGACTGGTCCGGTCGCTCGCCGGCGATCAGGTCGGAGATCGACTCGTAGGTGACGTAGGCGGCCAGGACGAGGAAGGTGCCGGCGATCAGGCGCAGTGCGGTGCCTTGCCGGGCGTGGGGTCCGGCGCGTAGCTGCCAGATGATGACCGAGGCGGCGAAGACTTCGATGCCGGAGTCGATGCCGAAGCCGAGCAGGGCGATCGACCCGGCGGCCAGCCCGGCGGTGACCGCGACGGCGCCTTCGATGACGTCCCAGACGACGATGAGCCAGGCGAGGCGCAGCGCCCGGCGGCGCAGCGCCTCGTCCTGGTCGCTCACCGGACGCCGGCCGCAGCTGGCGCGGGCGTGCTGCTGGTGTCGGCCGCGGTGGTGGTGAGTGGTTGCAGGGCGTGGGCGCGTCCGGCGCGGACCCCGTTGGCGATGATGACGACTTCGGCGATCTCGTGGACGAGCACGACGGCGGCCAGCCCGAGCACGCCGAGGAGTGCGAGGGGCATCAGCCCGACGATGACGGCGAGGGACAGCCCGACGTTTTGCAGCATGATGCTGCGGGCGCGGCGGGCGTGGTCGAGGGCCTGGGGCAGGTGGCGCAGGTCTTCGCCCATGAGGGCGACGTCGGCGGTTTCGATGGCTACGTCGGTGCCCATGGCGCCCATGGCGATGCCGAGGTCGGCGGTGGCCAGGGCGGGGGCGTCGTTGACGCCGTCGCCGACCATCGCGGTGGACCGCTGGGCGCGCAAGGTCTGGATGATGCGGGCCTTGTCTTCGGGGCGCAGGTCGGCGTGCACGTCGCTGATGCCGGCCTGCGCGGCCAGAGCGGCGGCGGTGGCGTGGTTGTCGCCGGTGAGCATGGACAGGTGGTAGCCGCCGCGGCGCAGCCGGGCGACGACTTCGGCGGCTTCGGGGCGCAGCTCGTCGCGGACCGCGATGGCGCCGATGACCTGGCCGTCGTCTTCGACGAGGACGGCGGTGGCGCCGGCGGACTGCATGCCGGCGACGGTGTCGGCGAGATCGCCGGGTTGCAGCCAGCCGGGCCGGCCGAGCCGGACGGTCCGTCCCTCGACGGTGCCGACCAGCCCGGCACCGGTGACCGCTTCCACATCGCTGGCCGGCGGTGGGCTGTCCACGGCGGCCAGGATCGCCCTGGCCAGGGGATGCTCGCTGCGGGCTTCCAGCCCGGCCGCCAGGCGCAGCACCTGCTCACGGGTGGCGGCGCCGGTGGCGGCCACGTCGATGACCGCGGGCCGGTTGCGGGTCAGCGTGCCGGTCTTGTCCAACGCCACGCCCCGCACCGCGCCGAGTGCTTCCAGCGCGGCCCCGCCCTTGACCAACACGCCGAGCTTGCTGGCCGCGCCGACCGCGGCGACCACGGTGACCGGTACCGAGATGGCCAGCGCGCATGGGGACGCGGCGACCAGCACCACCAGGGCCCGTTCGATCCACGTGGCCGGGTCGCCGAGCAGGCTGCCCGCAGCGGCGATGAGCACCGCGGCGATCATGATGCCGGGCACGAGCGGCTTGGCGATCCGGTCGGCCAGCCGCTGGCTGGCGCCCTTGCGGGCCTGTTCGGCCTCGACGATCCGTACGATCTTGGCCAGGGAGTTGTCCTCGGCGGTGGTGGTGACCTCCACCTCCAGCACACCGGTGCCGTTGATCGAGCCGGCATACACGTCGCTGCCGGTCTGCGCCTCGACCGGCATCGACTCTCCGGTGATGGCGGAGATGTCCAGAGCGCTGCGACCGGCCCGGATGATCCCGTCGGTGGCGATCCGCTCCCCCGGCCGGACGATCATCACGTCGCCGACGCGCAGCTCGGCGGGGGCGATGGTCTGGTCGACGCCGTCGCGGCGCACGGTGGCCTGCGCCGGCACGAGGGCGAGCAGCGCGCGCAGCCCGCGTCGGGTGCGGGCCAGCGAGTACTCCTCCAGCCCCTCGGAGATGGAGTACAGGAATGCCAGCATGGCCGCTTCGCCGACCTCGCCGAGGATGACGGCGCCGGCGGCGGCGATGGTCATCAGCGTACCGACACCGATCTTGCCTTTGATCAGGCGGCGCAGCGTGGAGGGGACGAACGTCCACGCTCCCACAGCCAGGGCCGCCGCTTGCAGGGCGATCTCCACAGGCCGGGGGCCGCCGGCCCAGCCGGTGATGTAGCCGGCCAGCAGCAGCACCCCGGCCACGGCGGCGGCGCGCAGCTCGGAGACCTCCCAGAACCGTTCCGGTTCGCGCTCCTCGGCTTCCTCGCCCTCGGCGGTGGTGGGCTTGTCGTCGTCGCAGCCGCAGGCGTCGCTCATCGCGCACCGTCCACGGGCTGCGGGTGAGCCGGCACGCGGGCGGCGGGCGCGGCGTGTCCCGGGATGGCAGGCATGGTCAGGTCTCCATTCAACGAAACAGAACGTGACTGGGTGAGACTTGGGTGCGCTTCGGGCTACCCGGGGTGCCCCGTGGCTGCCTCGGCCGGGTCACCGGTCCCCGTGCGGCGCGTGGTCATCGGCGCGTTACGCGCGCTGAGCAGGATCGCCAGGGCGACGCCGCACACCAGCGCACTGTCGGCCAGGTTGAACGAGGGCCACCAGCCCAGGTCGAGGAAGTCGACCACCGCGCCGCGGCCCACCCCGGGTGACCGGAACAGCCGGTCCACTAGGTTGCCCGCCGCGCCGCCCGCGACCAGCCCTAACGCGATGGCCCAGCCGCGGTGGGTCACCTTGCGGGCGTACCAGCCGATCCCGGCGATCACAGCAACGGCGAGCACGGTGAACACCGGGGTGATGTCCGTGCCGATCGAGAACGCGGCACCCGCGTTCCGGCTCACCCGCAGAGTGAGGCCGGGCAGCTCGACCGGGTTGCCGGTAAGCCAAGCCACCGCCGCGCTCTTGGACGCGATGTCGACTGCCAGCGCCAGCGCCGCGCCGCCGGCCACCCATCGCAGCCGACCACCCGCGACCGGACCGGCCGCGACGGGGCCACCCGGGACCGCCGTCACCGTTGGTCCTGCCCGTAGGCGGGGCACAGCGCGACCTGCTCGCCGGTGGCCGCCAGCAGACGCTCCGCCGCAGCCAGCAGGTCCATCAGCTCCATCCGGGTCAGAAAGTAGAACGACTGCCGGCCAACCGCCCGGAAATCGACCAGGCCGCAGTCACGCAGGCAGCTCAGATGCGCCGATACCGTCGACTGCGCCCACCCCAACTCCCGGACCAGATCCACCACCCGGGCCTCACCGGTGGCCAGCCGACGCAGGATGGCCAACCGGGTCGGATCGGCCAGCCCGCGAAACAGCGCCACCGCCGGCGCGAGCGTGGCCCGATCCGCCTCGTGCGTAATCGCCATGAGGCGATGATACCGCAAAGGTAGGCCAGGATCGGGTGACAGCGATCATATCGGGTTGTGCCGATGATCGCGTCACATGCCGCGCGACCGAGGCGCTGGCTGGTATCGACACTGGTATCGACAAGGTCCTCCCACTACCCCCTCCCCGACGAGGGCATATGAGGCCCGGACCGGCCGATCAGAGGTCCCGGGCCATCAGCTGCGGACGCGCCTGCGGGAAGTACGCTGAGCGCGCGTTCTAGCCGAAAATCAGGACGGCGGCGAGCGCGCCCCAGCCGAGCAGCGCCACGACCGCGATGGCGACGTAGCCGGCGCGTCGTCCGGCAGGGGTGCGATCGTCGCCGCTGGGTTCGCAGCAGTTGCTCATTGGCAGACCCTATCCGTGGGCGCAGCCGAGGGCAGCCGCCGGCTTTCGGTCGTATCGGGGGTTGTACGGGCGGTTCGCCGGCCCCGGTTCGGCAAACACCTGCCCCGGGCAGCCAGGTGCGCGAGCGTTGCCTGAGGGCCTCGTTGATCACGGCGGCGATGTGGTCACCGGGTGGTGTCGAGCGGGATGACGGCGCGGTACTTGCCACCTGGGTGCTGGATTGGCGCTTCGCTGGCGTGTTCGAGGCTGATGTGCGGTGCGCCGTGGCGGGTGAGCAGGTCGCGCAGTTTGCCGTCGAGCTGCTGGCGGACGGTGGTGGGGTCGGTGCCGGGAAGGGTGCGTGTCCGCAGCCGCAGGGTGGCCGGTGCGGTCTGTTCGACCTGGAACAGTTCGACGCCGGGCACCGTTTCGGCCAGGGTGGTCAGCGCCAGCGGTGGCAGCGTGATGGATGCGTCGTCAGCGGGCAGGGTGAGGGTTTCTGAGGCGCGGCCGTGCACCCGGATGGCGGGCAGTGGGTTGCCGCAGCGGCAGGGGTCGGGGCGGGCGAGCACGCTGTCGCCGAGGTCGTAGCGGATGATCGGTTGGGTGTGGTTGGCCAAGTTGGTGACCAGGACGGTGTGGGAGTGCTGCCCTTGAGGTTCCCCCGGTTTTTCGGAGGGTGGGTTATCTGGCGCCGGTTGGCTCGGGTTGAACGATAGCCGGCTGGGGTTGGCCGTGGTGTTGGGCGTACCAGGCAGCCTCGTACTCGTCCGGGGAC
>Ga0310834_101565_pt1 | contig 13363 bp, 9 predicted proteins | sample SM_ome_2_FD_201314 | JGI IMG/M metagenome (GOLD analysis project Ga0310834, IMG submission 201314) | Sorghum-adapted microbial communities enriched on stacked mutant (SM) sorghum from Joint BioEnergy Institute, Emeryville, California... ... | reverse complement strand
GCCATTATGAGGCTTCAAGTCACATTGAATATTCCATCATCACAACCATCTCAGGAGAGAAAGGCATATTAAGGCATATTTTTGCATCTGTCACTTCAAAACGATAAGGATGTTCACGGATTCAGGTAAGTTTATAGGAGATCAATTTGGGCATGCCTCTCAAAAAAGATTTATATTCAATCCAATAAAAAGAATTTAACTGAAAATGATCAATGTCCTTTACTTTGACATTCACCAATGTCTCTTGCCCACTTACATTTCTAATCACAATCGTTGATTGATCTCGATCAATGTTTATTACTTCAGCCAGTTCAGCAGTAACTTCAGACTCTTTCAAGAGAAAACCTTTCACAAGAAAAGCGGATGTTAGTAAAATGAGGAATAAAAATGCAAATAATGAAATAGATATTTTTTTTGTCATTTTAACTTATCACCGCTTGACACACGTATTAATAACAATGTATAAATTACCTAAATATAGTATGTATATTGATTTTGTCTAAAAAGGCTATTAGAACAATTTGAGAAAGAAGTAAGAATTCCGAAATCGAGATATGGACAAACTGAAGTATTCGGCTCTGCATACGCACATTCCTGGCTGCCTTCATTTATGGACAGGGTAACAATAAACCTTGGTTGGGCATCCTTTACATTCAGCGTAACTGGAGATTACTTCACTTGGACAGTTGGGTCATAAAGTCTATCTAAGTCGCAATGATTAATCTATTCTAAAGTAAAACACACTTGTAAACTCCCTTCATAGTAGACACCTGAAACAATGATCAGGACTACTTTTGAGGGGAGATTTTCTGTGAAGTATAAAAATTTGTTACACCGGTTTCGCATCTCACTTGACAACATAATTCAGGATCGTTTGAAATCCTAATTTCCGTAGGAATTACGGAGCATCTAATTTGATAGCAAACAAGTCCCCATCTGCATACCAGCACGAAAGTACAGTGATGTTTATGATTAGTGATTCGGTATCCCAACCTTTGCAACTATCCCATCTGCCTTTGAAAAGCTACAGCTGTAAATAGAAAAAAAGCGGCATCCCCCATATCACTGTTCCAGTGAATACCGTAGAAATGCCGCCAAAATGCTCGTCAAAACCGATACCCAACCGCAATCCAGTTCAACATCCCGTTCGGCGCCGGTCCGATCCGCAGCCGGCTCACCGCAACCACCGCGTACTCGGCGAATTTTTCCTTGATCGATGCGATGACGCCCGGCTGATCCGCCGTCACTGTGAGCGCATACTGATCGTCGGCGTACGTCTCGTCGAACGGCAGGGCGACTTCGATCTGCTCCTCCTGCCCGGTGAACGCGAACGGCGTCAGTCCGAACTGCTGCAGCACCGCGCCTCCGCCTTCCGGCGCCGCGACCGGATTGAACGCCATTTTCGACGCCGGCAGGCTGTAGTCCCGGACATGGCGGTCGCTGATCGCTTCAACCGCGATGTGCCGGCCGTCCACCGCGCCCTCGGCAATCCGGAAGCCGTCGATCACACCCGTTGCGCCGTCGGCGGATGCCGCCGACCCGCCGCCCGGAGCCAGCGCGGCCGCCGCGCGCGCGGCTTCCGCCAGCGCTTCGATGACGCCGCTCGCCAGCTTCGCGGCCGTAACCGCGCCGTCCGCCAGATGGACGGCGCTGACGGCGCCGGCTTGCAGCTGCGCACCGCCCACCGAACCGGCCGCGAGATGCCCGGCCCGCACCGCGCCGGCCTGCAGATGCCTGCTGCCCACGGCATCCGCCGCCAGATGGTCGGCGCCCACCGCGCCGGCCTGGAGCTGCTCGCCCCCCCACCGCATCCGACGCCAAATGCGCGGCGCCCACCGAACCGCGCGCGATCTTGCCGCCCGTGACGGACGCTTCGCCGAGATGCTCCGAACCGATGGACAGCGGCGCAAGATGAATGCCCGCGACGGAACCGGGCGCGATTTTCTCCGCCGTCACCGCGCCGTCCGCCAGATGCTCGTTGCCGACGGCGCCGGCCTGGAGCTGCCTTCCGCCCACCGCATCCGCCGCCAGGTGCACGCTGCCCACCGCGCCGGCCTGAAGCTGCCCGCTCCCCACGGCGTCCGCCGCCAGATGGTCGGCCGTCACCGATCCGCCGGCGATTTTGCTTCCCGTCACGGACGCTTCGATGAGATGCTCCGTGCCGACCGACTGCGGCGCGAGACGATCGCCATCGACGGCGCCGAAAGCGATTTTGTCCGTTGTCACCGCTCCGTCCGCCAGATGTTCGCCGCCGACCGCGCCGGCCTGAAGCTGACGGCCGCCCACCGAATCCGCCGCCAGATGGTCCGCGGTGACCGAACCGCGCGCGATTTTGCTTCCCGTGACGGATGCCACACCGAGGTGTTCGGCGCCGACCGACTGCGGCGCAAGATGACCGCCCGCAACGGAACCGGGCGCGATCTTCTCCGTCGTCACCGCGCCGTCAAACAGATGCTCGCTGCCCACCGCGCCGGCCTGAAGCTGCCGGCCGCCCACCGAACCCGCGGACAGATGGTCGAATGTGACCGAACCGCGCGCGATTTTTTCACCGGTTACGGCCGCTTCGCCGAGATGCTCCGATCCGATCGACCGCGGCGCGAGATGAATGCTTGCGACGGCGCCGGATGCGATTTTCTCCGCCGTCACCGCGCCGTCCGCCAGATGCGCCGCGAATACGCCGCCGTCGGCGATGGCGGCGCCGCCGACGCTTCCCGGCGCCAGCCGGTCCCCGGTCACCGAGCCGGGCGCGAGCTTCCGCCCGGACACCGAGCCGTCTTCCAGACGATCCGGCTGCAGCAGATTCTCGGCCACATGCGCCAGCGTGATCGAGCCGCGGCGGATGTGGTAACCCTGGATCGCTTCCGCCTTCAGCTGCTTGCTGCCGACCGATTCCAACGCCAGGTGCTCCGTCCGGACCGCACCCTGGGCGAGCGCAGCCGACGTCACGGCGGACTCCGCCAGATGCTCCGGGCCGACCGAACCGGGCGCCAGATGCTCGGACCCGACGGCGGATTCCTGCAGCTCCCGGCTTCCGACCGATCCCGGCGCCAGATGATGCTGCGCCACCGCTCCCGGCCGGATGTGCGCGCCGTCCACCGTCTCCGGCTGCAGCTGCTCCGCGCCGACCGAACCGGGCGCCAGATGGCCGGATGTCACGGCGCCGGCGGCGATTTTGCCGGACGTGACCGCGCCGTCCGCCAGATGCAGCTCCCGCACCGCTTCGCCGGCGATGTGAATGCCCAGCACCGCGCCGTCCGCCAGATGCCGGCTCCGGATCGCCTCGCCGGCCAGATGCTTCGATCCGACCGCCCCGTCGGCCAGCAGTTTGCCGCCGATTGACCGCACGGCCAGATGCTCGGTGGTAATGGCACCCTGCGCGATATGCGCGCCGCCGACGGCTCCCGGCTGCAGATGATCGCTTCCGACGGATCCGGGCGCGAGATGCTCCGCCGCAATGATCCGTCCGGCCAGCTGATCCGGACCGACGGATCCCGGAGCCAGCTTTTCCTGCGTCACCGCGCCGTCCGCCAGCTTCGCGGCCGTCACGGCCTGATCCGCCAGCTTGTCAGTCGACACGCTCTCCGGCGACAGTTTCAACGAAGTGACCGCATGGTCCTCCAGATGGTGCGGCTTCACCGCCCCCGGCCGGATATGGCGGTCATGCACGGCGCCGGAAGCCAGTTTCTCCGCGGTTACGCCGTCTTCCGCCAGGTGCCGGGTCTCGACCGCTCCTTCCAGCAGATGCGCCGCACCGATCGCCTTCGCCCGGATTCGCTCGGACGTGACGGCTCCCGGCGCGATCGCCTCCTCCGTCACGGCCCCTTCGGTGAAATGGAATGTGCGCAGCGCCCCCGGCGCCAGCTTGTCGAATGTCACCGCGTCGTCCGCCAGATGCTCCGTCCTGACGGCGCCGGACGCGATGTTCGCCGAACGGACGCTGCCCTCGGCCAGCTTCGTGTTCCCGACCGCGCCGTCCGCCAGCTGCGTCATGCCGACGGCGCCCGGGCCGATATGGTCTTCCTGCACGGCGAACGCCGCCAGCTTGTCGCTTGTCACCGCTTCATCCTGCAGATGCGCGGTGCCGATCGCGTTCTGCTGCACGTGCCGCGCCTCGATGCTGAGATCCGTCAGATGGCGCGAGTGAACCGAACGGTCGGCCAATTTGTCCGCATTGACGGAATGGCGCGCCATATGGCGCAGATGAACCGAATCGTCCGCCAGCTTCGTCGCATTGACACTCTGGTCGGCCAGTTTGGATGCGGTGACGGCGTGATCGACCAGCTTGATCGTGCCGACCGATCCGTCGGCCAGCTTGGCGGCCGTCACCGACTGGTCCGCCAACTGTTCCGTGCCGATCTCACCGCGGGCGACGTGTTCGCCGCGGACCGCTGCTGCGGCGATTTGTTCGGACTGGACCGCTCCGGACGCCAAGTGTTCCGTCTTTACGCTTTCCGGCGCGAGCGCGCGGCTTGCGACCGCCGATTCGGCGAGATGGACGGCTTCGACGGCGCCCGGAGCGAGATGCTTTCCCTGGATGGCCCCCAGCGACACGTGATGCGCAAGCAGGATCCCTTCTTTCAGATGGACGCCCTCGATCGCACCTTCCTTGATTTTGGGGCCGGTCACCGCGCCGTCCCGCAGCTTCGAGGTCGTGACGGACGCTTCGGCGAGTTTGGATGTGTCGACCGCCTCATTCGCCAGCTTGTCGCGGGTAACGGCGCCGCTGCGCAGTTTATCCGTCGCGATGGCATGGTCGGCGATCATCTCGCTCGTCAGAATGTTCGGCTGCAAATGCTTCGCTTCGATCGAACCGGCCGCAATCTTGTCGCCACTGATCGAGCGGTCCGCCAGTTTGTCCGGCGTTATGCTCCCGTCGCGCAGCTTCTCCCCGCCGATCGACCGATCGAGCAGTTTGTCCCCGGAGACCGAATTCGGCGCCAGATGCTCGCCGGTCACCGACTCGGGCGCCAGTTTGGCCGACGTGACGGCCCCGTCCGCAATTTTGATGCTCTCCACCGCGTAGTCGCCGATCGTATGCGTCACGACCGCGCCCGGCTGGATCCGGACGGTGTCGACCGCGCCGGGGGCAAGCTTCTCGCCCGTCACCGACTCGTCCGCCAGATCGTCCGTAAAAATGATCGGCTCGGGCTTGATCGGCGAACGTTTCTCCTCAATGCTTTCCAGCTTCGCTTCCCTTTCCGCCTCGGCCTTCGCGAGCGCTTCAACCGCTTCCGTCTCGCGGACCGTTTCCTGCTCCGCTTCCCGGATCGCCTCCTCGACGGCCTGAACGGACGCCGTCTCCGCCTCTTTCACGACGGTTCCGAGCACCTCGGCCTGCTTGACTTCCGGCGCCTTCGGCCGTTCCGCCGGCTGTTCGTCGAGCCAGGTCAGTTCGGAACGATTCGGATCATCGACATAAAAGAGCGGTCTGCGCGCTCTGACCGGTCTTCCCCTCCGTTTTTTCGCCATGGCCCACTCCTTCTTTGCCACCATAGAGTCATCTGCATCATATGCAGACGTCTATGGGCAGGTTCAACGGTTGCGGGAGGAAAAAAGACCGGTCGGAACAAAAGCGCCTTCCCGCCGCCGATGTCACCGTTCAGCCGCAACGGGGGGCTTCAGCCGATGCGCCGCATGCCACAGGGAACCGATGCCGCCGCCGGTCGGGACGGCATGCGCGATGGCCTCGCCGAGGAAGCGCCGCGCGGATCGGACCGCGTGGACGAGCGGCGTGCCCCGCGCCCGGAAGGCCGCGATCGCGGCCGACAGCGTGCAGCCGGTGCCGTGCGTATGCCGCGTCTCGGCGCGCGGCGCGCGGATGACGACCGGCTCGGCTGCGTCCGCGCCGCAGAGCACGTCGACGCACGTGCCGCCGGCGGCGGGCAGATGGCCGCCTTTCAGCAGCACGTTGCGGATGCCGAACGCGAGCAGTTCCCGCGCCGTTTCGATCATGTCCCGTTCCGTGCGGATCTCGCCCTCCCCGATGCCGAGCAGCGCGCAAGCTTCGGGAATGTTGGGCGTGATGAGCTCGGCCATCGGCATCAGCCTCCGCTTGAGGGCGTCAACCGCGTCCGCCTTGAGCAGCCGGTCTCCGCTCTTCGCGATCATGACCGGGTCGACGATCAGACTCGGAACCGGACGGCGCTCCAGGGCGTCCGCCACCGCCTCGATGACGGCCGCATCGTGCAGCATGCCGGTCTTGACCGCGTCGGCGCCGATGTCGCCGAGCACCGAATCGATCTGCGCCGCCGCGACCTCCGGCGGCAGCGGGCAGACCGCCTGCACGCCGAGGCTGTTCTGCGCCGTAACGGCCGTTACGGCGCTCATGCCGAATACGCCGAGCTCCTGCATCGTCTTCAGATCGGCCTGAATGCCCGCGCCGCCGCCGGAATCGGATCCGGCGATCGTCAGCGCGCGCGGCAGGGAATGCCGCTTCACGTTCTGCATCATGCCCTCATCCCTTCGAATTCGATCTGCCGCACCGCCGTAAACCGGAGCGGATCGAACGCGTCCAGCGGCACGGGCGGCGCTTCGCCCGTGAGCAGCGCGGCGACGGCCGCGCCCGTCGCGGGAGCCAGCAGAATGCCGTTGCGGTAATGGCCGGCCGCGATCACGACGCGCGGCGCATGCCCCAGACGGCCGATCAGCGGCCGGCCGTCCAGCGTGCCCGGGCGCAGGCCCGCCCACCGGTGCACCGGCTCAAGATCCTTCAGGATCGGGAACACCTTCGGCCCCCAGCGGACGAGCCGGGCAATGCCGCGTTCCGTGACGGAAGTGTCGAATCCGGCGACATCTTCCGATGCGCCGCAGACGAGCGTTCCGTTGTTTTTGGCCGTCCAGTACGCCTGCGGCGAGACGACGATGCGCCGGATGAGCCCGGCCGGCATCGGATAGGCGCAGATTTGCCCGCGGATCGGATGGACGGGCAGCGGCAGGCCGAGCTCCCGTTCGAACAGCCCGGTCCAGGCGCCCGTGCAGACGACGAGCACGTCTCCGGTGAACGTTCCGGCCCGCTCCGTCCCGATTTCGACCCCGTCCTCGCCCAGGTTCAGCCGCACGGTCCGGCCGGCCTCCGCGGCGATCGCGACGCCCCGGCGGCGGCAGGCGCTCTCGAGCGCCTCGACGAGCGCCGGCGCGTACACATGGCCCTCCTCCGGGATGTAGAGCGCCGTCTCGATGTCCGGCGCGAGCTGAGGCTCAAGCTGCCGCAATTCGGACGAACCGACGAGTTCGGCGCGGGCGCCGTACCGATTCTGCCACGCCATCCGCGCGGTCAGCGGCAGCACGTCCGCTTCGCCCAACGCGACGGCGAGGCTGCCGCTGCGCCGCAGCTCGATCTTCCGCCCGGACGCTTCTTCGATCGCGGCCGCCCAGTCGGGATACATCCGCAGACTCTTGAGGCAGAGCGCGAAGAACGGGTCCGGCCCGTCGGGATTTTCGGTATATGGCGCCAGCATGCCGGCGGCCGCGCCGGACGCCTGTCCGCCGGGTCTTCCGGCTTCGACGACGGTGACGCCGAAGCCCTTTGCGGCCGCCGCGAACGCTGCCGACAGGCCGATGATGCCGCCGCCGAGGATGACGACCCGCCCGCTCATCCGCCGGTCACCCGCCGGCCGGCCGCGGCCGGTTCGGCCGCGCGGTCCGACAGCGGCTCGAGCACGCCGTCCGGATCGCTGCTCGCCGTCGCATAGAGCCGTTTCGGAATGCGTCCGGCCGCGCGGGAGAGCGCGCCGGCCTCGACGGCGAGCGCCATCGCGCGGGCCATCGCGACCGGGTCGAGCGCCTTCGCGACCGGCGTGTTCACGAGGATGCCGGAGGCGCCGAGCTCGATCGCCTGCGCGGCGTCAGCAGCCGAGCCGAGGCCGGCGTCGACGATGACCGGCACGTTCGCCTCTTCCGCGATCAGACGCAGATTGTACGGATTCAGAATGCCGAGCCCGGTGCCGATCGGCGATCCGCCTGGCATGACGGCGGCCGCACCGGCCTCCGCGAGGCGCCGGCACAGCACCGGATCGTCGGACGTATAGGGCAGCACGATAAATCCCGCTTCCGCCAGCATCGCGGTTGCTTTCAGCGTCTCGACCGGATCCGGCAGCAGCGTGCGCGGATCGGCGCTGATCTCGACCTTGACCCAGTCGCCGAGCCCGGCGGCGCGGGCCAGCTTCGCGATGCGCACCGCTTCGGCGGCGCTCGATGCGCCCGACGTGTTCGGCAGATAAATGAGATCCCGTCCTTCCAGATGCTGCAGCACCGAGTCGTCGGCGGTTTCGTCCAGATTGACCCTGCGGACGGCGAAGGTGACGACTTCCGCCCCGCTCGCCTCCAGCGCCTGGAGCATGACCGCCGGACTCGGGAACCGCCCCGTGCCGAGGAACAGCCGCGACCGCAGCGTCCGGCCGCCGATGACGAGCGGCGGAACGCGATAAAACGCCTCATTCATCCGATCAACCCCCTCCCCTGAAATGGACCAGCTCCACGGCGGCGCCGGCCTTAAGCAGCGTCCGGCTCCATTCGGAACGCGCGACGATCTCACCGTCCACCTCGGCGACGATCCGCCGGTCCTTGAGGCCGTGCCGCTCGATCAGTTCGCCGAGCGTTCGCGCCGTCGTCTCCGTATCGCGCCCGTTGAGGCGAAGCCGAATCGGGCCTTCCGCCGCACGGGACGCATCTGCCGCCTGCCCCGCTTCCCGGGCGGTGATCCGGGCCTTCAGCTCCCGGCTGACCGCTTCGGGGTCCGGGCTGCCGACGATGGCGGACACCGCGCACAGCCGGCGCGCCCCGGCATCCAGCACTTCGTCCGCGTTGTCAAGCGTTATACCGCCGATCGCGACCCACGGGATGGCGATCTCCGCCGCGGCCTGCCGGACGTATTCGAGTCCGGCCGCCGGCCGGCCCGGCTTCGTCGGCGTCGGATAGACCGGCCCGACGCCGATGTAGTCGGCTCCCGCCCGGACCGCTTCCCGCGCCTGCTCGATCGAATGGGTCGAGATGCCGATGATCTTGTCCTCGCCGAGCATCCTGCGCGCCTCCGCGATCGGCATGTCTTCCTGGCCGAGATGGACGCCGTCCGCCTCCGCCTCAAGCGCCAGCTCCGGATAGTCGTTCACGATGAACGGCACGCCGTAGCGCCGCGTAAGCTCCCGGAGCGCGCGGGCTTGCCCGAGCAGCCGTTCCGGCGGCGTCTCCTTGTCCCGCAGCTGCACGATGTCCGCGCCGCCGCGGATCGCCGCTTCCATGACTTCGATCAGATCCCGGCCGGGGTGGCAGGACTCGGCCGTAATGGCATACAGCCGGAAATCAAACGCCGCACGGCTCATCGCACCGTCACTCCTTCTTCATTCGGTTGATGCAAAAGCTCCGTCAGTCCGCGAACCGCTTCTTCCGCATCCGAGACGCCCTGCACCAGCACGCGCCCTTCTCCGCGGAACACAACAAACCGCCTGCCGTCCCCCGTCTCCGCGCGGATGAGCCACGGATTGCGCGTGATGATGCAGCCGTCCGCACGGAGCCGCTCCTCGATCCGCTCGAGCGGCAGCGGATGGTCCAGCGTCAACTGCACCGTATCCCGGCCGCACAGGACCGCGGCGCGGATCGGGCCGGCGGCCGGACGCGGTGACGGGGCCGCCGACGCTTCTTCCCGGACGGCAAGCCGCTTCAGCCCGGCCTCAGCCCGTTCCATCGGCAAGCCGGATTCCGCCGGGGGCTTCGCCCGCCCGCATACCGCGCAATCCCGCGAAGGGCCCGGCAGCCGCCACTCTCGCCATCCAGACGGCCAGAGCGACGCCGAAATCCAAGTCCGGCGCAGCGACTCGCGGCGGCCGGTCAGCCATTTGAGCGCTTCGGCCGCCTGCAGGGCGGCGACCAGTTCGACGATCGGCGAGATGACGCCTTCCGTCTCGCATGTGCCCGCGTCCGCCGCCTCCTGGTCCCCGCCGATCAGGCAGCGCAGGCAGGCCGTCTCGCCCGGGACGAGCGCCGCGCTCATGCCCGACGCGCCGACCGCTCCGCCGTACAGAAACGGAATGCCGAGCGCGAAGCAGACGTCGCTCATGAGCAGCCGCGTTGCGGCATTGTCCGTGCCGTCCAGAACGAGCTGCACCCCTTCGGCAAGCGCCGCCGCGTTCGCCGAAGTGACGTCCGCCACATGCTCCTCGATCGCGATGCCGCTGTTGATCCGCCTCAGCTTCGCCGCGGCGGCCGCCGCTTTCGGCAGCGCCAGCCGGGCGTCCTCCTCGTCGAACAGCGTCTGCCGCTGCAGATTGCTCGGCTCGACGAAATCCCGGTCAACGATCCGGATGCGGCCGACGCCGGCCCTCGCCATATGCTGGGCGAGCGATGCGCCGAGCGCGCCGGCTCCGACGATCAGCACCGAAGCTTCAAGCAGCCGGCGCTGTCCTTCGGGACCGATCGGCGCGAACCGGATCTGCCGGCTGTACCGCTCCATGTCCGTCCGATCCGCCGAACGTCCGGGTTCCGCCGTTTCCTTTTGCCGACCGGCAGCCGTCTGTTCCGAACCGTTCGTCAGCCCCGCGATATGTTCCGCCATGCCGCATTCTTTTGCCGGATCGTCAGCCATACAGGCTTCCTCCCGCATCGCGGAACGCGCCGGCGCGCTCCTTGAGCCCCGCTTCCACTGCTTCTTCAAGGCTCATGCCGCGGCTCGCCGCATAGTCCCGCAGCTCCTGCGACATCTTCATGCTGCAGAACTTCGGTCCGCACATCGAGCAGAAATGGGCCGTCTTCGCCCCCTCGGCCGGCAGCGTCTCGTCGTGGTACGCCATCGCCCGCTCCGGATCGAGCGCCAGATGGAACTGGTCGCGCCAGCGGAACTCGAAGCGCGCCTTGGACAGCGCGTCGTCCCATGCACGCGCCCGGGGATGACCCTTGGCGAGATCGGCGGCATGGGCGGCAATCTTGTAGGCGATGACGCCCTCCTTGACATCGTCCTTGTTCGGCAGGCCGAGATGCTCCTTCGGCGTCACGTAGCAGAGCATCGCCGTGCCGAACCAGCCGATCATCGCGGCGCCGATGGCCGACGTGATGTGGTCGTAGCCGGGCGCGATGTCCGTCGTCAGCGGACCGAGCGTGTAGAACGGCGCGTCCTGGCAGATTTCCGCCTGGCGGTCGACATTCTCCTTGATCATGTGCATCGGGACGTGGCCCGGACCTTCGATCATCACCTGCACATCGTGCTCCCAGGCGATCTTCGTCAGCTCGCCCAGCGTCTCGAGTTCGGCGAACTGCGCCTCGTCGTTCGCGTCGGCGATCGAACCGGGACGGAGGCCGTCGCCGAGGGAGACGGTGATGTCGTAGGCGCGCAAGATTTCACAGATTTCGCGGAACCGGGTGTACAGGAAGTTCTCCTCGTGATGCGCGAGACACCAGGACGCCATGATCGAGCCGCCGCGCGAGACGATGCCCGTCACCCGTTTCGCCGTAAGCGGGATGTACCGGAGCAGCACGCCCGCGTGGATCGTCATGTAGTCCACGCCCTGCTCCGCCTGCTCGATCAGCGTGTCGCGGTAGATCTCCCACGTCAGATCGGCGGGATTGCCGCCCGCTTTCTCGAGCGCCTGATAGATCGGCACGGTGCCGACGGGAACGGGCGAGTTGCGGATGATCCATTCGCGGGTCGCATGGATGTTGCGCCCGGTGGACAGGTCCATGATCGTGTCGGCGCCCCAGCGGGTGGCCCAGACCATTTTCTCGACTTCTTCTTCAATCGAGGACGCGACGGCGGAGTTGCCGATGTTCGCGTTGATCTTGACATGGAATTTCCGGCCGATGATCATCGGCTCGCTCTCGGGGTGGTTGATGTTCGCCGGGATGACCGCGCGGCCGGCCGCCACTTCGGCGCGGACGACTTCCGGATCCATCCCTTCGCGGATCGCGACGAATTCCATCTCCGGCGTGATGGTGCCTTTCCTGGCGTAATGCATCTGGGTGACGGCGCGGCCGGGTTTCGCGCGCAGCGGCCGCCTCGGCGGACCGGGGAACCGTTCGATGCCCGCCCGCTCCGCCTGTTCCGGCGTGCGCCAGCCGTTGTCTTCCGGCCGTTCGGCGCGGCCTTCGTACGCTTCGGTGTCGCCGCGCTCGGCGATCCAGACGCCCCGCAGCGGATTCAGGCCCCGGCGGATGTCGATGCCGGCCTCCGGGTCGGTGTACGGTCCGCTGGTGTCGTACAGCAGGACCGGATCATTCGGCGTCTCGCCCTGCGGCGTCCGGCTCGGGGCGAGCGCGACTTCCCGCATCGGCACGCGCAGATCGGGGCGGCTGCCGGTGAGATACACTTTGCGGCTGCCGGGAATCGGGGATGTGGAGAGGTGAATGGACATGAAAAAAGACCTCCCGTTTGGATGATGTGAATCCAATAGGAGGCCAGCGCCGGCGGCTCCGGATCATGACATTCGGCGGTGTGATGCATGCGGCAAGACAAACCTGCCTGACGAGTGCTGCTGCCTCGCGGCCTTCATGCGCGGTGCAGCGATCGCCGCAAAAGATCTCCGCGCATGGAGTCACTCCGGTTGCAGCATATCGCCGCCGTCAGCATGCTTCCACAATGCACCTGCACACAGTATGCCAAGGCCTATCCCGCCCGCAAGATCCCGCATATGCAAAAAGCCGCTTCACGGGGAAGCGGCTCATTCGCACACGACGGGCACGGCGGGCACACGACGGACATACGGCGGTCCGTTGGCACGCCGGGTGCACGCTGCATCGTATTCCGAATTCCGAAGCCTTCCCACTTTCCTACGCTGGCATTACCCAGATCAGGTTCAAAGGGACCAAGGCGGATTCGCCTTATCTCAGCCCGCAAGGGCGCCCCTAGTGGATTCGCCTTTGACTATACGGGAGTTTCCTGCAACTGTCAACCCTGAACACCGCCCCGCCGGCGCTGTAACGTGCCATCCACGTTACAGCCGTTCACGGCACCGCCCCGCCGGCGCTGTAACGTGCTATCCACGTTACAGCCGCTCACGGCACCGCCGCACAGGCGCTGTAACGTGCTATCCACGTTACAGCCGTTCACGGCACTGCCCCGCCGGCGCTGTAACGTGCTATCCACGTTACAGCCGCTCACCGCACCGCCGCACAGGCGCTGTAACGTGCCATCCACGTTACAGCCGCTCACGTCACCCCCCCCCGGCGCCGCCTATCCGCGCTCGTACAGCTCCATCCAAGCTTCGGCGGTGCGCTGCCACGTGAACTTTTCCTCGACGCGCTTCCGGCCGGCCACGCCCATTCGGCTGCGCAACTCCGGATCGCGGATGAGCGCGCCGATCCGGTCCAGCAGTTCCGCCTCCATGTTCGCAGGGTTAACAAGATACCCCGTCTCGCCGTCTTCGACCACCTCGACGATGCC
>Ga0310834_101560_pt1 | contig 13386 bp, 14 predicted proteins | sample SM_ome_2_FD_201314 | JGI IMG/M metagenome (GOLD analysis project Ga0310834, IMG submission 201314) | Sorghum-adapted microbial communities enriched on stacked mutant (SM) sorghum from Joint BioEnergy Institute, Emeryville, California... ... | reverse complement strand
CCGATACAGCTCGACCGCCTCACGCCGGAACTGCGGCGGATACGGCCTGCGCTTCGGATTCGTCTCGGACACCACGCACATCCTTCCTGCCAGGACGGCGCCAAGCCGCCCCAACGCTCAGGTGTCCGCGAAACCGGGGGAAGTCCAGCCGCGGCAAAGGCAAGGGCCTTGCGCAAGGCTCAAACCCGCGCGGCTGGAAAGCTGACGTCGAGTACGTCCCGAGCTCGGAGAACCGCTCGCACGGCTCGACGATGGGCGTCAAGCTGCGCCGGTTCTGCAACGGCACCAGGTTCCGCTACGTCTTCTACTAGGCCCGCCTACTGCATCCCGCACACGCGCCGCAGTCTGAGCGCGACTGCCTCAGGCGCTTCCGGCAGAGCGTCGACCAGGGCCAGGACACCACGGCTCTGGGCGAGGTCGAGCCGCCGCTCGGTTGCGGCCCGCGCTGCCCACCGTGCCGCGGCGCGCCCGTACCGCTGGTCGCCCTTCTCGGCCATGACGACGAGGATGCGCAGCGCGTCCTCGAGGTCGACGCGGCCGAGCTCGGCGGCGGCCGCGTCGATGAGCGCCAGGTTCTTGGTCAGCAGCGCCCGGCGGAATCGCGCGTACGGGCTGCCCTGGCTCGTCACAGCGGCCGACCCTATCGAACATACGTTCGCTTCGAGGCCTCCGGCAGGGCTCCTCGTCGCCGTCGATGTCAGCAGTCCCGCCGACGGCGACTCCATCATGCGAGTCGTCGTCTGTGCCGGGCTACTTGCCGTCGCCGGGAATGCTGCCGCGCTTCTCCGGGATGCCGAACCCGGGCGGCGGTGTCTTCGGCAGAGGAGGCGGCTTCGGAGACGGCCGCTGGGCGGACATTCACCGAACCCACTCGAGGCCGGTTCGGGCGCGCCCTGTCGCGTGTCGTCAAGGCGGCAGCGGAGGGCCGCCCTCGCAATGCCGACGCCGATCGCAGCCGGCGGCGAGTTTCGCACAGGGTCCGTTCGCGCAAACGGGACCTAACTCCCAGGAGTTGTGTCCTATTTCGACGAATCGGCTGACGTTGCCGCGCGGTTGAGAATTGTGCCGTCTCAGTAAGGCCCCCATTGACCTTCGATGACCGGTACCCCGAGCTCCGCGGCGACGTCGCGTGCTCGTGCTCGACGGGGCCGGACGCGGCGCGCGAGTGCCGCCGCCGGCTCGCGCCGTGCTACGCGACCGTCGCGGCGGGCAGGCCCGGCGCGACCCCGTCTCCATCGGACGAGACCGCTCCGCCGTCGGCGACGACGATGACGTCCTCACGCCGGAAACACACTCCCACCGGATCGCCGACGCTCCCGTCGCTGGGGCGGCATTCACCACGTGCCGCGACCTCACAGAGCACGCTGGCCCCCAGCTCCGCGACGTCCACGGTGACGTGCTCGACGCCGCCGCCATACTCGCGCGCGGCGAGGACGCCGGTGAAGACGTTCGCCTGACCCTCGCGGTCGCCTGCGACGCTGACCGCGACGCTCTCGGGCCGGATCGCGAGCGTGACGCGTTCCCCGGGCTGGACCGAGCCGGGGTCGCAGGCGTGGACCGTCGCCCCGCCGACGTCGCAGACGAGCTGGTTCGCGCCCTCGCGGCGCACGACGGTACCCGAGAACCGCGTCGACCGGCCCACGAAGTCGAGCGCGAACAGCGAGCTCGGCCGCTCGTAGATCTCCCGCGGCGTGCCGACCTGCTCGACCCCACCGTCCCGCATGACCACGACCCGGTCAGACAGGCTCAGTGCCTCCTGCTGGTCGTGCGTCACGAGCAGCGTCGTCACGCCCGTCACCTGCTGGATGCGCTTGACCTCCCCGCGGAGCGACGACCGTAGCTTGGCGTCGAGCGCCGAGAACGGCTCGTCGAGCAGCAGGACCGCCGGGTCGATCGCGAGAGCCCGAGCGAGCGCGACGCGCTGACGCATGCCGCCGGACAGCTCTGCCGGCAGCTTGTCCGCAGCCTCCCGCAGGCCGACCAGTTCCAGCTTCTCTTCGGCCACGCCGCGCCGCGTGCGCTTGCTCACCCCTCGCATGCGGAGCCCGAACGCGACGTTGTCGCGGACCGAGAGGTGCGGGAACAGCGCGTAGTCCTGGAACACCATGCCCATCCCGCGGCGCTGGGGCGGCATGATCGTCACGTCGCGGCTGCGCAGGAGCACCCTGCCGGTTGTCGGCGCGACGTAGCCGGCCACCATCCGAATGGTCGTCGTCTTGCCGCAGCCCGAAGGCCCCAGCAGCGTCACGAACTCGCCGTTGGCGACGTCGAGGGTCAGGTTCTCCACGGCGACGGCCGAGCCGAAGCGCTTGCCTAGTCCGCTGAGCGAGAGACTCGATGTGTTGGGGTCGGTCAGATAGGAGTGGTTCATCTCTTTCAGACTCCCGAGATGCGTTTGAGGCCGAGGACGCGGGTGAGCGCCAAGAGGACAACGGAGGTAATGACGGTGACGGTCGCCGCGACGGCGAAGAGCTGCGGCGTGAACGAGAACTCGGCACCGAAGAACAGCTTCACCGGCAGGGTCTGCCGCTCGGAGCCGACGAGGAACAGCGTCACCGGGATGTCGTCAAACGAGATCAGGAACGAGAACACCGCGCCGGCGAAGATCGCCGACCGGAGCGCCGGAAGGGTCACGGTGAAGAACGTCCGGATCCGGCTAGCGCCCAGGCCGTAGGCGGCGAGCTCGAGGTCTCGGCTGAGACCGGTGGCCGCGGGTGCCACCGCGCCGACCATGTAGGGCGTCGCGATGACCGCGTGTACGAGCGCGATGCCGCCGATCGTGCCGAGAAGCGTGATGTCCAGCTCGCGCGCGACGAGGATGTAGAACTGCAGGCTCGCGACGCCGATCACGATGTAAGGAAGCTGCATCGGGCTCCGGACGAGCGCGGAGACGAACGCGGCTCCGCGACCATGCCAGCGGGCCAGCGCGATTCCGGCAGGGACGCCGAGCAGCGTGCTGATGGCTGCGGTGACGAGGCCGAGCGTCAGGCTCGTCTTGGCCGCGGCCACGTACGAGGAGTCGATCGTCGTGAACCACTTCAGCGTGAGCCCGTCCGGCGGGAACGTCGGGAAGCGATTGACGCCGAAGGCGGAGATCAGGGCGAAGAAGATGGGCAGGAGCAGGAAGATGACCGCGATGCCGGCGATCCCCCACAGGCCAATGTCCGCGACCGAGAGGTTCGCGGTCCGTCTCCGGATGCGCGACGGTGGAGCCGCCGGCGCCGTACCCGGGCGCTCCTCGCTTGCGGCGGGCGCAGAGGCTGCCGCACTCATACGGACACCCGCGTCGTCCGCGTCAGCCGCAGCGCAATGATGGTCACGATCAGCACGATCACCATTAGGGTCAAGGAGAGCGCCGCAGCGAGGGCGTAGTCGACGGTCGTCGTGACCTGCTGCCTGATGAGGATGGGCAGGATAAGCGTGCTCTTGCCGCCGAGCAGCGACGGCGTCGTGAAGCTGCCCATCGCGTAGGCGAACGTGATGAGAGCGCCGCCGATGAGGCCGGCGCGGCACTCCGGCACCACGACGTTGACCAGCGCCCGCGCGCGAGACGCACCCAGCCCGGCCGCCGCATGCTCGAGCTGTCTCGGCACCTGGTCGATGACCGGCACGAGGAGCAGCACGACGAACGGCAGTACCGCGTGCGCAGTGCCAATTACCGCGCCGGTCATGCTGTTAACGAGGCGGAGGGGATCGTCGGTTAGATGCAGGAACCGCAGGACATCGTTGATCGGTCCGGAGTCGCCGAGCAGGATTCGCCACCCTAGGACCTTCACGATGACGCTCATGAACGACGTCACGAGAACGATCAGCAGGAGCGGGGCGCGGAGCCGGTCCGACCGCGAGATGACGTAGGCCAGCGGGAATCCGAGGACGCCGCAGACGACGACCATCATGGCCCCGAACTGCAGGGTCTTCAGGATGACCGACCGGTAGAAGGGGTCGCTGAAGATCTCGCGGAAGTTCTCGAACGTCAGGACCGACGTATCCACGACGCCAGGGCTGACGTTCTCAGCGAGTCCGAGCCGGTAGAAGTAGAGCTGCGGCGCGAAGCAGAGCAGGAACTGGAACGCCACAAGCGGGATGACCAGCGAGCGCCACGTGAGGCGCGGCAGATGCCGCCGCGCCTCCGTGTCGCGTGCACCGGTCGGACCCGAGGCCGACAGGGCCGTCATGCGCTTCGTGCCTCCGGCCTCAGCGGCCGACCGCGCGGTTGAACTGATCGACGATCTTGTCGAGGTTCGGCACGATCTGGCTCCAGTCCATCTCCGCCGCCTCGGCGCGGTCCGGGACCCGCTCGGTCCAGTCCGGGTTCTCTTCGACGAGGGTCTTCAGCGCCGTCGGCGAGCTCGGGAGGTAGGCGGTGAGCTTCGCGAAGTCGACCTGCGCGCGGTCTGCGTAGGTCGCCTTGATGAACTCGGCGCCGAGGTCCGCGTTCTTCGAGCCCTTGACGACGTCCAGGTAGCAGTTGCCGGCGAGCGGACCGATCTTGTCGCTCCCCGCGATCGTCGGGTACACGACCTTGGCCGGCTGGCCGTCATCGACCAGCTGCCACGCGCGGCCGTCGGTCGCGGACGCCGCCCACACGTTTCCGTTCGCGAAGTCGGACGACATGTCGCTCGAGGAGCTGTAGACGGAATACGCGTCGAGCTTTGCCAGCCGCTCGATCCCCTTCGTCATGCCGGCGGGGCTCTCATCGCCCGAGACACCGAAGATCGTGGGGACACCCATCGCCGTCGCGATGTCGGGGATGGCGACATGGCCGGCGAGCTTCGGGTCGAAGAGGTCGTCCCAGGATGTGGGCACCGGGAGGTTCGCCTTCTCGAACTTCTCGGTGTTGTAGACCATCGCGATGTACCAGTCGCAATGCGGCGGCGCGTAGCCGTCGTTGACCGGCGGCGTCTCGACGCTGCCGAAAGTGTCCTCCGCCTTGTCCGCATACTCGGACGTCGGCATCAGCGCACCACGCTCGGCTAGCTGAGACTGCGTCTGCGTATCGGTCTCGATGAGGTCAATCGGCGGATCGCTGCCCTGCGCGGCCGACGCATAGACCTTCGCAGCCAGGTCCGACGGGTTGCCCTCGACGTACTCGACGCGGGCGCCGGTCGCCTCGGTGAACGCCTTCGCGGCGGTCTCCTTCACGGCTTCGGTCCAGCTGCCGCCGTACATCCCGACGCGCAGGACTCGATCCTCCTGCTGCCCGCCGGACGCTGCGGTCGTCTCGTCGTCCGAGCCGCATCCCGCGAACACGAGTGCGGCCGCCACTACCGCAGTGGCGACCCTGAAGGGACGCTTCATCTGGTGATTCCTCCTCCTCGCGATGACCTACGACCCGGCCGCCTTAGAGCGGTTTGGATCGTCACTTGATCCGCCAAACGGCGCGATCTTGCATGGTAGCTGGAACATACCAGTTCGATAGAGGAACCGTCAATAGCGGGAATCAAGGGGCCAGTGTCCCTCGAGATCCGTCGCCTCAGCGCTCGACTGGCATGGCAGTCAGGCCCTGAGCCGCACATGCACGGTCTTGCACTGCTGATAGGAGCGCAGCTCCTCGAGGCACTCCTGCTGACCGAGCCCGCTGTCCTTCCAGCCCCCGAACGGCGTCGCCCAGGGGAACTCGCCGGCGGTGTTCAGCCAGACGTAGCCCGCCTCGACGTCCTGGACCAGGGCGAGCCCCTGGTCGATGTCGCGCGTCCACACGCTCGCGGAGAGCGCGTACCGGCTGTCGTTGACCCGGTCGAGCGCCTCCTCCTCGTCGTCCCACGGGAGGAAGGTCGCCACAGGACCGAAGATCTCCTCGCGCGCCGCCGGCGCGCCGTGCTCCACCCCGGTGAGCACCGTCGGAGCGACGAAGAAGCCGCCGTTCGCCGGGGAACGCGCGTCCTCTGGGAGCGCCCGGGCGCCCTGCTCGACCGCGCTGTCGACGTTCGCTCGGACGGAGGCCGCGTGGTTGGCAGAGATCATCGGTCCCACCTCGCAGCGGTCGTCGTAGGCCACGTCGACCCGGAGGGCCGCGAAGCGCGCCGCCACCCGCTCGACGAGCTCGTCGTGGACGCGCCGGTCGACGTAGATGCGTGACGTCGACGCGCACGACTGACCCTGGTTGGTGCGCAGGTTCATCCCTCGCACCACGCCGTCCGCGACATCGTCGAGGACCGCGTCGGAGCGCACGAGCATCGCGTTCTTCCCGCTCAGCTCGAGCGTGACGTGGCGGACCTGGCCGGCCGCCTCGCGCTGCACGACCAGACCGGTGGGCGTCCCTCCCGTGAACGCGATGCGCCGCACGTCCGGATGGGTTACGAGCGCCTGCGCCGCTCGCGCGTCACCGGTAATGACGTTCACCAGGCCCGGCGGCAGGACCCGCGAGGCCAGCTCGGCGAGCACTAGCGCGGAGATCGGGGTGTGGTCGGAGGGCTTGAGCACGAGTGCGTTGCCCGCTAGGAGCGCCGGCGCGATCGCCGCCACCGCGGCGTAGGTGGGGTGGTTGTAGGCGATGATGCGCGCTACGACGCCATAGGGCGCGAATGTCGTGTAGTGCAGCCGGCCGTCAGCGCGATCGAAGACCTGTCCGGTCGCCGCGAGCGCGAGGCCCGGCCACTGACGGATCGTCTCCGCGGCGGCGACCGCTTCGCCGCGCATCGCCTGGAGCGGCAGGCCGGCATCGACGGCGTCGCAGACGGCGAGCGTCTCGGCCGCGCCCGCGAGGACGTCGTGCAGCAGCATGAACCGCTCGGCGCGGTCCGCGAGGGAACAGGCGGCCCAGGCCCGCTGCGCCCGCTTCGCCGCCTGGACCGCGTCGTCTACGTCGTCTGGTCCGCAGCACGCGAACTCGCCGAGCGACTCCGCGGTCGACGGGTCGACGGCCACGCGGCGCTCGGTGCAGCGAGGCGTCGACCATCGCCCGCCTACATGGATTCGTCCGTCAATCTCGCGCGCAATGCGTTGGACCGCCTCCTGGCGCTCGGCCGGCGTGGCGCGCGGATCCAGCGCGATCATTCCCGCAGGTCACTCGCGGCGTGCGCGTCCGGCAGGCCGAACAGGCGACACGCGTTCCCGCCGAGGATCGCCCGCTTCGCGTCCTCGTCGAGGAACGGCAGGTCGTAGATTGTGCTCGGCAGGTCGAAGTCCCAGTGCGGATAGTCCGACGCGTAGAGCAGCTGCGTGCGCGCCCCGATCATGTCGAACGTCGCCTCGAGGAATCGCCGGTCGGCAGGCACTTCCATCGGCTGGCTCGTGAAATACATGTCGCGCATGTACTCACTCGGCATCCGCTGGAGCCGCGGCGCCTCCGAGGAGCGCATCGAGTACTCGTGGTCGAGGCGCTGCATCAGGAACGGGATCCACGCGAGGCCGCTCTCGATCCAGAGCGTCTTCAGGCGCGGGAACAGCTCTGGCAGCCCGTTGATAACCCAGTTAGTGAGGTGCACGGCGTTGTACCAGACGAACGTCAGCGCGTGCATGGAGAGGAAGCGGTTGAACTGCTCGGCGCTCCGGTCCATCCAGTTCGTGCTCGAGTGGAAGCCGAGCGGGAGGCCGCGCTCCTCGAGCGCCCGGTAGAGCGGCCAGTACGAGCGGTGGTGGACCGGCTTGTGCCGGACGCTCGTGACCATCATCCCGACGACTCCCGGAGCGTCGCCGAAGTCCTCGACGAGCTCGACGCACGCCTCGGGATCGTTGAACGGCAGGAAGAGCAGGGTCCGAACGGCCGGGTCCTTCGCCAGGACGTTCTCGGTGATCCATCGCGCGTACGCGCGCGCGAGCGCCACCTCGATCTCGGTGGACGGGTGGAGCCCGAGGTTGAGCATCGGCGTCGGGAAGATCACCTGGTAGTCGACCGCCATCGCTTCGCGCACGCGGCGGGCGACCTCGAGGTCGCGAGCCGCGCCCACCGCCTCAATGCCCTCGGTGGCGCGTCGGGCGTAGCGCTGGATGCGGCCCGAGAGATCCTGGTTGGCGGGCTCGCCGGGCAGCATGCCGAGGTGAGCCGCCGGGCGCGTCACGCCGCCGCTGAGGGCGGAGTGGCGAAGGACCTCGTCCTCGACGTACGCGACGAGCTCGGCCCACGACTCGTCCTCGTAATGGTGCATGTCGGCATCGACGATCGTGAAGCGATCGAGCCCGCGCTTATCGGCCTGCCGTCGCGCATTGCGCAGGTGCTCGGAGGTGTCGAACGGATCGTCAGGAGACACCGTCCGCCGGCGGACCGCCACACCGGATCCGTTCGCCTCGATCGCGCTCATCGCGCAGCTCCTCTCGTTTCCTGCTCTGGCGTATACAACGATCCACGGCTCCACCACATCCCGAGCTCGAACGGCTCGATGTCGACGGCTCGGAGCATCTCCGTCGCCGTCGCGAGGGCCTCCGTCGTGGTGACCGAGACGCCACCGGGCGCAGGCGTGAACGGCGCGATCGGACGGTCGTGGACCTCGATCGCCTGGCAGTACGCCTTCACCGCCGTCGTCAGCAGGCGTTGCACGGTGGCCTCGGGGAGGCCGTGGCTTTCGACCGAGTCTGCTGCGCGCTCGATCGCCTCGAGCACGAAATCGAGTCGACGGACCAGGTCGTCCTCGCCGGGTCCTGAGCTCACGCCGCCACCTCGTCGACGGCCGCGGCCGGCGTGGCGGAGAGCACCAGGTAGACATCGTCGCCGACCAGGGCCGTCTCGAACCGGCGCAGCGCGAGCTTGCGATTCGTCGCACACACCCCGCTGCGGAGGTTGAACTCGAAGCCATGCCAGGGACACACGAGGTGAAGGTCGGTCTTCGAGAACGCCTCGCCGCGCGGCCGCCCGTGCTCGTCGGTGACCGCCTCGACGCGCCCGACGATCATGCCCTCGCCGACGGGACCACCCTGATGCGGGCAGACATTGCCGTACGCGAAGACCTCGCCGTCGTGAGCGAGGACGACGATCTCCTCGCCGCCCACCTGCACCACGACGCGGGCGCCGTCCTCGAGCTCGCTCCTCGATGCGACTCTTACCTGCTCCATGTCAACTCCTTCCCCTTCTCCACCCTGTGCCCCGACTCACCACGCGCTTCCAGAGCCGGGTCTCGTGGGCGCTCGACCCTGCCGGTCGGCGGCACCGTCCGGGACACTGCCATACAAGTCTGGAGGAGTCAAGCACCTGAAAGCCAGCGCTTCGGCCAGCAGAAGCGTCTGAATAGCGTCGTGTACCATGCATCGACGCCATCTTTGTTGCTGTCCCCGTCCTTTTCTCATGAGGTGGAAGACCCGATGACCGATCTGAATTCCGTCGTGTCCGGCTCCGAGTTTCGCGAGGTGCTTTTCGGCGCGGAGGCCGTCGCCGTCAACCGCCAAGGCGCCACGGAGGCGCTGGCCCCCGAGCTCAACCGGATGACGGACCGCGCGCTCTTCGAGGAGGTCTGGCAGGCACCGGGGATGGCTCGGCGAGATCGGTCGCTGGTGACGATCGCGGCGCTCGCGGCGCTGGGTCACGAGCGGGAGCTCGCCCACCACGCGCGAGCCGGACTGCGCCTGGGCATCACGCGTGACGAGCTCGTCCAGACCATGCACCAGCTGGTCTTCTATGCGGGCTTGCCGGCAGCGCATGCCGGCCTCCGTGTCCTGCACGAGGTCTTCGCTTCGGAGGATGCGGCGGCGTGAGTCGTCCGACCCCCAGTGGTCGCGGCGATCATCCCGCCTGCGCTCGCGAGCGCTCGGACGTCGGCACGCGGAGAAGAGAGGAGCACGCCGTGAAGGCGGCGTAGTCCTCGGACGCGACGTCCAGGCCCCGCGCGAGCGCGTCCGCAGCGCGGGCGTCCCATGCTATGTCGGCCGGGACGTCCGGAGGCGGATCCGGGACGCGACCATGCCGCCGCAGCACCGAGATGGGCGCCCGCCCGCACACGAAGGTGACCCTGCCGTCGGCGGGGCTCGGCGCGTGATCTCCGTCGCGCCAGACCGCGAGGCGCGGGCGGTCGCCGCTCTGCGCCTCGACCAGGAGTGAGAGCGCGCCCCCTCCTCCGACGTCGGCGTATGCGGCGATTACCGAGCAGCCGAGGCGCGCGGCGTGGCGCGCGGTGTAGGGCAGGAACTCCGCGCCCGTCGTGTCATGCACCGCGAGACGCAGCGGCTGTCCCTGCTGCGCCGCCGCCAGGGCGTAGTCCGCGATGCGGAGACCGACCGCGAGCAGACTGGCGCCGCCGCAGTCCACGAGCGTGCCCTCGTCCGACAGCCGCGGGCGGACGGGCTTGGCCAATGCGCCCGACCGCACGAACGCGAGGCCACCGCCCGATGCGGCCTCCGTCCAGACGAGCATGTCGGCGGCCTCGTCGGCCTGTGCAAGTGGGAGCCCCGCTCCGCGGAGCGCCTCGCGAGCAGTGCGCCGGAGCTCGGGATAGGCCACGCGGACCGGCGTCATCGTGCCTGTGGACCCCGGTCTTCGGCACGGCTAGCGATCTCCTCGGCAAGCGGGGCGGCCTGGAAGAAGACGCCGCGAACCCACTGGACGCTCGCAGGCTCCGGGCGCTCGATTCCGAGGATGCTGAGAAAGCACCCGATGGCATCGCTCGGCCTGAAGCGAGCATCGATGACGTTCGCGCGTATCTCGCTGTACGGCATCCGGGCGGCGAGCTGCACCCGCGACGTGACCAGCGCCTCCTCCGGGGCCTCGACGAGGAAACGTCCGACCGTGTGCTCCGGCCGTGCCGCGACGAGCCTGCGGCGCAGTCGCTGCACCGCACCGGCGACATCGACGAACGTCTCGAACTCCACGCCCGGATCAATCGCCCGCACACCGCGGCGGTTCTCGCCGTTCTCCTCAGACTTGTACCAGAAGTGCTCGCGCGCGCCGGGAGCCTCGAAGTCGACGTCGAGCGCCCACGCGTATCGGTCCTCGACCTCGTCGAGCAGCTGCGTGACCGGCGGCTCCGGCGCGACACGCCGGCGATGCGACATCAGGGATCCCATGAACGGGATGAGCGCCTCCGTGACCTCCGGGTAAAGCTCGAGGAGGAGCGCGTTGACCTGCTCCGCGGCCTCGCGGGAGCCGCCTCGGGCGGCATAGTCGGACACCCACGCCCACGGGCGCTCCGGCTGCTCGCCGTCGGCGAGTCGGTCGACGTGCTCGGCGACGCGTCCGAGACCGGCGGCGACCTCGTTCGGCTGCTCGAGCGCATCGCTGCGCGGTGGCAGGCTGTCGTAGCGGCGACGCGCTTCGTCGACGAGCTCGCCCAGCCGCATCACCCGCTCGCGGTCCACGGGCCCGCGGCGCGCCTTGGCGTGGGCGAGCGCGAACTCACGCGCCAGCATCATGGCGCTGAGCGCAGCCGGCCACCGGACGAGGGCGGCGATCGTCCCGATCCCGGAGGAGTTCCCTATTCCGAGAACGCGCTTCGCCTGATCGGCAAGCCTGACCGCGGACCCGCTGCGGGCGGTCGCCGCCGCCTCGACGATGTCGAAGCTCGCGGTCCGCCACAGGTAGAGGCACAGTAGGTCGACGTGGTACGGGTACGCCAGGGGATGATCTCTCGGGATTGCCGACCAGGCGCGCGTCGCATGTCGTCCGTTCCCGTAGAAGCCGGCATTGCGCAGGAGGTAGCCGGAGCCGCGCCGCAGCTCGGCCACATGTGGCTGACGCCCAGCGGCGAGCTGCGCGACCACATCCTCGAAGAGACGCGCGCTACGGTTGGCGAACGTCCAGCCGAGCGTCCGGTTCGTCGAGCGTCCACGCCACACCTTGTCGACGGCCTCCGCGAGATCACGCTCGAGGTAGGCGCGGTCGACCGGCCCGTCGATGAGCGTGCCGAGGAAGTCGAACTCGTTCTCACGGAGGCGGCCATCGCCGGGACGCGACGGCGTCGGCCTCGCGCGTATCGCGAAATGGAAGGTGGCGCCTTCCGCGTCGATCTCGTAGATGACCGTGCCGCACGCCGAAGCATCGATCGCCACCTCGTGCCGCCGGATCTGCCAGGCGTGCCGCTCCATCCGCCGCACGAGGGTGTGGGCGAAGCTGAGGGGTGTCGGGGTCATCGCCCGCATGCCCGCCGGTGACATGACCTCGTCCTCGCTGCGCAGGAAGCGCCAGGCCTCGATCGCCTCCTCCGCGGGGCGCGCCGCCGCCCACGCTTCGAGAAACCCGGGCGGCATGGGAGGCGTGATCGGGGCGTCCGGCCGTGCCACCGGGACTGAGCTCACGAGCCCGAGAACGGTGTCAGCCGAGCGTGCGGACGACCGCCGGCCGATCCGGCCAGCGCGACGACGATCTCGTCCGGGCGGGGAGCGTCGCCGATCCGGACCTCCAGGGTCTGGTGGTGGGACCGGGTGGTCGCGTCGGTGATGTGCTTGAGAGGTATGTCGAACGTCGCGCCGGCGGGCGCGCGCTTCTCGACGGCCGGCAGCAGGCTCGTGCCGCCGACGGCATGACGCAGGTGGTCGCCGAACCGCAACGTGTGGATCAATCCCGACCCATGCTCGATGTCGCCGTCAAGCCCGACGACCGCCCCCTTACCGTAGGCCTCGATCGGGAACCCGGCCGCCGCCATCAGGCGCGATGTGAGCAGCTCGCCGAGCGCAGGGGCCGCATCGTCGATGCCGGGGGCGAGATCGTCGACGAACCCCTGACCGGCCCACGGGTTCTTCACCACGGCCGCGACGGCGACCACGCGCGCGTGCGGCTCGACAGGTCGGCCGCCCTCGATGACCGTCTCCTCCTGGATCGTCACGAGCCTCCGAAACTCGAGCATCAGACGCTCGCCCCCTCCTCCGCTTCGGCGGCCGCGAGCGCCCGCATCAGCTCGACATGGCTCGAGCGCACGTGCTCGCGCATAGCGCGCTCGGCACCTTCGGGATCCTTCGCTTCGATCATCTCCAGGATTCGGCGATGCTCGGCGACGGAACGGTCCGGGCGCCCGGGCTGCGTCAGCGACGTACGAACGAGACGCGGATAGGCCAGCTGGTTGGTGAGCATGAGGTAGTGATCCTGCAACTTGCGGTTGTCCGAGCCCTCGAGGATCAGGGTGTGGAACTCGGCCACCAACTCCGCGTACCGCGCGGTCTCGCCGCGTGCGACCGCGGCCTCGGACCCCCTGACGTTCTGCCGCTGCGCGTCGAGCTCCGGGATGTTGCCGCGCTGCGCCATGAGACTCGCGCCGAGCCCCTCCAGGACCTCGCGCACGCGCGTCATCTCGCCGACCTCGCGCCGCGACGGCTTGGCGACGAAGGTGCCGACCTGCGGCCGGATCTCCACAAGCCCCTCTGCCTGAAGCTGCTTGAGCGCCTCGCGGACCGGCGTGCGGCTAAGAAGCTGTCTCAATACCTCGGCGTGAAGGGCTCAAGCGCTGGGCGGCGAACACCGGTCGCGGTGACATAACCGGCGACGGAGGTGTTGGGTGTCGCAGTCGGTCTGGCAGGTCCGCGACGAGCTGT
>Ga0310834_101555_pt1 | contig 13442 bp, 9 predicted proteins | sample SM_ome_2_FD_201314 | JGI IMG/M metagenome (GOLD analysis project Ga0310834, IMG submission 201314) | Sorghum-adapted microbial communities enriched on stacked mutant (SM) sorghum from Joint BioEnergy Institute, Emeryville, California... ... | reverse complement strand
AGACCGCGCCCGCCCGGCCCGTGCACCCGCAGGCGGGCGGCCTCGGCGGCCCCGCCGTACCGGGGCCCGCTCCGACCGGGCGGCCGGACGAGCCGCCCACGGTCCCCGCGCCCGCGGCGCCCCGCAACCGGCCCGACGAGGCGGCCCCGCCGCCGGAGCAGCCGGGGGACGGCGACCCGTTCCCGACGGTCCGCGTCCCCGGCAAGGACCTGCGCAGCGCGGGCGTGCTGCGCGGCCCGCACCCGCAGCGTCCGCCCGGCCCGCCGGTCCCGCCGCGGCCGCCCGCGCCGCAGCCCGCGGGCGCGCACCTGGCGGACCTGGTGCGGCCACAGCACCGGCCCGGGCACGGCCCCGTCCCCGCGGCCCCGGTGGGCGGCAACGAGGGCGACATCCCGACCCGGCGGGTGCGCCTCGACGACCTCGCCGGCGTCGGCGGCCCGGCCCAGCCGCGGCCCGCGGCGTCCGGCGCCGGGCCCGCGCCCGCGCAGCCGCCGCCGGTCACCCCCGCCGAGCAGCCGCCGCCGCTCCGCCTGCCCGGGGCGGCCGCGGCGCAGGCCCCTGCGGTGCACGCCGCCGCGCCGCCCGGTCCGGTCCCGTCCCCGGCGCAGCCCGCCCCGGCCCCGCCCGCGGTGGCCGCCGCGCCCGAGCAGCGGCCGCAGCAGGAGGCGGCGCCCGGGGCGCTGCACACCCTGGTCCGGGCCCTGCTGCTGCTCGCCGTCACCGCGCTGACCGTGCGCGCGCCGCTGCCGATGCTGCTGATCACGCTCCCGGTCGCGGTGCTGCTCCGCGCCGGTGACATGGCGCGGCCGCAGCCCGCCACGGTCGGCGAGCTGTTCGGGGTGCTGGGGCGGCCGCGTCCGCTGCTCGCCGCCGCGGGGGCCACCGCGGCCCTGCTCCTCTACGGCGCGATCCTCGGGCTGCCGGTTACGCTGTTTGTGACGGTGTTCCTCGGCGGGGTCTCGACGCAGGTCGCACTCAGCGGAGGGATCGCCGTCGCCCTGTGGACGGTCTGCGCGGGGCCCGGAGTGGACGGTCCACGTAGGCAGATGCGGCGCATGCTCGCATCGGCGCTCCCGACGCGGAGCGCGGCGTCGACGACGGCCGCGGTGGTCGGCCTGGTCGCGGTGGCGGCCACGCTGCTCGCCGTGGCCACGTTCGTCAGCCGGTCGCCACAGGTCTGGTGGCAGCCGCTCGACGCCAGTGGCCTGATCGACCTGCTCGACGGCCTGCGGCAGCGGGCGCAGGCGCAGTGACGGGGGAGCGAATGCCGGACACGCTGGAGAGGATCGGTCCCTACCGGCTCGTGCGGCGCCTGGGAGAGGGCGGCATGGGCGTCGTCCACCTGGGCATCGAGCCGGGCGGTGGCCAGGTCGCGGTGAAGGTGCTGCACCCGCACGTCGCCGCCGACCTCAAGGCGCGGGACCGCCTCGTCCGCGAGGTGGAGACGATGCGGCGGGTGCGCAGCCCGCGGGTCGCCCAGGTCCTCGACGCCGAGCTGTCCGGGCCCACGCCGTACATCGTGACCCGGTACGCGCCGGGCCGCACGCTCGAGCGCACCGTGCTCGAGGACGGCCCGCTCGCGCCCCGCGAGGTGATCCGGGTGGCGCGCGGCCTGTGCGAGGCGCTCGTCTCGATCCACGCGGCCAACGTGATCCACCGCGACCTGAAGCCGGCGAACGTGATCCTCGTCGACGGCGACCCGCTGGTGATCGACTTCGGCATCGCCCACCTGGTGAACGCCACCCGGCTCACCCAGACGGGCATGTTCATCGGCACCCCCGGCTACCTCGCCCCGGAGATCATCCGGGACGGGGAGATCAGCCAGGCGTGCGACGTGTTCGCGCTCGCCGCGACGGTGTTCTTCGCCGCGACCGGGCAGCCGCCGTTCGGCACCGGGCCGTTCGAGAAGATCTGTTACAGCATCCTCGAGGGCCGTGCCCAGCTCGACCTCGCCCCGCCGTGGCTGCGCAAGTGGCTCGCGGGCGCGTTCGAGGTGGACCCGTCGCTGCGGCCGACCGCGCAGACGATGCTGCGCATGGCCTACGCCCTCGACCCGGACGCCCCGGTGGCCCCGGATCCGGTGCTCGACCAGGGCACCCGGGTGCTGAACCAGGACGACCCCGGCACCCGCGTGCTCGACCCCGGCCCGCCCGGCACCGGGACCCGGGTCCTCGACCCCGACCCCGGCCCGCGCACCCGCGTGCTCGACGACGGCGCGCAGCACCCGGCGGGCGGCACCCGCGTGCTCGAGGACGACTACCGCGACCTGCTGCCGCCGGTGCGCTACGTCGAGCCGGCGCCTCCGCCGGCCCCGCCACCGGCGCCGCCGGCCGCGCCTCCGCACGCGCGGCCCGCGCCGCCACCGCCGTACCCGGACCAGCGGGTCGCCGGGTTCCCGGACCTGCCGCCGCCCGCGTCCCCGCCTCCTGCGGCCCGGCCGCACGCGCCGGAGCGGCCCCGGCCGGTGTACCGCACCCGGCACCCGGTGATCGCCGCGCTGCTGCTCACCATCCTCGTCGCGCTGGCCTGCGTGCTGCCGGTGCCGGTGAGCGCGTTCGCCGTCGTCGCCGCGCTCTGCCTGCGGGTCGCCGACCACCTGCTCGGCGACCTCGCCGACCGCCGCTCGCTCGGCGGCGCGAGCGCGGGCGACGGGCTGTGGGTGGTGCTCGGCACCCCCTGGGCGCTGCTGAAGTCCGCGTTCGCCACGATCGTGACCCTGCCGGTCGCGGCGATGTTCGCCATGATCGTGTGGGGCGCGCTGACCTATATCGGCAACCTGACCACCGACGTCGCCGCGGCCTACGCCGCGGGCGCGTTCACCGCCGGGCTGTTCGTGCTGCCGGGCGGCAGCCGGCCGCGCCGGGCGGTGCGGAACGCCCTCACCGGCCTGATCCGCAGCCCCGGCGCCGCGATGGTGACCACGCTCAGCGTGGGCACGGTCGCGTTCTTCACGGTGATGTTCTGCCTCAACAACCGGGCCTCCTGGGTGCCCTGGCGGCCGCCGTCACAGGTGATCGACGACCTGATCCGGCGCGGTCAGGACTCGGTCGCCGGACTGCTCGGGGGGATCATCGGGGACCTGATGGACACGCTCGGCATGGGGTTCCTCAACTTCTGGGCCTGACGACCGCAGGAGGGAGTGCATGAGCGCGCCGGAGCTCCTCGGCCCCTACCGGATGCTCTCCCCGATCGGGGCGGGCGGCTTCGGCGAGGTGCACCTCGCCCTCGACCCCGAAGGACGCACCGTGGCGGTGAAGGTGCTCCACCCGCACATCGCCGCCGACGAGGCCGCGGTGGCCCGGCTCGCCCGCGAGGTGGAGACGATGCGCCGGGTGCGCGGCCCGCACATCGCCGAGATCGTCGACGCCGCGCTCACCGGCGAGCGGCCCTACCTCGTCACCCGGTACGTGCAGGGCCGCTCGCTCGCCGTCGTGGTGGCCCAGGACGGCCCGCTGCGCGGCGACGCCCTGGTACGGCTCGCGCACGGCCTCGCCGAGGCGCTCGCGGCCATCCACGACGCGGGCGTGGTGCACCGGGACCTGAAGCCCGCGAACGTGCTGCTCGCCGACGGCGAGCCGTACGTGATCGACTTCGGCATCGCGCACGCGCTCGACTCGGCCTCGCTCACCGCGTCCGGGGCCGTGGTCGGCACCCCCGGCTACCTCGCCCCCGAGGTGCTCGAGGGCCGCGAGGCGGGCCCGGCGGCCGACGTGTTCTCCTGGGCCGCCACGCTCGCGTACGCCGCCACCGGGCGCCAGCCGTACGGGACGGGACCGGCCCCGGCGGTCGCCTACCGGGTGGTGCACCACGAGCCGGACCTCGACGGCGTGCCCGAGTGGCTGCGCCCGCTGCTCGCCGACTGCCTCGTCACCGACCCCGAGGCCCGGCCCACCGCGGCCGAGCTGTGCACGCGGCTCGGCGTGGCCGTGCCGGAGCGCACCGAGGTGCTGCCGCCCGCCGCGCACCCGAACGGCGGGCCGGTCAACCGGCTGCACGAGGCCGAGACCCGCGAGTGGCGCCCGGGCATGCGGCGGCCCCGCAAGCCGTCGCGCAAGCCCCGGGCGGAGTCGCCGTGGGCCGAGCACCAGAGGCGGGTGCACCGCCGCTGGGTGATCGGCTCCGGCTTCGCCGCCGCGCTGCTCTCCGCCGCGGCGAGCGACCCGCTGCCCGAGGTGGCGATCCTGCTGCTCGGCACGTACGGCCTGGCCATGCTCATCGACGCCGGGTTCGGGCTCGCCGCCAAATCGCGTTCGCGGGTGGTGCTCGACCTGGCCGCGGGGTTCGGCGCGATCGGGCTGAGCCTGCTCCTCACCGCGCTGTTCAGCCCGCTCGCCCTGCTGCTCGCCGTGGGCACGGTCGTGCTCGTCGTGGTGCTGTTCGCCTTCGCGGGCTGATGCGGCGGGGCGCCGAAGCGACCCGAACATAGTTCGGTAGAGTGGCCTCCGGCGGGGTTGTCCGGATGCTACCCGTGGGTAACATGGCGGTGGTGTCCGCCGGCGGGCCTCGCCACCGAGCGTGGCACGTGGAGCACGCCCGAGTGACCGGCGCCCGTCGCACCCGCGGCGGACGCGAGCGAGCATGGGAGGTCGTCTGCCGACCATGGACGGAGCGAAATGAACATCGTCGTCTGCGTGAAGCAGGTACCCGACACCGCGACCGAGCGCAAGCTGCGGCCGGAGGACAAGACCCTCGACCGCGACGCCGCCGACGGCGTCCTGAACGAGCTTGACGAGTACGCCGTCGAGGAGGCGCTGCGGCTGAAGGAGGCCCACGGTGGGGAGGTCACCGTCCTCACCATGGGGCCGCAGAAGGCCACCGAGACCATCCGCAAGGCGCTCGCCATGGGCGCCGACAAGGCCGTGCACCTCGTCGACGACGCGCTGCACGGCTCCGACACGCTGTCCACCTCCTACGCCCTGGCCAAGGTGCTCGGCACCACCGGGTTCGACCTGGTCATCCTCGGCTCGGAGTCGACCGACGCACGCACCGGCGTGCTCGCCGCGATGCTCGCCGAGCGACTCGGGGTGCCGCAGCTCACCCTGGCCCGCAAGGTCGAGGTGAACGGCTCGTCGATCACCATCGAGCGCCTCACCGACTACGGGTACGACAAGGTCGAGGGCACGCTGCCCGCCGTCGTGTCGGTCGTCGAGAAGATCAACACGCCGCGCTACCCGTCCTTCAAGGGCATCATGGCGGCGAAGAAGAAGCCGGTGCAGACGCTCTCCATCGCGGACGCCGGCATCGACGCCGGTCAGGTGGGCCTCGGCGCGGCGTGGAGCGAGGTGGCCGAGTTCGCCGTCGCGCCGCCGCGCGCCGCGGGCACGATCGTCACGGACGAGGGCGACGGCGGCGTGAAGGCCGCGGAGTTCCTCGCGTCGAAGAAGTTCATCTGAGAGGGCGGGCTGATGTCGGAAATTCTCGTACTCGTCGAGCATGTCGACGGTGAGGTCAAGAAGGTCACCCTCGAACTGCTCACCCTGGCCCGTTCCCTCGGCTCGCCCTCCGCGGTGTGGGCCGGGCCGGGCTACACGCCCGAGGCGAAGGCGAGGCTCGCCGAGTACGGCGCGGAGAAGATCTACGTCGCCGACGCCGAGGAGATCACCGGCTATGTGGTCGCCCCCAAGGCCGAGCTGCTCGCCAAGCTCGTCGGCGAGGCCGCCCCGGGCGCGGTGCTGATCGCCGCCACCCCCGAGGGCAAGGAGGTCGCCGGCCGCCTCGCGATCAAGACCGACTCCGGTGTGATCACCGACGCGGTCGGCGTCGGCGAGGGCTTCGTCGCCGAGCAGTCGATCTTCGGCGGCGGCGTGAACGTCAAGTCCCGGGTCACCAAGGGCACCCCGATCATCGCGGTGCGGCCGAACTCCACCGCGCCCGAGCCGGCCCCGGCCGCGGGCGCCGAGGTGCAGGTGACCGTCGAGCTGTCCGACGCCGCCCGCGGCGCGAAGATCGTCGAGCGGGTCAAGCAGGAGAAGGGCGCCCGGCCCGAGCTCACCGAGGCCGCGATCGTGGTCGCCGGTGGCCGCGGCGTCGGCTCCGCGGAGAACTTCGCGCTCATCGAGCGGCTCGCCGACTCCCTCGGCGCGGCCGTCGGCGCCTCCCGGGCCGCCACCGACGCCCAGTGGTACCCGCACCAGTTCCAGATCGGCCAGACCGGCAAGACCGTCTCGCCGCAGCTCTACATCGCCGTGGGCATCTCCGGCGCGATCCAGCACCGGGCCGGCATGCAGACCGCCAAGACGATCATGGCGATCAACAAGGACCCGGAGGCCCCGATCTTCGAGCTCGCCGACTTCGGCGTGGTGGGCGACCTGTTCAAGGTCGTGCCGCAGCTCGTCGACGAGATCGAGAAGCGCAAGTAGCCCGCCCGCCGTACGGGCGTGCCGCGTGAGCCGTACGCCGCCCGGGGGCGGGCCACCCGCTCCCGGGCCGGTCCGGCGGCCCCGGTTACCCTGAAAGGTGCCATGGCTTATCTGGATCACGCGGCCACCACGCCCATGCTCCCCGAGGCGATCGAGGCGATGACCGCGCACCTCGGCACGGTCGGCAACGCCTCGTCGCTGCACGCCTCGGGCCGGCGGATGCGGCGCGTCGTGGAGGAGGCCCGGGAGAGCATCGCGAGCGCGCTCGGCGCCCGGCCCAGCGAGGTGGTGTTCACCTCGGGCGGCACCGAGGCCGACAACCTCGCGATCAAGGGCCTCTACTGGGCCCGCGCCGCCTCCGGGGCACGGCGCGTCCTGGTCAGCTCGGTCGAGCACCACGCCGTGCTCGACCCCGCCCGCTGGCTCGGCGAGCGGCAGGGCGCGGTGGTCGAGGAGCTCGCGGTCGACGAGCACGGCCGGGTGCACCCGGAGACGCTACGCGAGGCGATCGAGCGGAACCCGGACGACGTCGCCCTGGTCAGCGTGATGTGGGCGAACAACGAGGTCGGCACCGTGCAGCCGGTGGCCGAGCTCGCCGCGATCGCCCACGAGTACGGCATCCCGTTCCACACCGACGCGGTCCAGGCGGTGGGCCAGCTTCCGGTGTCGTTCGCCGAGAGCGGCGTGGACGCGCTCACCCTCACCGGGCACAAGATCGGCGGCCCGTTCGGGGTGGGCGCCCTGCTGCTCGCCCGCGGCGTCGACCCGGCCCCGGTGCTGCACGGCGGCGGGCAGGAGCGCGAGGTGCGCTCGGGCACCCTCGACGCCCCCGCGATCGCCGGCTTCGCCGCGGCCGTGGAGCACGCCGTGGCGCGCCGCGAGGAGCTCGCCGCCCGGCTCACCGAGCTGCGCGACGACCTCATCGCCCGGGTACGGCAGGCCGTACCGGACGTGATCCTCAACGGCGACCCGGTGCACCGGCTGCCCGGCAACGCGCACTTCTCCTTCCCCGGCTGCGAGGGCGACGCGCTGCTCATGCTGCTCGACGCCAAGGGCGTGGAGTGCTCCACCGGCTCGGCCTGCACCGCCGGGGTCGCGCAGCCCTCCCACGTGCTGCTCGCCATGGGCGCCGACGCGCTGCGCGCCCGCGGCTCGCTGCGGTTCTCCCTCGGCCACACCTCGACCAAGGCCGACGTGGACCGGCTCGCCGAGGTGATCGGCCCCGTGGTGGAGCGCGCCCGGCGGGCCGGGATCAGTTGAGGAAGTGGGAGATCGACAGCCAGCCCGGGTCGGACTCCACCTCGACCTTGGCGCGGCCCTGCCGCCACCCCTTGACCAGCTCGCGGACCCGGTCCGCCACGCCCGCGTCCGGGTCGGCGTAGATGTGGATCTCCCGCACCCGGTCGGCGTTGATCTGCACCGCGGGCAGCGCCTGGTCGTCCGGCAGCGCCGCGGCGAGCTCGAGCTCGAAGACGTCGAGCGCCTCCGCCGACGCGCCGGTCGGCAGCCCGTCCGCGTCCGCCTCCCGGTACGGCAGCGCCACCGTGATGTGCTGGTCGAACAGCGGGAAGTCCACCGGCCGCAGCGGGAACCGCGCGGTCGCGGTCACCTTGCCCCCGGCCGGGGTGCGGCCCTCCAGCGCCACCCAGCGCGGCTCGTCGTGCTCCTGGGCGAGCCCGGCGACCACCGCGAGCAGGTGCACAACGGGCACCGGGTCGAGCGGCTCGAACGAGGCCGCGGTGATGTCGCCGATCCACCGGGCCACCTCGTCCTCGCCGAGGATCCAGTCGAGCGCGAGCAGCGCGCTCTCGGTACGCGTCTCGTCGTCGAGGTCCGGATAGATCGGGTGGTAGACCACCAGGTCGAGGCGCGGCTTGCCGGGCGGGATGCGCATGCCGAGCACGATCTGGTCGAACGCGAACTCGCGCCCACCCACCTGGATTCTCAGCTCCATCGCGTTCGGGTGCGGCTGCCGCGACGGGTGGAACTCCCACCGCTCGTCGGCCGGGGGCGCGGCGCGCACCCACCGGTGGGCGAGCGGCCGCAGGTCCGGCGCGCCCGCCGAGGTCACCACGAGCGCCTGGCCGGCCGCCTTCCCCGGCTCGATCTCCCAGGCCAGCCGCTCGTCGATCGCCGCCACGGCCGGGGCGAGCGCCTCGGCGAGCCCGGTCTCGTCCCCCGCATCGAGCATCGCGTCGAGCCGTGGCCGGTTCTCCGCCCACCACGACCAGAACGCCGCGATCCGTTCGTCTCGCATGGGCACCGATCCTCGCAGGTGCCCGCGCCGCCCGCCAACCAGGGGCCGCCGACCGGGTACGGCGAGCCGCCCGGCGACCCCGCGGGCACAGGTAGTCTCGACGAATATGGGGCTTCGTGTACTGGCCGCCATGTCGGGCGGCGTCGACTCGGCGGTGGCCGCCGCGCGCATCGCCGAGGCGGGCCATGACGTCACCGGCGTGCACCTGGCGCTGTCCGCCAACCCGCGCTCGTACCGCACCGGCGCCCGCGGCTGCTGCACGCTCGAGGACGTGCGCGACGCGCGCCGCGCCGCCGACGTGATCGGCATCCCGTTCTACGTGTGGGACATGGCCGAACGCTTCCACCACGACGTGGTGGAGGACTTCGTCAGCGAGTACGCGGCCGGCCGTACCCCCAACCCCTGCCTGCGCTGCAACGAGAAGATCAAGTTCGAGGCGGTGCTCGACCGCGCGCTCGCGCTCGGCTTCGACGCGGTCGCCACCGGCCACCACGCCCGGCTGGAGAACGGCGTGCTGCGCCGCAGCGTCGATCCGGGCAAGGACCAGTCGTACGTGCTCGGCGTGCTCACCCGCGAGCAGCTCGCCCACGCGATGTTCCCGCTCGGCGACTCCACCAAGGAGCAGGTGCGCGCCGAGGCCGCCAGGCGCGGCCTCACCGTGGCCGACAAGCCGGACAGCCACGACATCTGCTTCATCGCCGACGGCGACACCCGGGCCTTCCTCGCCGAGCGGCTCGGCACCCGGCCCGGCCCGATCGTGGACGCGCTCACCGGCGAGGTGCTCGGCGAGCACGACGGCGCGTACGGCTTCACCGTCGGCCAGCGCAAGGGCCTGCGCCTCGGCCGCCCGGCACCCGACGGCCGGCCCCGCTACGTGCTGTCGATCGAGCCCGCCACGAACACCGTCACCGTCGGCCCGCGCTCCGCGCTCGAGGTCACCTCGATCATCGCCGAGCGCCCGATCTGGAACGGCCCCATCGACGAGCCGCGCGGCCCGCTCACCTGCTCGGTGCAGCTGCGCGCGCACGGCGAGGTGTACGGCTGCCGCGCCCGGGTCACCGACGGGCTGCTGCGCATCGACCTCGACCGCCCGGCCACCGGGGTTGCCCCCGGCCAGGCGGCCGTGCTCTACGACGGCGACGTCGTGCTCGGCTCGGGCACGATCCGGTCCGCCTCCTGACGCTTCCCGACGCTTCGCCGCCCGCCCGGGCGCCGGGGCGCCACCGCCGCCCGCCAGGCGGGCCCCGGCCGGGCCTCGGACGGGCTTCGGGCGGGCTCAGCCGCCGAGCGTCACGCTCTCGCCGGGCGCGAGGCGCCGGATCTCGGCCTTGTGCCGGTCGGCCTCCATGCCCAGCCAGTTGTCGATCAGCTTCAGGCCCACCTCGTTGAGCAGGCCGTCGTGGGTGGAGTAGGCGCGGCCGGGCCGTACCGTGCGCAGGTACTCGACCCACTCGCGGAGCTTGACCCACGGCGCGTTCGTCGGCAGCAGCAGGGTGGGCACCTCGAAGTCCGGCACGGTGAGCGCGTCGCCGGGATAGAAGATCTCGTCCGCGACGAGGAAGCCGACGTTCTGCACCACCGGCTGGTCCGGGTGGTTGACCGCGTGCCACTCGCCCGCGACCGCGATGTCGAAGCCGTTGCTGCGGAACCGGTCGCCGTCGCGCACCGCCCGGGTGAGCACCGCGATGTCGCCGAGCCTGGAGATCACCGCCTCGGGGCCGTAGATCTCCAGCGCGACGTTCTTGGCCGCGGCCTCCCGCAGCGCCTGCTCGTCGAGGTGGTCGAAGTGCTCGTGGGTGATGAGCACGGTGTCCGCGCCGTCGAGCACTCCCGCGCCGGAGAACTTCCCGGGGTCGATCACGAGCGTGTGGCCGTCCTTCTCCAGCCGCACGCACGCATGGCCGTACTTGGTGAGCTTCATGGCACCCATGCTTACCGCATCGCACCGGCCCCCACGGCCGCCGGTCCGCGCGGTCCGGACCTGTTCGCGGCGCTCTCTAAGCTGGCACCGTGAGCGACAACGGCGATCGTTTCCCGTGGAGTACGGCGAGCGCGACCGGCGTGGGCTCCCACCCGGGTGAGGACCACCTCGAGGCGCTGCGCGTCGTCTTCGGCGAGCTGCCCGACCTGCCCTACCTGCCGGAGCTGCCCGAGCGCGGGGTGGGCGCCGACATGGTCGGGCGTACGGCCTCGCTGCTCGTGGACATGCCGGTGGAGGTCCAGCCGTCCGGCTGGCGGATCACCCAGGCCCCCGGCCGGGACCTGGGCCGCGCGTACGACCACCTGTCCCGGGACCTCGACGGCCTGGAGGAGATCGCCCACAACTACACCGGGCCGCTCAAGGTCCAGGTCTGCGGCCCCTGGACGCTCGCCGCGACCATCGAGCTGCGGTACGGCGACAAGATGCTCAAGGACCCGGGCGCGGTACGCGACCTGGCCGAGTCCCTCGCCGAGGGCGTCACCGCCCACCTCGCCCAGGTACGGCGCCGCGTCCCCGGCGCCACCACGGTCGTGCTCCAGCTCGACGAGCCCGGCCTCCCCGGCGTGCTCGCCGGCACCGTGCCCACCGCCTCCGGCTTCGGCCGCCTCCCCGCCGTCGAGGCCCCCATCGTCACCGAGCGTCTGCGCACCGTGCTGCGCGGTGTGGCCGCGGACGGCGTCTACCCGATCGTGCACTGCTGCGCGCCCAACGTCCCGATCACCCTGATCCGCGACGCGGGCGCCAGGGGCGTCTCCCTCGACGCCGCCCTGCTGCGCCGCCAGGACGAGGACCCCATCGGCGAGGCGATCGAGGCCGGCACCGCCTTCTTCCTCGGCGTCGTCCCCGGCACCGACGCCCGCCTCCCCGACATCGGTGTCGTCGCCAAGCCCGCCCTCGAACTGTGGCGCCGCCTCGGCTTCCCCCCGTCCACCCTCGCCGACCAGGTCGTCCTCACCCCCACCTGCGGCCTCGCCGGCGCCTCCCCGCGCTACGCCAAGGCCGCCCTCGCCAAGTGCCGCGAGGCCGCCAAGGTCCTCCGCGACGACCCGGGCGAGGACTGACCCACGCGCCGACCCCCGGCCCTCGCCGCGGGGTCGCGTCATCTGCGGAGCAGGAGCCTGAGCCAGTGGTGATCCATTGGGTTCATCACGCCGGCGACGGTGCTCGCGGATGGCCCGGTGCGTGCTCCACCGGTTACTTCGGCGGACGATACTTTCGCCGATGAAAGTATCGTCGGCGAAAGTATCGCCGATCGAAGTATCCGCACCCGGGGTCACAAGCCGTTCCGCGGTCCGGGACGACGCGTTCCGATCCCGGCGTCCGCCCGCACGCCGTCCTCGCACCTGCGGGATCGCATACGCGGCCGCATCCCGATCTTGTGAATGTCCTTGGTGGAGCCGCGGGTCGAACCCCTCCTCCGCGAGTGCGCGTAGCGTATGGCGTCGGCCGCCGTGGGATATCGGCGCTGCGCACGTACCCGAGGGGATCGTGGAGGCGTGGCGTCAGCGCGGTCTCCGGTGAATTGTCGGTCGCGGCGATAACGTTGTCTGTGCGGTTGGTCGACGGGTGCTCGCCTGACGGGGGCGACCGTTTCACGAGGGGAGACGGGCTGATGAGCGTCGAGCAGGACGGGGTGCCGGCGGCGGCTCGGGAGCGGCACGCGGAGCTCTCCGAGCTGATCAACGAGGCGAACTGGCGGTACTACGTGCTCGACGCGCCCACCGTGAGCGACGCCGAGTACGACGCGTGGATGCGCGAGATCAAGGAGCTGGAGGAGGCGCATCCGGAGCTGCGCACCCCCGACTCGCCGACCCAGCGGGTGGGCGCGCCGATCTCCACCACGTTCGCCAAGGTGCGGCACGTCCAGCGCATGGAGAGCCTCGACAACGCGTTCAGTGACGAGGAGCTGGCCGCCTGGGAGGCGCGCACCCGCCGCATGCTCGAACGCGAGCCCGGCCCGTACCTGTGTGAGCTGAAGATCGACGGCCTGGCGATCTCGCTGCTGTACGAGAAGGGCAGGCTGGTGCGCGCGGCCACCCGCGGCGACGGGGTCGTCGGGGAGGACGTCACCAACAACGTGCGCACCATCGCCGAGGTGCCGTACCGGCTGTCCGGCGACGACGTGCCCGACCTGCTCGAGGTGCGCGGCGAGGTGTACCTGACGGTGGCCGCGTTCGAGGAGCTCAACCGGAGGCTGCTCGACGAGGGGAAGCAGCCGTTCGCGAACCCGCGCAACTCGGCGGCCGGGTCGCTGCGGCAGAAGGACCCGCGGATCACCGCGCAGCGCGACCTGCACGTGATCTGCCACGGCATCGGCCGGTGGGACGGGAGCGAGGTGCCGAAGGCCCAGTCGGAGACCTATGAACGGTTCAAGGCGATGGGCCTGCCGGTGAGCGACCTGTACCGGGTGGTCGACACCCTCGACGAGGTGCGCGAGTTCATCGCGTACTACCAGCGGCACCGCCACGACACGCCGTACGAGATCGACGGCGTCGTGGTGAAGGTGGACGACTTCGGCAAGCAGCGGCAGCTCGGCTCCACCGCCCGGGCGCCCCGGTGGGCGATCGCGTACAAGTACCCGCCGGTGGAGGTCACCACCAAGCTGCTCGGCATCGAGGTGAGCGTGGGCCGCACCGGGCGCGTAACCCCGTACGGGGTGATGAAACCGGTGAAGGTGGCCGGGTCCACGGTCGAGCGGGCGACCCTGCACAACGCCGACGAGGTGCGGCGCAAGGGCGTGCTCATCGGCGACACCGTGGTGCTGCGCAAGGCCGGGGACGTGATCCCGGAGATCGTCAAGCCGGTGGAGGAGCTGCGGGACGGCTCCGAGCGGGAGTTCGTCATG
>Ga0310834_101545_pt1 | contig 13499 bp, 10 predicted proteins | sample SM_ome_2_FD_201314 | JGI IMG/M metagenome (GOLD analysis project Ga0310834, IMG submission 201314) | Sorghum-adapted microbial communities enriched on stacked mutant (SM) sorghum from Joint BioEnergy Institute, Emeryville, California... ... | reverse complement strand
CGTCGGCCGCCACCCATCGCCCATCCGAGACCTCCCCAGTTCGAGCTGGATTCGATTTTCGAACTCAGAGTACGGCACGGCGGCCGATCTGTCCGCCCCTTTGTCGCGGCCCGCTGGGAGCAGGGCGGGGAACGGGGCGGTGAGCGGCTGGCATACCATGACTCCCGATCGCCGCTGGAAGGCCTGTAAGCCCTTAACGAGGAAGGCACAATGAGCGAGCAGAACCAGAGCCACGCAGGTCGGTTGAAGTCGTGGATCGCGGTCAGCGTGATCTTCGTTGGGTTCCTGATCGGTGGCTACGCGTTGACCGCCGGGCCGAACTGGGGCCTGTTCTGGATCGGCGGTATCGGCCTGTGCGTCGTGGGCGGCATCATGGCCCTGGTCTTCGACGTCTACAGCGACGTCATCCTGGACAAGCCGCGTAGCGTGCCGACCCAGCCGGTCAAGTCGCGCTGACCCGGTTTCCGGCCGCCCAGCGGCCAGCATGATCCGGTGACGGGCCGGACGCGTGGTACGTGCGCCGGCGGGCCTCGATCGGCCTCGCGGCCCGCCCCGGCCGGTACCCGAAGAGGCCCGTCCCTCTCCTCACCGGACGGCGCCGAGGCATCGCTCGGCGCCGGTTCCAACGCCGCGGTATGGCGGGACTCCACGGCGGCGACGGGTTCCGCCTCCCGCTTTTCGGCAGGTCGTCCGGCCTGTACGGCGTCTCGCCCACCTGGCGTGCGGTGATCGTGGAGCCGCCCGAGCGCGCGTGATCACCAAGCGGCCTGGCGTTGCGTCACGAGAGACCAGGGCACCACGGGGCGGAGTAATGCCTCGCGCCGATCACTTGATCCACGGCCTACGGACGACATGGCCGTAACAGCATCGTCGCCGTCATCGGCGCCGTTCACGGCAACGGCATCGCCCATTGCGCGTACCCGCTCACGTCCCGCGCGTCATCCTTCACCAGGGCGTGCCGACGTGGGCCGACGCTCGTTCCGCACGTCGACCCGCAACCGGCCGAATCTCGGACGGCTTCGCCGCGGCCGCCCGACGCCGATCACGCTCGAGCGCGGATCAAAAGCTTTCGATCACGAACCCGCCCGCGCCACGGCTCCTTCGCCATCCGCTTCAGGGTTCGCCGTGGCCGTCCCCTCGGGCCGCCGCCGCGTCCGGCGGCCCGGAACGGAAAAGCCGCGGCTCCCGGCGACGTCGCCGGCGCCGGGAGCCGTGCACGGTCAGCGCACCGCGGCGGACCGCACCCCGACGGGGATGCGGGCGTCGATGAGCCCCGGGTCGTCGGTGTACGCCAGGGTGGCGCCGAACGAGACGAGCAGGCGGCGCATGCGGGCGTTGTCGGAGAGCATGTTCGCCTTCACCTCGGCAAGGCCGAGGTCACGGGCGGTCTGCAGGAGCATGTCCATGAGGATCCGGCCGAGGCCGCGGCCCTGCCAGCGGTCCTCGACGAGCAGGGTGATCTCCCCGATGCCCGGCTCGGAGGTGAACGCGAGCTCGGCGAGCGCCACCACGCGGCCGTCGTGGCCCACCACGAACGACCGGCCCCGGCTGCGGTCGCACATCCGCTCGAAGTAGCCCGGCGGCAGGGTGGGCGAGGCGACGAAGTACCGGTTGCGGCGGGTCTCCGGCGAGCAGCGCTCGTGCAGGTCGCGCACCGCCTCGCGGTACATCATGGTGAGCGGCCGCACGGTCACCTCGGTGCCGTCGGCGAGCTTGATCGACCGCTCGCTGCCCCGGGTCTCCTCGGCGGGCGGCTGGGCGAGCCGGACCAGCGCGGCGGCGCGGGCGGCCTCGGTGAGCGTGAACGGCAGGCCGCTGCGGCGCAGCCGTACCGCGCGGCGGGGCGCGACCGGCACCGTGAGCAGCGTCGGGTCGGGCAGGTCGCTGATCTCGGCGCCGTAGACCCAGCGGGCGTCGTCGGCGCGGAGCAGTTCGCCGAGGAGTTCGGGGAGCCGCCACGGCGTCGCCCGCAGCCGGGCGGCGATCAGCAGCGCCCGGGTCGGTTCGTCGGTGAGCTCGTGTGCGGTGGCCGGCACCACCTGTACGCGACGCCCGCCGGCCTCCTCCAGCGCGGTCCGCACGGCCTCCGGCGACGCGGGGATGTCGGCGATGAACTCGTCCACCGTGCCGTCGCTGTCGGGCTGCACGCTCAGGCCGAGGATGTTCCCGTCCTTGGCGGCGATGGCGGCGGCGAGGCTGGCGAGCCGGCCCGGTCGTTCGTCAACGGTCGTGCGAATCCTCAAGAACCCCATGGCTGGTGAACACTCCCTCCGTTCGCGGACAAGCCTGCCGGACCGGTGTTACGCGACTGCTACACATGAGTGATCACACCGTTTCATGGTGAAAAGTGACGGATTGCACTCTTTGCCGCGATTTCCCTTGTCATCGACGGAGGGCGTGACGGATTCGGTGGCTCGCCGTACCGAAGGAGCCGGGATTCCGCATGCCTGCGGTCTCGCCGCTGGCGGCGTCCTGTCACAGGGGTCGGCCGTCGCCGGCCGGGAGGACATGGGCCGCGGCACCGGTACGGCGAGCCCGGAGGCCCGTCCCGGCGAGGCTTGGTCGTCGGCCCGCCGTACGGCAGGCGGCGGGCGGGTGGGCTCGTCCCGAGTGGGCCTGCGCAGGAGAAAGCGTCCCGCCGCGGGGCCGGTCACTCGGCGTGGCGGCGAAGGCCGTCGATGACGGCGCGGGTGACGCGCTCCGCGCCCTGGGCGATCGAGCCGTCGGGGTCGATGCCCACCGACCGGCCGTACTCGACCGTGATCACCACGTTGCTGAGGCGGACCCGGTAGCCCACCCGGTACTCGCGCGTCGCGGAACGGGTCACCCTGGTGAACGTGAAGGCCTCGTGGCCGAGGCCGGTCACGTCGCGGATCTCGTCGACCAGCCGCGCGTCGAGGCGCCGGTCGTACGCGAAGCCGCGCTTGGCCTCGCGCTCGCTCTCATCCCGTTCCAGGTTGATCGACAGCCTGCCGCGGGCGTTGTCCCGTACCTGGTAGTCGCTGTACCAGCCGCACATGCGGGTGTTCTGCACGCCGCTCGGCGGGTTCGTCCGGGCCTCGGGGACGAGTTCGCTCACCAGGTCGGCGGGGACGAGGTCGCACGCGTTGCCGGGGAGCGTCGCGAACGGGCCCACGGCGAGCTCGGTGGTAACGGCCTCCTGCGGCTCCCGCCTGGGCAGGACGTCGGCCGGGACGAGGAGCGCGGCGGCGGCGCCGAGCACGGCGGCGCCCGCGAGCCCGGGGACGAGGCTCTGCAGCCGCACCCGGCGGGCGCCGGGCCGCGCCGGGCTCGTGATCACCGGATCGGTCGGCAGGTCGCTGATCGCCCGGGTCGGGACGTCGTGGGTGGGCGCCCCGGCCGTGTTCTGCAGGACGGTGAGGATCGTGGCCGGATGCGGGCGGCGCGCCGGGTCGGGGGCGAGCAGGTCGCGCAGCAGCGCGGTGAACGGGTCGGCAGGCTCGAGCGCGATCCCCTCCCGTACGGCCTCCGCCGTCGCGGCCGGGGTGGCGTGCACGAACGGCGGCGTGCCCATCGCCGCCGTGTACAGCACGGCGCCGAGCGACCACAGGTCCGCGGCCGGGGACGGGGCGTCGGGCGCGGTGAAGCCCGGCAGCCTGCCGAAGGTCTCGGCGGCCAGCGACGGGATGCCGAAGTCGGTCACCCACACCCGGCCGTCGGCCGCGAGCAGCACGTTGCCGGGGTGCAGGTTGCCGTGCACGATGCCGCGCTCGTGTGCGTACGTCAGCGCGGCCAGCACCGGCAGGCCGATCGACGCCGCCGCGGCCGGGCCGAGGGCGCCGCGCCGGTGCACCTCCGCGCGCAGCGACCGGCCCGGGACCGCCTGGGACAGCACCCACACCGCGCCGCCGTCCGCGACCACCTCGAACACGGGGTTGATCGACGGGTGCCCGCCGCCGAGCGCCAACGCCTCCTGTCGGATCCGCTCCAGGGGCGTGTCGGCGGGGGGCGTCAGCCGCTTGCCCGCGACCTGCATGCCGGTGGCGTGGTCGAGGACGAGCAGCGTGCGGCCCGGCGCCCCCGGCCCGAACGGCCCGAGCGGCCGGATCCGTGCGCCGCTCATCCCGCGCCTCCCGCGGGCAGGCCGTACCCGCGCGGACGGGCCGCCGCCCCTGCCCGGGCGGGGTGCGCACGCTCACCGAAGCGCACGGGCGCCGTCACGCCTCCCCCGCGAGCTCCGCCGCCACGGTGCGCGCCGCGCTCATCGCGGCGTTCCGCATCTCCCGCGTGACCTGGGTCTGGTCGGTCCGCACCTCCACCTGGATCGTCAAGGTATTGATGCGCAGCCACACGGTGCTCGTCGCGGTCGGGATGACCGTCAGCGAGCCGTCCTGGGCGAACCCCTCGTCCCCGAGACGCACGTCGCGGACGCGGCTCGTGCCGCCCCCTTCGATCGCGTTGACGCCCGCCTTCGCCTCCTGGCGCTTGCGGAGCGCGGCGAAGATCTGGCGCGCGGTCGCCACGTCGGGGTGGGTCTTGATGGTGACGGATGCCTCGCCCACCTGAACCGAACACGTGTTGGGGGATTCGGCCGACCGCCTGCGGTTCGGCCCGAGGCGCGTGCAGGGATCGGCCGGTCGTGTGGGGCTGGGCCGGGCCGACCTGGCGGCGGCCGCCGCGGCGGTGGGCGACGGCTCCGGCTCCGGGGCCCGGTCGAGGACATTCGGCAGGGCGATCGCCCCCGCCGCCGCGACGGCGAGCGCCGCCCCGGCGATCACGATGAACGGCTTCCGGTCCCGCGGTGTCGGCCGCCCGCTCGGCACGGTCTCCGGGCCGGTGTCCGTGACCAGGGCGCGGGCGAACGGCACGGCGGCGGACGAGGCCGCCGCGGCGAAGGCGGCGCGGATCGCGGCCACGTCGTGCGGGCCGTACAGGAGCGCGTGGATCGGCTGGGCGAGCGGCCCCGGGCTCGGCGGGCCGGTCTCCGGGGTGCGCGCCTCGGTGGCGAAGAGCAGGGTCGCGCCCAGCGCCCGCAGGTCGTCGGCGGGGTCGGCGGGCCGCCCGTCCACGGGGGCGAGGCCGAACCCGGCGAGCAGGATGTCGCCGGTGTCGGCGACGAGCACGTTCGCCGGGACGACCCCGCGATGCGCCCGGCCCTTGGCATGGATCACGCCGAGGGCGTTGAGCACCCGCATGCCGATCTCGGCCGCGTGGGTGGGCGACACCGGGCCCGCCGCCCCGACGATCCGGTCGAGCGAGCGGCCCCGGACGTAGTCGGCGATCACCCACGCCTCGCCGTTCTCGACGAGCACGTCGTGCATCGTGACCAGGGCCGGATGGCTGATCACGGCGGCCGCCCGCGGCTCGGCCAGCACGTGCTCGACCGCCTCGGGCGGGCCCGCGGGCAGCGGAATGCGGGTGACCGCGACGTCGCGATGGAGCACGGTGTCGCGGGCGAGCCAGGTACGGCCCGCCGAGCCGAGCGCCTCCACCAGCGTGTACCGCCCGGCCAGGACCATTCCGTTCATCGGCGCAACGCCTCCACGATCGACTTGGCCGCCGCCACGGCCTGGTCGCGCATCGAATCGTCGGCGACCTCGCGCTCCAGCGACAGCTCCGCCACCAGATTGCTCACCCTTAACACGATCGTCACCTTATGACGGGAGAACTCCGCCTCGGTGACGGACCAGATGATCGCCTCGTCGCCCACCCCGGGCAGGTCGGCCACCACCTTCCCGCCCCCGCGGCCGTAGAGGCGGTCGGCCTCCTGACGGCGGGCGTCGAGCGTGTCGGCGGCGAGCGGCACCTCGACCCCGGTCCGCGTCGGCTCCTGCAGGTCGAGCTTGATGTCGAGCTTGGGGTAGAGGCCGCTGCCGGTAGGGCTCCACCAGCATCTGGCCGTTCCGTCGGCGTAGGTCTGCGCCCTCGGCACCACCTTGGCGACCTGTGCTTCGGTGAGCAGGCCGCACGCCCGCGGCAGCGCGGCGAACCGGCCGGGCTCCCAGGTGGGCGACGGGCTCGCCGGCGCGCCGGGGGACGCGGGCGACGCCACCGGGTCCGCGGCGGCGGGCGTGCCCGTGGCGATCCGTGGCACCAGTACGGCGGTCGCCCCCAGCAGCGCGGCGGCGGCCAGCGAGCCCACCGCCACCGGCACCGACACCGCCCCCTTGGGCGCGGGCACGCCCACGCCGTCGGGGTGGGTGTCCGGCGGGTGCAGCCCCTGGGCCACCGCCTCCAGCCGGTCCCGGAACTCGGCGGCCGACGGGCGCCGGTTCGGATCGCGGTCCAGGACCGTGGCAAGGACCGGCCACAGCGGGCTCGACGAGGGGGCGGGCGGCTCGGTGAGCACGGCGCCGATCGTGGCCAGGGCGGTCTCCCGCTCGTACGGCCCCCGCCCCTCCACGGCGGTGTAGATCGTGGCGGCGAGCGACCAGAGGTCCGATGCGGGCCCGGCGGCCTCGCCCGGGGTCCCCAGCAGGCATTCGGGCGCGGTGTACCCGGGGGTGCCGACCGGCGTGCCCGGCTGCGCGCCGGCGAGCACGGCGATGCCGAAGTCGGACAGCACCACCCGCCCGTCGCCGGTGATCAGCACGTTCGCGGGCTTCACATCCCGGTGGAGCACCCCGGCCGCGTGCGCCGCCTCGAGCGCCGAGAGCACGGCCAGGCCGATCCGCGCGGCACTGTCCGGGGGCAGCGGCCCGTTCTCCCGGATGATCCGGTCGAGCGAGTGGCCGGGCACGAGCTCCATGACGATCGACGGGTCGCCACCGTCCTCGACGACCACGTCGTGCACGGCCACGATCGACGGATGCCGCAGCATGGCGGCGGTGCGGGCCTCGGCCATCGCCCGCTCGCGCAGCTCGTCGCGCTCCTCCGGGCCGATCTCGGGCGCGAGCCGTACCCGCTTGAGCGCCACCTGGCGGCCGAGGCTCTCGTCGCGGCAGCGCCACACCACGCCCATGCCGCCCTCGCCGATCGGCTCGATCAGCCGGTACCGTCCGCCGATGAGCTCGGTCATGTCACTTCCCGGCGAGCCGCTCGGCGGCGGCCCGGGCGAGTTCGAGGGTGGTCTGGCGGATCCGGCCGGCCCGGGCGGGGGTCAGGTCGGCGTACTCCGCCTCCACGATCAGGTTGCTCACCCGGAACATCACGACGCTGCTCACCTGGACGCCGGTGGCGTGGCTGTGCATGTCGTAGCCGAACGCCTCCTCCCCGATCCCGTCGACCGTCCGTACCGCGGTGCGGGTGAGCCGCATGAGCTTCCGCATGCCCAGCTCGGACCGTGCCCAGAGGATGTTGTCCGACGGCCCCAGCTGGTTCCTCCGGTTCACCAGCTTCTCGTGCGCCTCCTCCGGGAACGCCTCCCAGTACTCCTTGTCGCTGATCTTCAAAGGCTCGAGTGTGAACGTGGCGCGGCCGGTGGTCCAATGACAGCCGTCACCGTCCTGGGCCTTGCGCGGGCCGCCGGGGATGGCCCGGCCGACCTGCGCGTCGGTGAGCAGCGTGCAGAAGTCGACGGGGACGGTGAACTTGGCCTGCCCGACCGTCGGCGTGACGCGCGGTACCGGGGAGGCGCTCGTCGGCGACGCCTGCGCGGTCGTCGGCGCCGCGGCCACCGTGGACGGCTCGGGGCGGTCGCGGACCGTGCCGTACCAGGCGAGGGCGGCGACCAGGGCGACCCCGGCGACCCCGCTCACCACCGCGACGCCTCTCCCCCGCCCGCCGCGCGGCCGGCTCGGCAACGTGGCGGGCGGCCGCGCCGGTACGGCCGGCCGGGGCGACGGCGGCGGGAGCCGTACCTGCCCGCCGTCGGCGACGGTACGCAGCAGCCGGGCCGCGGTCTCCGTGTCCGGACGCTCGGCGGGGTCCCGGGCGAGCATGCGCAGCAGCACCGACCCGAGCGCCGCGCCCGCCCGCTCCGGCGGCGACGCCTCCTGGGTGAGCACCCGGTGCAGCACGGCGATCGGCGTCGCCGCGTGGAACGGCGGCCGCCCCTCCACGGCGGCGTACAGCGTGGCTCCCAGCGACCACACGTCCGACAGCGGCCCGCCCTTGTCCCCGAGCACCCGCTCGGGCGGGATGTACCCGGGGGAGCCGACGAGCGCCCCCGACCGGGTGATCGTCACCTGCCCCTCCACCCGGGCGATGCCGAAGTCGGTGAGCACGGTGCGCCCGTCCTCGCACAGGAACACGTTGGCGGGCTTGACGTCCCGGTGCTGGATGCCCTGCGCGTGCGCGGCCGCGAGCGCCCCGAGCAGCTCCACGCCGAGCCGCGCCACCCGCTCCGGCGGCAGCGCCTCACCGTCCCGGAGCAGATCCTGGAGGCTGCGGCCGCGCAGCAGCTCCATCACGATCCACGGACGGCCCTGCTCGGTCACCACGTCGTGCACGCTCACGATCGAGGGATGCCGCAGCCGCCCGGCCGCCTGCGCCTCCCGGACCATGCGCGCGAAGATCTCCTCCCGGTCGCCCTCGTCGATCGCCGGGGGCAGGATCACCTCCTTGACCGCGACGTCCCGCCCCAGCACCTCGTCGTGGGCCACCCACACGGCGCCCATACCGCCCTTGCCGAGCAGCCGTACCAGGCGATACCGTCCAGCGATCCGCGAGTCAGGCCGACCGAGCATGGCACCGATGCTATTGGGCCGATTGTGACTTGGGTGCGATACTCGGGCACTCGGGATGATCGCCACGCGAGGCCTCGGGACCATCCGCAACCCCGTCCCGGCCGCGGACCGTGTACGTCGGTGCGCGGACGCCGGGGCGGCCCGCCGGACGAGAGGGAGGACCACACCTTGACGGACGTGCTGTTTCGCGGCGGTCGCGTGTTCGCCCCGTCCGGCCCGGATGCCCCGGCGGCCGGGCCGTTCGAGGGGGCGGTCCTGGTGCGCGGCGGCCGCATCGCCGCCGTGGGCCCCGAGGAGGACGTGGTACGGCGGGCCCGCGAGGCGGGCGCGAGCCGTACCGAGACGGTGGACCTCGCGGGCGGGCTGCTCGTGCCGGGCTTCGTGGACGCCCACGTCCACCCGGTGCACGCGGGCCTGGACCGGGCCGCCTGCGATCTGTCCGAGGCCGGCGACCTGGCGGGCTACCAGGAGCGGGTGCGGGCGTACGCGGCGGCGCACCCGGACCGGGAGTGGATCACCGGCGGCGGCTGGGACATGTCGGCGTTCCCCGGCGGCCTGCCGCACCGCAGCCACCTCGACTTCGTCGGCCGCCCCGTCTACCTGGTGCAGTCCGATCTCCACGCGGCCTGGGTGAACGGCCGCGCGCTCGAGCTCGCGGGCATCGACCGGAACACCCCCGACCCGCCCGACGGCCGCATCGAACGCGACCCGGACGGCACCCCGAGCGGCGTGCTGCACGAGGGGGCGATGGACCTGGTCGGCCGCCTCACCCCGCGCCCCACCGAGCGGGACCTGATCGACGCCCTCCTCGAGGCGCAGCGGTACCTGTTCTCCCTCGGCGTCACCGGCTGGCAGGACGCGATCGTCGGCCCGTACGCGGGCGTGGACGACCAGCTGCCCGCCTACCTGTCCGCGGCGGGCTCGGGCGCGCTCCGGGCCAAGGTCGTCGGCGCGTTGTGGTGGGACCGGAGCCGCGGGGCCGAGCAGATCGAGGAGCTGAAGGAGCGCCGCGCCAGTGCCGAGGGCCTGCCGGCGTTCCGCGCGACCAGCGTGAAGATCATGCAGGACGGCATTCCGGAGAACTTCACCGCCGCCGTGCTCGAGCCGTACTGCGGCCGGGGCGGCGAACGCGGCCTGTCCTACGTCGACCCGGTGCTGCTCAAGGAGTACGTGGCCGCGCTCGACCGGGAGGGCTTCCAGATCCACTTCCACGCCATCGGCGAGCGCGCCGTACGCGAGGTCCTCGACGCCCTGGAGAACACCTCCCCCGCCAACCGCCACCACATCGCCCACCTGCAGATCGTCGAGCCATCCGACGTGCCGCGCCTCGCCGCCCTCGGCGTGACCGCGAATCTGCAGGCGCTGTGGGCCTGCCACGACCCGGAGATGGTCGAGCTGTGCATCCCCCACCTCGGCGAGGAGCGCGCCGCCTGGCAGTACCCCTTCGCCGACCTGGTACGGCACGGCACCCGCCTGGCCGCGGGCAGCGACTGGCCGGTCACCTCCGCCGACCCCTTCCAGGCGATGCACGTCGCCGTGAACCGCACCCTGCCGCCGGACGACCCCGACTACGCCACCCACCCGGCCGCCGCGACCCCGTTCCTCCCGCACCAGGCCCTCGACCTGGCCACGATCATGACCGCGTACACGGCGGGCTCCGCCTGGCTCAACCGCTCCGCCGCCGGGGTGATCGCCGAGGGCGCCCCGGCCGACCTCGCCGTCCTCGACCGGGACCCGTTCCGCCTGCCGCCCTCGGAGATCTACGCCACGAAGGTCGTGATGACCTTCGTCGACGGCGAGTGCGTCCACCAGTGACGGCGACGCCGCCGCGTGCCCGCACGGACTCGCTGCTTGTCCGATGCGTCGGGTGGCGGCGCAGCGGTCGGGGGCGACCGGCCGGCCACGGCTCTCCGGCCGACTGTAATCCAGATCACATCCTTCGGTATTCATTCGGCAAACACGAGTCGTGTTTGACCAATGACATTCGGTGACATGCCGTCACTGCTCCACGACACCATCAACCTCATATTCCGCGAGAACCCCGGCCTCGCCGTCGAACTCCTGCACGACCACCTCGGTGCCGACATCCCCGCGGATCAGCCGGTCCAGGTCCCCCCGCCGATCTCAACGACCGCCCGTCGCGGGACATGCACCCCGACACGGTCCTCACCATCGGCCCCAGGCAGGAGCCCTGCCACGCCATCGTCCTCGAGGTCCAGCAGGACCTCACCGCAGGCAAACGCAACGCCCTGCCCCGCTACGCGGCCGCGCTGTGGCTCCGCCTGGACTGCCCGGTCACCGTCCTGGTCGTCTGCCCCGACCGCACCGTCGCCGACGGGTACCGCGCCCCCATCCGGACCACCCTTCCCGGGTACACCCACACACCGGTCGTCCTGGGGCCCGACCAGATCCCGGTCATCACCGACGCCCGGCAGGCCGCCACCGATCTTCCCCTGGCCACGCTGTCGGTGCCGGCCCACGGGGAGCATCGCCGGGTCGTCGAGGCGTTCGTCTCGGCGATCACGCACACGCCCGGCGATCACGCTACGCAGTACTATGAATACGCTCACGCTATCGTCTCGGCCCCCGTCAAGCGCCTGCTGGAGGAGAAGATGGCAACATCCGGAACCTGGATCGTCTCCAGCCCGTTCGCCAAGGAGCACTTCGGCAGAGGCCTGGAGCAGGGCAGAGCCGAGGGCGAGGTAAAGGGGGAGGCCAAGGCGGTGCTGGCCTTCCTTGAAGCGCGCGGCATCTCCGTCTCCGATGACGTGCGGAAGCGCATCGATCAGTGCACCGACCCGGAGGTACTCCTCACCTGGGCTCGCCGGGCCGCCACCGCCACCCGCGCCCACGACATCTTCGACGACTGATACGTCCGCGGCGAGATCACCGGGCGGGCGGCAGATCCGCCAAGCGGGCCACCTCACCGTCGGGGTGCGCCCCGCCGGGATCCCCACGAGATCCGCGTCACCCACGCTCGCCTCGATCCCCGGTCGAGGAACACGCCCGCCCGGAGCCTCGGCGTGGAACCGTGATCGCCCGGACTGCTCTCCATTCCTGCAGGACGCCCCGCAGCGCGGCGACCGCCTTCGCCCCTCCGCTCATCGGAGCGCCGCCACGGTCCGAGGTCGCCGCAGCCACATGCGGCGTCAGCCGTTCGCGGCCCCCGTGCGCAGCTCGGCCTGGAAGCGGGCGCGGGTCTCGGGGTCGAGGAAGGCGGCGTCGAAGGAGTTGGCGGCGATCGTGGCCAGGGTGGTGGGGTCGAGGCCGAGTTCGTCGCGCAGGGCGCGGTAGTTGTCCTCGGCGTAGCCGCCGACGTAGGCGGGGTTGTCCGAGTTCACCGTGACCATGAGGTTCGCCCGGAGCATCGCGGGCAGCGGGTGCTCGCGCAGGCTGGGCACGATGCCGAGCCGTACGTTCGACAGCGGGCAGACGGTGAGCGGGACGCGCTCGGCGCGCAGGCGGGCGACGAGGTCCGGGTCCTCCATGGCGCGGATGCCGTGGTCGATGCGTTCGGCGCCGAGCAGGTCGAGGGCCTCCCGGACGTAGCCGGGCGGGCCCTCCTCCCCCGCGTGCACGGTACGGCGCAGCCCTTCGGCCGCCGCGATCGCGTACACCTCGCGGAACAGCGACGGCGGATGGCCGAGCTCGGCCGAGGCGAGGCCGATGCCGATGAACCGGTCCCGGTGCCGCCGGATCGCCTCGCGGAGCACCCGCTCGGCCTCCTCCGGGCCGCGGTCGCGGACGATGCACAGCAGGAGCGCGGCCGACACCCCGAGCTCCCGCTCGCCGTCGGCCACGGCCGCGGCGAGCCCGTCGAAGACCGCGTCCATGGGCACGCCCCGCGCCAGGTGCGCCTGCAGGTCGAAGAAGATCTCGGCCCGGCGCACCCCGTTGTCCCGGGCACGGCGCAGGTAGCCGAGGGTCATGTCGTAGAAGTCGCGCTCGGTGCGGAGCACCGCCATGTTCGCGTTGAGGACGTCGAGGAAGCTCTGCAGCCCCTCGAACCGGTAGCGGGCGCGCAGCCCGTCGACGCCGTCCGCCGGGAGCGTGACGCCGTTGCGCCGCGCGAGCCCGACCACGAGCTCCGGTTCGAGCGTGCCCTCGATGTGCACGTGGAGCTCCGCCTTGGGCAGCAATCTCCCCAACCTCCCTCCGCGCTCTCCGGCGAGGATCGTAACCAGGTCCGGCAGGCCCGGCTGCGGGGCCCCGCAGACGGGCCGCTAAGGGCGCGTGAAGGTCAGGTGGGTGACGCCGGAGGGAGTGGTCACCGACTCGACGTGAAAGCGCTTCTCAAGGCCCTCCAGGCCGTCCCACAGCCGTACGCCGCGGCCGAGGACGATCGGGACGAGGACCACGTGCAGGTGGTCGATCAGGTCCGCCTCCAGGAACCGGCGGACCGTGGTCGGGCCACCGCCGATCCGTATGTCCAGCCCGCCCGCGGCCTCCCGGGCCAGGCGCAGCGCCTCATGCGGTGAGGCGTTGACGAAGTGGAACGTCGTGCCGCCCTCCATCTCCAGCGACGGGCGCGGGTAGTGGGTGAGCACGAAGACCGGGGTGTGGAACGGCGGGTTCGGGCCCCACCAGCCCTTCCACTCGTGGTCGGTCCACGGGCCGCGCTGCGGGCCGAACTTGTTCCGCCCCATGATCTCCGCGCCGATCCCCGCCTCGTGCCGGGCGGCGAACGCGTCGTCGGCCCCCGTCTCGCCGCCGGGTTCCCCCTGCATCGCCCGGAAGGTGCGGGTCGGAAAGAGCCACTCGTGGAGCCGCCCGCCGGCGTGGCCGAACGGCGCCTCCATGCTCTGCCCCTCCCCCGTGGCGAAGCCGTCCAGGGAGACGGAGAGATTGTGGACCCGCACCCGTGACATGGAACCTCCACGGCCGAGAAGTGGTTGCAACTTGCAATCGCTT
>Ga0310834_101544_pt1 | contig 13505 bp, 16 predicted proteins | sample SM_ome_2_FD_201314 | JGI IMG/M metagenome (GOLD analysis project Ga0310834, IMG submission 201314) | Sorghum-adapted microbial communities enriched on stacked mutant (SM) sorghum from Joint BioEnergy Institute, Emeryville, California... ... | reverse complement strand
TCAGTATACTGGTTGTGCATCTGTCATTCCTCGAGTTGGATTGGTCGCACAACCATCTTATGGAATGTACAGATGTTTTTCAATTTTGGCTCTACATGTTGTCAAGCACTATGTTTGGTATAGAGCCAAAAAAAAGAGGGGATAAAATGGTTAGTGAAAAGATAACCTTGATATCTTCCAACAAGATTTTTGAAATAGATCCGTATTTGATCTCTCCGAGTTCATTGATCAGTAATACTTTTTTCGCTCTTATACTTAATGCAAACTTCAAAAGATTGTAATAGGGCTTCTGCCCGTTAACAGTATAAGGGAAAACAATCAATTCATATTCTTTTTCTTTAAGCTGATCAAGCATTGCTGACGAAATCTTTCGACTGCTGAGATATCCTTTATAGGAAACCAAAAACTCCTCGGAAAACTTGTATTGGGTATAGGGAATGCTCCCAAAGTAATCGTATAATTCATTTTCATGATTACGACGCAGCCAACTTAATGCCAATTCACATACATGGTTCGGTGCGGTACGACAGAAAAGAATACGTTTTTTCATATGGCCCTACCTTATGACTTTGTCGTGTCAATCTTCGCGCAATATCGTAACAACGTGCTAACTTCTTCTTTTTCTTAATAAGACGCCATGAGTATGACCAGGCAAGTTTGCAAAGTCGTAAAAATAAGGGGCCATTACACGGTCGATGGAAGCAACGATTTTTCTGAAATCGTCCTTGCGTTCCCCTTCAAACAAACCATTCAAAGGAAGTGTTCTTCTTCGGGTATCAATCAATCTCATATAATGAATAAAAATCATCGGTTCCTCGTAATATTCAACGACATCAAGGTCAAATAAATCCCCTAACTTTAGTAAAGCTCGCTTATGCCAGCGGGTCATATGATGTGGGGGCTGATCTGTACAATGGAATACCTCGCTGATGAATTTACTATCTTGATTGGGAACCGTTAGTAACAGGTGCCCGCCGTCATTAAGCTTGTCTATACATAACTGGAGAAATTCCCTTGTATCAGGAACATGCTCCAATACCTGAAATGCAACAACGAAATCATATTTGTCGTCGGGCATATCAAGTTCTATACCGGACTCCAACAATTTCCGAATTGCCGATACGTTATATTCCCTTGCCTTGACAGCATAAGCCGTCTTGATTTTCTTAAGAAAAGCACCTTCTCCGCATCCAATCTCCAAAATGGAAGATGGATTATGCTCGGTGATTTTTGAGATGGCATATTGAAATTCAACTTTGTCTGCTTCGTAATACCAAGGGTGTTTCTGTATTTCCGCATAAAACTTGCTATCTGCTGGTCTGCCATTCACGAAGAATATCACATGGCATTCAACACATTGACAGACCATCACTTGATCACTGTCGAAATAAGAAGACACTTCCATTTGCAATATATTTCTGTATTGATCGACAATATCACTTGTCAGTAACACTTGCAATTGAATGTATCGAGTCGAATGACACAAAGGACATTTTGCTTTATTCACATGAGCGCCTCCTGTTTGTTTCTATTTTCCTTGGCAACCATTCAAAGCAATTCCTCGTTGACCAGCCAATCTCTTAATACGTCTTTCATAATAATCTCATTTGGAACGAACCCAATTCGCTCCAAATTGCGTGATGCAGAACGTATGTAATTCAAATTAACCTTCCCATAAATGGGCGGAATAATATACATATAATCCGTCTCAACCATTTTCTGATGCTCATCCGCCGTCATCAGCTGCTCGTCCATCTTCTCGCCAGGCCGAAGGCCGATCTCTTCGATTCGAATATCACCCTGCAATTGATAACGCACCGGAATCTCTTCCACCATAATCTCCACCAGATCGGAAAGACGAACGATTGGCATCTTCAGCACGAACACTTCGCCGCCCTTTGCCTGTTCATTGGCTTCCAATAGCAGACTGATCGCCTGCATCGGGGTCATCATATAGCGGGTCATGTTGAGGTCCGTGACGGTAATCTTCCGCTGTTCCATGATCTGTTTCTTAAACAACGGAATGACCGACCCTCTTGACCCCATGACGTTGCCGAAACGGACAGAGGCGAAGACGGTCAATTTCGGACCTTTTTGGAAAGATGCCGCGGAAATGAGGCGCTCCGCCATCAGCTTCGTTGCGCCATAGGTGTTGATCGGCGAGACCGCTTTATCGGAACTGGTAAATAACACTTTCGATACGTTGGTCTGCAGCGCCGCCTGAATCACATTTTGCGTGCCAATCACGTTCGTCTGCACCGCTTCGAAAGGATTGTATTCACAAGCCGGAACATGTTTCATCGCAGCCAGATGGAAGACATAATCGATATCTTCCATCGCGCGAAGCAGACGCTGCTGATCGCGCACATCGCCGATCAAGAAGCGGATTTTATGCACATGTTCCTGAAAATCGAGACTCATGTTAAATTGCTTGTACTCGTCGCGGCTGAAGATGCGAATCACGGCCGGATCTTCTTGCAAAAGCCTCCGCGTAAGATGGTATCCGATCGTCCCGGTTCCGCCGGTAATCAAGATCTTCTTGCCTTTATACATGATGTCCATCACCTGATGCATTGATCTGAATCCGCGATTCCAACCGTTCGATGGCATGACGAACCATATCGCGGACAAGCGGAATCTTCTCTTCAATTGCACGGGCAAGCCGGCCGACGACCTCGACGAACAGATCGGCCTTCCGGATCAGATTCGTCTCGCCGGCGACTTCCGGAAGCTCCCTGTCAAAATGCGATATCTCGCGCTTCAGCAGGACGTTGAAGAACGTATTGAACACAATCGACTGCACGGCCTGTCCCCAATCCTTCTCAACGGAGACCATCGTGTTCACGCACTTATCCGGTTTCTTGCGGCTTAGCTCCGGAAGCTTCGCCAAGTTCCGCCGTACGTGCTGGATCGCACGCTCGAATTCCTCTAGTTGAGACGGCAGCGAAAACAAGCGGTGAGTCAACGCTTGCCTTCGTTCTTCGGGATAGAGAGACAAATGTTCAGCCATCGCGTCGATCATCACGCGTTCAGGAACATCCGTTCGCCCCAGACGATTCAACACGCTTTCCATGTCTTCCCACTCGGTCCGATTGATTTTCGCTCCATGCTTGCTGGTATTCGTGAACTTCGTCTGCGGGAACATCGCGATAATCTCTTCAATATCTCGCAGCGTGAGCAGCATCGATTGCGTCGTTCGATTGTACCCGCCGGCTACATTCTCGACCTGGAGGACGGCACGGCTCAGAACGTCACGTTTATGTTCTTCGGCATACAGCGAACCTTCCGCATAGATTTGATCGACCGGATAGGACAAGTCCTGACCGGCGAGAATGACCTCGCTGCATCCCATCCATACGGCCGCTTGAATCGCAGTACCTGTGACGGAGTGCGAGGAACGGAATACGGGATCGTCTGCACCAAGACCCATCAAATACATCGTAATATAGTCGGTATTGAAGAACACATGGAATAGATGCCGAGACGTTCCGTCGATGACCCTGTACTCCACCTGAGGAACATACAACAAGGGGATATCTTGAATCTCCATATTCTGAAACACGGCGTAATTCGCATATCCGCCATCCATCGACACGATCAGATGCGGGTCGATCCCGAAATGTTTCAACGCCCGGATGCTGGACCCCGCCGCGATGATCAGCGCATGGCGCTTCAACCTGCGAAGCGTCTCGATATCCCGTTCCAAGGAAGGACCCGCTCCGACAATCACAGCCGGGACGCCGGCAAGTTTCCCCTTCAAACCGGTGATCGGCGGCGTCGTGATATTGTAGGCCATGTTGTAAAGCGCATTGCGCGTCCATTCCAACCCGTACTTGTCATACATATTCTCATGCGAGACATAGTTTTGGATCGCCATCTTCGCGTCTTCGACAAAAGCGCGCTTCCACTCCGCATCCAGCTTGTCGTAGTTTGGGATCGACAGCGTTGCCGTCTCGCCTTTTGCATATTTCATGAACCGATAGAACAGCCCGTCCCGATGATCCTTGTCCTTGCCCACCACGAAGTCTTTGACTTGCGGACGGTCAAGCAGCGCCTTGAGATCGATGGTCTCCATAGCCGCGAGCAGCAGTTGAAGATCCGGTTCGTAGATATGGAGATTCAAATCGGGATAAGTCCTTGTCAATTCCGCAGCATGATACCCCAGACCGAATCCGTACAAAATGATATTCGACTTGCTGCCGAGTTCCGCCGCGTGCGCCTCCACCCAGCGGGCCGCTTCCGATTCCGGTTCGTAACGGCTGTAGAAATACACGTCCTTCCCTTCCGCCGTTCGGACCGCCACGTTCATCGAGCCGTTCCGGGAGGGAATGAGAATATAGCGGGTCCGGTCGCGTTCCGCGTGTTGAAGCTGTGCATACGCTCGCGGGAATCGTTCTTTCAGCCATGCCAAGTTGGACTGGAGGCGCTGCCTCCGGATTTCTTCCTTCTCGCCGAGAATCGCGGCCAATTGCGAGAACAGCGGCTGCAGATCGAATCGGATACAGTCCCCCGCATCCGAATAAGCTTCATCGTCCATGTACCGGTTCAATTCCCCGAATCGCCGGGCCAGATCCTCGACGAATTGTTCGACCGGAACGGCAAGAAGCGCGTGATCTCCGTCTTCACGCAACCGGCGGAGAACGGTCTGCATGGTCCGATACAAATCGTCCATGCCTTGGACCAGATCGCCGAACAGGGGCCAGAAATTGTGGCCTGCCGGATTGTAAAGCATCGAGGCGACGGAATCGCCGGCTTCCAGCAGCCTTGGAAGAAAATCGCGCACTTCGTCCAGCACTTCGTTCATGTCAAAGGATACTTCCGTGGTCATATGAACCAGCCCCCTAACGTCATATAGACTATATCGGCCAACCTTCGACAAAACATAAGAAAAACCGCCGAGCAAAATCACCCGGCGGTTCGAAGAATGTCGTTTTCGTTCATTTCCGTTTGTCAATGAAGAAACTTCCTGCACTGTATGCTTGTTCGTACGCTTGTTTCTGCAATTTGGATTGCCCGATCTTGTGAAGCGCAGCGGCGGTCTCGGCCTTCAGCTTCTCCATCCGCATGAGCAAGATGCCGTCGACCCGCTGCAGTTCGAACAGCATCCGCTTCTGCTCGTCCGTCACGGACGACTGTCGGGACAATTCCTCGATTGCATCGTCCCGCAACCGCAGCAACTCCTGCCATTCCTCGACCGTCGGATCCGACATCTGCTGCGCAAGCCGCCCGCTCATCGCAAGAAGTTGTTCCAGCTTCATCTCCATCAGACAGATCCTTGCACGGATGTCTGCATGCCCGCCGTCCGCGCCGCCTGCCTCCAAGCCTCGCGCAGCTCTTCCAGATGCGCGACCACTTCTTCAGCCGGCTTCACGTCTTTCTTGACGTTCGCCTGGATCAGACAGTGCAGCATATACTCATAGATGCGGACAAGATCTTTGGAGATCGGGATATCGTGATTGAGCGCTGCAATCAATTCGTGTATGATCGACTGCGCCTTCTTCAGATTCGTGTTGGCATCCATATACTTCCGCTTCGCGATGCCGTCGATCCCGGCTTTCGTGAAACGGATCGCGCCGTCATACAACATCACAACCAACTGTCCCGGCGACGCTGTCTGGACCGCATTTTGCTGATACGCTTTATAGGGAGATTGCAGCACACTCATCCACCCCTCAATTGAAGAAACTCATTAAACTGGATGCCTGGGCGTTGTATTTGTTGATCGCGGCTTCCATCGCCGCAAACTGTTTGTAGAGCCGATTCTCCATATCGATCAGTTTCGCGGACCATTCTTCTTCTCTCCGCTTGTAGCTGCGGATTTCTTCGCTCAGCAGCGAATCTTCGAGGAACGCCGTTTTCAAATCCGTGCTGACCATCGAAGTGCCGGCTTTCTCGGACAGTTCCTTCAACGCATCGAATGCGTATTTGGACAATTTGTTGAATAAGCCGACGCCTTGATTGTCCGGTTTCGACGCATCGCCCGGCTTCATGAACATATTCGCCACCAGCTGCGGATCGTCCTCGATCGCCGCACGAAGCTTTTCTTCGTCGATGACGAGTTTCCCCCGTTCCTGCCAGGAGCCGGTCGTAATCCCGATGGCCGCAAGCGAAAGTTTCGCGTGGGTTTTGTCCCCCAGTTTGACATTTTCGGCATATACGGCCATCGTGGCGATCCGCATATCGGACACGAACTTGCTCAAGATGGTGTCGTTGCGCAGCAGACCGCTTCGGGCTTTCGCTTCCCACATTTCGATCTGCTTCTCCGACATTTCTTCCTCTTGTTCCTTTGTGAGCGGATGATAAGAACGGAACCGCTCTTCGTTCAATTCGCCGTTGATGGTCTCGATCAGCTTGTTGTACTCCTCGACGAACGATTTGATCGTGTTGAAAATTTTGTCCGTGTCCGTCACGACGGAGAGCACGGCGTCCGTCGCCCCGGTTTCCGCTTTGATGGTGAAGTCGATGCCCCCGATCGAAAATTTATTGCTTGTGCTCGTATAAGTGATGCCGTTGACGACGATTTCGGCATCCTCTCCGCTCGACGACTCGTCAAACTCCGTAGAGAATCCGGTTACGACTAGCGCTCCTTTGCCCGTATCCCAGCTCGTGATCGAGAACTGACCTTTCGTCTTATCGTAAAGCGCTGTTGCTCGAATGCTCGGATCCGCATTGATCTTGTCCGCAAGCGTCTGTAAAGTGTCGGACGCGTCATACGTGATTGTCTTTCCATTGACCGTCAATGGTTCCGAAAATCCGAGAGCACCCAAGGTCAAGCCGTCTGTCGAATTGACCGTGCCGTCGTTATTGTCCGGGTCATAAGTAAATACTTTTGTCGCAACCGTCGCCACCTTGTTCACCTTTACGTTCAAGGTGCCGGCGGCGGTCGGATCCACCGAGTTGACGGTAACGGCAGTTTCGTTTCCGCTTACGTTCGCCTTCTTGGCGGTCAATTCTTTGGACATATTGAACGATGCCAGCTTATTGTTCCGGAAATCGACAATCTTGGTACTGATCTCACGGTAAGCCTCTTGCTGCCACTCAAGCGTGACCCGCTTGTAATAATACTTGTTGGCGGACTCTCGGCGAGCCGCCATCAATTCCTTGACCATGCTGTCGATGTCGAGACCGGATGCCAGACCCGCGATCCGCACGCGATTCGCCTCCTTTAGACCCGCTCGTCGATAATGATGCCGTTCAGCTCCATGAACTTGGCCACCATATCCAAAATTTTCTCGGGCGGCACTTCGCGGATCAACTCGCCCGTCTCCTTGTTCTTGACCCGTATGATGACTTCTTTCGTTTGTTCGTGTATGGACAACTCCAACGTCGTGACAGGGCCTTTGGCCGCTTCGAGCGCGCGCTCGATCCGTTTGACCATCTGCTCCTCGCCGATGGAGAGTCTGGAACCTTTCGACTCGGCCGCACGGAGTTCCTCGATGTTTTTGGTGCGGTCAGCCGCCGATTGTTCGTTCAATTGGGCCGAATTGACGTTCGTCGTTCTGTCAGCGGCAACAACCGGCGTTTGTTGTACGGAGGTTACACTCATCGCCATATTCGTCACCCCGATCGGTATAAATCCATTTACTCACTATATCGGACGGCTTGCGGCGATTTGTTAGATTTTATGGAAAGAACAAAAAAAGAAAGGCCTTAGAATATCTAAGACCTTCCTCTCTTCTCCCGAAGCCCCGATTAACCGAGCAAGGACAGTACGCCTTGCGGCTGCATGTTGGCTTGCGCCAGCATCGCTTGCGAAGCTTGGAGCAGGATGTTGTTCTTCGTGAGCTCGACCATTTCTTTCGCCATGTCCGTGTCGCGGATCCGCGATTCGGAAGCCGTGAGGTTCTCGATCGTCGTGCCCAGGTTGTTGGACGTGTACTCGAGACGGTTTTGCAGCGCACCGAGTTTCGCGCGTTCCGTCGACGTGTTCTTGATTGCCGTTTCAATCTGCGTCAACGTCGAGGTAGCACCGAGACCGGAAATGCCGGCCGTCGAAATTTGGCCGATCGTGATCGTGACGCCGGACAGGTCGGCCGTTTGAATCGTTGCGCCCGACGTGATCAGGATGCCGTTGAACTTCGTGTTCGTCAGGATTTGGTCGATTTGATCGCCGAGAGCGGACAGCTCTTGGTCAATGTTCGCCTTGTCGCTGGAGCTGTACGTGCCGTTCAGTTTCTGAACGTTCAGCTCTTTCATGCGGACGAGCATTGCCGAGATCTCGTTCATTGCGCCTTCAGCCGTTTGCACGAAGGAGATGCCGTCCTGCACGTTCCGCTGCGCTTGCTCGAGACCGCGGATTTGGCCGCGCATTTTCTCCGACACGGCCAGGCCGGCAGCGTCGTCAGCCGCACGGTTGATGCGGAGACCGGATGCCAGTTTCTCCATCGATTTGCCCGCCGCAACGTTGTTCAGCGCCATGTTGCGGTGGTTGTTCAGCGCGGTGATGTTGTGGTTGATACGCATGATTGACTTCCTCCCTGAATGATGATGATAACCACGTCCATGTGGTCAACCCGACAAAGGTCGGCCGCCCTTTACCGGTTTATCCTCTATATCGGAAGTCCCAGATTCAAATTTTATAGCTCCGGCAAATTATTTTTGATGTTTTTGAGTTTGTCGCGCAGCGTCCGCAGATCGACGGCCGGTTCCGAGACCGCTTCCCGGTTCGTCTCCTGAACGGATACATAAATTTCCTTGCGGACGATATCCACGTCCCTCGGTGCGCGTATGCCGATCTTGACCGTATCCGCCTGAACGTCGAGCACCGTAATCTCGATGTCGTCCCGGAGGATGATCGACTCTCCCTTCTTCCTCGACAATACCAGCATGCCGATTCTCCTCCTTATCGGTTCCGCTCGGCCGCGAAGAGCGGATGCCGGGTCGTGTACGGCGACTTGCCGAGCACGACTTGCTTGCCCAGCCTGGCTTCCGCATTGATGATAATCGGCGCGACCAGATTGATCGTCGCCGACTCCAACTCGCCGCGGATCGAGATAATGGCCCGCACGACCACCTGTTCGGGCGATTCGATCTTCAATTCTTCGGCGACGGCGTCCGAGAGTTCGAAGTCATAATCGCGATAGAACAGGAACGGGTCGACGATAATAAATGCGAGATCCGGATCGGACACCGATTGGAGAAATGCGAACGGCTCGTCCTCCTCCGGCGAGACGATGACGAACGCCTTGTGCTGTTCGAACCCCGGAAGCCCGCGCTCGAACGTATAGATTTCCCGTTCTTCGACCTGAAGCGTGCCGAAGCGGCTCGTTCTCAGTTCCATGGTCGGCATACACGCTCCTCTGCTGCCCTCGATCAAAATCGCGAAAAAGAAAAAGCTACAGAAAGCGGCCTTTCCATAGCGTGGTCATATGCGGCAAAGCTATACGCGGATATCCAGTCCGGTCACTCCAAATGAAATCTGCGGACGCTGCTTCAAATAGACGTCGATCGCGCCGCGATGGTATTCGATCTCCGGCTTGTAGGTGCGGGCCTCGATCTCCACGCGGCCGAGCTCCACTTGCACGTCCGGCTGCGGGATTTCCCATTGGATATCGAAATTGAAATGCGACGCCGGCCCGAACACATCCAGAACGGGCGGGCCCTTCCGCACTTCTTCGATCGCCACCTCCGGTATCGCTCGAGGGCCATTGATCGGATCTCCGATCTGCTCCCATTTTCGCACGATGTTCGCAATGGATTCTTGCATCATGCGAGGGATCTGCGCCTGCATGTCGATATAAAGGCGAATCGGATTTCCGCCGTAGATCGCCTTGTGTGACTTGCTGAAGTCGATATCCATCCGGGCGAAGTGCGTCGGCGCGCTGATCTTCGCCGGAGTGGTCTCGATTTCGAGATCAGCCGGCCGCGTGCGGATCAAATACTGCCCGATCGACCAGTCGACGCCGATCATGCCGTTCGTGACGCGCGCGCTGAGGATCGGCAGACTCACCGTCCCAGCCCCTTTCAGTTCAGAAAGTCAACCAGCGAAGGCGTGATAATCTTTGCGCCAACGGACAGGGAAGCCTGATAGATGTTCTCGTTGATCTTCGCGTCAATAATCAGCTTCTCGAAATCAATGTCTTCCGCCTTCGATTGGAGATCGGTCAGATTGATCTCCAGATCCTTCAGCCGGTTCTGCATCAGCTCGACGCGGTTGACGCGCGCGCCGATCTCCGATTGCTGGGTCAGAATCTTGTCCATCCGGGATTCAATGTTGGACAACTGCCCGGACACCCCGGAATAGTCGCCGTTTTCCAGCGCCGTAATGACATTGTCGAATACGCTGAAAATATTGTCCGGTTCCCCGGGTCTGCCGAACACGTCCGAACCGCTCAGGTTGATCTGCAGTTTCACCCCGACGCCGACCATGTAGTAGATCGCGCCGGTATCCGTCTGGACCGCGCTCGGATCGAACGGCACAGCCGTCTTTTCATAGGGGATGACGTCCGTCTTCTCCCCGTTGAACACATATTTGCCGTTCAGCTTGCTGTTCGCGATGTCGACGATCTGATCCTTGAGTTGCCGGACTTCGTCGGCGATATTGCTCAGCGCAACGTCCGGATTCGTCCCGTTCGAGCCCTGGACCGCCAGTTCCTTGAGCCGCTTCAGCACATCCTGGGCCTGCTGCAGCACCGTATCGTTGAAATCGAGCCACGAGAGCGCCATATCGACATTTTTCTGATACTGCTCGTTGGCCGACAGCTCGCTACGGTAGCGGAGCGCGTACGTAATGCCTACGGGATCGTCCGAGGCGCGGTTGATCTTGCGCCCGGTCGTCATCTGCTCCTGCAGTTTCGACATCTCCGTCAGCGTGCGGTTCAGGTTCCGGGTAAGCTGCATATGCATCATCCCCGGCGTTATGCGCAATGGCATTGCTTACTCCTCCTTACCCGTCAGCGGCCGACAATACCGGTGCCGTTAATCAATTTGTTCAGCATCTCGTCGAAGGATGTCATCAGCCGCGCAGCCGCATTGTAAGCATGCTGGAAGCGGATCAGATCGGACATTTCTTCGTCGAGCGATACGCCGCTTACCGATTGCCGGTTGGCATCCACCTGATCCAGCTGCATCTGCGAATTTTGCAGATTGCGCTGCGCCCGGTTCGAGATGACGCCTATTTCGCCGACAAGCGCATTGTAATAGTCTCCGATCTTCGCATTGGTCACGCCGTTGCCGCTCGCCGTCTCGTCGAATCTGAAGCTGACTTCTTTCAGTTCGCTCATCAGAAGCGCGAGCGTATTGTTCCCGCGGACGACGGTACCGCTCGTATCCAGCCTCATGGACGTCGCAATCTTGTTGATGTCGGCCACGATTGCGGGATTCAGTTGCAGATTGCCGGCCGTAATATTCCCCGATCCGTCGGACGCCGTGAAGAAAGGAAGACCGACGGCCGGAGGCGTTCCGCCTTCAAGCGTGTACCCCAGCTGATGCAAACCGTTAATGCCGTTCACGGTAATGACGGTATCGCTGGCAAGCGGCGTCGTGCTTCCCGGGAGCACGGAACCTTTCGGAATGACGACCTGAATCTGACCGTTCGCCAGAGTATTCGCCAGCGAGTCGAGCTGACGGCGATATTCCGCCACATAGGTATCGCGCGAGACGATCATGCCGTGCACTTCGCCGCTGTTCAGATCCCCGCTCTGGACGGCTGCAACAAGCGCATCCGCCGTAACCGGCGTATAGGTGCTGCCGTCGACGACGACAATGCCGCCGATCGAAATCGTGTACCCCGCCTCCGACTCGACGACGGAGACGTTCGCGATCCGGGACAGATTGTCGACGAGCAGATCGCGCTGGTCGCGCAGGTCGTTCGCCTTGTCGCCAAGACCTTCAATCCGGCGGATCTCCGTATTGAGCGAGGCGATCGTCTCGATGATCGTGTTGATCTCCGTCGCCTTGACGCCGATGCTCGTCGTCAAGTCCGCCGTCAGATCGTTCAGCCTGCGGCTGATCGAATTGAATGCGTCGACCAGCGCCAATGCGCTCTCGCGGACAATCTTGCGTCCCGTGACATTCTCGGGATCCTTGCTCAGATCGGACCAGGCGTTCCAGAATTGTTCCAGCACGGTCCGGATGCCGGAATCGCTCGGCTCATTGATAATGGCTTCCAGCTTGTCCAGCGTATCCGCCTGAATCGAGTAGGTGCCGACCAGCTTGTTCTGATTGCGGTACTGGTCGTCGAGGAACGCCATCCGGATTCGGCGGATATCCGTGAACTCGACGCCCGTGCCGAGCTGTCCCGGCACCACCGAACGGCTCATGCCGTAGGCTTCGATCGGCCGCGCGGCCGTCATGCTGACGACCTGGCGAGAATAGCCCTTGGTATTCGCGTTCGCGATGTTGTGTCCTACCGTATTGATGGCCGTCTGCTGCGTAAACAGACTGCGTTTGGATGTCTCCAGCGTATGAAAAGTCGATCTCAACGTCGCCGCCTCCTTGGCCTAGGCCCGCGTATCAAAAATGCCGTTCCTGCCGCCGCTGGCGTTAGTCTTCTGCGGATGTTGATACACGATATCCTCGGCAGGATCGTCAACCGCAAGTCCGATGGAATAGTCGATGAACGCCAGCGCTTGCCGGATCAGTTGTTGGTTCAATTCGTTCACGCGGCGCAATTCTTCCAGCAATTTCGTCAGCTCGCGCTGCTGCTCGATGAGCTTCTGCTTCAGTTCCGGCTGATTCACCGACTGGATGACTTCGCGCAGCGTATTCAAGCGGGATATATAACCGAGCGATACGAAATGGCGGTGCGTCTCGAGGATGCGCTGCTGCTCGAGCTGTTCGGCCCTGGCGATCAGCTTGCGCTCCTTCTGCAGGATGACGTTAAGCTGTTCGACATCGCCCTTGACCAGCACGGGCGTCTTCTCATTGGCCGAATCGAGCAGCTGATTGTACAGTTCCGCTTGTTCGTCCAATATCCGGACAATGTCCTGGACCGCCATCCGGCTCACCGTCTTTCTTCATTGTTTCAAGTACGGCCACAGCTTCTTGGCGATCTTGCCGGCATCGACATGATACGTGCCCGTCGATACGGATTGCTTCAGCTCGCCGATCCGTTGGGCGCGTTCGGCCCCCATGATCCGGCTGTCCGACAGAAGCTGCTGCGCTTCCGCCGAGATCCGCACTTCATCCTTTCGTTTCACCGCGCCCTTGCTGCCGGCGCGCGTCTCCTGCTGCTGCTGATACGTCCGGACAGCACTCAGGCGTCCGATCTCGTTGATTTTCATGGCTGCCACCTCTTTCCCTGCGACAATACGCGAACAACCGATAATCCCTTATGAGGGTATTATCGGTTGCCTTCATCACAAAATTTATAGGAGGGTCAACGATCTTTCCGCTCGGTCTGGTTGATCTGATACGTGCCCGGCCGATCGGACTGCAGGTCGGCTTTCAGCCGCTCGTCGACCGCCTGCTGCGCCTTGATCTCATTCGCCAGCTTCCGTACGCATTTCGGGCACATGTTGCCTTCCCGGATCGGCGCTCCGCACGATTCGCAGCCGTAATACATG
>Ga0310834_101540_pt1 | contig 13543 bp, 8 predicted proteins | sample SM_ome_2_FD_201314 | JGI IMG/M metagenome (GOLD analysis project Ga0310834, IMG submission 201314) | Sorghum-adapted microbial communities enriched on stacked mutant (SM) sorghum from Joint BioEnergy Institute, Emeryville, California... ... | reverse complement strand
GCTGCTCGTTGAGGATCTCGTAGAGGATCTGAATGCCCTGGTTGGGCAGCCCGACCTCGTACGCGTCCGGGTACATCAGCACCCACCGGACGGTGGTCGCGTCCCAGTCCTTGACCACGGCGCCGAGCTCGCCGCCGATGTACTGGACCGGCTTGCTGACCAGCGGCAGCAGGCGCTCCAGCTGCTCGAATACGGACATCACAGGCATTCGGCACTCCTCACTGGTCGCGTCCCAGGGTAGCCGCCGCCCCCGGGGCCCCGACCACGCCTGTCTCCTCGTCCCCCGCCCCATCGGCCCGCGCTGGTCGCCCGGCCGGTGTCGCCCGTCCCGGACCAGCGACCGCCCGGCGACCGCAGCGACTCGCGCCGAATCAACTCGCGCCGATGTGCCACCCAACCGTACGCTGCTGGAATGCCCGACTTGCGCCCCGGTCGGCGCCACCGTGCATTCCCGGGCGGTCGCGCCGCCCGAGCCGACGCCGGCCAGCCCCGCCACCACGCCGGGCGGGTACGGCGAACCGCTCTCGTGGGCGCGGCGATGATCGCGCTCCTGGCCGGCTGCTTCGGTCCCGCCGACGGCAACGACATGGCCTGGGACCGAGCGGGCCAGCTCGCGGAGGAGCTGGCGGACAACTACGGCTACATCAACCGCCCGGGCCAGGCCGAGTGGATCGCGGCCGAGGCGCCCCTGCCCGACACGGGGGGGTCGTACTGGGAGGCCACGATCGAGTTCCTCGACTGGTCGGGTCAGCTGGCCCACCCCGGCGACGAGGTCACGCTGGACCTGCGCTTCACCGTGACGGTCAGAGACTCGGGCCGGGACTACTTTGGCGACTACCGCCATACCGGGGGGCGCGCCGTCCGGTGCTTCCGCCTCCACCTGCCCCTGTTCGGGCACGCGACGCACGAGGAGATCGAATGCCCGCCCGGGGCCACGGCCCGCCAGCCGAACCGGGCCCCCGGCATGCCCGCGGACGCCCGCGCCCGGATCGAAGCCGTGCTCGCGGAGGCCACCCCGGAGTCGCTGGACGATCAGATGCGCGCCGCGTTCCCCGAGCCCCACGTCACCGTCTCCACCACGGTGCACCAGGGCACCCTCGTGGTCGCGGTCGGCGTGACCCGCGAGCGGGCCTGCATCCTGGTGATCCGGACGCCCGAGGGCGAGATCCGCTACCCCGGGTACGACCGCGAGTGGAGCCAACCCGGGGAGCAGGGCTGCTCCACCGGTCTCTACACCAGCCGCCCTCAGTGAGCTCGCCCGACGGGTGGGCGGCGGGCGCCGTCGGCCGGGCCGAGCGGGCGTGATCGGCCGACGGGCCTACGACCCAGGTCACATCATGATCGGCACACCTTGCGGTCCGGTGAGGGCGGCGTAGCGTGCCAGGTGTGGCCGCACCATCCGCCCCGTCCGCCCCGCAACCGCTGACGCTCGCCCAGCGCCTCGCCGCCTGGCGCTATGCCTTCCTCACCACCAACCCACCCGAGCAGGGGGTGGTGGACCAGGTCACGCGCTGGCTCGTCGTCACGCGGGCCGGCGTGCTGCCGATGACGTTCACCTCGGGCCTCATCGCGGTGCTGCTGGCGGCGGTCGCCCCGGCCGGGACGGTGGTGGACTGGCTCAACGTCGGGCTGGCGGTGGTCGGCATCGTCATCGCCCACCTGGCGAACAACCTGATGAACGACCTGGCCGACACCCAGGTCGGCAACGACACCGCGGACTACCCGCGGGCGCTCTACGCCCCGCACCCGATCCTGGCCGGGCTGGTCACCAAGCGACAGCTCGTGGCGGGCATCCTGCTCTGCCAGGTGCTCGATTTCGCGATCATGGTGACGCTGATCGTCCGGCAGGACTGGTGGATCGCGGCGTTCGCCCTCGCCGGGCTGTTCCTGTCGTACGCCTACACGGCGCCGCCCCTGCGCCTGAAGAAGATCGGTCTCGGCGAGCTGGACGTGCTGCTCACCTGGGGCCCGCTGATGGTCGGCGGGGTCTACTACGCCGGCACCGGCACGCTGACCTGGCCGGTGCTGGCCGCGGCCACCGTCTACGCGCTGCTGCCCACGACCGTACTCATGGGCAAGCATATAGACAAGCTTCCGTACGATCGGCGGAGCGGGACGCGGACCTTCCCGGTCCTCGTGGGCGACCGCGCCGCCCGAATCATCACCCAGGCGATGATCGTCGCCTTTTATGTCGGTGTGGTGGCTCTCGTGGCCACCCGGGCTCTCCCGTGGCCGGCCCTGCTCGTGGTGCTGGCCGTGCCCCGGGCGGTGGGCGCGATCCGCGCCTTCAGCCGACCGAAGCCGACCGAGGCACCGCCGGACAACCCGGTCTGGCCACTGTGGTGGGCGCCGATCGCGTTCCTCCACACGCGACGCGCTGGTGGCCTGCTCATCATCGGCCTGACGGCCTACGCGATCTGGCTCGCCGTCCGGTAGGCCATCCGCCGTCCGGCCGACCGACCCTCGCCACGGCCAACTGGCCAATCGGTTGGGCCATCCATACGATCACGACCTTGATTAGCGATTCCGCGTACGCCAGACTACGGTCCGTCATGCGGATCACTCATGTGCAGGTTTCGACCCTATCCCGGGCAGGCTCCGTGAAACGCCCAAACCCCTCCCCGACGCTCAACCAACCGCCGCACAACGAGTGACCCCCCACCCCACCCCTCACCCCCACGGAGAGCTCATGTCATCTCCCATCGGTGGCCAACTGAAGAAGGACACCCTCGGCGTGCCGTCGGTGGTCTTCTTCGTCATGTCGGCCGCAGCCCCGCTCACCGTCGTGGCGGGCGTCATCACCATCGGCTACGGCGCCATCGGCGTCCAGGGCCTACCGTTCGCGTACATCCTGATGCCGGCGATCCTGGCCGTCTTCGCCATCGGGTACGTGGCCATGTCCCGGCACATCAGCAACGCGGGCGCCTTCTACACCTACGTCGCCCACGGCCTCGGCCGGCCGCTCGGCGTCGGCACCGCCTGGATGGCTCTGCTCGCCTACAACGCCCTGCAGGTCGGCCTGTACGGCGTCGTCGGCGCGGCCACGGCCGTCCCGCTGGAGCGGTTCTTCGGCATCACGACCGAATGGTGGGTCATCGCGCTCGTCGTCTGGGCCATCGTCGGCATCCTCGGCGTGCTGCGCGTCGACATCAACGGCCGGGTCCTCGCGGTCCTGCTGTGCGCCGAGATCCTCATCGTGCTCGTGTACGACTTCGCCTACCTGACCCAGCCGGGCCCGGACGGCGTGTCGTTCACGACCCTGAACCCGACGACGCTCTTCGGCACCGAGGGCGGCCTGGCCGCGGTCGGCGCCGTCATGGTGCTCTCGTTCCTGGGCTTCGTCGGCTTCGAGGCCTCGGTGGTCTTCTCCGAGGAGAGCAAGAACCCGAAGCGCACCATCGCGATGGCGACCTTCCTGTCGCTGGTCATCATCGGCGGCACCTACGCCCTGACCTCGTGGGCCATGTCGGTCGCGACCGGACCGGACAACATCGTGGGCACGGTCGGCGAGCTGTTCCTCCAGGGCGAGGAGGTCAGCTTCATCTTCATCCTCGCGTCCGACCGCCTGCCGGCCGTGTTCGTCGACATCGGAAGCGTGCTGTTCGCCACCTCCGTGCTCGCGGCCTCGATCTCGTTCCACAACACGGTCGCCCGGTACACGTTCGCCCTCGGCCGGGAGCGGGTGCTCCCGATCGCGCTGGGCAAGACCGGTCGGCGCAGCGGTGCCCCCATCGGCGCGTCGATCCTGCAGAGCCTGATCGGTCTCGCGGTGATCGTGGTGTTCCTCGTGTTCAACCTGGACCCCGTGTTCCACCTCTTCTACTACGGCGGCAACAGCGGCGGTCTCGGCGTCATGATGATGGTCACCCTGACCTCGGTGGCCATCCTGATGTTCTTCGCCAAGAACCACCGCGGGGAGAGCCTGCTGGCGCGGGTCATCGCTCCGGTGATCTCGATCGTCCTGCTGGGCTTCGTCCTCTACTTCGCCGTCGAAGGCTTCCACAACCTCATCTCCCCGCCACCGCTCGACGGCATTCCGGAGGGCTGGTTCTCGGCCGCCGAGACGGCCGGCTGGGTCATCCCGGCGATCTACCCGACGGTCTTCGTGCTGGGCATCCTCTACGGGCTGATCCTCAAGAGCACCCGCCCCGAGGTGTACCAGTCGATCGGCCTCGGCGCGAACAGCTCGACCGGCATCGCCGTGCAGAGCAAGGTGGACGCCGAGCCGGCCGGAGTCCCCTCGCACCGGTGACCGCCGCCGGACCGGGCCCGACCAACTGTCCAAACGCGACGCCCCCCGAGCCACGCTCGGGGGGCGTCGTCGTTCGTCCGCCTCGCGTCAGCGGTCGGCCTGGCCGTGTCCGCCGTGCTCGGGTCAGCTGTGCTCGTGTCCGGCGTGCTCGTGGCCGCCGTGCTCGGGTCCGGCGTGGGCGTGGCCACCATCGTGCCCGCCGTGCTCGTGTCCGGCGTGGCCTGACCCGTGGTGGCCGGGGCGGCAGTGCGTGGAGGTGACGGCCGGCAGGTCGAGCGCGGGGTTGCGGTCGAAGAAGCCGATCGGCTTCAGCGTGAACCCGCAGCAGTCCACCGGCATGACCGGCCAGTCCTCCGGACGCGGGAAGTGCGTGATGCCGAAGGTGTGCCACACGACGATGTCCTCGCCGTCGATGCTGCGGTCCTGCGCCACGTACGCCGGCAGGCCGGCCCCACCCGGGTTGGCGTTGATGAACTCGCCGGCCGGGTAGCGCTCGTCGGGGTGGTACCGGGTCACCCACAGGTGGTGGGTGGCGAACGCCCCCCGGCGGCGCACCGAGGAGCCCTCGTCGGCGAGCAGCAGCGGTCCACCCTGGGGAATGAGCGCGTAGCCCACCGGCTGCCCGACCGCGTTGCGGCTGTTGGGATTGATGATCTTCCACACCCGGCTCGCGCCCGGGTGGGCGTCGCGCACGGCCTCCGACTCACGCCGCAGGCGGGTCACCGACCGGGTGAAGGCGTTGCCGTACTCGTTGCCCGGGCCGGTGCGCACCCGGACCGCGTCGATCTCCTCCACCGCGTTGGTGAGGCCGTCGACCATCATGTCCAGCCGCACGTTGTACAGGTGCTGGTGGAACGGGCCGGCGATCTCGTCGGTGATCTGGCTCGCGTACGGGTTGCCCGGGATGTGCGGCGCGGTGAAGATGACGCCGGTGGCCTTCACCTCGAGCTGGATCGTGCCGTCGAGGTAGAAGTACCAGTAGAAGCCGTAGTCATAGTTGCCAATAGTTGCGAAGTACGAAACCACCAGCCGGCGCTGGCGACGCACCTCCGACGAGCCGGTGAAGATGTCGGTGTGCTTCCACAGCACACCGAAGTCCTCCTCGTGCAGGCAGATCGCGTTCTTCACGACCCGCGGCTCGCCCCGGGTGGTCGGCAGCACCGCGTCGAAGTAGTAGATCTCGCCGAGGCAGTCGCAGCCCAGCTCCAGCGAGTTCACCTGCTGGCCGATGAGGTACTCGCCGATGTCGAAGTAGCTCTGCCAGAACCGGGTCGGGCTCGGGTCCCCGTAGGGCACCACCATCTCACCCACCGAGGCCCGGTAGATGATGGGCCGCTCCCGCCCGTTGTCCACGTAGCGGATCTGGTACAGCACCAGCCCTTCCCGCGCGTCGAAACCGATGCGCAGGCGCCAGTGGTCCCAGCTGATCTCGTCGCCGTCCACAGTGAAGCTCGGTCCCTCGGGCTGGACGATGTCCAGCGGCTTGAGGGTCGTGCGGGGCGGGCCGGTGTAGGCCGGGTCGTCGTGGTTGTGCTCCCGCTGCGGGACGGGCAGGACGCGGTGGTCGATGAGCTTGACGACCTTGCGCTCGATGAGGTCCACATAGGCCACGACCCCGTCCACCGGGTGGGCCCACGGATGGTCCTCGGGTCGGTTCTGCACGAACGAGAGCACCCGCAGCAGCCGGCGGCCTTCCTCGCCCGGGAAGCCGAACTCGCCCGGCGAGAGCGGGCAGGGGCGGATCTTGTCGAGATCGGTCAGCCCGCGCTTGGCCATGGCGGCGACCCATTCCGGGTCGGACTTGACGATCTCATCGACCGTGATGAGGTCATCGTCCATGATGGCCGGTTGGCCCTGGGTGCGGGTGTCGATGGGCTCGACCTGCTCGACCGTGCCCTTGGTCAGCGACGCGATGACGACGTGCGCGGCGCCGGTCGCGACGTCGAGGAGGACCGCCCGGACCCGACGGTCGATGGGCGTGCCCGGGGTGTAGGCCAGGACCTCGTCCTTGCTCGGCTCGGCGAGGCCGAGGTACGCGAAGCGGGTGCTGTCGGTGACCAACCCACCGGCGGTGATGATCTGACGGGCGGCGTCGATCTCGTCGGCGGTGAGGCGGGCCAGTGGGTGTCTAGGGGTGACAGAAGCCTGCAACGTCCGCTCCTTGCTGAGGGGAAGGAGAGAAGATCAGCTAACGCCCCTCATCCTCGCGAACGGCGGATGCGCCTGTCCAGATATCGGATCAGCGGGCCCGCATGGCCAGGGCGGCCACGGCCGACTCGACGCCGGCGACGAGCAGCCGTACCTGGGGATGGCACCGCTGGGCCATACGGACGAGCGACTGCCGGACCTCGCGCGCGCTCGCCCCGCCGAAGACGAACTCCAGGTTGCCGGCCAGGAGCAGCGCGACCAGGGCGGCCGAGTGGTCGTCCAACAGTTCCGGATGGTCCAACATGTACCGGAGGCGGGCGATCGGGGCGGCGGCCGCGACCCGGTCCCGGAACGGGTAGCGGATGCTGGTCCTGAGCAGCCCCCGCGCCTCGACCCGCTCGACCAGATTCAGCCGAATCAGCCGGTTGGCCACCATCGGCCGGATATCGCCGCGAAGGTGCTCGATCCAGGCGCGCACCGGATAGCGATCAACCTGCTTGTTGATTTCGATCAGGGCCGAATCGCAGACCGCGTCCCCGGTGGGCGCGTCACTGTACGGCACGACGACCGTGTCCTCGGTCAGCGCGATCAGGCCCAGAAACAGCAGCTCGCCGAGCACGGCGCCGGCCAGCACGGTGTCGAGCCCGTCGTCGCTGATGTGGGGCTTGCCGCTGTTCTCGTCGTGGCCGATGAGGAACACCTCGTCGGCGAGGGGCAGTGGGTCCATCAACGTTCCTCGTTCAGTCGAAGCTCGTCAGCCCCCGAGCACCACCGGCGGTGGCGATCACGGTGCGGTGGCGCCAGATTACTCGGCGTACGCTAGTCGACCGGTGCGATCGGGAACAGTCTCAGGGCCGACAGGCCGGACCGGGCCGGGCCGTCGGGCCACCAGCGCCAACCGACCGGCCTGGGCATCTCGACGAGTAAGCCACCCGACGCCATCCGTCCGGCGGAACGGACCGTCGGCCGTCCGGACCGGCGCGACCGCCCCCGGCCGCCGGGCCAGCCCAGTGACGGCGGGCCATCGTCAGCGGCCCCCCTGGCCGGCCGGCGACCAGTCGGGGCCCCGCCCGACCGACGACGCCGACCCGACCGGGACGTCGGGGCAACGGCCGGGCGACCCGGTGGCCGCCGCGCGACCCACCGCCCTGGGCGCCGGTAATCGACCCTCGCAAATCCGCTGGTGCTCGTGACTCGCCGCGGCCGGCCGCCCGGGGACGCCCGCGCGACCGGTCGGCCTCACCGGGCGCGGCCCGACTCCTCCGGCCCCGGCCGCCCGCACGGCGCCGGGTCCCCGACCGCGCGGACGACCCGCCACCACGGCTCGCGTCCGCGGCGCATCCACACCGGACGATCGACGTCCACTGTGGAGGCTGCAGCAACTTGACACATGGGCGTTTCGGCCGAACGGTTCCCCGCCGGTGGACCGATGGGTTATCGTGAGGATGCGATCAGCGGCGTGACGTGTCGCCGCATGGGCCCGAGCGCCGCGCGCCAGCCCTCACCGCCATGAGCATCGGACGTCTGGCTGGTGTCGCGCCGGGTCAGCCAAAGACCTAACCAACCACCCCGGGCTTTCTGTCGCATCCGAAAGCCGCGCGGGACCGCGCGCGAACGACACGGGCGGAGGCATTCAATCATGAAAGTGCTTGTGGCAACCCACGAGACCCAGGGGCAGCGGGCCAACGACTTCTGCTACTGCATCGAGGGCGAGCTGGTCACCGTCGGTCTGGTCTGCGCGGCTGATGAGAACGACCCCGACGGCGGCTGCGGGTGCGGACGTGCCTTCTCCGGCCTGAACTCGCACAAGGCGACCACCACCGCGAAGGTGAAGGAAGTCGAACTGTCCGAAGAGGACTACATCGAGGCGCTGCGCTCCAGCCTCGAGCAGCAGGGCTGGCCCACCGAGGACGTGGCGGAGCTGGCCGCCTGGCTCACCGAGCTCGTCGACTCGTGGCCGACCGGCGCGATCGTGGAGCGGCGGCTCGACGACATCCTCATCCGCGAGCAGGCGCCCTCGACCCGCTGAGTCGCGACGTCGGTGACCGTACGGCCCGGTGTGGCGGGTCGTACGGTCATCGCTTTTTTGTCGCGGGTTCTTGTCGCGGTTTCTTGTCGCGGGACTTGGATCCTTCCGCGCTACCTCGAGCGTCCTCACCGGACGGATCGCGGATGGCGCGGGCGTACGGTCAGGCCGACGCGGCCGGCCCCTCGCCGTTGTCGCCCGTGTCCTTGTCGCCCGCGCTCTTCTCGCCGCTGCCCTTGTCGCCGCTGCCCTTGTCGCCCGTGGTCGGCTCCCCGGCGGGCCGCGGCCCGCTGGCGGTGCGCCGCGGCGCGTACCGGCCGACGTACTCCTGCCCGGTCAGCCGCTGAATCCGCATCATGACCTCGTCGGTGATCGCCCGCAGCGTCGAGCTGTCCATGGGCTGTCCGGCGACGTGCAGCGGCTCGCCGAAGCGGATCGTCACCTTGTGCCCCAGCCGCGGGATCACCGTGCCGATCGGCTGAACGGCGTCGGTACCGATGCAGCCGACCGGGATGATCGGCACCTCGGCCAGCAGCGCCAGGCGAGCGACCCCGGTCCGGCCGCGGTAGAGCCGACCGTCGGGGGAGCGGGTGCCCTCGGGATAGACACCGACGAGATCACCGGCCCGCAGGGCGGGAATCGCGGCATCGAAAGCGGTCAGCGCCGCCCGGCCGCCCTCCCGGCGCACCTCGATGGCGCCGAACGCGTGCATCACGGCCCGGTAGAACCAGCCCTTGAGCCCTGGCGTGTTGAAGTACTCGTCCTTGGCCCAGAAGGCGATGTGTCGGGGCACGACCGCGCCCAGCATCCACTCGTCCGCCACGGACAGGTGGTTGCTCGCGAGGATCGCGCCGCCGGTACGCGGCACGTTCTCGAGCCCCTCCACCCGCGGCCGGAACATGAGCCGGATGGCGGGCCCCGCAGTGTACATACCGATGGTGTACAGCCACGGCACGGCGAACCCCTCCACTGCCTGAACCGACCCTCACTCTAGCGATCACCTTCCCGCGGTCGAGGGCCCGGCCACAAGAATGGGGGGATGGCAGCCAGGCCCCGGCAGAGGACCGAATGGCACGAGCGCACGTCACCGGTGCGCCGGTTCATGGAAACCGAGACAGCCGGGGCCGCGGCCCTGGTCGGCGCCGCGGTGGTGGCGCTCGTCTGGGCCAACCTCAACCACGCGAGCTACGAGACCGTCTTCAACACCCCCCTGGCGATCCAACTCGGCGACGCCGGCGTGGCCCTCAGCCTGCACGAGTGGATCAACAGCGGGCTGATGACGTTCTTCTTCTTCGTCGTCGGCCTGGAGGCGCGGCGCGAGTTCGACCTCGGCGAGTTCCGCCAACGACGCCTCATCGTGGTCCCCCTGGTCGCCGGCGTGGGCGCCATGCTCCTGCCGGTGCTGATCTTCCTCCTGGTCAACCTGGGTGAGGAGTCGGCCCGGGCCTGGGGTACCGCGCTGTCCACCGACACCGCGCTCGCGCTGGGGGTACTGGCCCTGGTCGGGCGCCGGCTACCGACCCCGGTGCGCATCTTCGTGCTCACCATGACCGTGGTCGACGACTTCGCGGCGCTGTTCGTCATCGCGGTCTTCTACAGCCGCACCGTCCACGTCGACGCGCTGGTGGCGGCGCTGGCGATCTTCGTGGTGATCCTGGGCGTGCGGGCGCTGAAGGTGCACGTCGGGCTGGTCTACTTCCTCCTCGCGGTGGCGTGCTGGTTCGCCCTGCTGGAGTCGGGCATCGACCCGATCGTGCTCGGCCTGGCCATGGGCATGATCACGTACGCCTACCCGGCCCCGCGGGAGCGGCTGGAGCGGGCCAGCGACCTGTTCCGCGCGTTCCGGGAGCAGCCCACGCCCCAGCTCGCCCGCTCCGTCCGCCTCGGCGTGGCCGCCTCGGTCTCCCCCAACGACCGCCTCCAGCTGCTGTACCACCCGTGGGTGAGCTACCTGATCGTGCCGCTGTTCGCGCTGGCCAACGCGGGCGTGGTGCTGACTGGCGAGGCCCTGATCCGCACGGTCACCTCACCGATCGGCCTGGGCATCCTGCTCGGCCTGGTGGTCGGCAAGCCCCTGGGCACGCTCGGCTTCACCTGGGTCCTGAGCCGGGCCCTGCGGGACCACGTGACCCCACCGGTCGGCTGGGCCGGGGTCCTCGGCTCCGGCACGGTCTCGGTCGCCGCCTTCACGGTGTCGCTGCTCATCGCCCGGATGGCGCTGGCGGGCGAGGCCCTCGAGGTGGCCACCATCGCGGTCCTCGCCTCGATCCCGCTCGCCGCGCTGCTGACCTGGGTCGTCTTCTGGGTGACCAACCGCCTGCCGAAACCGGTCCGGCGCCGGGCCCTCTACGGCAGCCCCAACCTCATCACCGACCTGGCGGTGCCGGTCGACCCCGAGCGCGACCACATCCGCGGGCCCTTGGACGCGCCGGTCACCGTCGTCGAGTACGGCGACTTCGAGTGCCCGTACTGCGGGCAGGCCGAGCCGGTGATCCGGGAGCTGCTGGCCGACTACGGCGACGTCCGGTACGTCTGGCGGCACCTGCCGCTGACCGACGTGCACCCGCACGCCCAGCTTGCCGCCGAGGCCACCGAGGCGGCCGCCGCCCAGGGCGCCTTCTGGGAGATGCACGACATGCTCTTCCGGCACCAGGACGCGTTGACCATGGCCGATCTCGTGCGGTACGCCGAGGAGCTGGGCCTGGACGTGGCGGCGTTCGAACGCGACCTGCGCGAGCGGACCCACGCCGACCGCGTCGCGGCCGACCTGGAGTCGGCCGACCTGAGCTCGGTCTCGGGCACGCCCACGTTCTTCATCAACGGCCGCCGGCACTACGGGCCCTACGACATCGCCGCGCTCAAGTCGGCGGTCCGCCTCGCCCGCGCTCTGGCCGAGGAGCCGACCCGGTCCGGCCCCCACGACGACCGGTGACGCCGAGGGCGGCCCGCCGTCCGGCGGACCGCCCCCACTCCCGACTCGGCGCGCGGCCGGCTCAGGTCCGGGCCACGCGCACGCGAATGGTCTCGCCCTCGCCGGCCTCACCGGCGAACGCGTCCGCCCCCGCGTCCCCGAACGACACCGACGTGGCCAGCGTCTCCGACGCCACGAACTCCTGGTGCGCCCGCACGGCCGCGACGACCTCGTCGGAGGCGTCGATGGCCAGCGTGATCCGGTCGGACACGTTCAGCGCGGCCTCGCGGCGCGCCTGCTGCACGACCCGGATCACGTCGCGGGCCAGGCCCTCGGCGGCGAGCTCCGGAGTGACCTCGGTGTCGAGGATGACCACGCCGCCGCCCTCGAGCGGGGCGGCCGCGGCCGCGCCCTCGGCGGCCCGGGGCACCAGGCGCAGCTCGTACTCCCCCTCCTGCAGGGTCACCCCGGCCGCGACCGGCTGACCGTCCACAAGGGACCACTCACCGGCCTTGACCGCCTTGATGACCTGCTGCACCGCCGGGCCGACGCGCGGCCCGAGGGCCCGCGGCACCACGGTGAGCACCTGCTCGCAGTGGGCCGCCACGTCGTCGGTGAAGGAGACCTCCTTGACGTTGACCTCGTCGGCCACCAGGTCGGCCAACGGCTCCAGGTCGGCCGCGCTGGGAGTGGCGACCGTCAGCGACCGCAGCGGCAGCCGCACCCGCAGCCCCTTGGTCTTGCGCAGGGACAGCGCGGCCGAGCAGACGTCCCGCACCCGGTCCATGCGCGCCACCAGGGCCGGGTCGGCGGGGAACATACCGGCGTCCGGCCAGTCGGTCAGGTGCACCGACCGGCCGCCGGTCAGCCCGCGCCAGATCTCCTCGGCGGTCATCGGGGCGAGCGGAGCCAGCACGCGGCACAGCGTCTCCAGCACCGTGTACAGCGTGTCGAAGGCGTCCCGGTCGCCCGCCCAGAACCGGTCCCGCGAGCGGCGCACGTACCAGTTGGTCAGCGCGTCCAGGTAGGAGCGCACCGAGTGGCAGGCCGCGCTGATGTCGTACGCGTCCATCTGCGCGGTCACCGTCGCGACCAGCTCCCCGGTCTTGGCCAGCACGTACCGGTCCAGCAGGTTCTGGCTGTCCGTCCGCGCCGACGCCTCGTACGACTCCGCGTTGGCGTAGAGCGTGAAGAAGTACCAGACGTTCCACAGGGGCAGCAGCACCTGGCGTACGGCGTCGCGGATCGCCGCCTCGGTGACCGGCATGTCCCCACCACGGATCACCGGCGAGGACATGAGCATCCACCGCATCGCGTCCGAGCCGTACGTGTCGAACATCTCGTAGACGTCCGGGTAGTTGCGCAGGCTCTTGGACATCTTGCGGCCGTCCGAGCCCCACAGGATGCCGTGGCTCACGCAGGTGCGGAACGCCGGCCGGTCGAACAGCGCGGTGGCCAGCACGTGCATGGTGTAGAACCAGCCGCGGGTCTGCCCGATGTACTCGACGATGAAGTCGCCCGGGTAGTGGTGCTCGAACCACTCCTGGTTCTCGAACGGGTAGTGCACCTGGGCGAAGGGCATCGACCCGGACTCGAACCAGCAGTCCAGCACCTCCGGCACCCGCCGCATCATGGACTTGCCGGTCGGGTCGTCGGGGTTGGGCCGGACCAGCTCGTCGATCATCGGCCGGTGCAGATCCGTCACCTTGACCCCGAAGTCGCGCTCCAGCTCGGCGATCGAGCCGTAGACGTCCACCCGCGGGTAGTTGGGGTCGTCGGACTTCCACACCGGGATCGGCGAGCCCCAGAACCGGTTGCGGCTGATCGACCAGTCACGGGCGTTGGCCAGCCACTTGCCGAAGGAGCCGTCCTTGATGTGGCCCGGGACCCAGGTGATCTGCTGGTTCAGCTCGACCATGCGGTCCTTGAACTTGGTGACCGCCACGAACCAGGACGAGACCGCCTTGTAGACCAGCGGGGTGTCGCAGCGCCAGCAGTGCGGGTACGAGTGGGTGTAGGTGTCCTGGCGCAGGACGACGCCCCGCTCCCGCAGCTCCCGCATGATCGGCTTGTTGGCCTCAAAGACCTGCATTCCCTGGTACGGCGGGACCAGCGCGGTGAAGTTCGTGTGGTCGTCGACCGTGACGATCGTCGGGATCCCGTTGGCGTTGCAGGCGTTCTGGTCATCCTCGCCGAACGCCGGGGC
>Ga0310834_101534_pt1 | contig 13593 bp, 11 predicted proteins | sample SM_ome_2_FD_201314 | JGI IMG/M metagenome (GOLD analysis project Ga0310834, IMG submission 201314) | Sorghum-adapted microbial communities enriched on stacked mutant (SM) sorghum from Joint BioEnergy Institute, Emeryville, California... ... | reverse complement strand
GATGACGATGAACGGCGCGGTGCTGCCGGTGCTCGCGCTCTACATCGTCGCCGCCGAGGAGCAGGGAGTGAAGCCCGAGCAGCTGTCCGGGACCATCCAGAACGACATCCTCAAGGAGTTCATGGTCCGGAACACCTACATCTACCCGCCCGGGCCGTCGATGCGGATCATCTCCGACATCTTCGCCTACACCTCCCGGAACATGCCGAAGTTCAACTCGATCTCGATCTCCGGCTACCACATCCAGGAGGCGGGGGCGACCTGCGACCTCGAGCTCGCCTACACGCTCGCCGACGGCATGGAGTACCTGCGGGCGGGCGTCAACGCCGGGCTCGACATCGACGCGTTCGCGCCGCGGCTGTCGTTCTTCTGGTGCATCGGCATGAACTTCTTCATGGAGGTCGCCAAGCTGCGCGCCGCCCGGCTGCTGTGGGCGAAGATCGTCAAGGGATTCGGCGCGAAGGACCCCCGGTCGCTGTCGCTGCGCACGCACTGCCAGACCTCCGGCTGGTCGCTCACCGCGCAGGACGTGTTCAACAACGTGGTGCGCACCTGCATCGAGGCGATGGCCGCCACCCAGGGGCACACCCAGTCGCTGCACACCAACGCGCTCGACGAGGCGCTCGCGCTGCCCACCGACTTCTCCGCCCGGATCGCCCGCAACACCCAGCTCCTGCTCCAGCAGGAGTCCGGCACCACCCGGGTGATCGACCCGTGGGGCGGCAGCGCGTACGTCGAGCGGCTCACCTACGAGCTCGCCCGCGCCGCCTGGGCGCACATCCAGGAGGTGGAGCGGGCCGGCGGCATGGCGAAGGCGATCGACGCGGGCCTGCCGAAGCTGCGCATCGAGGAGGCCGCCGCCCGCACCCAGGCGCGCATCGACTCCGGCCGCCAGCCGGTGATCGGCGTCAACCGGTACCGGGTCGCCGACGACGTGCCGGTCGAGGTGCTCAAGGTGGACAACACCGCGGTGCGCGCCGCCCAGATCGAGAAGCTGCGCCGGCTGCGCGCCGAGCGTGACGAGGGGGCGGTGACCGCCGCGCTCGACGCGCTCACCCGGGGCGCGGCGGGCGACGCGAACCTGCTCGAGCTCGCCGTCGAGGCGGCCCGGGCGAAGGCGACGGTGGGGGAGATCTCGGCCGCGCTGGAGAAGGTGTTCGGCCGCCACGAGAGCCCGATCCGTACCATCTCAGGTGTGTACCGGGAGGAGGCGGGCGAGGCGGAGTCGATCCGTCGGGTGCGCGAGGCGTGCGACGCGTTCGAGCGGGCCGAGGGCCGCCGGCCGCGCATCCTCGTGGCGAAGATGGGTCAGGACGGCCACGACCGCGGCCAGAAGGTGATCGCCACCGCGTTCGCCGACCTCGGGTTCGACGTCGACGTGGGCCCGCTGTTCCAGACCCCGGAGGAGGTGGCGCGGCAGGCCGTCGAGGCCGACGTGCACGTGGTGGGCGTGTCCACGCTCGCCGCCGGGCACCTCACCCTCGTCCCGGCGCTGCGCGACGCGCTCGCCGAGGCCGGGCGGGACGACATCATGATCGTCGTCGGCGGGGTGATCCCGCCCGCCGACTTCGACGCGCTGCGCGCCGCGGGCGCCGCGGCGATCTTCCCCCCGGGCACCGTGATCGCGGACGCGGCGTACGACCTGCTCAAGGAGCTGAGCGCCCGGCTCGGCCACGGTGAGCTCACGGCATGACGGGCGGCACCACCGGACGCCCGCGCACCCCCTCGGTCGAGGAGTACGTCCAGGGGGTGCGCGAGGGGTCGCGCGCCTGGGTGGCCCGGGCGATCACCCTGGTCGAGTCGAAGCGGCCCGACCACCGGGAGATGGCCCAGCGCATGCTCGTCGAGCTCACCCCGCTCGCGGGCAAGGCGCGGCGGGTCGGCATCTCGGGCGTGCCCGGCGCGGGCAAGTCGACGTTCATCGACGCGCTCGGGGTACGGCTCACCGCCGAGGGCCACCGGGTCGCCGTGCTCGCCGTCGACCCGTCCTCCACCCGCACCGGCGGCAGCGTGCTCGGCGACAAGACCCGGATGACCCGGCTCGCCGTCGACCCGAACGCCTTCATCCGCCCCTCGCCGAGCGCGGGAACGCTCGGCGGGGTGGCGAAGGCCACCCGCGAGGCGATGGTCGTGGTGGAGGCGGCGGGCTACGACGTCGTGCTCGTGGAGACCGTCGGCGTCGGCCAGTCCGAGACCGCGGTCGCCGACATGGTCGACACGTTCCTGCTGCTCACCCTCGCCCGCACCGGCGACCAGCTCCAGGGCATCAAGAAGGGCGTGCTCGAGATCGCGGACGTGATCGCGGTGAACAAGGCGGACGGGCCGCACGAGGCCGACGCCCGCAAGGCCGCGCGCGAGCTCGCCGGCGCGCTGCGCCTGCTGCGCACCGGCGAGGGCGCCTGGCAGACCCCGGTGCTCACCTGCAGCGGCAAGGAGGGCACCGGCCTGGACGAGCTGTGGCGGACGATCGTACGCCACCAGGAGGCCCTGGAGGCGTCGGGCGAGCTCACCGCCAAGCGCCGCCGCCAGCAGGTCGGCTGGACCTGGGCGCTCGTGCAGGACCGGCTCATGACCGCGCTGCACGAGCACCCCGAGGTGCGCGCCATCTCCGCCCAGGTGGAGCGCGAGGTGCTCGACGGCACGCTCACCCCGTCCCTCGCCGCCGACCGGCTGCTCGCCGCCTTCTACGGCACCGGCCGCTGAGGCCGAGCCGTATCGGCCGCCCGCGCCGTCACCTGCGGGCGGCCGCGGCGGCGTGCGCGCGAAGCGCCCGCGCCCGGCCCGGATCCACGCCGCAAATGGCGATCTTCACTCCACAGCGTGTCAAACGGTACGTTATTTCACATCAGTCACAGGTAGATCGTCGGTAAAGCGAGCGAGCCGAGGATGGACATCAACACCGCCCTGAAGGAAATCATGGCGATCGACGGGGCGCTGGGCGCGGCACTCGTCGACTTCGAGACCGGCATGTGCCTGGGTTCCGCGGGCGGTGGCGACGGCCTCGACATCGAGCTCGCGGCGGCCGGGAGCACCGAGGTGGTGCGCGCCAAGGCGCAGACGCTCGCCGCGCTGGAGATGGACGACGAGGTCGAGGACATGCTCATCTCGCTCACCCGCCAGTACCACGTGATCCGGCGGGCCTCGCACGCGAGCACCTCGGTCTTCCTCTACCTGGTCCTCGACCGGGAGCGCGCCAACCTCGCCCTCGCCCGGCACCACCTGCGCCGCATCGAGGGCGAGCTCGTCATCTGACCGTCCGGCCGGTACGGCCCGGCGGCCGTGCCGTACCGGTCAGGCGGACTCGGCGACCGCGAGCGAGCGCCTGCGGTCGGCGGGGATGACCAGCGGGGTGCCGGCCTCCGGACAGGTGATCACCTGGCAGGGCAGGCGGAACACCTCCTCGACCAGCTCGGCGGTGACGATCTCGCTCGGCGCGCCCTGCGCGATCACCTTGCCGTCCCGCATCGCGATCAGGTGCGTGGCGTACCGGCAGGCGTGGTTGAGGTCGTGCAGCACCGCGACGAGGGTGCGGCCCTCCTCGTGCAGCCGCGCGCACAGGTCGAGCACCTCGATCTGGTGGGCGATGTCGAGGTAGGTGGTCGGCTCGTCGAGCAGCATGATCGGGGTCTCCTGGGCGAGCACGAGCGCGAGCCACACCCGCTGCCGCTGCCCGCCGGAGAGCTCGTCGACGGGCCGGTCGGCGAGGTCGGCGACGCCGACGGCCTCCATCGCGGCGGTCACCGCGCGCTCGTCCTCCCGCGACCACTGCCGCAGCAGCCCCTGGTACGGGTACCGGCCGCGGCCGACCAGGTCGGCGACCGTGATGCCCTCGGGCGTGATCGGCGTCTGGGGGAGCAGGCCCAGCCGCCGCGCCACCTGCTTGGCCGGGAGGTCGCCGATCGGGTTGTCGTCGAGGTAGACGATGCCGGCGCGCGGCTTGAGCAGCCGGGCGAGCGCCCGGAGCAGCGTCGACTTGCCGCACGCGTTCGGCCCGACGATGACCGTGAACGACCCGTCGATGATCTCCACACCCAAGTGCTCGGCCACCACGCGCTGCTCGTAGGCGAGCGTGAGGTCGGTCGCGCGCAACCTGCTCATGTACGTCCCTTCCGTCCTGCGCCCCGCGGTGACCGCGGCCGTGGCGAGCCCTCTGGGACTCGCGGGGTACGGGTGACGACCCCTGGCGAGGGCAATCAGGATTAGCTTAGCCTAAGCTAACTAACCACCGATATTGCGGGTTACTAAGGGGAAAACCGTAAAAAAGGGGCGCTCGGGCACGAGACGGATTCACGGATCCTTCCACTATGCGGGAAGGCGGCTAGCCGCCGGGGCGAGGTGACGCAAATCTCATTCCAACGGTCTCGCCGTGTGAAGTCCGTGAACAGTGAGAACCAGGGAGCCGGTCGTGCGAATCAATACCCCCCAGCTCTTCGACCGCAGATCCTTCCTCAAGAACTCCGCTCTCGCCTTCGCTGCCGCCACGGTGGGCTCCGGCGTGCTCGTCGCGTGCGGCTCGGGCGACTCCGGCTCGAGCGGTGGCGGTAGCGGCGGCGGCAACGAAAAGGTCACCTACCTCAGCATCCTGCCGCTGGAGACGCTCTCCCTCGCGCCCGAGCTGCTCGGCGTCGCCGGCGGCTACTTCGCCAAGCACGGTCTCGACGTCGAGCTGCAGGCGACCAAGGGCTCGGCGCAGGCGATCCAGACGCTGCTGTCCGGCGTCGGCCTGGTCACCCGCATCGGCCAGATCGACCTGATGGCCGCGGTGACCAAGGCGAACCAGCCGCTGGTCAACATCGGCACGCTCAACCGCACGACCATGCTGCGGTTCGTCTACAGCAAGAAGAACCACCCGATCGAGAAGCCCGAGGACATGGTCGGCAAGACCATGGGCGTGCCGTCCGAGGGCGGCACCAGCGACAACGTGGTCTCGCTCGTGCTCGCCAACGCGGGCATCGACCCCGGCAAGGTCAAGCGCCAGGTCGTCGGCCTCACCCCGGGCACGTTCAACCTGGTCGAGCAGGGCCGGATCGTCGGCTACGTGGTGAGCACGGACACCGCCAACATCCTCAAGGCGCAGAACCCGGACGTCGGCGTCTTCGAGCCCGCCGAGTGGGTCAAGGCCGACTCGCAGGTCTACGCGACCACCAAGTCGGCGCTCCAGGAGAAGGGCGAGACGATCCGCAAGTTCATGGCCGGCCTGCGCGACGCCGTGGCCGCGATGGTCGCCGACGAGAGCCTCGACGAGACGATCAAGGTGCTGCGCAGCAAGTACTCGTTCAGCACGCTCAACGACGACAACATCGCCAAGCAGAGCCTGCAGATGGCCCGGGAGAGCTGGCTCGGCGACGAGGGCCCGGACAAGCTGCTCGTCACCAACGAGGAGCGGTGGGCCGCCGGGTACAAGGAGCTGGCCGACGCCGGCATGGTGCCGGGCGGCGCGGACCCCAAGCCCTGGTTCGACAACAGTTTCCTGCCGAACGCCTGAGCGCACGGGCAGGCCGGGGAGACGGCCGGAAGGGCCGGCGGCACGTGGGGACGCCGGGCCGCCTCCCCGGTCTGTGCGGGCCCGCTCCGCGCACCCGGGGCGGGCCCGCCGTACGGCCCGGGCACCGGTACGGCACGGCCGCAACAAGCCTTCCGATAAACGGAAGCCGGGCTGCACGAGCCCGCCCGCAGGCGTCACCCTTACAACGCGATAGACAGCCACATTTGGAGTGAAATGGAACAAAACGGCCACCCGGTGGCGGGCGACGCCCCCGCCCTCCGCAGCGATCTCCCCGTCGGCACCCCGCGCTGGGCCACCAGACGCGCCCAATGGTTCGCGCTCGGCCTCACCGACGCCGACCTGGCCAAGCCGAAGATCGCCGTGGTGAACTCCTCGTCCGGGCTGGCCCCCTGCTTCAGCCACCTCGACCCGATCGCCGCCGAGGTGAAGCGTTCCATCGAGGCCGCCGGGGGAGTGGCGTTCGAGATCCGCACCGTCGCCCCCACCGACTTCCTGATGAGCCGCGGCGGCAGCGGCGGCTACGTGCTGTCCGGCCGGGACCTGCTCGCCGCCGACATCGAGGCGGTGGTCGAGGGCGCCCAGCTCGACGGCATGGTCTGCCTCGCCTCCTGCGACAAGACCACCCCCGGCCAGCTCATGGCCGCCGCCCGCATCGACGTGCCCACCCTCGTCCTCCCCTGCGGCTACCAGAGCAGCGGCCACCTCGACAACGGCGAGCACGTCGACATCGAGGAGGTGTTCCTCAAGTCGAACCACCTCAAGTTCGGCGGCGTCACCGTCGAGGACCTGTGCCGGATGAGCGAGCGGGCGATCACCAGCCCCGGCGTGTGCTCCGGCATGGGCACCGCGAACTCCATGCACATCGTCGCCGAGGCGCTCGGCATGACGCTGCCCGGCACCACCCCGGTCCGCGCGAACAGCGAGCCGATGTGGCGCGCGGTCCGGGCGAGCGGCGAGGTGATCGTGAACGCCGTGCTCGCCGGCCGCCGCCCGCGCACCATCCTCACCCCGGACGCGTTCGCCAACGCGGTGATGACCGCGCTCGCGATCAGCGGCTCGATCAACACGGTCAAGCACCTGCAGGCGATCGCCCGCGAGGCCGGCCTCGACCTCGACGTCTACGCCCTGTTCGAGCACTACGCCGACACCATCCGCCCGCTCGCCGCGGTACGCCCCAACGGCCCGGACCCGATCGAGCGGTTCGAGGACGCCGGCGGCGCCCTCGCCGTGCTCAAGCAGCTCGGCGACGCGGTCATCGGCTCGGCCGTCACGATCACCGGCGAGACCATGGCCGAACGCGTCGCCCGCGCCGAGGTGCGCGACGCGACCGTCATCCGCCCGCGGTCGAACCCGTACTGCGACCACCCGACCATCGTCGTGGTGCGCGGCACCCTCGCCCCCGGCGCCGGGATCGTCAAGCTGTCCGCCGACGAGGACCGCCCGATGACCTTCGAGGGCCCGGCCCGGGTGTTCGACGACGCCCCGTCCGCGATCGCCGCGATCGAGTCCGGCGGGGTACGGCCCGGCGACGTGGTCGTGCTGCGCGGCCTCGGCCCGGTCGGCAACCCCGGCATGGGCATGGCCTCCCAGCCGGTGTTCGCCCTCGACGGCGCCGGGCTCACCGGCAAGGTCGCCGTGATCACCGACGGCCAGCTCTCCGGCCTGGTGAACAAGGGCATCGTCGTCGGAGAGGTGTCGCCCGAGGGCGCGCTGCCCGGCCCGCTCGGCGTGGTGGCCGACGGCGACCGCATCGCCATCGACCTGCGCGCCCGCCGCGTCGACCTGCTCGTCGACGAGGCCGAGCTGGAGCGCCGCATCCGGGAGCGCGAGCCGCACCGCACCCCCGGCGACAGCTCGAGCTGGCTGTCCGTCTACGCCCGGTCGGTCGAGCCGCTGCCCCGCGGCGCCACGCTGCGCGGCAACGACCTGCCCACCGCCTGACCAACCCGTCCCGCCCCGTCCGACCCGCGGGTACGGCACGGCGGTGCCGTACCCGCCTGGAGAACCGATGCCCCACGAGCTCACCGAGCTGAAGGTCAAGACCGTCACCAAGCCGGCCGGCGACCCGGCCGAGGAGCTGACCGCGGACGTCTGCGTGGTCGGCGCCGGCATCGCCGGCCTGTCCGCCGCGATCGAGGCCCGCAGGCTGGGCCGCAGCGTGGTGCTCGCCGACGCGCTGCCGGTCCTCGGCGGCCAGTGCGTGAACTCGCTGATCGGCCTGTTCTGCGGCGTGTACGGCAACGCCCCCGAGTACCACCGGCTCACCCACGGCATCTTCGACCGGATGTTCGCCGACCTGGAGAAGACCGGCGACATCGCCTACAACCGGCGGCACACCATCACCGTGGCGTACGACGAGGTCGTGCTCGGCCGGTGGATCGAGAACCTCGTCTACGACCTCGGCATCCAGGTCGTGCTCGGCGCCTCGGTGCTCGCCGTGGAGAGCGACGTCGACGCCGCCACCGGCGAGCGGCGCCTGGCCGCGGTCACCTTCGCCACCCGCCACGGCAGGGTCCGGGTCCGGGCCGAGGGCTTCGTCGACGCGAGCGGCGACGCCGCGCTCGCCTGGGAGGCGGGCCTGCCGTGCCGCATCCCCGAGCGCACCATCTGGGGCTCCCAGCAGGTCCGGGTGGAGAACCTCCGCCCCGAGCACCGGCCCGAGCCCGCCGAGCTCGTCGCGGCGATCAAGGCGAACGCCAAGCGGTACGACCTGCCCCGCCTGGAGGGCCTGGCGTTCTTCTTCCAGGGCCGCGACTGGGCGGTGCTCAACATGACCCACGTCGAGGCCCCGCTGGAGGCGGTGCGCGCCTCCCGCGCCCAGCTCGAGGGCCGCGCCCAGGCCGACCGGGTCGTGGAGTTCCTGCGCAACGAGTTCCCCGAGACCTTCGGCGAGGCCCGGGTCCGCTCCTACGGCTTCCCCGGCCGCCGCCAGACCCGCTGGCTCGCCGCCGTCCACCAGCTCACCGTGGACGAGGTGCGCTCCGGCCACCGCTTCGCGGACGCCGTGGCCCGCACCTCCTGGCCGATCGAGCTGCACGACCGCGTCGAGGGCTACGTGTGGGAGGAGTTCGGCCCCGACCACGTGCACTACGTGCCGCTGCGCAGCCTGCTCGCGCCGGGCGTGCACAACATGGTCGCCGCCGGGCGGTGCGTGGACGGCGACGCCGCGGCGCTGTCGAGCGTGCGCGTCATGGGCCCGTGCGCCGCGATGGGCTTCGCCGCCGCCCACGCGCTCGACCTCGCCTCGGGCGGCGGCAGCGTGCACGAGATCGACATCGCCGCGCTGCGGGAGCGGGTGCACGAGAACGTCGACGCGTGACGGGAGGCGCGGATGAGGCTGGCCGACGACGAGAAGGCGATGCTCGACGGCGCCGAGGGCCCGGCCGTCGCCGCCGCGATGGACCTGCTGGTCCGGTACGGCGAGGCCCTCGGGGCCGAGCGGCTGTGCAATGTGCGCAACGTCGCCGGGACGATGACCCAGCCGACACCGGCGAAGGCGAAGCTCGTCCGCGAGTACGGCTGGCACAAGGCCTTCGCCGTGATCAACCTCGACAGTGACGGCGACTTCGAGATCCCGCACATGCGGGTGCCCACCTGCCAGCTCCAGCACGGGTTCGGCGAGGACGCGCTCGGCGTCACCCCGTACCCGGCCGAGCTGGTCCGGATCCAGCAGGACGCCGAGGCGTTCTACGGCCCGCGCGGGGTGAACATCCTCGCCACCTGCACGCCGTACCAGGTGGGGAACCTGCCGGTGCGGGGCGAGCACTGCGCCTGGATGGAGTCCTCCGCGGTCGTCTACGCCAACTCGGTGCTCGGCGCCCGCACCAACTGCGAGGGCACCGCCTCCACCGGCGCGGCGAGCCTCACCGGCAAGATCCCCTGCTGGGGCAACCACCTCGACGAGAACCGCCTCGGCACCCACCTGATCGAGGCGGCCGTGCCGGTCGATTCGTTCCGCGACTGGGGCATGTTCGGGTACTTCGTCGGCGAGGTGGTGCAGGAGAACCGGCCGGTGGTCACCGGCACCCTCGGCCACCCCGACCTGACCGACCTCAAGCACTTCGGCGCGGCCACCGCCTCCTCCGGCGGCGTGGAGCTCTACCACATCCCCGGGATCACCCCCGAGGCGCCGACCCTCGAGGCCGCGTTCGGCGGTGCCGTACCGTCCGAGAAGATCGTGTACGGCGAGCGGGAGCGCCGGCACGTCTACGAGACCCTGAACAACCAGGGCGAGTCGACCGACGTCGACTTCGTGCTGCTCGGCTGCCCGCACGCCTCGCTCGACCAGATCGCCAAGGTGGCCCACCTGCTGGAGGGGCGGCGGCTCAACCCCGGCACCGAGCTGTGGATCATGGCGCCGCGGGCGCTGCGCACCATGGCCGACCGCAGCGGCTACACCGAGATCATCGAGCGGGCGGGCGGCAGGGTGCTCACCGACTCCTGCCCGGCCATGTCGCGGGTGGCGCCCGAGGGCACCCGGGTGTTCGCCACCGACTCGGCCAAGCAGGCCCACTACCTGCCCGCGATCCTCGGCATCGAGGCGTGGTTCGGCACGCTGGAGGAGTGCGTGGACGCCGCCGTCACCGGCGTCTGGCGAGGGGAGCTGTGATGATCGAACTGCGCGGCCGCGGCATCGTCCCCGGCGTCGTCACCGGCGAGGCGCTCGTCTCCCACGAGACCATCTCCGGCTGGGGCGGCATCGACCCGGCCACCGGCACGATCATCGAGCGGCGGCACGAGCTGTGCGGCGTCTGCTTCACCGGCAAGGTGCTCGTGTTCCCCGGCGCGAAGGGCTCCTCCGGCTGGTCCGGGTTCTTCCAGAGCACCCGCCTGCTCGGCACCGCGCCGCTGGCGATGGTGTTCACCACCGTCTCCACCAAGTCCGCCCTCGGCGCGGTGGTCACCCGCGTGCCCGCGGTCACCGACCTCGACCAGGACCCGGTCCAGGTGATCCGCACCGGCGACCGGGTCACGGTCGACGGCGACCGCGGCCTCGTGATCGTCCACCGCTAGCGACCGGCCGCCCGCCGTACCCCCGGGCGGCGGGCGGCGTCGCGGGCGAGGTCAGCGGTCGATGCGGGCGATGCCGCACATTCCCGGCAGTTTCTTGAGCTCGGCGGGGTCGCCCAGGGCCACCACGTTCTCGCTCTCGGCGAGCCCGTTCGGCCGGTCGGGGGGAGTCCACTCCCCGATGCGGGTGAGGCCGCAGCCCACGGGGGTGAGGCCGGCGAAGAAGCCGCGGACCTCCTCCTCGGTCCGCGGACGCCCGCCCGCGTTGTTCTGCCGGTAGATCGCGGTCGCCTGCTCGGTCCGCTCGTCCTTGAGCGCGTGCGAGATGGCGAGGTAGGAGCCGGACGGGAGGGCGTCGCAGAGGGTCCTGACGATCTCGTAGGCCCGCTCGTTGTCGTCCACGAAGTGGAGGACGGCCACGAGGAGCAGGCCGACCGGCTTGGAGAGGTCGAGGTGCTCGCGCAGCTCGGGCCGGTCGAGCACGGCCTTGGGGTCGTGCACGTCACCCGTAAGAAAGATCGTGTTCGGGTCGGTGGCGAGCAGCGCCTCGGCGTGCACGCGCACGAGTGGGTCGTTGTCGACGTAGACGACCCGGGCGTCCGGGTCGATGGCCTGGGCGACCTCGTGGACGTTCTGCTGGGTGGGCAGTCCGGAGCCGATGTCGAGGAACTGACGTACGCCCGCCTCCTCAACCATCCAGCGCACCGTCTCGACCAGGAAGCGCCGGTTCAGGCGAACGCCGATCCGGGTCTCCGGCATCAGCTTGAGGACCTGCTCGGCGACCTCCCGGTCGACGGCGTAATTGTGCTTGCCGCCCAGGTAGAAATCCCACATCCGGGCGACGTGCGGCTTGGTGATGTCGACGTCGGGCGAGGGCGGCCGCTCCTCGGCCTCCTGCGCCGCCTGCTCCGGCGCGGAACCCGGTAAACCGACATTGCCCGTCTCGATCTGCGACACGACGACCTCCCGGCTGACTCCCGGCCACAACGGCCTTTGTTTTTCAATGACGTACCGGATGTATCCGCCTTCACGGATGTCGATCACCAGCCCCGCCGAGCGGCCATCCGGTGGCGGGGCGGCTGAACGCCAGGGGTACGGAGGCCGTCATGGCGGGAAGGTGCCGTTTCTCAGTGGTCGATGCGGGCTATGCCGCACATTCCAGGCAGTTTCTTGACCACGGCGGCATCGTCCATGGATATGACGTTGTCGCCCTCGGCGAGCCCGTTCGGCCGGTCGGGGGGCGTCCAGTCCGCCATGCGGACAAGGCCGCAGCCCACGGGGGTGAGGCCGGCGAAGAACCCGCGGATCTCCTCCTCGGTCCGCGGACGCCCGCTGAGGCTGGCGCGTCGGTAGATCGCCCTCGCCTGTTCCGTCGACTCTTCCTTGAGGGGATGCGAGATGGCGAGGTAGGAGCCGGAGGGGAGGGCGTTGCAGAGGGTTCTGACGATGTCGTAGGCCTGCTCGTTGTCCTCGGCGAAGGGGAGGACGGCCACGAGGAGCAGCGCGATCGGCTTGGAGAGGTCGAGGTGCTCGCGCAGCTCTGGCCGAACGAGCAGGGCCTGGGGATCGCACAGGTCGCCCTCGAGGACGATGGTGTTCGGGTCGGTGGCGAGCAGCGCCTCGGCGTGCACCCGCACGAGCGGGTCGTTGTCGACGTAGACGACGCGGGCGTCCTTATCGATTGCCTGGGCGACTTCGTGGACGTTCTGCTGGGTGGGCAGGCCGGAGCCGATGTCGAGGAATTGGCGCACGCCCGCCTCCTGGATGAGCCAGCGCACCGTCTCGATGAGGAAGCGCCGGTTGATCCGAGCGGCGATCGGGGCCTCGGGGAACACCTTGACGACCTGGTCGGCCATCTCCCGGTCGACGGCGTAGTTGTTCTTGCCGCCCAGGATGTAGTCATAGATCCGGGCGATGTGCGGTTTCGAAATGTCGATCTCGGGCGAGGGCGGCCGCTCCTCGACCTGCTCCGCAGCTGCCGTAGGCGTCCGCTCCTCGTCCTCGGCGAGGGGACCCGGTGAGCCCACGTTGCCCGTCTCGCTCTGTGTCACGACGACCTCCCGGCTCGGGGTGGCGCCTTCCTTGGCGCTCCGGATGTACCGGATATATCGGCGATCTCAGATTTGATCATTATTCACCGCTTGGCGGTTGGGTGCGGCATAACACCTGAAGAACGGACTTACGACGTCGCCGTGACGCGGAAGACCGCCGTACTCAGCGGTCGATACGGGCGATGCCGCACATGATCGGCACGGTCTTGACCACATCGGGGTCGTCCAGGCTCACCACGTTGCCGCCGCCCTCGAATGCGGGCGAGCCCTCCGGAGGAGTCCATTCGGATATGTGGACGACGCCGCACCCCACGGGCGTGAGGCCGGTGAAGAGGGCGGTGATCTCCTCCCGGGTCCGCACCCGCCCGCTGGCCTGGGCGCGCTGGTAGATCTCGCGTCCCTTCGCCCACTGCTCCTTCGTCGACTCGTCCTGGAGGGCGTGGGAGATGGCCACGTAAGAGCCGGACGGCAGGGCGTCGGAGAGGGTCTTGACGATGCGCTGCGCCTGGTCGTCGTCCTCGACGCAGTGGAGCACGGAGACCAGCAGCAGCCCGACCGGCCGGGAGAGGTCGAGGTGCTCGCGCAGCTCGGGCCGGTTGATCAGGTCCTCCGGCTCGCACAGGTTGCCGGTGAGGAAGATCGTGTTCGGCTCGGTGGCGAGCAGCGCCTCGGCGTGCACCCGCACGAGCGGGTCGTTGTCGACGTAGACGACCCGGGCGTCCGGGTCGACGGCCTGGGCGACCTCGTGGACGTTCTGCTGGGTGGGCAGCCCGGAGCCGATGTCGAGGAACTGCCGGATGCCCGCCTCCTGTGCCATCCAGCGCACCGATTCGATCAGGAACCGCCGGTTCATCCGGGCGGCGATCCGGCCCTGGGGAAACAGCCTGAGCATTTGCTCGGCGGCCTCCCGGTCGACGGCGTAGTTGTGCTTTCCGCCCAGGTAATAGTCGTACATCCGGGCGACATGCGGCTTGGTGATGTCGACGTCGGGCGCGGGCGGCCGCTCCTCGAGATGCTCCGCCGCTG
>Ga0310834_101533_pt1 | contig 13603 bp, 14 predicted proteins | sample SM_ome_2_FD_201314 | JGI IMG/M metagenome (GOLD analysis project Ga0310834, IMG submission 201314) | Sorghum-adapted microbial communities enriched on stacked mutant (SM) sorghum from Joint BioEnergy Institute, Emeryville, California... ... | reverse complement strand
GCCCGGCGGGCCGAGCAAGACGACGTTCTCCTTCCCGGCGAGGAAGTCGAGCTGGCCGAGGTGCAGCACCGTCTCGCGCCGCAGCGACGTCTGGAACGTGAAGTCGAAGTCCTCGAGCGTCTTGCGCGCCGGGAACCGCGCGGCCTTGATCCGTGACTGGCCGCCGTGGCTGTCGCGGCTGTCGGTCTCGGTCTTCAGCAGCGCGGCGGCGAACTGCTCGTAGGACCATTCCTCGGCGCGGGCCCGGTCGGCGAGCTTGGGGAGCGCCCGCGCCGCTGCCGGCGCCTTCAGGGCGCGGAACAGGTGAGCGAGCTCGCTGCTGGCGCGGGTCATGCGATGAGCGCGTCGTAGCGGTCCAGCGGCCGGACCTCGACGGGCGTCTCCGCGGAAACGTCCCGGTCGCGCTTGAGGGCGCGGGCGTGCTCGAGCGCGGTGATCGTCCGGTGCCGCGCGAATGTCCGGGCGTGGCGGCAGGCGATCTCGCCGGTGTCGAGTGCGACCGCGGTGACCGCGCGCTGATCGACGGTGACCTCGACGCGGCGGCCGACCAGTGCCGGGTCGAGGCTGTAGTCGTTGGTGTCCAGGCGCAGGTGCGGATCGGGCGGAACGCGCATCGTCCAGCGCCGGGACGTGTCGGGCATCTGCGCCGGCAGCGGCGCCATCACCTCGAGCTCTGAAACGAGGCGATCGACCGGTCGAGCCCTGAGCGTCTTGTGCGTGCGCGCGTTGACCTTCTGAAACCAGGCGTCGAGCTGGTCTTGGAAGTCCAGCTCGTTGGCGAAGGCGCGGCCGGGCTCGAAGTTGGTCTCCGCGTAGCCCTGCAGCCGCTCGACCGCGCCCTTGGCCTGCGGGTCGGCCGGCTCGCAGAAATGCCAGTCGACGCGGAGCTGGCCGCAGAACGCGGCGAACGCGTCGGTCGGCCGGCCGGCGTGGCCGTGGATGCCGGCCTGGCGGTCCCAGACCAGCGTCTCCGGCAGGCCGCCGAGGCGCTCCAGGCAGCCAGCGACCCCCGCCAGCAGGTCCTCGGTCTCCTTCGAGAACACCAGGACTCCGGCGCCCGCGCGGCTGTAGCCCAGGCACGCGACGACGACCCAGCCGCGCCGCGTCTGGCCGTGTCCGACCGGCACCTCGTCGCGCGGCTGCCAGACATCGAACTGGCAGATCTCGCCCGGCCGATAGACCGTCCGCTGAAACGTCCGCGGCGGCGGCGCAAACAACGGCCGGACCTCGCGCAGATAGTCGTCGACGACCGTCTTCGAGGCGGTGCAGCCGAGCGGCTCGAGTAGCTCGCGGATCCGGACGCCGGACAACTTGGGATCGGCCTTCAGCAGCCGGTGGATCTCCGGCTTGAACGGTTCAAGGACGCTCGGCCTCGGCGCGCGCTCATAGCTCGGCGGCTGGTCGCTCCGCAGCGCTCTCCGGACCGTGTTGCGCGACAGCCCCGTCGACCGTGCGAGCTCCTTGATCGACTTGCCGGCGACGAAGTGCTCGCGCCGCAACTCGGCCCACTGCTCCACCGAAACCACCTCCAGCCGCCCCCTCCGTCGTCGAAGTCGACGACGAGGCTCGGCACCACCTCGGACGTCTCCGCCGTCGCCCAAGGGGGTCAGTTTTCGCGCGGCGGAGGGGGGTCAGTTTTCACCCGGCGCCGACAGCGATCCGCGAATGCCGACAGACGCTATGGCGCGCGTCGTCCGTCGGCCCTGGCCCGTAGCATCGCCACCGTGGCCGGACAGGAACCTCATCTCGCATATGAGACGCCCCGCGGGCGTGCGTACGTCGGAGACGCCGTCGAGACGCTCCAGACGAGCTGCGAGGACGAGACCGTTGACTTGATCATGACGTCGCCGCCTTTCGCTCTGCTGCGACCGAAGGAATACGGCAACCAGAGCCAGGAGGACTACGTCCGCTGGTTCCAGGTCTTCGCCGACGAGTTCTGGCGTGTGCTTAAGCCGACTGGAAGCCTAGTTCTCGATCTCGGTGGAGCGTGGGAGCCAGGCCATCCGGTCAAGAGCATCTACCAGTTCGAGTTGCTCGTCTCGCTGTGCCGGCGACCGGAGTATCGGTTCCATTTGGCACAGGACTTCTACTGGTACAATCCCGCTCGGCTTCCGAGTCCTGCTGCTTGGGTCACCGTGGAACGCGTTCGTGCGAAGGACTCCATTAACTATCTGTGGTGGTTGTCGAAGACGCCTCGCCCGAAGGCCGACAACTCCAAGGTCGTCGGCGAGTACACGCCGGCGATGCGACGATTGTTGGAGAGCGGTACCTACAACCGTGGGCGGCGTCCCTCGGGACATGTCATCCGCGAGGGATTCACTGCGGACCGAGGCGGCGCGATCTCCCCCAATCTCCTCGTGGTTCCAAACACTGGCAATGACAACCAGTACCGAGAGGCCTGCAACGCCGCTGGGTTGCCTGTACACCCGGCGCGCTATCCCGAGGATGTGCCGAGGGTCTTCATCGAGATGCTGACCGATCCAGGCGACCTTGTTGTCGACCCGTTCGCTGGCAGCAACGTCACCGGACAGGTCGCCGAGGTGCTCGACCGTCGGTGGCTGAGCATCGAGATCGACGCCGAGTACGTGGAAGGCAGCCGTCATCGGTTTGCTGCCCTGCAACAGGAACTCACCGTTGCGACGGAGTCGGCCAGCGATGGCGCCTGATCCGACAACGGTCCGCAACTTGGCGGCCGAAGCGGTGCCGCCCACCGACGCCATACCGCTTCACTACACCGCGCGCGCCGGGCTTCTCGCGGAGCTGAGTCGGCAGACGTACGACTCGCTCTACAAGGCCATCCGCGAAGCCGTGTTGAACGGCATTGACGCCGGCGCGACGCTCGTACGCCTCGACTTTGGGAGCGACATCGCGCGCGATGAGGTGATCGTCGAGGACGACGGCGACGGGATGGACCTGGACGGGCTTCGCCAGTCCTTCATGAGCCTCGGAGGCTCAGCCAAGTATGCGGACGCGACGAAGTTTGGGCGCATTGGCATTGGGTCGCTCGCCCTTCTGACCTATGCGCGTGAAGCGGTCGTCGAAACCAAGCGTGCAGGTCGCACTGAAGTGGTCGAGGCGCACCTGTACCACCCGCAAACCTTGGACCGCGGGCAGCGCGCACAAGCCCTCGGCGAGTTTCCCGCAGGCGTCGCGTCTGAGCGACCCTACGAGGGCCCCGCAGACGACCACTTCACGCGAGTGCGGCTGGTTGGCCTCAACCCCGAGGTTCGTGCTGCCGTGGACGACCCCACCACGTTCTACGGTCTCCTCGAACAACTCCGGCGTGTCCTGCCGCTCCCGCTTCGAGAGTCACGTCTTCTCGACCACCTGGCCGCACAAGACCCCGAACTGGTGGCGATGCTACGGGCGCATGCCGCTGAGTGGAGCGTCCCGATCAGAGTTCGGTCTCCATTCCATGACGACCTCGACCTCACGCGCCGGACCTACGGCGATGGCGATGAGGAAACCTGGACTGGCAGACTGCATCCAATCTTGAAGACGCTGCGCGTCGTGCGTCCAGGTGAGCGACGTGAAGTCACGGTCGCCGGATTCCTTGCGAGCCAACAGCGCGCCGCGCCCGAGTGGTCGGGCCTGACTGCTCGCGTCCAAAATGTGGCGGTCGAGGAGCGATCGTTCTTCGATGTCACTGCCGATCCAGGTTTTCGGAAGTACATCACCGGCGAGGTCTTCATACTCGGTGACGTCGACACCGACCGGCTGATCAACATCAACCGGACGTCGTTCAATCGAGAGTCGCGCGACTACGCCCTGGTGCAGCGGTTCATCGCGGCGGAGATCGAGACGTTCAAACGCACGCGGGTCGCTCAGCCACAACGCCAGAAGGTAGTCGTGCGTCGCGCGATTGAAGACCGTCGCCGGCTCCTCGATGCGATTGCAAACGTCGCCCGCGAAGCTGACCGGCATCAGCGGTCAATCGGTGCCCGCGGGCTGCCCAGCTCGAACAACGGCTCACTGCGGGACGCCGACGAAGTGAGCCTCATGGATTCGCTTGACGCCATGGGAGCCGAGGTCGTGCTCGATCAGGAGATGTCGGGAGCCGCGCCGTACAGGATCGTCGCGCCGGAACAGGGGGACCGGCTTCGTGTGACGGTTGGCCCCGCGCTTGCTGCGCCGCGCTTCGACGTCGCTGGCGCGACATACGCCGTCGTCTTCCGTCGTGGCGATCCAGACGCGCCGGCTGTACTGATCCGCAACCGCCCCCGGCAGATCGTCTTCAATCTCGGACACAAGTCGGTCGGCGCGCCATCGTCCTCGCGCGCGCCGTTCGCACTCGCGCTCGAACTCGCGTACCTGCTGCGCGCGGGCCACGACGAGGAGTCGCTCTACGACCGGATGCTGGAGTTCGTGGGCGTGCTCTAGCGGGCGAGCGACGGAGGGGCTAATGCCTTTGCCCAGTCCTTCCGACAACTCCTGTGTGGTTCCTCTTGTGCCCCGTTCGCTTGGTGTCCTCTCGGCCAGTCAGATCGCATGGCAGGATCTCGACCCCAGAGTCTCATGACCCATACTGGCGCCTCCTCCTCGAAGACCGAGGAGATCCACGAACCCACCGCCAGCGAACTGCAACGACGGGAATGGCGGGACCGGTACTCCAGCAGTCGCCACGATCTTGTCGGGGATTTCTTCGCACCGGCGTTGGAGCGGAGCACGACATACGACCGCGCGGTCGGCTACTTCCGGTCGAGTGTCTACAGCCTCATCGGGCGCTCCATCTTGGATTTCGCCCACCGTGGCGGCCGTGTTCGGCTGCTGTGTTCGCCCGAGATGCCCGAGCAGGACATCGCAGCGGTGCGTCGCGGCCTCGACATGCGTGAAGCCATCGGTCACGCCGCCAACCGCGAACTCGAACGCATGCTGGATCACCCGCTCGCTCGGATACCGGTCGAAATCCTGGCGAACCTCGTGGCCGCTGGCGTGCTGGAGATACGTTTTGGGGTCACCCCCGGCCGGATCGGCATCTTTCACGACAAGGTCGGCATCTTCGCGGACGGACACGCGCAGCTGAGCTTCAGCGGAAGCATCAATGAGAGCTGGGCCGCGTGGCATCCACTTGGAAACCATGAGTCGTTCGAAGTCTTCCGCTCTTGGCAAGAGTCCGAGCGGGTCCGTGACCACCGCGCTTACTTCGACGCACTCTGGTCCGGCGCTGACGCTGGCGTGGAGGTCTTCGAAGCTCCGGAGGCGTTCCGCGAGAACATTCTACGGCGAGCCGCACCTCAGCCGTTGCTCAAAATCGAACAGCATTTGAGAGGCGCTCGGCGACAGCCGCGCCGCCGTCTACTAGACCATCAACGCGACGCGCTGATCTGCTGGGACGAGCGCGGACGACGCGGCGTCCTCAAGCACGCCACCGGCAGCGGAAAGACTTTGACCGCCCTCCACGCGATCCGGGATTGGCTAGCCGACGAAAAGCCCGCACTCGTGCTGGTCCCAAGCACGCTGCTGTTGGAGCAGTGGGCGCGCGAGGCCGAGGAGGAGCTGGGTTTCATGGAGCCCAGTGTCTTGCTGGCGGGCGGCGGCCACGATCAGTGGCGCAGCAGTGGACTCCTTCGTCTCCACACGCGGAGCGGCGGTGGCCCCCGCCTCGTTATTGCCACGATGCAGACTGCCGCTAGCGGCCGTTTCCAAGACGCGCTAGCCGACAACGCCGACATCCTGGTGGTCGCCGACGAAGCTCATCGAATCGGTTCGCCGGAACACCGCAAAGCGCTCTCAATACCAGCCGCCGCGCGACTGGCTCTGAGCGCGACTCCCGAGCGCGCGGGCGACCCTGATGGCACTGCTGCGATCTTCGAGTACTTCGGAGCGGTTCTCGAACCGGTCTTCACGCTGCGTGACGCCATCGAAGCGGGCCGCTTAGCCCCGTACGTCTACGAGCCCTCCGTTGTTGAACTGACCGCCGCGGAGGAGGAGGAATGGGTCGCTCGCACTGTGCGAATTAGGCAGATCTACGCGCAGGAGGCTGACGCGATCGAGCGCGGGCAGATGTCCGGCTACCTGAAACACCTCCTGATCCAGCGCGCGAGGATCGCCAAGAAGGCCGCGGCGAAGACGGAAGCAGCCTGCGACCTCGTGAAAGCGCGATACGAGCCAGGTCAGCATTGGCTTCTCTACTGCGAAGATCGCCACCAGCTCGGCGAGGTGCTCGCACGTCTACGCAATGATTCCGTCGACGCGCTGGAGTATCACAGCGCCATGTCTGGTGACCGCGAGGCGACGCTCGACCGCTACCGCCGGCTGGGCGGTGTACTGGTTTCAATCCGCTGCCTGGACGAGGGCGTTGACATCCCTGACATCACACACGCGCTCATCCTCGCCTCGTCCCGGAACTACAGGGAATTCATCCAACGACGAGGTCGCGTACTGAGGACTGCGGCCGGCAAGTATCAAGCCAACCTCTTCGATCTCCTAGTGGTGCCGCGGGGCAACGGCGACGAGTTCGATGGTCTGGTGTTCGGCGAGATCGCTCGTGCCGCGGAGTTCGCCAGGGACGCGCTAAACCGAAACGCCTCTCTCTACCTCAAACGACTGTGCATCGAGATCGGCCTCGATCCCGACGCGATGGTCGACACGGGCGTCGAGGAGGATGACGATCTGGAGCAAACAGTGGAGGGCAATGTCCGCGGATAGGCTGGCGAGAATCCTTGAGCAGTGCCGAAGTGAGTTCCACCCAGAACTGAGTGCCGACCTGGTCGCCGAGGCGGCTTCGATTCAGGCGCGGAATCAGTTCTCTGACCGCCGCGACGCCGCGCGACGCGAGATGCGCGAATTGATCGCCCACGTCGTTACTCATCTCCCGCAGGGGGGCGGCACACAGTGATCATCGACCGTGTTGAGATCGAAAACTTCGGACCTTACCGCGGCTCTCATGTTCTGAACCTTGGGGTCGGCGACCAGCCTCTCGTCGTCATTCACGGACAGAACATGACCGGCAAGACCACGATCCTCAACAGCGTTCGCTGGGCGCTGTACGGAATCGCTAAGGGCCGGACAGGCCAGGCGATTCCAACACGGGAACTCATCAACTCGGACGCCTTCGCCGAGGGCGACCGTCGAGTCGCCGTACGGCTGACTATCCGGACATCCGAAGAGGAGGGCGGCTCAACGTATGTCTTGCGTCGCCAACGTCAAGCCGGGAGAGGCACGGCCAACCCCGTCGCGGACAACGACTTTGAGGAGTTCGTCGACATCGAGCAGGACGGGAACGTACTGAAACCGCTCGCCTTCCCTGAGCTTGTCTCCACCTTATTGCCAGAGGGCATCTCACGGTTCTTTCTTTTTGATGGGGAGTTGCTCAACGAATACGAGGAGTTGGTGCGAGAGGGAGGAGAGCGTGAGGCGCAGGCAGTCAAGGAAGCCATTGAGATGATCCTCGGCCTCCCTGCTGCCCGTAAAGGTAGGGACGACGCCTCTGCGCTGAAGGACGAAACCAGCCGGAAGCTGCAGCGTGAAGCCCGCAAGAATCGCCAGGCGAAGGAAGCCGGCGACAAACTGGAAGCGCTCGGCGTTCGCAAGGCGCAGTTGGAAGGCGACCGGGATGCCGTCAAGTCAGCAACGCGCGACGCGCAACAGAAACTTCGCTCGCTTGAGCAGAACCTCAAGCGATATGAGGAGTCGCGCGAGGACGCGGGCCTTAGAGAGGGACTGAGGCAGCAACTCGACGACCTTGAGCAGCGCCGTAAGTCGCGTTTGGACGAACGCCGTCAGCTCGTGAAGGAGCTTTGGCGTGACATCCTCGCTCCGCGCCTCAAGCAAGAAACCGCTCGTCTGGACGAGGAGCGCGCGCGTCGAGAAGATGCGTTGCATCGACTGCGGACAGCAGAACGCGAGATCCACCAACTCACCGCGAGCATCGAAGAGGGGCACTGCAGCCATTGCGGCCAGATGCTTCCCGAAGAGAATCGAGCGCGGGTTCGCGCGGAGATCGCCGACTTGTCGCGCACCGTCGACGAGCTGACGCCACAAGCGGACCATGAGCGCCTCCAGGAGCTGTCCGGGATTATCCGTCAGCTACGGGCAGTCGCACCGGCCGGCAAAGAAGACGCCGTCCGGCTCGTCGAGAAGGACCTAGACGAAATCCACATCACCCGCTACCGAGTGGAACAGGATCTCAAGCGGGTTGAGGAGCGGCTCCGGAGTATCGACACTGAAGAGCTGCTGCAACATGGGCGGGAGGCCGACAGGTTGGAGCGCCTGATCGGTGAACAGAATGCGAAGTTGCGCGAGATCGAGCGCGACCTAGAGCAGGTCAAGAGCGAGATTGACCATTACCAGCGGATCGTTCTGCAAAACGATAGCCCGGTCTTCAAGCGCCTAGAGGTCGAGCTGCGAACGCTTGAGGCCCTCGAAGATACGTTCGCGCGGGCCGTCGACCTGCTCACCGACGAGCTGCGCAAAGAAGTCGAGGCCCATGCGTCTGAGATCTTCAGGAAGCTAACCACCGACCCGACTTATGCCGGCCTCCGTATCAACGAGAACTATGGCTTGACCATCCTCGACCATGACGGCCTTCCGGTGCCTCAGCGGTCGGCCGGCGCGGAGCAGATCGTTGCGCTGTCTCTCCTCGGTGCCATCAATCGCATGGCGACGAAGCGGGGTCCGGTGATCATGGATACACCGTTCGGTCGCCTTGATCGCGGGCACCGCGCGAACATCCTGCGATACGTCCCCACGATGGCCGATCAGGTGGTGCTTCTCGTACACGACGGCGAAGTTGACCGAGAGCGCGATCTCAAGGAGATCCAGCCGTTGGTCGATGCCGAGTATCGGATCGAGCATCCGACGTCCACATCGAGCGAACTTGTCCCCGAGCCGGTACTGAGCCGTGCCTGACACCCCTAAGACGGACCTTCAGCAGGTCGGCGCGTCGGGAGCGACTCGCCGCCTCTTGACCGAGATGAAGGACAACGGACAGATCGCGGAACTGGTTGACGGCTATCGCCTATGCATCGCGGTGGCATGCACCTATGGACGCGAGCCGCGAATCGAACGCGATCCTCAGAACCGGAGAACGACGATGTTCGCCGCGACTACTCTCGACACTGAGGACTTGGCCTTGAGGACCGCCATTGCCGAGATCTACCCCCAAGCGCGGCAGACCCCTTACCGAGCAGCCGAAGATCTCGCTGAGCAGGGAGCAGAGATCCTGCAGGGCTACCTCGAAGGCGAGAGCGTTAAGTTCACTGAGCTGATCGATCGCGTAGAAGGACTCGTCGAGGCGAGCGGGCGACGGAGCGGTGATTGACTCTGAGCACGATCCGTGGTCGGACGCGTGGGTTGACGAGGCGATGCTCCCACCCACGATTGCGTTTGACGATGATGTGGCGACGGATCTTCGAGGTCCGTTGCTTGACGAGTTACTGGCTGAGATTGTGCGCTCGGCATGCCGACCGGTCAAGCCCAACGAAGTCGCGGAGCAAGCCAGCCGGATGCTGGAGGAAGCGTGGGTCGCCGAAGTCAGCGACCGCGAGATTCGACGGCTCGTCACAGACCTGGACGCCGATGACATCCGCCGCGACAGGCTCGGGCGTCTTTACAGCACTAGCGTTGCGGGAAGCCTTCCAGTCTTGGGTGGACGCCTGCGCCGCGCCTCGCTTCTAGCGAGCCGGCTCGCTGACCTCGGCGATAGCTAGGCATGCTGGCCGCGGAAGGAACGGGCGCCGCGCTCGACGACCCTGAGGAGTCCGCCGACCGAGGCGCCCTTTTCGAGCAACTAGTGACTGAGTTGCTGCGAAGTGCGCTACGGCCACTGACCGAGCGTGAGCTAGTCGCCCATGCCGGTGACATTCTCGACGACGCCTGGGCCTCGTGGCGTCCGGCAGAGATCCTTAAGGCGATCACGGTGTGCGAAGGAGCCGGGCTTCGGCGGCTCAGCGATGGACGCATGGTCGCCGCGCACGAGGCTAGCGACATCCGCAGCGCGATGGTCCACCTCGCTCGGGCCACTCAGTGCGCGGAAGAAATCGCGGAGGTGGAACCGGCCCGAGAGCCACCCGGCCCAGAGCCGTGGCTCCAAGACTGGCTCTTCAAGGCGCCGCTGCTGACAGCGGACGACGAGCGGCGGCTCGGTCAGCGCTCGCAGGCAGGTGACCGCGACGCTATCAATCGGATAGTCGAAGCAAACACACGGCTTGCGGCTGAACTTGCACGGCGGGCTCGCCGCAGCGCAACACTGGGATACGACGACCTATTTCAGGAAGCCTGTCTCGGGCTCATTAGAGCCGCAGAGAAGTTCGACCCATCACTCGGAAACAAGTTCTCAACGTACGCCACGTGGTGGATACGGCAGAGTGTCGCGCGGGCCCAAGCGAACACGTCGCGGACGATCCGGTTGCCAGTGCACGTCATCGACCGCTTGGGCAGACTAGAGCGCGAACGCCAGTGGGTGGTGAAGAGCTACGGACTCACTGACGTACCGTGGGACCTTTCTCAGGACCCGTGGGGACCTGCGGTAGCCGACAAGATGGGGATGACTCTCGGCGAGATTCGCAGCCTCTGCGAAGCCGCCCGCATCACAACCGTGCCGCTGGAAGGGAATGCATTCGACATTCCGGATCGGACGGAGGTCTCGCCGGAAGAGCAGGCGTCGGAACGGGCGTGGCTTCAGCAGTTCATTGACGACCTCGACCATATGTTCGATGCCCGCACGCTGGACATTCTCCGACGCCGCATGGGCATCGACGGTCCAGCCGAGACCCTCGAACAACTCGGGCGAGCGCACCGGGTTACGCGCGAGCGCATACGACAAATCGAGACCGAAGCGCTCAAGCAGTTCCGCGATCTTCGATTTCGCGCCGCGCGCCCTCCGGCGCGGGGTCACGGCCGTGCGGGATCCCCGCGTCTCCCAGTCGATAAGCCGAGACTCGGAGCGGTTCATCTCACGGTCCTCCAATGGGTCGCCCGTGGCTGTCCAACGGGCTCGATCAGTCCGAGAAGCCGCGCGACGTCTGCGGCAGCCGCGCGTCTCTCCTCGCTGGGACTAATCCATGTCTATGCGTACCGGGATGCTTGGCGAGCGCAACTGACCGAAGCGGGAGCTGCTGCGATGCGCCGCCTGGGGGGTGAAGCCGAGGACACGGCCACCGCATCGGCCAGCGGAAACATCAGCTACGTCACCACCGCCGACGCGCTTCCCATGCGACCCCCGCGCGAGGCCCCCTCATGCACGAGGCGATGAGCAAAGCGGAAATGGTCGCCCTGTATGCGGTCGCAGACGACCAGGCGCCGACGTTCTGGACCGGCTGCGCCGCCGTGCGGGCCTGACCTGGGAGCACGAGGGCTGCTGGACGAACCCGGCTGCCGCCGACGACTGCGAGAGCTGCGGTCTGCCGCCCACCCTGCTTGAGCAGGTCGGCGAGGTCCGCCCCGCCTGAGCGGTCACCTATCCCATGCCGTCGGAGGCGGGGGCTGCCCTCCCACCCGGACGCCTGAGACGGCGCTAACGCCGGCATCCGCCACACGCCGCCTCCGGACGTCTGTGACATATCGGTGCCTGGGGCAGCGCCACAGCGGGTGACCGTGCTACTGAGGCGTTACGGGGCTAAGGCGCCGGACGGTCGAGGTCGTCGTTCGGGCGAGTCCCGTTCGCCAGCGGCACCAGCCGGCACGAACGGGTGTTCGAACCGATGTGGGGCCCATCATTGGCTTATGGGCAGGGGTCGGAGATCAGGGAGCGAACCGGGCAGCGATACTCAAGCAATGCCCGCCCGTCCTCACCCCCGGATCGCCGAACGCGCGCTAACCCCGCGCTACACGTTCGCCGAAGCCGGCCGGCTCATCGGCCGCAAGCCGAGCACGTTGCGCCGCTGGGCGCTCGGGCACGACCGGACGTACCAGGGTGAGCCCCGTCACGACCCGCCGCTGATCCGCGTGGATGGCGAGCCGCAAGAGGGCGACCGTCCTCTCTCGTTCCTGAACCTGATCGAGCTGCGGTTCCTCGCCTCATGGCGGCAATACATCTCCCTTCCGGCGATTCGCGCCGCCCTCGACTACTGCGCCAAAGAGCTGAGGGCGGACCGTCCCCTGCTGGACCTGGAGTTCAAGCGTCACGGCCGCGAGCTTTTCGTCGAGTACGAGAAGCAGCTGGTGAGCGCCAACCGCGCCGGCCAGCTCGCATGGCCGGAGGGCGCCGTTGTGCTGTTCGCCCAGCTCGACTACGACCAGAGTGAGCACGCCGCGTTCCGCTGGTGGCCCCTCGGTCGTGAGCGCCCAGTGCTGCTCGACACCCGCATCAACGGCGGCCAGCCGACGACCGCCGCGAACGGCGTGCGAACCGTCGCCATCGCGTCGCGCTTGCGGGAGGGCTACGACATCGACGAGATCTCCGAGGACACCGCGGCGACCCCCGAGGAGATTCGCGCTGCCGCTCGGGTCGAGGGCATAAGGATCGCTGCTTGAGCAAGCTCTACATCGAGAACAGCGTCGGCCGGGCGGTGACCGACGCGTTCAACAAGTTCCAACGGCATCACCAGTGGAAGGCGGTCTTTCAGCACGACCGCCACCCACAGATGCAGCAACGCCAGCTAGAAGGCGACTCGTGGTGGATACGCGAGGTCACCGAGGAAGGCTTCGCCATCGTCAGCTGCGACCTGGCGATCGTCGAGAACCACGACGAGTACGAGGCTGTCGTGCAGTCTGGCGCCCAGCTCATCGGTTTCGCGCTGGCCGACTACAACCGCTGGGACATGATGCGCGGCCTATGCCGGCACTGGCTTTCGATCCAGCGCCACCTCGCCGCGCGCCCGATGATCCTCAAGGTGTGGGCGGGGTCGCAAGCTCCGAAGCGGCTGGTGTAGGAGCTAAGTCGGCAAGGACCCAAGGCGGCAAGGCGCTAAGGCGAGCCGGCACTGAGGCTCGTACCGCCGCCCGGTACAGCGCTGTACTGCTCGGCGGTACAACCATGGCCTCGCCGACGGAAGTGGGTCCTGGCCCGCAGGTACGATGGCGGCGATGAGAGGCGAGCTGTTCTGCATTGCCGTGATCGGCTACCCGCGCGAGCAGCCGCTGCTCAGGGTGCGTCACTATGTCCCGGCGGGGATCTACTACGCGCTCTCGTCCATGTAGCACTCCGACGCGGGTAGGTTCGGCCGTGCAAGTTCTCCGCCGAACCGAGTGTTGAGGATCGGAAGATGAGCGACGAGATCCCCTACGACGAGCTGAGCGGCCCCGAGCAGGAGCTGCGGCGGGCCGCGTGGGACAAGCGGATCGCCGAGAGCATCGAAGCTCACGACATGGAACGCGCGCTTCGAGAGGCCGGTGTCCCCTGGGTCGAGGCGGATGATGACGGGAACGTCATCATCATCGGTCCATAGGCAGCACCCCTTCGAGAGCGGCGCTGGCTGGCAAGACGGCGCCGGCGCCGGCCCTCGCGGCTTGGTAGCCGGTACGCGTAATAGGGCTGGAGCGCCGGAAGTTCGCCCCCTTGCCGGGCGACCAGATCGCGCCCGGCCAGGGCTCATACCGCCTGACCGGTATGAGTTCCTACCGTTCGCCTACCGATCCGGTCGAACGAAGGGCCCCGCAGAGCCCCGCACGTCCCCGCACACCAGACCGCGTTTTCCCTGCCAACAGCGCATAAATGGCGAGG
>Ga0310834_101532_pt1 | contig 13613 bp, 18 predicted proteins | sample SM_ome_2_FD_201314 | JGI IMG/M metagenome (GOLD analysis project Ga0310834, IMG submission 201314) | Sorghum-adapted microbial communities enriched on stacked mutant (SM) sorghum from Joint BioEnergy Institute, Emeryville, California... ... | reverse complement strand
CTGCAGTCCTGGAGGTTTCGATGACCTTGGATATTCAGCTCGAAAGGGCTTACGAACGCGTTCGGCTCGTAAGCGGTATGGGGCATCCCCGGCGCGGGACGCTCTGCGTCATGTCAATGGTCGCCTTTCTGTCCGGCGATCGACACACCGACGAGCCGCGTTGCGCGTCGAGCGTCATTCGCCTGTTCGCCATTCCGATCAATGACGGCATGGACGATGAAAGCCGCCAGCGCCTCAAGCCGTTCGCTCCGCGGATCATCGGGACAAACGACGGCCGCGACCAGGAGCGCGCGAAGATTCTGCGCGACGCCATGCTCGCGGAGGTGCTGCCGGAGGCGCTCAAGGATTGGACGCCGCATTTTCTGCAAGAGGATGGCCGCTGGACCAGCGAGATCCCGGGCGAGCTGATGGATGCCATCGCCGACGGCAAGAAGAACAAGGTTCGCTGGCTGCTCAAGTCCCTTCAGGCGCAAGGCGCCGGTCTGCTCGAGACCATGACCCTCGTCGCCCACGCCTACCGGAAGGGCATGAACATCTCCGTTGCCGGCGCGGCCGGCTCGCTCATGGTGAGCCTGGCCTTGGCCGCGTCGGAAACCGAGCGCGGCACCTGGTACTGGAACAAGGCCGTCGATCTCCTCGACCGGATGTGCGACGTCGGCGCGGATACGCGCAGACCCCGCATCCGCAAGGATCGCCTTCAGGCCATGGCAGCCATGGCGGCAGAACCCGATGACAAGACCACCGGCCAGGCCGTCTGCTTCGCCCAGGCAACCGCATAATGGCTGCACCACATGGAGCGCAACCGCAGGGCCGAGTGGGCAAGAGTCCAGAGTCCCGAAGCCCGTCCATGATGACGATCGCATCCACCCCGAAAGCTCCCGCCGGATGCCACATCCATGTCAGGCAGGAAATTCGGCGCGAGTGCGACAACCTCCTTCTCGGAGAAGTCAGCAACCCGGCACCGCTGATCGTAAAGGCCATTCGCTACAAGGACCGGGCGCGGTTGCGCCACGAAACGGCGCTGCACCAGACGATCGAGGAAGCGATCGCCTGGGTTGCCGCCAACCCGCATGTCCCAGAGGTCTTGCCGGGAGATCCGGATTTCATTCTGGTCGGGGGCGAGCCCGGGCAAGTCGTGAAACGGGTCGCCGGCGGCGGGATCATCGCGCGGCGAAATCGCTCCGTGGTCGAGCGGCTTTACGCCTATCGCCACGGCGTTCTCTGGGGCACGATCGAGGAGGCGCCCTCCGGAGGGTGGCACCTTCGCACCCGCCAGAAAGAATTCACCCTGGAACTCGTCGGCAGCTACCTGGACGCCGTCGAGGCGCTCGCAGACGCCTCTCTCGGGGACGACCACACGGGCCATCAGGCCATTCTGCGCGCGGCTCAGCGACGGGCGGAAACCATCGGGACCTAGCCCGCCCGCTTACGTCATTATCCTTCTACATCAATATGTTGTCAGGGCCGGCGGGAGTCCGCCGGCCCTGATTCTTTTTCCGGTTCGACGACTCTTCGGGCGAAGCGAGCCCATGTTCTGATCGGTCGCGATCTGGAGCGGTTTCGGACGGCCATCTCTCGCGTCCCGTCCCGCAACCGCATACAGGTTCGATGGATGTCCGGACCGCAGGCAGTTTCTTGAATTTCCTTGATTGGAGCCATCGCCATGGAGACCCCCTCGGGAAAGAAGCCCGCCCACGAACGGGCCGCCAAGATCAAGAACCGCCCGGCCAAGAGCGCCGACAAGAGTGCCGGCAAGGGCACCAAGAAGACCCGCTCCCGCAGATCCTCGAGGAAGGACCAGAAGACGGCGTCACGGTTCCCGGCCGCGCCGGTCTATAACAAGGTTGCCGAGAAGGTCCGCCCAAACATGCCGATTGCCGAAGCGATCGACGGGCTGAAGGCCTGGCAGGAATCCAGCCGGCTGATCCCGTTCACCTGCGCAAACAGCTTCCTGCACCCGAAGCTCGTGCCCGAGGAGCGCGACGACGAGGTAGTCCTGACCTGCAAGGCATGCAACTACGTCCAAGAGAACATCCCTCACTTCCCGACCCGCGCCGAGGTCGAGGCCAACGAGAAGCGGATGGATTGGCTCGTTCACGACGAACCGTCGTCACGCTAAGGCTCCATCATCCGGAGGTGAAGATGTCGGAAGAAGAGAAGCTGGCTGCCGCCGAGGAGTTTGTCCGCAAGGCGGTTTCCACTCTGTCGATGCCCGTTGAAGAAGAGGCGATCAAATCGGCCGCGCGAAAGGCCGCGAAGAGCCTGCCGCCATACGGACGTCCGGACTCGAGGCGCAAGCGCGCGGTACGCGCCTGATCGACGAGTCCAATCAGGTGAGGCGCAACCCGATGCGGGCCTGGCCTCAAAACAGACAACCATCAAGCATTGAATCTGCCAATGATGATTGCAGACCCAAGCGACGAGCAGCTCGTCAACGCGGCCCTCGAGATGGGCATGAGCAATCTTGACGCCATGTTCGCCGAGCTGGCAGACGCCCAGCGCAACGGAGAATCCGCCTCGGCCGGATTTGCCAACACCAAGAGGTTTCTCCGGCTTCTCAGAGAGCAAGGCTGGCCGCGCGACGCGGCGTCCCTGATCGACGACCTGAAGGCCTGGCAGGAATCCCCGTTCACTCACAAGCTTACGTGCGGGAACAACGGCAACCACGAGCCGCTCGTTCCCGAACAGGGAGAGGGGCAGGTTATCCTCGTCTGCCGGGACTGCGATTACGTCCAGACGCACATCCCGAACCTGCCGACGCGCCGGAAGATCGAGGAATGCGATCGCTGGATGCGCGAGCGCGGCTTCAGAGACTGACCCACGAGGCCGATCACTGCCTGTCACATCCGCCGGATAGCCCCGGCGAACGATCGGAAGCAAGATCACGGAGACCGTCATGCCGGTATCGAAACGCCGCAAACTGCGCCCGCCTGCGCTGAAGGGCATTCCCGAATCCATCCTCCGCAGGGCGCCCAAGGACTGGAGCCCTGCCGACAAGGCCTCTTTCGCGCGCGCCTTCATGGACGGCGCCGCCGGCCGGCCTTATCGCCGCGGCGATCAGAAGCAGATCGAGATCCTCTCGCCGCTCGCCCGCCGCAAGGCCATCCACAAGCAGCACCGCACGAGCAAGGCCGGCTGGCTTGCCGGCAACGCCGCGCGACGACAAGGCGACGTCCAGGTGTTCCAAAGGGCCTGACTTCTGGCCAAAACCAAAGGAGCTTCACTCATGCCAATCGCCCCACCAGACGAGAAGCGGACCGACTTTCGGTCCGTGCGTATCCGCCTTTTCATAGGCTTTGCACCGCTGGTGGCCTGCCTCGTGCTGATGCTCATCATCAGCCTCCATGTCTGGACGGCCTCGTTCTTCTGGGTATGGATGCTGGTCGCGACCGCGATCAACATGCCGGAAAATTATGTTGGCCGTTGACCGATCCCTTGCGCGTGTCGGTTGACCTCGAATTTCAGCAGAGCCGGGACATCCCGGCAAACCCATCGCCGTGCCACAACAGCTTCCACGCCCTCCGGGCCGTAAGGCCGAGCCTATCGGGGCGGCCTGAGACCTATTTCTTCCAACCCATACGCGCCCGTCGCGCACTAGATCGCGAGGCAAGCCATGAACCTCTTCAAGAGCCCCTTCACCGCCGAGCACCGCGTTCACCGCAAGATCGTCAAGCGCCGCGAGAAGCAGGACTCGCGCTATCTTGTCGAACCCAAACTGACTGTCCAAGAACTGATCGCGACGACGAAGCTCTTCGGTGTCCCCGTCTGGAGGCGCGTCGTCGATCGCGAAGAGGCTCCGGCCTAGGCCGTCATCGAGTCCGGATGCTTCGGCGAAACCAGCTGGCGCTCGAAATTCGCACCTCACAGTGCCGCCTGAGCGAGGCATCCCCATGACGAATCGACGCCCGCACTGGAGCAACGCGCCCCTGGAGGTGCTCGGTCTGTGCCGCCGCGGCGGACCTTATGACGGAACCCCGTTCGAGGTCCTTTTGCCCGACTACCGGCCGTTCGAACGCGGCCCGATCCAATGGATCGTCACCGCCTGGTTCAATATCGGCGAATGGCTGCGCTTTCGACGTGAGGTCCGCACCTGGTGGGCCAATCAGGGGTTCAACTACTGATCCTCGAAGTTCCGGCTTCTGTCATAGAATTCCTTTGCAACTTCGGTAAGGTGCCGAGACTATAAGTCAATAACTAATCGGCATTACTTACCCGTGCGAAAATTCCACTCATATACATGACAGGACATGCGGGCCCTGATTACGGGGTCGCGCGAAACATCGAATATCCGCCCGAAACCGGGTGAGATAGGAGAAGGGCCATGAAGACATGGCTTCGCCTGGCCGTCGTCCAGGCCAATCCAGTCGTCGGCGATGTCGCCGGCAATCTCGATCTCGCCAAGCATCACCTCCTCGTCCACAAGGACGCCGATCTCGTCGTCTTCACGGAATGTTTCCTGAGCGGCTATCCGCTCGAGGATTTCGTGCGCCGCCCCGGCTTTCGTAACCGGGTGCGCGAGGCCGTCGACGACCTTGCGCGCTTCCTGCGCGAGCTCGGTGGCCCCGCCGCGCTCATTGGCGCGCCTATCGACGGCGAGGGCCTTCCCCTCAACGCCGCCCTTCTCATTGCTCCCGACGGCTCGGTCCAATCCACCGTCAAGCGCGAGCTTCCCAACACCGATGTCTTCGACGAGGTCCGCACCTTCGCGGCCGGCCCTAGATGTACCCCGCTGCAGCTGGGCGACTTCATGCTTGGGGTCGGCATCTGCGAGGACATGTGGCATGACCGCGTGGCCAGCGATCTTGCCGACGATCGCGCCGATGTCCTGATTTTCCTCAACGGATCGCCCTTCGAGGCCGGCAAGCACGCGCTCCGCGTCGGCCATGCCGAAGATCGGGTTCGCGAGACCGCGTTGCCGCTGATCTACGCCAACCAGGTCGGTGGCCAGGATGAGTTCGTCTTCGACGGTGCGTCCTTCGCGTTGAACCGTCATCGCAAGCCAGTCGTCCAGCTTCCGGCCTTCGCCGAGGGTTTCATGCGGCTGCGCTTGTCGCGTGACGAGAATGGTCAGCTCGACCTGCATGACGAGGGCACCGGGTTCTGCGCCTATCCCGATCGCCTGACATCCATCTATTCCGCCGCGATGCTGGGCCTGCGCGACTACGCCCGCAAGAATGGCTTTTTCGATGTCGTGCTCGGCCTTTCCGGAGGTCTCGACTCGGCGCTCGTCGCGGCGCTCGCGGCCGATGCGCTTGGGCCAGAGCACGTCCATTGCCGGATGATGCCCTCGCGCCTCACCTCGATCGCGAGCGTCGAGGACGCAGCCGCCTGCGCAGCCATGATCGGAGCGGAGCACCGCTCGATCTCGATCGGTCCGGCGATCGAGGCCTATCGAACGATGCTCGCGGAGGAGTTCGCCGGCCTGCCCGAGGATGTGACCGAGGAGAACATCCAGGCGCGCGCCCGCGGCATGACGCTGATGGCGCTCTCCAACAAGTTCGGCTGGCTTGTCCTCTCGACCGGCAACAAGTCCGAGACCGCCGTCGGCTACGCCACGCTCTACGGCGACACCTGCGGCGGATATGCGCCTCTCAAGGACGTCTACAAGACGGACGTCTTCGCGCTCGCGCGCTGGCGCAACGCGAACCGGCCGCTGGGCGGCCTCGGCCCGGGCGGAGAGGTAATCCCGGAGCGGATCATCACCAAGGCGCCGACGGCTGAGCTCAGCGAGGGCCAGACCGACGAGCAGGCGCTGGGCGGCTACGACCGTCTGGACGCCGTGCTCGAGGGTCTGATCGAGCGCGAGCTCGATCCGCATGCGGCCGCCGCGTCCGCGTCCGCGAAGCTGAGCCGCCCGGTAGACCCGGATTACGCCATTCGGATCGCCAGGCTGGTCAAGAGCGCCGAGTGGAAACGCCGGCAGGGGCCGATCGGCCCGAAGCTGACGCCGCGACCCTTCGGCAAGAGTTGGCGCTATCCCATCACGAACAGGGCGGCCCTTTGAGGTCGCGGCCAGGAGGATTTTGACGATGATCGATCTCGCAACCCGCGCCCACAACAAGAACTGGCGCATCGATCCCATTGTCCGGTCTCTGCTCGACACCGACTTCTACAAGCTCCTCATGCTCCAGTTCATCTGGAAAGAGGGCTTCGAGAATCTCCCGGTTACGTTCGGTCTTAAGAACCGCACGACCGCGGTCCGCCTTGCCTACGAGGTCGACGAGGCCGAGCTTCGCGAACAGCTCGATCACGTCCGGTCGCTCCGCTTCACCAAGAGCGAGCTGATCTGGCTGCAGGGCAACACCTTCTATGGCCAGCGCGGCATCTTCGAGCCGGACTTCATCGAGTGGCTGTCCAAGCTGCGCCTGCCCGAATATCACCTCGCCCAGGTCGACGGTCAGTACCAGCTGACCTTCTCCGGAGGCTGGGGCGAAGTCACGCTCTGGGAGATCCCGGCGCTGTCCATCATCAACGAGCTCCGCGCGCGAACCGCCATGTGGCAGCTCTCCAGGCTCGATCTGGACATCCTCTATGCCCAGGCCAAGAGCCGCCTCTGGTGGAAGATCCAGAGGCTGAAGGCGCTCGAAGGCCTGAATGTTTCCGACTTCGGCACGCGCCGGCGCCACGGATTCCTCTGGCAGGAATGGTGCGTCGAGGCCATGGCCGACGCCCTTGGCCCGGCTTTCGCCGGCACCTCGAACGCGCATCTGGCGATGAAGCACGGGCTCGAGGCGATCGGCACGAACGCGCACGAGCTGCCGATGTGCCTGGCCACGCTCGCGCGGAACGACGAGGAGCTGGCGTTCTCGCCCTACGAGGTTCTGCGCATCTGGCAAAAGACCTACAAGGGCGCGCTCCGCATCTTCCTGCCCGACACCTACGGCACGACCGGCTTCCTGCGCCGCGCGCCGGAATGGGTCGCCGACTGGACTGGCGTGCGCATCGATTCGAAGGACCCCATCGAGGGCGGCGAAGAGATGATCGCCTGGTGGAAGTCCAAGGGTCAGAACCCTGAGGAAAAGCGCATTCTGTTCTCGGACGGGCTGGATATCCACACGATCGAGCATCTCCACGCGCACTTCCGCGGCCGGGCCCGGATCGGCTTCGGCTGGGGGACGATGCTCACCAACGACTTCACGGGCTGCCATCCGCACGACAACAAGCGGGCGTTCGCGCCGATCTCACTCGTCTGCAAGGTCGTGGAGGCCAACGGCAAGCCCGCGGTGAAGCTTTCCGACAACATCGCCAAGGCCATTGGTCCCGCCACGGAGATCGAGCGCTACCTGCGCGTCTTCGGTCGCGAAGGCTCCAGCGAGCGTCCGGTGATCGTCTGAGCCCGGAGGGCAAGCCATGCCTCGAGCAAAGCCCTTCTCTCCGCATCCCGACATCCGTTCGAACCGGGTTGGGCTCGCCGTCGCCGACCTCCAGGTCGTGCAGTGGGGCCATGTCCGGCTGCTGACCGAATTGCTTGGCGGTTGCGACACCGCGATCGTCGCGCTCGGCTCCTCGCAGCTGCACGGCGTTCCCGGGCACCCCTTCACCTTCGACCAGAAGCGGGAGATGGTACAGGGGATATTCGGGCCGGCCTTCAAGTTCGTCGCGCTCCAGGACATCGATGCCAGCCTCGAAACAGACGACTGGATCAACTACGTGCTGAGCCGGATCCGCTCGCACGACCTGCCGGAGCCGACCGACTACTACACCGGGTCGGCGGTGGACGCCCGACATTACACGGGCCATTTCGCCTCCCAGAACGACGAAGCCGTCACCAACGGCCAGGTCACAACCTATAGCTCGGCCCGGACGGGACGGCGACTGCACATTGTCGACCGCTCGGTGACCCCGCATCTCCAGGGGCGCGAGGTCCGCTTCCTGATCGAGAACCGCGACCCCGACTGGAAGCTCTACGTGCCGCCGAAGCTCTGGAACTACATTGAGCGGCACTACCCGCCGCATCTGCGCACCGCAATCCAGGCCGAGGAGTTTCCGGAAGACGTTCCGGTCGGCACGCGCTGCATTCTCGCGACCGACCCATACAGAACGGTTCAGGTCCTGCACGACGACGGCAAATGGCGGCCGATGCGGAACAGGCCAGACGAGAAGGCCACCTGGCGGCCGACGAACCGTTGACGGAACCAGAACAGGGAGAACCATCGCCATGGCCAAGACGGACGACACCTTCATCCTGCAATCCATGCTTCCGATCGACCTTGGGCACCATAAGATCGCAGAGGAAACACGCGTGGGCCTCATTATCGTCGACGAGGTAAACGGGTTCTGCACGGTCGGATGGGGCCCGCTGGCCCCGAAGACGCAGAACCCGCAAGTCACCCGCATGGTCGCGGAAACGGCGAAGCTCGCCCGGTATTTCGATGCCAAAGGCTGGCCGATCGCCGCCTTTCTCGACACGCATGAGCCCGGCAAGCCGGAACATCCCTATCCGCCGCACTGCGAGGCCGGCACCGGTCAGGAAGAGCTGGTGGACGAGCTCAAGTGGCTCGAAGACACGACCAACGCGCTGCTGATCCGAAAGGACTGCATCAACGGGTTGATTGGTTCGGTCGACGGCGAGACGGGCAAGAACCGGATCATCGACTGGATCGTTCGGAACCGTCTGCAGAGCGTGATCGTCGTTGGCATCTGCACCGATATCTGCGTGCTGCAGTTCGTGCAGAGCCTGCTGTCGGCCCGCAACCACGGCATGACCGGCGAGCTCGTCGACATCGTGGTCTACGAGCCGGGATGTGCGACCTACGACCTGCCGGTCGACGTCGCCTGCTCTCTTGGACTGCCCAAGACGGCCGCGCATCCGCAGGCCGCGGCGCATCATATGGGGCTCTACCTCATGGCCTCGAGCGGCGCGATCGTGGTCGACCGGCTCGACTTCTAGGCCGCACGAAGAGGAACCCGTCGGTCTCCTCTGCCCCCTGAAGGCTCGCCGGATCCTACAGGCCGATCGGAGAGAAATCGACGTTCGGGTAGACTTCGGTCAGTCCTCTGATGGCCTCTTTCTGGCGCCTGGTGAACGATTCGCCGTCCGGAACGCCCTCGCCCGCCGGGCTCGACAGCGTCTTCAGGGCATCGGAAATCGCCTCCACGTGGCAGGGTTGGCCGAGGAAGCGGACGATGCGGACGGCGGTCCCCTCCGGGTTCGCCATGGCGTCCTCGGCGGCGATCCAGAGCGCGTCGACGGCATGCCTGTCCGTCGCCCGCCGCCATTCGGCGTAGAAGTGCACGAGCCAGGCCGCCTTCTCGGCCATGATGATGTCGATCTGCCGGATAACGGCGGGGTCGTGCGTCGCTCTGAGCGGCAGGAAATGGACGGCTGGGAAGGCCGATCGCCGCCAGCTCAGAAGGGTGTCGTAGACGTTTCGGACGAGAATCATCGGCCTGATGGCAAACCGGCGCATGAGGCTGATGTTCTCCTCCGTCGCCGCGCAATGCAGACGCGAAACGGTGTCGATACCCGCGACCGCCCGGAGACGCGATTCGGACAGGGCGTCCTCGGTGTGATAGGAAGGCTCGGCGAGCTTCGCGCCCACATATCCGAGACTCGACCGAATGGCCTCCTCGAGCACCTCAAGCCCGCTCTCCGGAAAACCGGTCACGAGGAAATGCCGGCCGAGCGAAGCTTCCGTGGAAGGATTCGCGCGATTGCCCTTTTTCTGTCCGCGCGCGGTAAGTAGCAGATGCAGATGGCTGTGAACGCTCGGTCGGCCGGGCGTCAGTTGGGCCGCTGCCTCCGCCATCCGGATCGCTTCGTCCACGCGGCCAGCGCGATAGAGCTTGTCCGAGATCATGACGAAGATGACGCTCATCCGCGGCTTGCTGGACGGCAACGCATCGGCTAGCCCAAATGCTTCCAGGCCATGGGCGACGGCCTCGTCCAGCCGGTCGTCTTTCGTGGCGGCAAGGCTCCGCTCGAGCAGAACGTCGATCAGGTTGTTCAGAATCTCGGGATGGCCGGGCGCGACCCGGATTGCCTGGTGGAACCAGAACAGGGCCCGCTCCCGGTCATGCCTCAGAACCGAGAGGATGCCGAGGCCGTTCCTTGCCTCTGGGTCCGCCGGATCGTCCGCAATGGCGCTCTCGAGTGCCTCCTGGGCCTCGCTCAGCTTGCCTTGACGAAGCAGCAGGAGAGCCCTTTGAACCAAAGGGCTTTGCCTTCGCTTTGGCATGGATGGCGAGTCGAGGGTCACCGCATTGAGCCCCGCGCAACCGACTGAACGTCGAATATTCCAGCGGTCGCCTATTTAGCGCCGAAAATGCTGAAAATGCGTAAATTCTCAGCAAATTAGGCGCCAAATTATCAGGAATCAGAGGGCAGGAGCGGCGCTACTTCGCCATTGCGCCACCTCCGCGGGGAAAGGCCGCGCCGTTCGCGTGGCACCTCTGCGGCGCAGGACGCCGAGGTGCCGAGAGCGAATGAATCACGGCTGACCGCCATGTTTGGCCCCGCGCCTGAAGAGCGACGCATTGGCTTCTAGCTGTGGATTTCCTTGAGCCTGTAAAACACTTCTCGCGCGTCGACGCTCATGAACGGCACGTATGCCGAATCGTCAGGGTCCAAATCGTCAGGGTGATTGTACGCCGGTACCTGCGTCGTACCCGACGGCCGAAGATAGACGTAGCGGAACGGTTTCAGGTAATCCCTCCACTCGCGCCTCCACTCGTAACCGAAGCTCAAATGGCACCGGTCGCGAGCATATATGGATTCATTGAGGTTCGTTGTCTGCGTCTTGACGATACCCGTGAACTCGTTCTCCTCCCGGCGTAGAATCTCAAAACTGTTTCTTGCCCATGAACGGTTTTTGTAATTGTCATTTCTGTCCCAGTAACGACTGAAGTCGGTCAGACCGATCACGGCCGCATGAACTATCTTCGGCAGGCCAATTGCTCCGCATTCGCCGCAATTCGATGCGACGCCGCAGGGGATCATTCCGGACAGGAGCAGATCGCACCTGAGACAGTCCTTGAGCACATCATAAGGGAAGGCTGGCGCATCGGATGGCGGGCGCACCCCCCCGTTTGCCTGCCGCATCGTTACATACTTCAGCTCGATGGGAACCATGCCCCTGTCCGCATGCCGGCCCAGGATATCGACGATGATCTGCCCTTCGTTCGCCAGCTTGTCCGTTGGGATCCGCACTTCCCGACACCATGTCCAACCGTTGCCCCGCCGGCGGGACAACTCATTGAGGGCTTGCCGTAAGGCGATCTGGAACGCCTCCTCGAGCTCCTCACGCGTGCTGTCCGGTCCTGTTCGACCGAAGTTGCCATTTGTTTCCGCGAGCAACTCCATCGCCTCATTGATGAGGCCATCGATGTCTTCGTTCTCCATAGTGTTCGCCATTATGCCGTGGATGACTTTAACAATCGGTAATCGAACCGCCCGACCGCGTCTGCTAAGGGGGACCATCGAGTTCACTCAAGTCGCACGAATTCTTGCTGCGTGAGCACCGTTCAAGCCTTCTTGTCTTCATTTGTAGCCGCCGGCGATGGTAGGTCGGCGAGCCCCCAACCAGCCCGTTCGGTGTGCCGCTCCGGACCCTGCCGGGTCTGTGCGGATTGCTCTCTCGGTCTCGCCCGCGATTTGGGTTCGAATGGCCTCGCCCAAGGCTGCCGCGAACCCATATACGGCAGGCAGGGATGCCGCGGGCGCGGCGATCCTGGTCCTCAGGGACGTCCCGGTGCGATAAAGTCTTGATCGGAGGGTAAGCCTCCGGCGCCCGCGGTGGGCGAACAACCGCATTCAGGACCTGGGGACATCAATGCGAAAGACATTCCTCATCGCCGCTATCGTCGCCGCAATGAGCGTTTCGGGCCCGGCCTTCTCCCAAATGGAAGATCGCGGCGCGCTCGACCTCTCGGACATCGAAAAGCGCATTCAGGAGCAGGGGCTTCCGACCGCCCCTCGAGTTGATGCCGCTTGGGAGAAAGCTCACAAGCTCTTCGAGTCCGGCGCCTGCGACCAGGCAGCGCCTCTGCTCAAGAAGTTTTCCCGCGACGCCAACGCTCTCTCCAACTACATTGCCGTCGGACTCGAGCCGTTCTACGGGGCCAGCTACGACGACAGGGACCGGTTCCACGTGACGGACGAACTCGTCAGCGCCGAGCGCCGGGCGAACGTCTACCGAGAGCTGCGCAATCGGGCGATGGTGATGATCGCCGAGTGCGCGGTTAAGGCAGGCCGTCACAACGAAGCCGCGACCTGGTACTACCGGGCCCTGGAACTGATCGACATCAAGAATGCCGATCTTTGGGAGCGGGCCCGCAAAGGGCTCTACGGACTCATATCCTTCACGCCGAGATGACAGAGCCAGACAATCGGACGGATCCGGGGCATATTCGTCGATTGGGCGGGCCGCGTCGGTTTCTCGCCGAATGGCGCTGAAGCTTAAGATACGGGAAGACCCCACACGCTCGACGGGCGACGCTTTGGCGTCGCCCTCTTGCCCCCGCTGCGTTGTTCGATCGAACCCATCTCTGCTCGAGGAACTCCGGGTTTATACCCTCTCGTGCACGTCAATGAAGTTCGTCTCATCGCTGTGGAGACCTGCCCAATGCTCGCAAACGTTATTGATCGCCGAAAGAGTTCGTATCGCTCGCAGAAAATGAACGTCGTCGTCGAGCCCACCTGGCATGACAACAGCCAACACGATGCCGACCAGTTTCCGCACGACGAGTCTCTGCCGACGATCGATACGCGATACGCGATCTCCATGGCCGAGGCCGTTGAATGGGCCAACGGCTTTTCGGGTCCGATGACCTTGTATCTCTACGACGAGAACGTCGATCCGATGGGCGTCGCTTCAAAGGAAGGTCCGGTGTCGATCGAGACGGGCACCTACCGACACTACAAGGGCGGCATCTATGAGGTTCTTGGTATGGCACGCCATTCCGAGACCGAGGAAGACATGGTCCTTTACCGGTCGAAAGCGACGGGCGGCTGCTGGGTTCGACCGGCCTCGATGTGGAACGAAGTCGTCGAGCACGAAGGCAAGTCCGTCCGGCGGTTCGAAAAAATCGATCCGAATGAATAGCGCCGGCAAGCGACCATCCCTTCGCCTCGTATCCGATCCACCGCCAACGCGACGGGCCTCGCACTCGAAGACGTTCCGCGGCAGTCCGTCAGGCATCTCGATGTCGGACCCCGCCACGCCGGCGGCGCGGCAATCGGAGCCCGTGACGCGAGAGCTGCGGCGCAGAGCGCCCGGGATACGAACTCTGGGGACAAACCGGGAGACCGCAACACGATGAATCAGAAGAGCAGAGCCGAAACCGCGCGCGACCGGCTCGAAGCAGATGCCTATCAGGATGCCGCCGGCGTCTGGCGATGGAAATCCAATGACGCCGTGCCGTTCGATCAACTTCTGGCAGAGGCTGGGATCGACTACGAAACGCGCTCTCGCTGCCGGGCGGCGCGAGAGATCGATGTCGAACGGCAGCTCGAAGACTATCGCCGCGCGCAGGCGAGCCGAACGCCCGAAGAGATCGCGGAACAACGCGCCATGGCGCGTGCCGCCCAAGGGCCTGGTGTCGAGATCGTCGATATCGTGACCGGAGAGAAATACACGACATGAACATGCCCCGATTCGACATCCGCCAGGCAG
>Ga0310834_101526_pt1 | contig 13651 bp, 8 predicted proteins | sample SM_ome_2_FD_201314 | JGI IMG/M metagenome (GOLD analysis project Ga0310834, IMG submission 201314) | Sorghum-adapted microbial communities enriched on stacked mutant (SM) sorghum from Joint BioEnergy Institute, Emeryville, California... ... | reverse complement strand
CGGCGGCCACCCGCCGCGGGGCGCGTTCCCGCCCGTCACCCTTCGCCGGCCGGCCGTGCCTCGTGCCCCGCCGGACCGGCGTTGTTGAGCAGGCCGCCGTCCATCAACGTACCGTCCTCCGGCGATCCCGGCTGGTCGCCGAAGTTGTCGTTGCCGAAGCCGGGGTCGCCGAAGCCGTCGTCGCCGCCGAAGCCACCGTTGCCGCCGCCACCGCCGGTGCAGCCGAAGTCGCCGGGGAGGCACTCCGTGCCGCCGGGGTCGCCGAACGGGTCCTCCGGATCGGGGGTCGGCTTCGGCTCGGGCTTCGCCACCAGGTTGTGCTCCTCGCCCGCGAACACGGCCGTGGGCAGCGGCTTGGGCTCCTTGTTCGCCATCGCCGCGATCATGAAGTCCCGCCAGATGTGGGACGGCGTGCCGCCACCGGCGATGCCGCCGGGCAGCGGCACCTCCTTCGGCAGCGGGACGCCGTTGGCGTCGCGGAGCACCTTGCCGGTCTTCGGGTCGGTCTGCGGCACCTCCTTGTACATGCCGACCGCGGCGGAGACGTGGGCGCTGTACCCGACGAACCAGGCCTCCTTGCTGTCGTCGTTGGTACCGGTCTTGCCCGCGATCTCGTGCCCCGGCACGGTCAGGCCCCGGGCGGTGCCGGACTTGACGACCTCCTTCAGCGCGTACGTCACGTCGGCGGCGGTGTCCGGGCTGATCACCTGGGTCGCCGGGATGTTCTCCTTGTAGGCGACCTTGCCGTCGACCGTCTTCACCGAGATGACCACGTGCGGGGCGTAGTGCTTGCCGCCGTTGACGAACATGCTGTAGCCGCCCGCCTGCTGCACCGGCGTGACGAGGTTCGAGCCGATGGACAGCGCGTAGGAGTGGTCCCGGCGGGCCTGCTCGAGGTTCTTCCGGCTGAGGCCCGCCTGCTCGGCGATCTTGATCACCGCGTCGAGGCCGACCTCCTGGGCCATCGTGGCGAACGCGGTGTTCACCGACTCGGCGGTGGCCTTGTCGATGCGGACCGCCGGGCCGACGTCGTGCGAGTTCTTGATCGGCCGGGTGCCGGGGAGCTCCACCGGGCCCTTGCCGGACACGTAGCTGCGCACGCTGTAGCCCGCCTCGAGCCAGGCGGCGAGCACGTACGGCTTGAACGCCGAGGCCGCCTGCTTCTGCGCGTCGAAGGCGTTGTTGACGAAGCCGTACCGCTTGTTCAGGTAGTCCCGGCCGCTGTAGAAGGCGATCACCCGGCCGTTGTTCGGGTCGACCGCGGCCATGATCGCGCGCACGTACTTGTCGCCGAGCGGCTTGAGGTTCTTCTCGACGGCCTCCTTCGCCGCCTTCATCAGCCGCCGGTCGAAGGTGGTGACGATGCGGTAGCCGCCGGTGTGCAGGTCCTCCTCGGAGATCGAGGCGCGCTCCTTCAGCTCCCGCTTGACGATGTCGATCATGTAGCCGCGGATGCCGCGGTAGATCTCGGTGTCGTCCTTCTTCGCGATCTTCGGGAACTTCGCCGTGTTGAGCAGGTTGCCGTACTTCTGCGGGTCGACGTCCGTCGCCATCCCCTTGATGACGTACTCGAACCGCTCCTTGGTCGGCGCCCAGTTGCCCGACTGCTCGGCGCGGTCGAACCGGTCGGGGTTCTGGATGCGGCCCGCGAGGTACGCGCCCTCGGCGACGGTGAGCTTGCTGACGTCCTTCTTGAAGAAGGCCTGGGCGGCGGCCTGGATGCCGTACGCGCCGCGGCCGAAGTAGATGGTGTTGAGGTAGTTCTGAAGGATCTCGTCCTTCGTCATCTCGCGGTCGGCGCGGATCGCGACGAAGATCTCCTTGATCTTCCGGGTCACCGACCGCTCCTGGCTGAGGCCGTCGTAGTAGTTGCGGACCATCTGCTGGGTGATGGTCGACGCACCCTGGATCTGCTGGCCGGTGACCGTCATCCACACCGACCGGGCGATGCCCTTGAGGTCGATGCCGGCGTCGGTGCGGAAGGACCGGTTCTCCGCGGAGATCACCGCGTCCTGCACGTGCAGCGGGACCTTGCTGATCGGCACGATCTCCCGCTTACGGCCGAGCCGCGCGATCTCGGTCTTGCCGTCCCGGTAGTAGATGATCGAGCCCTGCGCGAGCGCCTGCTCCTGCTTCACCACCGGGAGCGGCGTGTTGGCGTAGGCGACCGCGACCATGCCGAACACGCCGGCGACGAGCACCGCGATCGAGGCGAGCACGATCTTCCAGCTCGGAATGAACCGGCGCCAGCCGGTACGGCGCGGCTCGTCGTCGAGCTCGTCGTCGAACTCGTCGTCACCGCCGAACCCGCCACCGCCGCCGCCCCGGCCGCCGCGGCCCCGGCCCGGGCCGTCCGGTCCGTGCGGGCCGCCTGGGCCGTCCATCGCGTTGGCGCGCCGCCGCCCCGGAACGGTCCGCCCCTCGGCGCCGTGCCGCATCACCTGCGTGGCCTGGGCGCCCGGGTCGGCCGCCGGGCCGGGCCTGCCGCCCGCCCCGTGCCGCATCACCTGGGTCGCCTGGGCGCCGGGGTCCGCCGCCGGGCCGGGCCTGCCGCCCGCCCCGTGCCGCATCACCTGGGTCGCCTGGGCGCCGGGGTCCGCCGCCGGTGCGCCGGGGGCAGCCCTGCGGCCCGCCGGGGCGCCCGCCATGGGCGCGCGGCCCGGCGGCGGCGCCTGGGGGGCGCGGCCAGGCGCGCCGCCGCGCACCGGTCCGGAGTCGGGGACCGCGGCCATCGCCTGGGTGTCCTCGTAGGCCGCCTCGGGCCGCCGCTGCTGCTGCGGCCGCGGCGCGCCGGGCGAACCCGTGACGGCACGGCCCCCGGCGGGGCCTGCCTGGCGCGGCGCCGGACCGGCGGTGCGGGGGTACATCGGCTGCTCACCGCCGTACGGCTGGCTCGTCGTGGATCCCTGGGGCGGGCGACGGCGCCGCCCCGCAGGTGCCGACGCACCGGGCCGCCCCTCGACGTGGCCGGGGCGCCCGCTCGGCTCGGGGCCGTAGCTGTTGTAACTCACGGGTCCTCGTTCGGTCCTTGGCGGTCTGCGGTCACCACATCACTCGGCAGGGCGAGAGCGTACCCCGACAAACCGGGCCTGTGAGACAGGAAAGGATCCTCCGCGATCCTCCGCCTCGGGCCCGGTCCTCCGGCCCGCTCCGTCGCGGCCCGGCGGGCCCGCCCCCGCCGAGGATGGATGAGAACGTCAGTTGTGCCGAGAACAACATTGGCAGACGCCGGGACCGCAGGCCGGGGAATTCAGGGGATTCGCAGGCCGTCCCGCCGTCGCAAGGCCGCAGGTGAGCCGTACCGTAGCGCTCCGGACGCGATCGGTGATCACGGGGCACCCGCCACGACGGAAATGACCGAAAGGTGCTCCCGAGTGTCGTACGTCACGTTCTTCCCGCGCTCCGCCGGGCAAAGAAGTGATCTCGGAACCCCGTGTGCGCCCCGCGCCCTGCCCTAAACCATGATTGCGCGATATGTCGGCCCGACGTATCCTCGTGATGTATCAGGGCGATACATCGGGAGGATAGGCCGAGCACGAGGCGGGAGGTGGTTCCAGTGGCCGGCGCGCGAAGCGAGGTGCTGGAGCTGGCCGTGCTCGGGTGCCTGCACGAGACCCCCCTGCACGGCTATGAGCTGCGTAAACGTCTGAACGCGCTGCTCGGTATGTTCCGTGCCTTCTCTTATGGGTCGCTCTATCCGTGCCTACGGCAGCTCCTCGCCAAAGGGCTGATCGCCGAGGAGCGCCCGGCCGACGCCCCGCCACTCACCGGCCGCCGCTCGAAGATCGTCTACAAGCTGACCGCGGAGGGGAAGGAACGCCTGCACGAGCTGCTCACCCAGTCCGGCCCGTCGGCCTGGGAGGACGAGGGCTTCGGCGTTCGCTTCGCCTTCTTCCGCCACACCGAGGCCGAGGTACGGCTGCGCATCCTGGAGGGCCGCCGCAGCCGCCTCGAGGAACGTCTGCACAGCGTCCGCACGGCTCTCGCCCGGACCCGTGAGCGCCTCGACAGCTACACGCTCGAACTGCACCGGCACGGTCTGGAGTCCGTTGAGCGCGAGGTGCGCTGGCTGAACGAACTCATCGCGACCGAGCGGCAGCAGGGCGCCGAGCGCAAGGACGACGCCGCGCACACCTCCGAGGAGGCCGGCACCCGGGACGGGCGGGATCGGCGGGCCGAGGAGCGGCCCAGTGATCGGCAGGGACTCCCGTCACCACCAGATGGTGCAGAGGCACCCAATTCCGATTGACACGATGACCATTAAGGAGCGAGTGCGATGGGTTCGGTGCGCGTAGCCATCGTCGGCGTCGGCAACTGTGCCGCGTCGCTGGTGCAGGGCGTGCATTACTACAAGGACGCCGACCCGGGCACCCGGGTACCGGGCCTGATGCACGTGCGGTTCGGCGACTACCACGTGGGCGACGTCGAGTTCGTCGCCGCGTTCGACGTGGACGCCAAGAAGGTCGGTCGTGACCTCTCCGAGGCCATCGTCGCCTCGGAGAACAACACCATCAAGATCTGTGACGTGCCCCCGCTGGGGGTGCCGGTGCAGCGCGGCCACACCTATGACGGCCTCGGCGAGTACTACCGCCAGGTCATCGACGAATCGGACGAGGACCCGGTCGACGTCGTCAAGGTGCTCAAGGAGACGCGGACCGACGTGCTCGTCTGCTACCTGCCCGTCGGCTCGGAGGAGGCGACCCGGTTCTACGCCCAGTGCGCCCTCGACGCCGGTGTGGCGTTCGTGAACGCGCTGCCGGTGTTCATCGCCTCCGACCCGGAGTGGGCCGACAAGTTCACCAAGGCCGGCGTGCCGATCGTGGGCGACGACATCAAGTCCCAGGTCGGCGCCACGATCACGCACCGCGTGCTGGCCAAGCTCTTCGAGGACCGCGGCGTTGAGCTGCTGCGCACGTACCAGCTCAACTTCGGCGGCAACATGGACTTCATGAACATGCTGGAGCGCTCGCGGCTCCAGTCGAAGAAGATCTCCAAGACCCAGTCGGTCACCTCGCAGATCCCGCACGAGATGAAGAAGGCGGACGTGCACATCGGCCCGTCCGACCACGTGCCGTGGCTCGACGACCGCAAGTGGGCCTACGTGCGCCTGGAGGGCCGCGCGTTCGGCGACGTGCCGCTCAACCTGGAGTACAAGCTCGAGGTGTGGGACTCGCCGAACTCGGCGGGCGTCATCATCGACGCCATCCGCGCGGCGAAGATCGCCAAGGACCGCGGCATCGGCGGCCCGCTGCTGTCCGCCTCCGCGTACTTCATGAAGTCGCCGCCGATCCAGTACTCCGACGACGAGGCCCTCGAGGCCGTGGAGAAGTTCATCCGCGGCGAGGTCGAGCGCTGACCTTCCGCGTCCCGGCGCGCCGGTGAGCCCGGCCGCCGTGACCAAGCCCGGGCCCCGGTCGCGCGGCCGCGCGCGGCCGGGGCCCTTTCGCGTGCCGGTACGGCACGGCCGCCGCGGGCGCCTGCGGCGGTTCAGCCGAGGCCGGCCCGGGCCGCGGGCGGCAGCGCGGACTCGTCCGCGACCGGCCAGGCGAGCGGGTCCGGCCCGAGCCGGTCGAGCAGCGGCACCTGGCGCCGGCACCACGGGGAGACCGGCGCCGCCTCGGGGGCGGGCCCGGTCCCGTCCGCGGGCGGGGCGAGCACGCCGGTGCGCACCGCGGCCGCGAACTCCGCCCAGGGCAGCCACCGCACGTCCGCGACCTCCGCGGGGTTCGGCCGCGGCGTGCCCGAGGTGACCGCCCGGTAGACCGGGCACAGCTCGTGCTCGACGGTGCCGTTCTCCATCGTCGCCCGGTACGAGAAGGTGGGCAGCAGCAGGTCGAGCGACCTCGCCTCGAGCCCCAGCTCGAACGCGAGCCGCCGGGCGACCGCGGCCGCCACCGGCTCGCCCGGCAGGGGGTGGCCGCAGCAGCTGTTCGTCCACACCCCGGGCCATGTGATCTTGTGGTGCGCACGGCGGCTCAGCAGCACCCGGCCGTCGTCGTCGAACACGTAGCACGAGAAGGCCAGGTGCAGCGGCGTCCGCGGCCCGTGCACGGCGCTCTTCGGCGCGCTGCCGACCGCCTGTCCCGCGGCGTCGACGAGCACGACCCGTTCCTCGGTCATCACACCTCGAGGGTAGGCCGTCACGAGACCGCGTCGAGCGCGTTGTGCCCGGGCGGGTACCGGGGGCCACTAGGCTGTGCGCGTGTCCTTCGTCTCCGATCTGCGTGTCGTCCTGCGAGGTCGGGACTTCAGACGCCTGTTCGGCACCCGCCTGGTCTCCCAGTTCTCCGACGGCATCTTCCAGTTCGCGGTCTACGGGTACGCGTTCTTCACCCCGGAGAACCAGACCAGCGCGGCCGAGGCCGCGGCGGCGTTCGCGGTGCTGCTGCTGCCGTACTCGATCCTCGGGCCGTTCGTCGGCGTCTTCATCGACCGCTGGCCACGGCGGCAGATCCTGGTGATCGGCCCCCTCGTCCGCGGGGCGCTGCTCGCGCTCGCCGCGGCCCTGCTCGCGGCCGGGGCGCCGGACGGGTACTTCTACGCGGTCGCGCTCGCCGTGCTCGGCGTCAACCGGTTCTTCCTCGCCGCGCTCGGGGCCTCGCTGCCGCACGTGGTGCCCGCGGATCGGCTGATGATGGCGAACTCGGTCACCCCCACCTCGGGCACGGTGGCGACGTTCCTCGGCGCCGGGGCGGGGTTCCTGCTGCGCCTGCTGTTCGGGCCGGGGACGAACGGCACCGCGCTGCTGCTCGTGGTGTCCGGCGTGGTGTTCGGCATGAGCGCGCTGGTGGCGAGCACGATGGAGCGCTCGCTGCTCGGCCCGTCGTACGACCCGAACCGGCCGCAGGCGCGCGAGGCGGTGCGGAACGTGCTGCGCGGGCTGGTCGACGGGGCCCGGCACGTGGCCCGGCGGCGCACCGCGGCGGCCGCGCTCGGCAGCATGGCGGCGCACCGGTTCTGGTACGGCATCGCGCTGGTGATGGCGGCGATGCTCTACCGCTTCTACTTCACCGACGGCGACGCCGAGGCCGGGCTCCTGCACGCCGGCGGGGTGGTGGCGACCTCGGGCGTCGGCTACTTCGCCGCCGCGTTCGTCACCCCGTGGGTGACCGAGCGCATGGCCATCCGGACCTGGGTCACCGTCGCGCTCGCCGCCGCCGGGATCCTGGAGCTCGCGCTCTGCCTGCCGTTCACGGAATGGGGCTTCCTCGTCGCGGGCTTCGTGCTCGGGCTCGCCGGGCAGTCGGTGAAGATCTGCGCCGACACCGTGGTGCAGCGCGACGTCGACGACCCCTACCTCGGCCGGGTCTTCTCCCTCTACGACATGCTGTTCAACGGCATGACCGTGGCCGCGGCCGCAGTGTCCGCGCTGTTCCTGCCCGCCGACGGCCGCTCGCACCTCGCGGTCGTCGTGATCGCGGCCGGCTACCTGCTCTCCGCGGTCGCCTACCGCGTCGTGACGGCGTCCGCCGGCCCGGCGAAGGGCGACCGGACCCCGCGCGCCCACGCCGAGGGCCCGGTCACCTGACCAGGGCGGCTACGCCTGTTCCGCCTGGGCGGACGAATCGTCCTGTTCGGTCGGCTCGGCCTGCTCGCCGGGCTCGGCCGCCGGTTCGGCGGAGTCCGCCGGGAGCACGCCGTTCTCCCGCGCCCAGGCGAGCAGGGCCTCGCGGGCCGCCTCCTTGCCGATCACGCCGCGGTCGAGCCGCAGGTCGAGCAGGAAGCGGTAGGCCTTGCCCACCAGCGGGCCGGGCTTGATGCCGAGGATCTCCTGGATCTCGTTGCCGTTGAGCTCCGGCCGGATCTTGGCGAGCTCCTCCTCCTGGGCCAGCCGGGCGATGCGCTGCTCCAGGTGGTCGTAGGTGCGCCACAGCGCCTGCGCCTTGCGCTTGTTGCGGGTGGTGCAGTCGGCCCGGGTGAGCTTGTGCAGCCGGTCGAGCAGATGGCCCGCGTCGCGCACGTACCGCCGCACCGCGCTGTCGGTCCACTCGCCCGTGCCGTACCCGTGGAACCGCAGGTGCAGCTCGACGAGCCGGGACACGTCCGCCACCACGTCCTTGGGGAAACGCAGCGCGCTCAGCCGCTTGCGGGTCATCTGGGCGCCGACCACCTCGTGGTGGTGGAACGAGACCCGCCCGCCCGGCTCCAGCCGCCGGGTCTTCGGCTTGCCCACGTCGTGCATGAGCGCCGCCCAGCGCAGCACCCGGTCCGGCCCGGACGTCTCCAGCGCGATCGCCTGCTCCAGCACGGTGAGCGTGTGCTCGTAGACGTCCTTGTGCCGGTGGTGCTCGTCGATCTCCAGCCGCAGCCGGGGCAGCTCGGGCAGCACCCGCTCGGCGAGGCCGGTGTCCACCAGCAGGGTGAGGCCCGCGCGCGGGTGCGCGCCGCAGATCAGCTTGTCGAGCTCGTCGCGGATGCGCTCGGCCGACACGATCTCGATGCGGTCGGCCATCCGGGTCATCGCCTCGCGCACCTTCTGGTCCACCCGGAACCCGAGCTGGGAGGCGAACCGGGCCGCGCGCAGCATGCGCAGCGGGTCGTCGTCGAAGGACCGCTCCGGCGGGCCCGGGGTGCGCAGCACCTTCGCGCCCAGGTCGGCGAGCCCGCCGTACGGGTCGACGAACTCGTGGCCGGGCACCCGCACCGCCATCGCGTTCACCGTGAAGTCCCGCCGCTCCAGGTCACCCTCGAGCGTGTCGCCGTACATCACCTCGGGCTTGCGGGACTTCGGGTCGTACGACTCGCTGCGATAGGTGGTGATCTCCAGCTGCCAGTCGCCCTTGCGCACGCCGACGGTGCCGAACTCGATGCCGACCGTCCAGACGGCGTCGGCCCACGGCCGTACGATCTCGAGCACCCGCTCGGGGCGCGCGTCCGTGGTGAGGTCGAGGTCGTGCCCGATGCGGCCGAGGAAGACGTCGCGGACCGAGCCCCCGACCAGGGCGAGCCGGTGCCCGCCCTTGGCGAACAGCTCCCCGAGCTCGTCGACGACGGGCGCGATGCGGCGGAACAGGTCGGCCACCGCCCGCTGCTGACTGTCAGTGAGATGTGAAACGGACAAGGCTGGGTAGGTCCTTCGGTCAGGAGACAGGTTCCCCGGAACGCGTGCCCGGCGAGCCGCCGGCCGCTACCGGCGCGCCCTCGTGGTCCGGCCGGTCGTGGGTCCGGAGGCGATGGGACGAGGCGAGGAGATCCGGCGATGAAAGACGCTCTCGCGATCCACCGCTGGCTCCTCGCACACCAGGTCCATCATGAAATCCTACGTCTTCCGCGATCGCTCTCGGGGGCCGAAGACCTGCCGGAGGCGCTTGGGGTGCCTTCCGAAACGTGCGTCAGCGTAGCGGTCTTCGAGGCGGCGTACGCGTCCGGCGCCGAACCCGTCGCGGTGGTCGCCTCGGTGGCGCATCCCCCCGACCCCCGGCGTGTCGCCGCGGCGGTCGGCGCGGCCGAGGTACGGCCCGCCCCCGCGTTCCTGGTCAACACGGTCACCGACTACGCGTCCGGGCTGGTCTGCCCGCTGCTGCTGCCCGCGGAGCTCACCGTGCTCGTCGACCGGCGGCTCGCCGACGGGCTCGACCCGGACCTCGCGGTCTACACGACCACCGGGGAGCGGGCGACCGCGCTGTGCCTGGCGGCGCGGGACCTGCTCGCGCTGGTCGCGGGCGAGCGGGTCGAGCTGCGCCCCGGGTCGCTCGCCCCGGACCGCTGACCCGGGCCACCGGATCCGGCCCGGCGTCCGAGCGGGTACGGCGAGCCCGAAAACCGCCCCGCCCGCTCCCGGGCGCCCCGGCCGCCGGAACCCGGGCGCGGCCCCGGGCAGGCCGTACCCGGCGCGCGGACCTGGGCAAACGCCGGGCGGGGCGCACGGCGTGCGCCACGACGCGCCGGTGCGTTCGAATTCGTCGATAGCATTCTGGGCGTGCGCCGAACCTCACCCCTGGCCGGCCCGTGATCCGTAGAGCAGCGTTGATCGTCGCGCTCGCCTCCGCCATGCTCGTCCCCGCGGAGGCGGGTCTCGCGAGCATTCCGCGTGCCGCCGCGGCCCAGGCGGGCTCGGGTGCCGCCGCCCCGGCCCGGCAGGTCGCGCGTGCCGCGGTCGGGGTGACCGTGGACCAGATCACCCCCGCGGTGCCGCGTGAGCCCACCACGCCGATCAAGATCGTCGGCACGGTGACGAACACCGGGAACACCGCGCTCACCGGGCTGCGGGTGCGGCTGCACTACTCGGCGCGGCCGTTCGAGCGGCGCGCCGACATGAGCGCGTACCTCGCCGGTCAGGGCGAGTTCGACCCGAGCTTCAACACGTTCACGCCGATCGAGCGGGTGGAGCCCGGCGGCAAGGCCACCTTCGAGGTGACCGTCACCCCGGCCGAGCTGAAGATGTCGCGGTTCGGCGCCTACCCGCTCACCGTCGAGATCATCGACCTGGTGGAGCAGCAGGTCGCGGTCGAGCGCACCTTCATCACCTACGCCCCCAGGGGCGAGCGGCTCACCCGCACCAGGCTCGCGCTCGCCATGCCGATCATCGACCAGCCGCGGCGGGCCGACGACGGCACCTTCATGGACGACGGGCTGCGCCAGTCGCTGTCCGGCAACGGGCGGCTCGCCCGGCTGCTGCGCATCGCCCAGCAGCAGCCCAAGGGCGTGACCTGGTTCGTCGACCCGGCGCTCCTCGACGACGTGCAGCGCACCACCCGCTCCTACACGCTGCGCAAGGGCGACGACGTGCAGACCCGGCCCGCCGACCCGGCCGCGGGCACCTGGCTCGCCGGCCTGCGCACCGCGCTCGCCGAGGCGCCGGCCGTGGCCACGCCGTACGCCGACCCGGACGTGGCCGCGCTCGTGCACAACGGCATCGACGACGCCACCGGCGAGGCGATCGCTCGGGGCGCCCAGCTCGCCGGGACACTGCTCGGCCGTACCGTGCCGGCCACCACGAACTGGCCGTACGGCGGGGTGCTCGACCGGGACGCGCTCGACGAGCTCGCGGTGAGCGGCGTGCGCACGCTGCTGCTCAGCGGCAACGCGCTGCCGCTGGAGTCCCCCACGGCGACCACGCCGGACGCGGCCACCACGATCGACGCGGTCTCCGGGAAGGTGACCGTGCTGCTCGCCGACCCGACGCTGAGCGCGCTCGTCGACGCCACGGCGCAGGGCGGCAATCCGGCGGCGCTGCGCCGGTTCGTCGCCGAGACCGCGGTGATCACGGCGGAGGACCCGAAGCGGGCCCGCACCGTGGTCGCCGCGCCGCGCCGCCGCTGGGACCCCGACCCCAAGGCGGTGCAGGAGCTGCTCGAGGTCGCGGGCTCGCTGCCCTGGCTGCGCCAGGTCACCCTCGACCAGATCAAGCCCGGCAAGCGCCCGCCGGCGCGCGGCGACCTGGTGTACGGCGCGCGGCAGCGCCGGGGCGAGCTGAGCCGGGCCTACCTGCGCCACGTGCGCGACCTGTCGGCGAAGGCCGGGCTGATCCGCACCGTCACCCACGCCTCGGCCAAGCCGTTCGAGGCCGCGCTGCTCCGGCTCGGCTCCTCGGCGTGGCGGGGGCGCGGCCGGGAGGCGCGCGCGTACGTCGAGCAGGTCCGCCAGGCGGTGAACGCCCAGATGGGCAAGATCTCGATCACCGGCAAGGGCCAGCCGCGGCTGCTCGCCGGCACGAACGGCAACGTGGCGATCAGCGTGCAGAACCGCATCGGCCGCCGGGTCGAGCTCAGCATCGACGTGAGGTCGAACGATCCCCGGCGCCTGGTGATCGACACCTACCGCCGGGAGATCTCGATCGAGGACGGGAACACCACCACGATCCAGGTCCCGATGCGCGCGCCGAACGGCGGTGACGCGCAGATCACCGTGCAGCTCGCCACCCGGAACGGCGTGCCGTACGGGGACCCGGTGGTGCTCAAGGTGAGCGCCACCGGCTACACCGGGATCGCCGCGGTGATCGTCGGGGGCGCGCTCACCGTCATGCTCGCCGCGGTGGTGCTGCGCATCCTGCGCACCCGGACGAGACGGAGACAGCGCGCCGACGGGACTCGCGAAGGGACGTCATGAACCGGTTGCTGCGCGCCGGGGCGATCATGGCCGCCGGCACGATGGTGTCGCGGGTGACCGGCTTCCTGCGCACCGCGGTGATCGCCGCCGCGATCGGCACCACGCTGCTCGGCGACGCCTACAACGTCGCCTACCAGATCCCCTTCATCCTGTTCGACCTGCTGATCGGCGGCATGCTCAGCAGCGTCATCGTGCCGAGCATCGTGCGCGCCCAGCAGCGCGACCCGGACGGCGGCGTCGCCTACGAGCAGCGGCTCATGACGCTCGCGCTGCTGCTGCTCGTCTCGGTCGCGACGCTCGGGGTGCTGCTCGCCCGGCCGATCATCGAGCTGTACACCAGCGACCTGACGCCGCGCGGGGTCGAGGTGGCGGCCACGCTCGCCCGGTACATCCTCCCGCAGATCGCGTTCTTCGGGCTGGGGGCGATCGCGGGCGCGATCCTCAACACCCGGGACCGGTTCGCCGCCCCGATGTGGGCACCCGTGCTCAACAACCTCGTGGTGATCGGGGTCGGGCTCACCTACATCGTGATCGTCGGCGGCACCGACGACATCAACGAGGTGACCGCGGGCGAGCTCGCCCTGCTCGGCCTCGGCACCACGGCGGGCATCGTGGCCCAGTCGATCGCGCTGGTGATCGCGCTGCACCGGGCCGGGTTCCGGTTCCGGCCGCGGTTCGACTTCCGCGGCAGCGGGCTCGGCGAGCTGGCCAGGCTCGGCGGCTGGGCCCTGGCGTACGTCGCGGTCTACCAGGTCGGCTTCGTGGTGACCACGAACCTCGCCACCGCGGCGGGCGTGCGGGCGGCCGCCGAGGGCGCGGACTACGGCGCCGGGTGGACCCCGTACAACTACGCCTACCAGCTCTTCCAGCTCCCGTACGGGATCATCGCGGTCTCCGTGATCACCGCGATGCTGCCCCGGATGAGCCGGTTCGCCGCCGAGGGGCGGTTCGACAGCGTGCGCGAGGAGTTCGCCTCCGGGGTGCGCACGGTCTGCTCGCTGATCGTGCCGGGCGGCGTGCTGCTCATGGTGCTCGGCCCGGCGGTCACCGTGCTCATCTTCTCGCACGGGGCGAACTCGACCGAGGACGCGATCTACATCGGCAACGTGCTCCAGGTGTTCGGGCTGGCGCTCGTGCCGTTCTCGCTCTTCCAGCTGCTGCTGCGGGTGTTCTACGCGCTCGGCGACACCCGCACCCCGGCGTTCATCGCGGCGGGCAACGCCACGTTCAACGCGACGCTGAGCGTGCTGCTGTACCTGGTGCTGCCCGCCAGGTACACGGTGCTGGGGCTGGCGCTGTCGTTCGCCGTCACCTACGTGGTCTCCTCGGCGGTGACCTGGATGCTGGCGAGCCGCCGGGTGGGCGGCCTCGGCGGGCGGCACGTGCTCGACGGGCTCGGCCGCATGTACGGCGCGGCGGTGCCGTGCGCGGCGCTCGCGCTGGGCGTGCTGTGGGCCACCCGCGGCCTGCTCGGCCTCGACGCCGTGGGCGCGATCGTCATGCTCGCGGCGGGGGGCGGCCTCGGCGCGGGCGTCTACTTCGTGCTCGCCAACCGCATGCGGATCCCCGAGGTGAAGTCGATCGTCGGCATGGTCGCCGGGCG
>Ga0310834_101523_pt1 | contig 13671 bp, 11 predicted proteins | sample SM_ome_2_FD_201314 | JGI IMG/M metagenome (GOLD analysis project Ga0310834, IMG submission 201314) | Sorghum-adapted microbial communities enriched on stacked mutant (SM) sorghum from Joint BioEnergy Institute, Emeryville, California... ... | reverse complement strand
GTGCGCCTCGTCATCGCCCCGTGGGCGACCGCCTGGCACGGCGGGGACGCGGCGCCGGCCGACCTGCCGCTCGGGGCCCGCGCGATCGTGCGCACCGCCGGGGAGTACGGCCGGGTCGCCGACCGCATCTGGGTGGACATCACCCGGTTCACCGGGAAGATCCTGCGGGTGCACGGCACCCGGGACCTCACCGTGGAGCTCGACTGCGGCCCGCACCGCGGCCGGCGCACGATCACCATCCCGTACCGGGCCACCGGCCGCATCCAGGTCCGCTACCCCCGGCTGGAGCCGGGCTACCTGTTCGACGCGATCGGCACCCTCGGCAAGGGCAACCCGACCGCGCTGTTCCCGGCCGCCTCGCAGCCGCCGTACCGCGCCGACGCGGTGCCCGCCCCGCCGCTCACCTACGACGTGCCGTCGGTGCAGGTCGGCTCGGCGGTGTGGTCGGACGCGTTCGACGAGGACGAGCGCGGCGCCGCCTACCCGCGGCTGGAGCGGTCCGACGCCGAGTGCGACCAGGTGGGCGTGACCTGCGCCGCCCTGCCGTACCTGGCGCTGGGGTCGGCGCTGCGCGTGGAGAACCAGTGCACGGGGCGGTCGGCGGTGGTGCCGATCGTCGCGTGCGGGTGCCTGACCGGGCGGTTCTGCGACCGGTGCGTGGAGTGCGGGACCTCCGAGCGCGGGAGGATCGTGGAGCTTTCGCCGGCGTCGTTCGTCGAGCTGGGCGGCGAGCTGTCGAGGGGGTGCTTCAATGCCGGTATCGGTTTGGGGTGAGGGTGCGATGACGACGACGATCGCTCTGGCCTCGCTGCCCGTCATCGTGCCGGTGCTGGTGCTCGGCGCGGTGCTCAAGCTGGCGGCGGTACGGCGCGGCGCGGAGCCGGAGGGGCTCGGCGGGCTGGGCCCGACCGTGCTGCTGCCGGAGCGGCTGCGGCGGCCGGCCATCGTGCTGTGCGCGCTGGTCGAGTTCGCGTACGCGGTCGCGCTGCCGCTGTGGGACCACCCGCTGCCGCGGTGGGGCGCGGTGGTGTTCTTCACCCTCGCCACCTACGTGCTGGTGGACCTCAAGCGCCGCCGCCCGGAGGCCGGGTGCGGCTGCTTCGGCGAGGTGAGCCGCAAGCCGGTCGGGCTGCGCTCGATCGGGCGGGCGATGACGCTCGGCCTGATGACGCTCGCCGTCGCGCTCTCCCCGGTCACCGCGGCCGACCTGGTCGCGGGCCTGTCGTGGACGATGCTCGGCTGGACCGTCGCCGCGGCCGCGCTCGTGCTGCTGCTCTCGCCGGAGATCGACGAGATGGTCGCCCGGATGCGCTACCGCGCGCCGTGCGAGCTGCGCGAGGCGCCGGTGGAGGACGCGCTGTCCCGGCTCACCGCGAGCGCGGAATGGCGGGAGCGGCGGCCGCTGCTCGTCTCCACCACGCCGGTCGACACCTGGCGGGAGCTGTGCTGGCGGTTCTTCGTCTACGAGGGGCGCACCGCGGACGGGGACGCGGTCGACGTGGTGTTCGCCGTCCATCTCGACGGCGGCCGACACGCCCCCGTCCGCAGCGCGCTGGTCGCCGCCGACGGGACCTCGCTCGAGTCTCTGCCGGAATCTATCCCTGTATCGGCCTGAGACTAGACAGGCGTAGATTCTCCGATCCGGTCGTGCGAATTCGGCTCTCTACGGCTCTCTAGCTTCCCCTCTAGAAAGCCGTAGAGAGGTCTAGGACGTCTTACCCGGTCAACGAAGATCAGACGGGCTGGGCGCGGAGGAACTTCCCGAAGTGCGGGACGGTGAACCCGATGAGCCCGCGCTCGGCGCTGTACACGAGTCCTTTCTTGATCAGGCTGTCCCGGGCCGGGGAGAGGCTGGAGGGCTTGCGCCCCAGCCACTTGGCCACCTCGGACGTCGGCACGGGCTCGTCGCCGTTGGCGGCGCCGATCTCGGCCATCGCGCGCATGTACTCGCGCTCGGCCGGGGTGGCCCGCTCGTACCGGCTGCCGAAGAAGCCGACCGCGAGCTCCTCCTCGGCCTCGGGCGCGGCCACCTTCACGTCGTCCGCGGTGATCGGGCTCCGCGGCGCGGCGTCCCAGGTGACCTTCCCGTACGCCTGGACGAAGTACGGGTAGCCGTCGGCGGCCCCGTAGAGCGCCTCCAGCGCCTCGGGCGTGTACTCCACGCCCTCGCGCTCGGCGGGCGCGATGAGCGCCTGGTCGGCGGCCTCCCGGTCGAGCCGGTCGATCCGCGCGTACCGGAACAGCCGCTCGGAGTAGCTCTTGCTCGCCGAGAGCACGCTCGGCAGGTGCGGCAGGCCGGCGCCGACCACGATCAGCGGGCCGCCGGTCTGGGAGAGCTCGTGGCAGGCCGCGCACAGCGCGGAGATGTCGGGGGCGCGCACGTCCTGCATCTCGTCGATGAACAGGGCGATGCCGACCCCGAGGTCGGTCGCCACGGACGCGGCGTCCACGAACAGCTCGGTGAGGTCGATCTCCAGGTCACCGGAGTCGGCGCGGCCGCGTGCGGCGGGCACGTCGATGCCGGGCGACCAGTGCGAGGTGCCCTTCGCGGCGGTCGGGTCGCGCATCGCGAACGCCTTGAGCACGCTGAGGAAGTACTCGATGCGGTCGGGCGCGCGGTGCCGCGGGGCGAGCTCGCGCACGGCCATGTGGAGCGCGGCGGCGATCGGGCGGCGGATCGACTGGTCGGGCCGCGCCTCGATCTTGCCGGTGCCCCACAGCCGCTGCATCGCCATCGACTTGAACGTGTTGAGCAGCACGGTCTTGCCCACGCCGCGCAGCCCGGTGAGCACCATGCTGCGCTCGGGGCGGCCCCGGGCCACCCGCTCCAGCACCACCTCGAACTGGCTCAGCTCGCGGTCACGCCCGGCGAGCTCGGGGGGACGCTGGCCGGCGCCGGGGGCGTAGGGGTTGCGCACGGGGTCCACGCTCTCGGACTTTATGACGGGCTCTAGCGGACGCCGTAGATTTCCGTAGAAAGTCGTACGGCGTGTCGCCCGGCGCGGGCGGCAGGACGGCGCGGCGGTCCGCTCCGCGGCGGGAACCCCGGCCGGCGCCGGGACCCGCGCCAGGGCCGACGCCCCCGTCGACGGCCCGCCCGACGACCCCACCGACGACACGGCCGTGCGCGGTGCGGGCACGGCCGGTGCCAGGAGCACGGTCATCGCGCTCACCCCCTTCCCGGACGCAGGAGTGGCACAAACGTGCGAATCCGCGCGTTCGAGTCCGAACCTGCGTTCGATTCGACGAGGAAGACTGTAGCGCGAGATCGAACATGTGCGCGAGTGTTTCGCCGAAGATTGTCGGCGCGGGCTCATAGGATCTCGGGCAGGGCGACCTTTATGCCCTGCTTTGCACCGACACGTTCCGCCAGGTCACGCGGCTCCCCCACGGCGGACGACAGCCGCTGCCGGGCGAGCGCGGGCCACGCCTGCACCGCGCAGAACGGCGCGCACTGGTCCCGCCGCGCCCGCGTGCCCACGTGCGTCCCGCACTGCACCAGCCGTTCCTCGACCATCGTCGAGATGTCCATGAACGGCTTGACCGTGATCCGCACGACCCGCTCCCCCAGCAGCCGCCGTACCCGCCGCTGCCCGGGCGACACCGCGGAGGACACCGCGGGCATGGTGAACGCGCCGAGGTCGAAGGCGGCCGCGACGGTCCGCCACAGCTCCCCGGCGGCCGGGTCCGAGAACGACGCCCGCTCCGACAGCAGCCCGAGCAGCGCCTCCTGTACGGCGAGCCGCGCCTCCTTCGGCAGGTCGTCGCCGGCGCCCCCGTCCGGCGCGATGCCGAGGTACTCCTTGAGCCGCCGGTGCCCGACGAGCGCGGCGAGCGACCGCCATCGCCCGGTGGCCTCGTCGCGCAGCAGGTGCCCGACCGAGCCGCAGTGCGGGTGCGAGCCGGGCGGCGCGGTGAGGTCCTGCCAGGTCACCATCCCGCCGGTCTGCGGACCGAGCCGCTTGAGCACGCCGGTGTGGGTGAGCCGGTTCATCGGGTCGATCGCCACCGACCGCCCGGAGCCGAATTGCGGCCGGATCGTCACCCCGCCGACGTACGGGGTCTCGATCGCGAGCCGTACCACGTCGCCGATCTCCTCGTCGTTGACGCCGAGCGCGGCGGTCATCACCAGCGTGGTGAAGATCTCGTACTCCGACAGCCGCCGCACCGCCAGCTCCTTGAACGGCCGCAGGTCGCCGCCGCGGTGGTACCGGTACGCCTCGGCCGAGGTGCCGTCGTACTGCAGCCACACCTCCACCCGCTCGCGGTGCTCGGCGAGCAGGTCGAGCACCGCGCCGTCGCGGGCGAGCAGCAGGCCGTTGGTGTCGACGACGATCCGGGAGATCGGCCGGACCGCGAGCTCGGCGAGCAGCTCGGGCAGCTCGGGGTGGAGGGTGGGCTCGCCGCCGCCGAGCACGAGCACGTCGAGGTGGCCGTCCTCGCGCTCGATGGCCCGGTCGACGTTGTCGAGCACGTCGGCGACCGGCACGACCCGGTTCCGCTCCGGGGAGGAGTCGGCGTAGCAGGTCGGGCAGTGCAGGTTGCACGCCTCGGTGACGTCGGCCACCAGGGTGCAGGTGTGCTGGGTCTGCATCTCCGGCAGGCCGCGCAGGTACGCCGCCGGGACCGGGTCGAAGTTGCCGGTGACGTCCGGGTTGGCGTACGCGACCGGGCCGGTCCACTCCTCCAGGTACGCCAGGATCGTGGCGTCCTCCTCGTAGAGGGTGCGGACCAGCCCGTGGTCCGGGCAGCCGCGCTCCAGGTACACCCGCCCGTTGCGGTCGACGAGCCGCCCGGTGAGCCGCCGTACGTCGCGCAGGTCACCCCCGGCGCGGTGGCAGGCGGGGCAGAACGCGGTGACATAGCGCAGGATGCGGTCGCCGCGCAGCGGTAATGCAGTGGTCATATGTCCGTTTCAGGTTGAGGCCGGTACGGCGCCCGGCCGCGACGACGGAGATGACGGGCCACGGCGTCGGGGCCCGGGATGCCTCACCCGGGAGCGGTACGGCACGGCGCCGCCCCGTCCGGCGCGACCGCCGGGGCGGACAGGTCCCCCGTACGCCGCCGGCGGCCGGTGAGCGGTCCCGCGTCCGGCACGCCCGTGATCACGCGGGTCGCCGTGCCGGGCGACCGCCCGCGCCGGGCCCCGTGCCCCCGCGCCGCGCGCACGCGCACGCCGGCGCCGGGCCCGCCGATCCGCGGTACAGCAAGCACGAGGCACACCTTAATAACGAGTCGTCCGGCAAACCCCCACAACTGCGCAATGTCCCTACGAGGACCGGGAAAACCCGTTCGGATGCGGCTTACCCTGAGGCATGGCTCGCAGACGACTCCTCCCCTACCTGGGACTTCTCGCCGTCGCGGCGGCCACCGCGTGCGGCGGCGGCACCTCCGCGGGGGCCGACGGGGCCGCCGGGCCGCGGAGCGAGGCACGGCAGCCGAGCCCGTCCGTCCCGGACACCGCGTCGCCGGTCCCGTCGGAGACGACGCTGGAGGCGACGCCGGGCCCCACCGCCACCGAGCCGCCGGCGTTCTCCGCGAAGATCCAGAAGGTGGACCGGAGCATGCTCAAGCACTCCTGGCGGCCCGGCTGCCCGGTCCCGGTCGAGAAGCTCCGCATGATCGTCATGCCGCACTGGGGCTTCGACGGCAAGGTCCACACGGGGCGGCTGGTCGTCCACGAGTCCGTCGCCGAGGAGGTCGCGGGCGTCTTCAAGCGGCTGTACGGCTGGCGCTTCCCGATCCGCCGCATGGAGCCGGTCGACAGGTACGGCGGCAGCGACTACCGGTCCATCGACGCCGACAACACCTCGGCCTTCAACTGCCGCCGCGCCACCGGCTCCGGCAACTGGTCGAAGCACGCCTACGGCCTGGCGATCGACCTCAACCCCCGGGAGAACCCGTGGGTGAACCCCGACGGCAGCAACGAGCACCCCAACGCCCGCGCCTTCGTCAAGCGCCCGCTCGACAAGCCCGGCGTGATCAACCCGGGCGACCGGGTGGTCAAGGCGTTCGAGCGCGTCGGCTGGGAGTGGGGCGGCTACTGGTCCGGCGCCAAGGACTACCAGCACTTCAGCAAGGGCGGCGGCTGAGCGCCCCGGCTCGGCCGTACCTCCGCCCGGCGATGAGGCCCGGCATCCCGTGGAACAGGAGGTGACACGGGACGCCGGGCCTCGGCGTGGCCGCCGCGGGCTGGGTCGACGTGATGGGGAACGCGTACGGCCACGCGCTGGAAGGGCACGGCGGCGCGCGATCATCCTCGGGTCGGCGCGTCTTCCCCCCGGCGTACCGAGGGCACGCGCCGCCGCGCCCGGCCTGTGGGCCGCCCTCAGCGCGGGACCGGACAGGGGTGCCGGACGTGCGCGTTCGGGCAGCAGATCACGCCGACCGTGACGAACCGGCCGCCGGTCAGCCACTCGCCCCACTGCACGTCCACCCCGCCCGGCAACGCCGCCCGGGCGATGCCGAGCCGGAAGTCGAGCCCGATGCGGTCCGGGTGCAGCAGCGACGCCTGGAACTGCTCGTACTGCTCGGCGAGCCAGCCCACGGCCTTTCCCACATCGCCGAACGTGGCGGCGACCCGGTCCGCGGGCTTGGCAAGCCAGTCACCGGTACGCATCGGCGGCAGCGGCGAGCCGGCGAACTCCGGCGAGATCGTCCGCCGCTCGGCCTCCCGCTCCCGGTCGGCCCCGTTCCCGGTCCACGCGTAGGCGTGCCAGTGCATGCAGACCCCCTACGGTCGGGGCGTGGCGTTCACGTGCCATCGCCCACTGCTCGTCGCGGCGTCGGTCATCTCCGCGTCCCGCATCGCCTCCCACAGGTCCTCCGGCGTGTGCGCGTCGACCACCAACCCCCGCGACACCGGCCAGGCGGCGAACGCCATGAACCGGCGCGACCACGGGCCGTACACGACCACCCACCCGGGCTCCTCCGCATCGAGACGCGCCGCCTCCTCCCGCTGCCTCACATCCCACCGAATCCGCCGCACCGGCGTGTACGGCACACCGCAGCGATGCCGCCCGCCGTTCATGGCCGCCTCCCGGCCGTCATCGCGCAGGTGGCCGTCGCGTGGTCACGGCGATCAGGAGTCGTTACGTGTCGCACATGACTAGTGGACTCTCCGTAAGCGCCGATGGGAGGGCAAGGCAATCCCCCCACGTCGATGGGTAGAGTCCCTACCCCTCAGCTCACGCGGCGGGCAGGCGCAGTTTCCCCGCGAGTTCGCGTGCGTCCTCGCGCACCGTCGGCCCGCCGGACACCATCAGCTCCTGCACTGCCGAGCGGGCGAAGAGGTTGAACCCGATGGTTTCGGGGCTGATCTCGTAGGCGCGGTTGAGCAGATGGACGGCGGCGAGCGGTTCCCGCTTGAGGTGGTAGGCACGTGCCGTCTCGATCAAGTGGAAGCTCCGACGCGTCGCCGACGGCAACTTCGACAGGTCCGTCCGGTCGGCCTGTCTCGTCGGCGAGATCGGCGTAGATCGTGATCGCGTAGGCGTCGACCATCGCACGGCCGAACAGCAGCCACGGATGGTGGGCGGTCAGGGCGTCGGCCGCCCGGCCGGCGAGGTCGAAGTGATGCTCCGCCTCCCCCTTGCGCCCGGTCCTGGCCAGGGAAAGGGCGATCGCGAGCTGCTGCAGGCCCCACAACGCGCGGTCGGTCTCGCTCGCATCGGGGCGTAGCAGCCCGGCCACCTGGTGCGCGAGTTCGAGACGCGCCTCGGCCTGCTCGCCCGCTTCGCGGTAGACGTGGTTCATGTACCAGGCCGCCGCGGCGATCGCGTGCGGATCGTCGGCGTCCTGCGCGGCCTGCATCGCCCGGTCTCCGGCCAGCATGACCAGTCCCGGCACCGGCTGGAAGGCCAGATACAACTGCACCAGGTGGTAGACCTGGGCCAGCGACGCCAGAGCGGACCGCCTCTCTCGCCCTTCCAGCAACCGTGCCGACGTGCGCGCATCGCTCAGCAGCCGCGGCAGCACGGCCGCCACGGCGGTGCGCTGATGCGCCGAGCCATGCCACACCATCCAGGCCTGTCTCACGCTCGCCGCCAGTTCCGCGGCGGGCACCGGCTCGCGGTCGCCGCAAACAAGTGGATAGGAGACCAGCGCGCGAGCGATTTCGTCGGCCTTCTCATGACGCGCCTTGCCGTACGTGGCGGTCGTCAGCCGTTGCTCACCGGTGAGTTCGGCCAGATCCCCCACTTCGAGGACCTCCGCCAGACGGACGAGCAGCGGGACACGCGGCATCAGCAGCCTGCCCTTTTCGAGCGCCTTGACCCATTCCTCCGAGCGCCCGCACAACTCACCCAGCACCTTGCGGGTCATACCGGCGCGCTTACGGAAGAACTCGACGCGCTCCCCAAAGCTCATCGGCGTCCTGGCGTCATCCATGCGGCCCCTGCCCTGCCTGAAGTCGCGACGCTCTCAGGCTATGACGCGATCCCGAATCTCGCGAGAGGTAAAGCACAGGCGCCACACAAGCCAGATAACGGCATCTCTGCAGATCTCGGCCAACGAGCATCGATCGCAGAAAGGAACCGGATTCGGGACGCTACGCAGGGTTGATGACAGGTGCTAGGTTGCCAACGCCTTTGCACCCGGCGAATGTTGAACATCAATCAGAAAAAAGGCGGAAATGTGGCGCCTAAGACGTCAGAGAACTTGACAAATTCCCCCAAGTGCCAAGCGTGGCGAAGCACCGCATGTCGTGAACCTCAGCGCCACGGCATGCCGAGCCACGCCGCGAACCCGCTCAGCCCGTCAATCGCCGCCGCTCCCGGTCCACCGGCATCCGCACCGTCCCGCGAGGGTTCGGCCCCGGTGGCATGCACCGGAAGGCCGGCCGCGCGTGCGCCGGTGTGGCCACGATCGGTCACGCTTCGGTGACCGTTCGCCTCGTGCCCGGTACGGCGGGCAGGCAAGATGAAGGCATGACGGTCGGCGACGGCGATGGATGGACGCTGTGCGGGCGGGGGCATCGGCATTGGGGGGTGCACGGGGCGTCCGGGTTGCTGGCCGTACACCACGGGGCGGACGGCACGCCGTACGTGCTGTTGCAGAAGCGGGCGTTGTGGAGCCACCACGGCGGGACGTGGGGGTTGCCGGGCGGGGCGACCGACAGCCATGAGGACGCGATCACCGGGGCGTTGCGGGAGGCGCGGGAGGAGGCCGCACTGGATGCGGGCGCGCTGCGGGTGTGCGGGGTGTACGTCGACGACCACGGCGGCTGGGCGTTCCAGACCGTGATCGCGCAGGCGGCGTCGCTGCTGGAGGCGACGCCGGGCGCGGAGAGCGTGGAGCTGCGGTGGCTGCCCGCGGACGAGATCGCGTCCTGGCCGCTGCATCCGGGGTTCGCGGAGACCTGGCCGGCGATCCGGCGGGAGCTGACGCCGGTGACGGTGGTGCTGGACGCGGCGAACATCGTGGGGGCGCGGGCCGAGCACGGGTGGTGGCGGGACCGGGCCGAGGCGACCCGGCGGCTGCTCGACGAGGTGGGGCGGCTCGCGCGGGCCGGGCTGCGCCGGCCGGTGGACGGCGGGCCCGGGCTGGCGGTGTGGTTCCCGCGGATGACGATGGTGGTCGAGGGGGCGGCCCGGGGCGTCGAGCCGGTGGCCGGGGTCGGCGTGGTGGCGGCGTCGGGCAGCGGGGACGACGCGATCGTCGAGGAGGTACGGCGGGCGCGGCCGTGGGAGCGGGTCGTGGTGGTGACGGCGGACCGTGCCCTGCGGGACCGGGTGGCCGAGCTGGGGGCCGCGGTGGCCGGGCCGAGGTGGCTGCTGTCCCAGATGTGAACGGATCCTGGCGGTTATCCACAGGCCTTGCGGATCACCCGATGTCCGTACTCGGGCTCTGTCAAGATTGTCGCCATGTCCGACAAGGCCCTGCTCGACTGGTCGGCGGAGGCCGACAGTCCCGTGCCGCCCGCTTCATGGGGGCGCAGGTCGGCCGCGGCGCCGCTGCTGCCCTGGGTCTTCGCGGGCCTGGTGGTGGCGCTGTTCGCGGGACGCTCGCTGTTCGCGCCCTACCTCACCTCGCCGGCCCTGCAGACCTGGTCGACGATCTTCGTGGCGATCTGCGTGCAGGCGCTGCCGTTCCTCGTGCTCGGCGTGCTGCTGTCGGCGGCGATCACCGCGCTCGTGCCGCCGTCGTTCTGGACGCGGGCGTTGCCCCGCCGGCCGTACGCGGCGGTGCCGGTCGCCGGGGCGGCCGGGGCGGTGCTGCCCGGGTGTGAGTGCGCGTCGGTGCCGGTCGCGTCGGGGCTGATGGCGCGCGGGGTGACGCCCGCGGCGGCGCTCGCGTTCCTGCTCGCGTCACCGGCGATCAACCCGGTCGTGCTCGTGTCCACGGCGGTCGCCTTTCCCGGGCGGCCGGAGATGGTGCTCGCGCGGTTCGTCGCGTCGCTCGCGGTCGCGGTGCTCGCCGGGTGGCTGTGGCTGCGGTTCGGGCGGACCGAGTGGCTGCGGGTGCCGCGGGCCTCGGCGGAGCGGGGCTGGCGGGCGTTCCTGGCGGCGATGCGGCACGACCTGCTGCACGCGGGCGGGTTCCTCGTGGTGGGCGGGATCGCCGCGGCGACGCTGAACGTGCTGGTGCCGCGCTCCTGGCTGGCGGCGGTGGCCGAGGTCGGGTGGCTGTCGGTGCTGGTGCTGGCACTGCTCGCGGTGGTGCTGTCGATCTGCTCGGAGGCCGACGCGTTCGTGGCGGCGTCGCTCACCGCCTTCTCCCCGACCGCGAAGCTCGCGTTCCTCGTCGTCGGGCCGATGGTCGACCTGAAGCTGATCGCGCTGCAGGCGGGCACGTTCGGGCGGTCGTTCGCGGCGCGGTTCGTGCCGCTCACGCTCGCGCTGGCGATCGTCGTCAGCGCCGTCACGGGGTGGGTGCTGCTGTGAGCCGGTTATCCCAGGGACTGGTGCTGTTGCTGCTCGGCGGGGCCGTGCTGCGGATCTCGGCCTTCACCACCGAGTACCTCAACTACGTCAAGCCGGGGTTCCGGCCGTTCCTCATCGCCGCCGGGGCGGTGGTGTTCGCCCTCGGGGTGGCCACCCTGGTGCAGGAGTGGCGGCGGCCGCAGGACGCGGCGCGGGAGCGGTGGCCCGCCGCGGCCGACGGGTACGGCGGGCACGCCGAGGCCCACCAGGACCCGCACGCCGGCGCGCACGCGGCCGGGCCCGGGGACGGGCATGCGGGCGGGCACGGGCACGACCACTCGCGGGGTCCCCGGGTGGCGTGGCTGATGTGCCTGCCGGTGTTCGCCATCTTCCTGATCGCGCCGCCGGCGCTGGGGTCGTTCGCCGCGGCGCGGGACGACGTCGCGCCTCCCCCGCCGCCGCGCGAGGTGGTCGAGGGGTACGAGCCGCTGCGCGGGGACGGGCCGATCGCGATGCCGATCGGCGAGTTCGTGGGACGCGCCTGGGGTGACCCCAAGCGCAGCCTCACCGGCAAGCAGGTGCGGCTCACCGGGTTCGTGGTGCGGTCGAAGAAGTCGGACACCTGGTACGTGGCGCGCATGCAGCTCAACTGCTGCGCGGCGGACGCGATCGCGCTCAAGGTCGCGGTGCGCGGGGCGCCCGCGCCGCCGGAGAACACCTGGGTGGAGGTGACCGGCACGTGGATCCCGCCCAAGTCGGACAGGCTCCCGCTGGGGACGGTGCCGCCGCAGCTCCGCGCGACCGACGTGACGAAGGTGCCGCGGCCGGTCGAGCCGTACGAGTGATCGCCGGGTGAGGTGCCGGGCCGGGTACGGCGTCCGCCGTGCCGACGCCTGCGGAGTTCCCGGACATGACGACGGGTCGGCCGGGGCCGCAGGAGGAACGCGGCCCGGCCGACCCGTTTCGGTGGAGGGGAGAGAAGGGGGAGAGGGGGATCGGGGGCGCTCAGCCGGAGTCGTCGCGGCGGGTGCGCGCCGGCGCGAGCCGGGCGGCGAGCCGCTGCCCCAGCGAACTCTTCTTGACCACGGCGGCGGCGATGAGGGCCGGGAGGAGCAGGGCGCTCACGGTGAGCGGCTCCATGATGCCCTCGTGCTCGGCGGCCGGGGCCGGGGTCGCGGTCGAGGTGCTCGTGGTGGTCTCCGACGAGCCGCGTGCCGCGTTGGAACCGGCGGCCTCCTCGGCCTTCTTCTTCTGGCTGACCAGGACGGTCTTGCGCTGGTTCTGCTGCCGCACGACCTCCGGGTAGCCGTAGCCCACGATGGTGGCGTCGCTGCGGATCTTGGAGACGACCGCGTTCGAGATGTTGCCCTCGATCGTCTTGATCGTGCCGTCGCTCAGGACCTCCTTGACGAGGCCGACGTGGTCGATCGCGTCGATCTCGTCGGAGCCGTCCCAGTCGAAGAACACGATGGCACCGGGCACCGGCTTGTCGCCGAACGCGCCCTTGCTCTCGAACCACTTGGCGTGCTCGACGGTCCACGCGTACTGGCCGACGGCGTCCTGCAGACCGGCCTGCGTCGCAGCCCAGGAGACGAACATGTCGCACCAGGCGGCATTGCTGTAGCCGGGTTCCTTGGCATGGGTGTTCTGGTACCACTGACCGAACTTGGTGTGACCGCCCGGGCCCTCACCGTAACCAAGCTGGGATTCGGCAATCTTGAGCAAAGCGTCGGTGTGCTGAGACATAAGCAAATGAGGAAGGCGCTACTCGGGGCCGTGAGAAAAGATCAACGCCGCGCCGCCGTACGGCCGGCCGACCGAGCCGCTCTGTAGGAATCGGGACTTCGTCCACGCTCGACGTCCAGCGAAAAGAATTGGCGTGGACGTGACGGCCTTGGTCTGCGGTTCAACCGCTGGTCACCAGATAACAACACACCCCAAGCCCAGGTCAAGCCCGGTCAGGACGGGTTTGCGATCGTTTCCGAGGGCGGCGGAGAAGTCCGAAGGAAAGCCGGAAGGTAGATTACGAATCTATAACGCCTGCATTTCAGGCGATGCCGCGCGATTATTCGATCTACCTTTCCTCGCGCCACCGAGATCGAATTCGCCGAATGTGATGTGCGTCACATGTGAAGCTCCCTTGGCGTAACCGCCACCCGGTTGACGCAAGCGCAAAGTCCGGGTCCGCCCCGCCGCTCCCGCAGACCGGGGCCGCCCTCGTCGCCCGGCCGTACCGCACTCCAGTGCCGACCTCCGGGACGGCACGAGCACGGCCGCCCGCGGACGTGCGGGCGTCGTGCATGCGGCGCCGCGTCGCCCTGGACGACGGCGGCATCCGGGCCGCGGGCGTGAGCAGCGTGAGCGTCCCGGCAAGGTCGCGGTAAGTTTTGTGGCATTCGCACCATTCGCCGGGTTCGGAAGGGCACACCATGATCGGGCGTGAGCGGAGCTCCGTCAGGCGGCCGAGCCCGGCCGTACCGGTACGCGCCGCGGCGACGGTCCCGGCCGCTCCGGACTCGTCCCCGGCCCGCCCCCACGCCGTGGCCAACCAGCGAAAGGACCCCCGACAATGACGACGGCACGGTTCGACGCGATCACCATCGAGGAGCTTCGGGCGCGCGGCGGCATCAAGTGGTCGCGTTACCCCGGGAAGATCGGGGCCTTCATCGCCGAGATGGACTTCGACGTGGCTCCCCCGATCACCCGGGCGCTGCACGAGGGGGTGGACGAGGGCGCGTTCGGCTACCTGCCCCCGCCGCTCGTCGACGACATGGCCCGGGCGTGCGCGGAGTGGTACCGCACCCGGTAC
>Ga0310834_101519_pt1 | contig 13713 bp, 14 predicted proteins | sample SM_ome_2_FD_201314 | JGI IMG/M metagenome (GOLD analysis project Ga0310834, IMG submission 201314) | Sorghum-adapted microbial communities enriched on stacked mutant (SM) sorghum from Joint BioEnergy Institute, Emeryville, California... ... | reverse complement strand
CGTACGGGCACCTGCTGAAACGGATGGCTCGCGGGGAGCTGAGGCGCATTCTCGTGGTGGCGACCGGCGCGCTGCTCAGTCCGCTGTCTTATCAGCAAGGCGAGTCGATCCCGTGCATCGCCCACGCCGTCGCGATCGAAGCTTAAAGCAACGGACAGGAGGAGACCAACACCATGATGCAGTATGTATGGGCGTTCCTGATTGGCGGAGGGATCTGCGTGATCGGCCAGCTGATGTTCGACGTCGCCAAGCTGACGCCCGCGCACACGATGTCCCTGCTCGTCGTCGTCGGCGCGGTGGTCGACGGGCTGGGATGGTACGATCCGCTCATCCGTTTCGCCGGCGCGGGCGCGACCGTACCGATTACGAGCTTCGGCAATTCCCTTGTGCACGGCGCGCTTACGGAGCTGCAGCGGGACGGATGGATCGGGGTGATCACCGGCATCTTTGAAGTGACGAGCGCGGGCATCTCGGCGGCGATCATTTTCTCGTTTCTCGCGGCGCTGGTGGTCAGACCGAAAGGATGAGCGAGCCGCGCCCGATGTAAATGTTGGAAAGGGTCCATATTTTAGCCGAACCGTTTTCTCCGGTTTGGCTTTTTTGCTATTGTTTTTTGTAGGAATCTAAAATTTACGGGCCCATCCAGTATTCGGTATAATGATAAAGATCCAGATTCCATAACGAAGATTCCACAGGAGGAAGCGGCAATGGACCATCGCGAGGCGGCACAATTGTTGGATCGAATCAGGGCCAATATGGAATCTTGCATTTACGGCAAGAAGGACGAGATCGGCTGGATGTTGACCGCTTTGCTGGCTGGAGGCCATGTCTTGATCGAGGACGTGCCCGGCACGGGCAAGACCCAGATGGTCAAAGCGCTCGCCCTGTCCGTGGGCGGCGTGTTCCACCGCATCCAATGCAACCCCGACTTGCTTCCGACCGATATAACCGGCGTCTCGATCTATCATCCGAAACAGGAAGAATTCGTGTTCCGTCCGGGACCGGTGATGGCCAATATGCTGCTCGCCGACGAGATCAACCGGGCCACGACCAAGACGCAGTCCGCGCTGCTCGAAGCGATGGAGGAGCGCCGCATCTCCGTCGACGGGCAGACATACACGCTTCCGTATCCTTTCATGCTGTTCGCCACCCAGAACCCGATCGACTTCGAAGGCACCTACAGTTTGCCGGAAGCCCAACTTGACCGTTTCCTCATGAAAATCAAGCTGGGCTACCCCGACGAAGCTTCCGAGAAGAGGCTCGTGCTGGAGCCGTCCGCCGGCCGTTCGGCGGAGAACTTGCAGGCCGTCGCGACGGTGGAGAACGTGGCGCAGCTGCAGCGGATGGCGGCGGACGTCCACATCGAACCCGCCGTCGCGGATTATTTGATCGCGGTGGTCCGGGGGACGAGGGCGCACGCCTCCGTTCTGCTGGGCGCCAGCCCCCGCGCGGCGGTGGCGCTTGCTTCGGCCGCGAAGGCGTACGCCTTCCTCCGGCATCGCAACTTCGTGCTGCCGGATGATGTCAAGGCGATGACGCCGCTCGTGCTCGGCCATCGGCTGCACCTTCGCTCCGAAGCGCGGATGCAAGGGAGCCAGGCGATCGGCGTCTTGCAAGAAGTGCTGGGGAAAGTGCCCGTTCCGGTCGGATTGGAGCGCTGAACATGAACCGGATCTCCAGGAGTCGGATATGGCTGCCCGGGGCGATTCTGTACGCTTGCTCGGCCTTCTACCTGCTGTTCCAGGGCGGCAAGACGTCTCTGATGCTGTTCGTGATCCTGAACGCGCTTATTCTCTATCTTGCGCTGGGGCGGTGGAGCGGCATCAGCGCCGTGCGCGGAACGAGATCGGTGGAATGGGACGGACCTGCCGCCTCCCGCCTGACGGCCGGAATGCGGATCCGCATCCGCCTGAACATCCAATTTCCCGGAATTTGGCCGGTTCCCTATGTCATCGTCCGGGACCGTCTGCTGCGCGTCGCGGCGGACGAAGCGCACGTCTACGAGCTCTCGTTCGTCCCCGACTACCGCCGCAGGGGGGAAGTGGTATACGAGACGGCCCCTCTGAAGCGCGGCCGTTACCGCTTTCAGACGACGGAATGTTCGACGCGGGACATCTTCGGCCTGTTCGAACATAACGGCCAGTTCGAGGAAGCGCTGGAACTTCAGGTGCTGCCCCGCATGATCGCCCTTCGCGACTGGCAGCTGCTGCGGCGGTCGCAGCGCGGCGTGTTCCAGCATACGTTCACGTCCAAATGGGCGAAAGAGACGACCCAAATCGACGGCGTGCGCGAATATATTCACGGCGATCGGCTGTCGAGGGTGCATTGGAACGCGACGGCGAAGACGGGGCAGTGGAAGTCCAAGGAGTTCGAGCGGGAAGCGCTGCCGCGCATCGTATTCGTGCTCGACCGGAACGCCTCGGCTTTCCGGTCGGCGGATCAGTTCGAGCTGGCGGTGTCGGTCGCGGCTTCCTTGCTGGAGCTCGTCGTGCAGCGCGGCATGCCGGTCGGCTTCGTGTCGGCCGGCCGCAAGCCGGGCTGGTACGGCGCGGACCGCACGCCGGTGTCGCGCGAGGAGGTGCTTCGGCATCTGGTGGACGTGGAGGCGGACGGCACGGTGCCCCTCGGCCACTGGATCGCCGAAACGGCGGACCATTTCGAACCCGGCGTGCAGATCGTCGTCGTCAGTCCGCAAGCGGACGAACAGCTGGCCCACGCGTTCGCCGCCGTGGAAGCCCGAAAGATGATTCCGTCACTGATCCACATCGGAGAAGCCGTGACGACCGATGAACAGCAACGCAAACTGCGCCAATGGCAGCACCTGAGCCGAACCAAGCAGTGGGACCACGTCTCGGTGAACCGCCTGGAGGAACTGCCGGAGGCGTTGGGGGTGGCGTCCGCATGAGTCTGATGCCGTGGCGGCGAATGGAATTCCGGACGGCTGCGGCGAGGGCCGATTATTGGGGCCGTCTGGCGCTGGACCGTCTGCACCGCCTGTTCGCCATCGTCGTTCTGCTTCAACTCATCCGATGCTTTGGAGATTATTGGTGGACGGAGACGTACTCTGTCATCTACGGCGTCATCGCGGCCACCGCGGTCAGCGAGCTGCTGTTCACGAGACGGCTGGGCGTCCGGCTGGCGATTCAGGCGCTTGCCGCGATCGTGCTGTCGGCTGTCTATTCTCCATTCTTTCATTGGATGGGATGGCCGGAGAATTGGAAGTCGGCGGCGGGATGGAGACCGTTCTTTGACGCCCACGTCGCGACGCTCCATCCGTTCCTTGAACTGGCCGCCGGGGCGGTGCTGGCCGCTCATCTCTTGTCATGGTACGGCCGCACCCGAACCTCGCTGATCGCGCTCCTCATGTCGGCCATCGGCGTGATGGCGGTTGTCGATTCTTTCTATCCTTTCGAGCTGTGGCCGAACATCGCCTGGACCGTTGCGGCGGGGCTTGGCTGGCTGGTCATTCTGCACTTGCGGGAACTGAGGGAGCGCCACCCGGACAGTTGGGCGGCGCTCGCCGAACGGCCGGTCGACTTGGCGGTTCCCGCCGTCCTCATCATCGGACTGCTGCTCATATCCGGAATCTCCATGCCGCGGGCTCCCGCGCTGCTGGAAGATCCGTATACGATCTGGTCTGAAGCCCAGGGGCGTTCCGTGCCTTCCGCCGCCGGGGAAGGCGGGCAGCTGACGACGAGCATCGGCGCCAGCTCTTCGTCCAGGAGCGGTTCTTCGTCTTCCGGCTACAGCCGGGACGACCGCAATCTCGGCGGAGCGTTCGACTTCGACTACTCCCCCGTCATGACCGTCGCCACGAGCCGGCGCAGCTATTGGCGGGGCGAGACCAAGGCGGTCTACACCGGCAAGGGATGGGGCGACTTGCGCCGGCCGCTCGAACCGCTGGGAGTCGGCACGGATACGAATCTCGGCAGCGCCGAGCGCGGCGAGTCCGCCAAGACGGAGACAATCGCCCAGACGGTTACCCTGCTTCGGAAAGACCGGATTCCCGTCCTGTTCGGAGCGGGACCGATCAGCAGGATCGTCGAACTGGAGAGCGACAGCAACGCGGGGCTGCAACTGAACTCCGACGATTGGGAGATTCGCTTCAGCAAGCCGGCTCGCGTGGAGTCGTACACGATCGAGTCCGACGTGACGGTGTTCGATCCGAACGCGCTGCGGCAAGCGGCGAATCCGGCTCCGGACGCCGCGCCGATCGATCTGGCCGCCTATCTGCAGCTGCCCGACACGCTGCCGAATCGCGTGAGGGATCTGGCCAGGCAAGTTACGGCGTCCGGAGCCACCGCGTTCGACAAGGCGGAGCTGCTCGTCCAATACTTGAGGGAGACGTATCCTTACAACAACAAGCCGGACGTCAGCAAGCGAAGAAGCGCCGATTTCGTGGATTCGTTCCTGTTCGAGATCCAGGAAGGATATTGCGACTATTATTCCACGGCGTTCGTCGTCATGGCCCGCTCGGTCGGCTTGCCCGCGCGCTGGGTCAAAGGCTACACCTCGGGGGTTGACCCCGCGCAGATCGATAGCGCCCGGTACGCAGGTGCGCCGGACGATCCGAACGGCCCCGGGACGTACACCGTTCGCAACTCGGACGCCCACTCCTGGGCGGAGGTCTACTTCGAAGGGTACGGCTGGATCCCGTTCGAGCCGACGGCGGGCTTCAGCATACCGCAACCCGTGCCCGTCGACGCGCCGGTCGATTCGGCGGCGTTGCCGGTGACCGCTCCGGAGGTCGAGGAGACCGCCGGAACGACATCCGCGATGGGCTGGCAGCTTCCGGCGGCCGGAGCTTTCTTGCTGTTGACCGCGGCAGCGGCAGCGGTCTTTCTCCTTCGCAAGCGCCGCGGAATTCGGCTGTGGAAGCGAATCCGCTATGCGGGCGCATCGCCGGACCAGCGGATCGTGCGGGAGACGGAGAAGCTCGTCCGATACATGGGCCGGCGGGGGCTCAAGCGGGAAGAGCACGAGACGATGCGCGAGTCGTTCCAGCGATGGGGCGACAAGTTCTCTGCGCTGCGGCCGGATCTCGACCGCGTGCTGGTCCGGTTCGAACGCGCGCGTTACGGACAGGGCGCCGGCGAAGAGCAGGACGCCAAGCTGGTGGAGGAGACGGTCGCCCGGCTGCGCAAGGCGCTGTAACCGTCCCATGATGCGTCTCGAAGGGGAGTCCCGGGCGGGGCTCTCCTTTTTTCGGCCGATCGGAAATATCCATGTTCCCGAGGCGGGGCGGAATGGACGGACGCCGGTCGGACAATCCAGCCGCGAACGTGCCGCCGTCCGATTCCCGGCCCTTTTGCAGGGCCGCCTGCGGTATGGTATATTTTGTTCATCCTTTTTCAATCATGATGCCGGATGACAGGGGATTTCCATGGGATTTTTCGAACGACTGCTTCCCGATCAAATCGTGCGAACCGTATATGACATCGACCTTAAGGACCTGAAGTCCCGGGGCGTCCGGGGAATCGTCACCGACCTCGACAACACGCTGGTCAGCGCGCGTACGCCGCTGGCGACGCCGGAGCTGATCGCCTGGCTGGACGCCGTGCGGGAACAAGGGTTCCAGGTCGTGATCTTGTCCAATAACAACTTGCAGCGCGTGGCGAAGTTCGCCGAACCGCTCGGCATCCCTTACGTGCATCTGGCGCGCAAGCCGGCGGCCCGCGCGTTCCGCCGCGCTCTCGAAGTGCTGCGGCTGCCGCCGGAACAAGCCGTCGTGGTCGGCGACCAGATGATGACGGACATGCTGGGGGGGCGGAGAGCGGGACTCCGCACGATTCTGGTCTCTCCGATCTCCATGGCCGAAGAAGGCTTCATGACCCGGATCAACCGGCGGATCGAGAACATCGCGCTCAGACGCTTGAAGCGAAGAGGGCTGTGGCCCGACCAGGGAGGGGAGTGGAGATGACCTCCGTTCACGAAGGCGGCCGCCGCTGCGCCGGATGCGGCGTCCGGCTGCAGACCGAGCATCGCGATCAGCCGGGGTATTTGCCGGAAGCCGCGGCGGGCCGGGAACCGGTCATCTGCCAGCGCTGCTTCCGGATCAAAAATTACAACGAAGCTTCCACGGTGACCGTGGATCAGGACGAGTTCCTCAGGCTGCTCGGCGGCATCGCGTCGACGGACAGTCTCGTCGTTCATATCGTCGATCTGTTCGATTTCGAGGGCAGCCTCATATCCGGGCTGCAGCGCTTCGTCGGCCACAACGAGGTGCTGCTTGTCGTCAACAAGATCGACCTGCTGCCGAAGGTGACGAACTGGAACCGGCTGCGCAACTGGGTGCAGCGGCGAGCCAAGGAGAACGGGCTGAAGGCGGCGGACATCGTGCTGTGCAGCGCCAAGAAGGGCGCCGGCTTCGACCGCGTCGTCGATGCGGTGGCGCGAATGCGCGGCAGCCGCGACGTGTATGTGGTCGGCGCGACGAACGTCGGCAAGAGCACGCTGATCAACCGGCTGATCTCCGACTACAGCGACCTGGACCGGGAGCTGACCGTCTCCCGCTATCCCGGAACGACGCTCGACGCCGTCCGCATTCCGCTGGATGACGGGCGGTTCATCGTGGACACTCCGGGGATCGTATACGAATCCCGGCTCACGGAGATCGTTCCCCGCCGCGACTTGTCCGCGCTGCTGCCGGACAAGCAGCTCAAGCCGCTCACGTTCCAATTGAACGAGAGGCAGACGCTGTTCTTCGGCGCGCTCGCGCGGTTTGACTTCGTCGAAGGGGAACGTCAGTCGTTCACCGCCTATGTATCGAATGGGATCCCCGTTCACCGCACGAAGCTGGAGCGGGCGGATGAGCTCTATGCGGAGCACAAGGGCGTCATGCTGGCGCCGCCGAGCCGGGAAGACCTGGAGAAGCTTCCCTCCTGGACCCGCCACCGTCTCCGCATCCCGCCATCCTCCAGGCTGGACGTATTCGTCTCCGGCCTCGGGTGGATCAAGGCGAACGGTTCGTCCGGCGCCCTGGTCGACCTGTTTGCGCCGCGGGGCGTCAAGGTGATGCTGAGGGAATCGATGATCTAGTTCGGGACGCACCCGAGCGAATCGGAGAGGAGACCGCAACAGCGTATGGATCATCAGACCGTCATCTACGGGGTCATAGGAGACCCGATCCATCATACGAAATCGCCGATCATGCTGAACCGGGCGTTCCGGGAGACCGGGGTGAACGGCGCATACGCGGCTTTCCGCGTCACGCCGGAGAATCTCCAGGCGGCAATCGCCGGTGTCCGGGCCTTCGGGCTGCGCGGCTTGAACGTCACAATCCCCCACAAGGTGGCCGTCATGTCCTGGCTCGACGAGATCGACGAGAGCGCGCGGGCGATCGGGGCCGTGAACACGATCGTGAACGAGAACGGCCGGCTGATCGGTTATAATACGGATGGCATCGGCTACGTTCGATCCCTGAAAGAGGAAGCCGAGCCGGAGCTCGCCGGCCGCCGCGTCGTTGTGCTTGGGGCGGGAGGCGCCGCCCGGGGCATCGTATGGGCGCTTGCCCGCGAGAAGCCGGCGTCGATCCGGATCGCCAACCGGACCTTGGAGAAGGCGCGGGAATTGGCGGAGGGCATCGCCGAGTCCGCCGGCAGCGCCGTCTGTCCGTTGGAGGCCGTCCGCTGGGAGGACGTGCGGGACGTCTGCGGGGAGGCGGATGTCGTCGTCAACACGACTTCTGTCGGCATGTCGCCGAACGTGGACGAGACGCCGATCGACCCTGCGTGGCTGAAGCCCGAGGCGGTGGCGAGCGACCTCATCTACAATCCGCTTGTCACGGCGTTCCTGCGCGGCGCGCGGGAGCGGGGCTGCCGCATTCACGGCGGACTCGGCATGTTCGTGTATCAAGGCGCATCCGCTTTCGAATATTGGACCGGCCGGCCGGCTCCCATCGCCGCGATGCGGGAAGAAGTGCTGGCCTCATTCACAGGAAAGTAGGGAACCATCGCATGCTGACCGGCAAACAAAAACGCTATTTGCGTTCGCTCGCCCATCACCTGGATCCGATCTTCCAGGTGGGCAAGGGCGGCGTGAACGAACATCTGATCCGCCACATCGAAGAGGCGATCGAGACCCGCGAGCTGCTGAAAGTGTCGGTGCTCAACAATTCCGTGGAAGAAGCCCGGGAGATCGCGCCGGAGCTGGCGGAGAGATCCGGCTGCGAACTCGTGCAGGTGATCGGCAAGACGATCGTGTTGTACAAGGAATCGAAGGACCATAAGACGATCGAACTGCCCTGACGGACGCAGCCGAGAGATCGCGCCGGATGAGGGCGTCGCGCGTCTCCCCGCAGGCGGGCAGCGGCCCTGGACGCGGAGCCGCGTCCGCCCTCTGAGCCGCGTCCGCGCCTGCAGCGGGTCTGCGCGAGGACCGATTACTCCATTGCACAGGAGGCGAGACGATGCGGAAGACCGGTCTGTTCGGAGGCACGTTCGATCCGATCCACTACGGCCATCTGCTGGCGGCCGAAGCGGCGCGGGAAGCGGCCAGGCTGGAGGAGGTCTGGTTCATCCCGACCTACGCGCCCCCCCATAAAGCCCAGCCGGGGGCGGACGCCGAAGCCCGGCGGCGCATGCTGGAGATCGCGCTGGACGATTGCCCGGGCTTTCGGGTCGAAGATCTCGAACTGGCAAGGCAAGGCGTCTCCTATACGATCGACACGGTGGTCGCCTTGCTGGAGCGCTATCCGGACCGGGCGTTCTATTGGATCGTCGGATCGGACATGGTGAAAGACCTGCCGAACTGGCGGGAATCCGAGCGTCTGGCGGAACTTGTCACGTTCATCGGCCTCGATCGGCCCGACGATCCGTTCGGCGAAGCGGAGCTTCCGATGTACATCCGCCGCAGGCTGCTGCGGGCGTCCATGCCGCCGATCGGGCTGTCGTCGACCGAGATCCGCCGGCGCGTCAAGGACGGACGTTCGATCCGTTTCATGACGCCGGACCCGGTATGCGATTGGATACGGAGGAATGGCCTCTATGGATCTTGATTGGGAGAAACTGCGGGGAGCAACCCGAAGCCAAATGCCGGAGAGACGATGGACTCACACGCTCGGCGTCGTGTCCGAAGCCGTGAAGCTGGCGGAACGCTTCGGCGGAGACCGGTCGAAGGCCGAGTTGGCCGCGCTGCTTCACGATTACGCCAAGGCATGGCCGATCGAGCGGCAAGGCCGGGCGATCCGCGAACACGGGCTGCCGGCGGACTTGTTGGAATACGACAAGGAGCTGTGGCACGCGCACGTCGGCGCATGGGCGGTGCAGACGGAACTCGGCGTGGACGACGAGGAAGTGCTGGACGCGATCCGCTATCATACGTCCGGCCGCGAGCGGATGACGCTGCTGGACAAAATCGTCTGCCTGGCCGATTACATCGAGCCGGGCCGGGACTTCCCCGGTGTGAATAAGATCCGGGAGTTGGCGGAGCATAGTCTGGAAGAAGCGCTGGTCGCCGGTTTCGATTCGACCCTTGCGTTCCTGATGCAGCAGGGCAAACGGATTTATCCGCTAACGGTCATCGCCCGCAACGGGCTGATCGATGAAATTCACATTCGCGCAAAATCGCAAGGTCAGACGGGAGGCTGAGGCATGGCGGGACAAACGGAGCAATTGCTGAGAGCGGTCATCGACGGAGCGGAAGACAAGAAAGCCCACGAGATCGTGGCGCTGAACCTGCAGGGCATCTCGCTCGTGGCGGACTATTTCGTTATCTGCCATGGCAATTCGGATACGCAGGTGCTGGCGATCGCGGGCGAAATTCGCAAGCGGGCGGAAGAGCAAGGGTTCCGCGTGCGGGTGGAAGGCGCGGACACGGCCCGCTGGGTGCTGATCGACATGGGCGATGTCGTCGCACACGTGTTCCACAAGGATGAACGGGAATATTACCACTTGGAGCGTCTGTGGTCGGACGCGAAGGTCGTGGAATACGCATGACGATGACGGCGGGAACGACCGTCCGGCTGCGGGTGCGCCGGGAAGCGCCGCCGTACGGCTGGTTCGCCGCGGAGGGCGAAGAGGGCGGAGCGGAGGTGCTGCTGCCATACGCGGAGGCGGTGGAGCGGCGTCCGGAAGTGGGCGGAGAGACGGAAGTGTTCCTGTTCCACGACGACAAAGGCCGGCTGACGGCGACGCAGCGCAAGCCATTGATCCGGCTGGGCGAACTGGCCCGGCTGGCCGTGGCGGATATTCACCCCCGGTTCGGCTACTTTCTCGAGATGGGCATCGGAAGGCAACTGCTGCTACCGGTCAAGGAGCTGCCCGCCGAGCGGCGCAACGTCTGGCCCGAGATCGGGGACGAGCTGTTCGTCGTCATGAAGCACGACAAGGAAGGGCGGATGCTCGGGCGGCTGGCGAAGGCGGACGATTTCGCCGGGCTCGTCGTTCGGGCGCCGGCCCAATGGCGAAACGAGTGGAAGGAAGCCTGGGTGACCGCCGTGTACCGCGACGGCGTCTTCGCGCTCGTGGAAGGCGGAGTGCTCGGATTCGGCGTGTTGGGCTACGTGCACGAGTCCGTCATGACCCGGCCGCTGCGGATCGGGGAGAAGTTCAAGGCCCGTGTGGCCGCGGTGCGGGACGACGGCCGGGTCAATCTCAGCATGCGGCAGCCCAAGGAGACCGGCCGTCTGGAAGATGCCGATCGTCTGCTCGGCTTTCTCCGGGAACGGCCGGGCGGGCGCATGCCGTATTCCGACGAGACGCCGGCCGACATCATCCGGAAGCGGTTCGGCCTCAGCAAATCGGCGTTCAAACGCGCGCTCGGCAAGCTGATGAAGGATGGGCTCATCATCCAACAAGGCAGTTGGACGCTTCTCACGGAGCTTGGTCAATCGGCAGGCGCGCCGGCGGAATCCGCTGGCGAAGCGGACGGCGGCGAAGGGTGAACCGGCGCGTTCGCATGCCACGGACTCCGCACGCTCCACCTGAATAACGCCCCTCATAGGAGAGACGCATGATGCGTTCGTATCGCGAGTTCGCTTCCGTGTACGATCGGCTGATGGAAGAGATGCCGTACGGGGAATGGATGAGCTATGCCCGGCAATGTTTCCATCGATACGGCGTTCCGCATTCGGTCGTCGACCTCGGTTGCGGCACGGGCAACCTCTCGATCCCGCTGGCCAAATCGGGCTTCGAAGTGTTCGGCATCGACCTGTCGGCCGACATGCTGGCCATCGCGCGGAGCAAATGGGACCAGCCGCCCGTCCGCGGGCAGGGCGGGTCGATCCGCTGGCTTCAGCAAGATATGCGAGACTGGGAACTGCCGGAGCCGGTCGACGCCGTCATCAGCTTCTGCGACTGCCTGAATTATTTGCTTGCGGACAAAGATATCGCCGCGACGTTCCGTCAGACGTACGCGGGACTCGCGCCGGGCGGTCTCTTCTTGTTCGATGTCCATGCGCCGCGCACGCTCGAACGATACGCCGAGGATCAGCCCTTCGTCTATGACGAGAAGGATATCGCCTATCTGTGGACTTCCGAATACGACGTCCGGACGCGTTCCATCCGGCACGACATCACCTTCTTCGTCCGCGATGAGGCGGAAGACGCCAAGCCCGGCACGTATCGCCGGTTTGAGGAGACGCACACGCAGCGCGCGTACGATCCGGACTGGCTCAGCGAACAGCTGGGGGCCGCCGGCTTCGAGCTGTTGCACGTGTGCGCCGACTTTCAATGGACGCCGCCGACGAGCGAATCGGAGCGACTGTTCTTCGCGGCGAGAAAACCGAATACATAAGGACGTCCGGCGCCGGACACGCGCGCCGTTCCGCTGCGGATCCGCAGGGCCGAAATGGACAACACCCGAACACCATTTCGGCCTGTTTTGCTTTCACGGCGCGGCTGCGTTGCCAAGATCCGCAAACTCCGGAAAATGAACAATCCATTAATTTTCGATTAATAATTGTTTGACAATCTCCGGCAAGGATGCTAATATCACAGTGAAGTTAATCAAATATTAATCAAAAATAAATTTTCGAATCCGCACTCGGCATCAAGCGCATACTCATTATGGCGGGGATTCGATGCGAGGAGGGAACCTGTTCACGGGTAAGATTTGAAAGCGCTTTTTTAAACAAAAATGCAAGGGGCTCAAACGTTAACGCAAAGGAAGGTTGATTCTACATTGAAAAAGTTCGTACTGATTCCGGCGGCCGTCCTGCTGACGGGTACGGTGCTGGGCGCATGTTCGCAGAAGTCGGGAACTTCCTCGTATGAAGGGGGGGCCGCGTCCCCGGCAGCGAAGAGCGAGGTCGAGGCGATCATCGAGCAGGCCCAGCAGATGTCCAATGAAGAGCTGTTCAAGAAAGCGATCGAGGAATCCAACGGCAAGACAATGTACGGCATCGGCAACTCCAGCCGCGGCGCGACGGCGGGCACGAATTTCATCAACGCGCTGAAAGCGATCGACCCGTCGTACACCGGCCAGATCGAGTGGTCGCAGCCGAAGGAGAACTCGATCTTCACGCTGCTGAGCGCCGATATCAACAGTTCGAAACATACCTATTCCATGACGCTGATTCAGGACGGCACGCAGATTCAGACGAAGATGCTGGATACCGGCTATTTGCTGAACTTTATTCCGAAAGACTGGATCACGGCCCAGGGCGTCAGCGAGCAGGACAACGGGCATCCGTTCGCGCTTCAGACGCTGAATAAAGTGTTCATGTACAACAACCTGAACGGGGAAGGGTATACCAACGTCTGGGATTTCGTCGATAAAGACGTCCATCCGATGTTCATGGGCGTGAACTCCGAGCCCGTCGGCAAAAACTTCCTGATGATGCTGACCAACGATACGTATTCGAATATCGTCAAGGACGCGTTCGATGCGCTCCCGAGCGACAAGCAAGCCTACTTCATGGAGACGGTCAATTCCGTCGAGAACGATGTGAAGAGCCTGGGCCTGACGGCTCCCAATGCCAAGTACGCCCTGGCGTGGATCAAGCTGTGGTGCCAGCAGTACAATCAACAGACCGACGACGGACCGATCAGCAACGAGCTGGTCGTGGACTCCGCCAAAGGGCAAAGCGGGCTGCTCGTCTACTCCAAGCTTCGCTCCATCACGGAATCGGCCACTTCGTCGGTCAAGAATGTGACGGTCGCCGCGTATCAACCGGGATATAAAGGCTTCGGCGGCTATGCCTACAAGCATTATCTGCAAATCGTCAAGACGTCGCCTCTGCCTTGGACGGCCGCGGCATTCATCTCCTACATGACGACCGAGAAAGACGGCTTCTCCGCGTGGGGGAAAGACATCGGCAGCTATTCGTCGAACCCCAACATCATGTCCGACCACTCCCAGGACGGCTACGTGGACGGCAAAGACACGTTCCCTGCCAAGAACGACAAAGGATACGACTGGTGGCTCTCCGCCGACGGCGGCCGCCTTGTCGTGGAAGAGCCGGCTTATTTGGCCAAGGTCGCACCCAAGATGAGCGACTGGATCGACGTCATCGTGGGCAGCAGAGGATAAATCTCACGAATACATTCGCCGCATAAGGGTCATCCCTTATGCGGCCTTTTGGGGGAACCATGAACCAGGCCATCACTCGCCATTCCAGTCCGTTTAAAGTTGGCTGGAACAAGATTCTCACCCATTTCTCCAAGCCGCAGAATCTTGTCCTGCTCATCCTGGGCATAGTGCTGTCGGTGTCGACCATTGCGCCGATCGTTTCGATTTTTCTGGACACGGTCAAGGTTCATACCGGTTCCGTGG
>Ga0310834_101517_pt1 | contig 13714 bp, 14 predicted proteins | sample SM_ome_2_FD_201314 | JGI IMG/M metagenome (GOLD analysis project Ga0310834, IMG submission 201314) | Sorghum-adapted microbial communities enriched on stacked mutant (SM) sorghum from Joint BioEnergy Institute, Emeryville, California... ... | reverse complement strand
AAGGATCTGCTGGACAGGAGCCTGAAAGAAGCCCATCAGTTGCGCAAGAACCGAAATACGTTGCTGAAGGCTTATAACGAAAGGCGGGCATGATATATGCCTGTCTTTTTAACATTATAGAATTTATAACTTTTCGAGGTGGGAAAGGGATTCCGCCTCGTTTTTGTTTTTGGTAAGGTAGGGGTATGGAGAAGAACGTGCTAAAACGAATCTTTTTTGATGAACATGGACATTGGGATCGGTTTGTTGCGAAGCATAAGGGCAAGGTTCGTCCCAATGTTGTAAAAGAAGTGGAGAAGTTTCGCAAATGCGGAGATCCACGGAACGGATTTAAGCTGCTGGTATGCGAAGGTTGCCACGATTTGCGGCTTGTACCGTATAGATGCAAAGGAAGATTCTGTACGACCTGTTCATGCGGAGAGACGGAAGAATGGGCGCGGCTTCTGGAACAAGACGTATTTCAGGTGAACCACCGCCACGTCGTCTTTACGGTCGATGAACGGTTGCGGGAAGTGTTTCTGCTCCATCGGGAAAAATTGTTGAAGGAATTTATGGATGAAGCGGTTCGAGTAGTCAAAGAGTATTTCGAAAAAAAGCATAAGGTGACCCCGGGGATCATCGCGGGGTTACATACGTCTGGGGCACGGCTTCAGTTTAATCCCCACGTTCATATGCTGGTGACCATGGGGGGGATGAGGAAGAACGGCGAATGGAAAACGTATGACTTCGTTCCGTTCGATATGTTGCGCAAACAATGGCAGACGGTGGTGCTGAAGCTGATCCGCCGAAAGCTGAGTGAATCGGAGAAAAGACAGGTGCAATCTCGATTGCAAAAAGCCTACAGCGAAAATGGGGAAGGTTTCTATGTGCATGCTCCGAAACAGAAAGGTGATGTGAAACGGCAATTGGGATATATCGGGCGATACATGAGAAGGCCAGCCATCGCAGTAAAGCCGAATCGTTGCGTATGATGGGGAAATGGTGACATTTCGATACCGGGATAAGCAAGACGGGGAAGAGAAAACAGAGACGGTTCCGGTGGAGGAATTTATTGGACGATTGATTCGACATATTCCGGAAGAGAACTTTAAGACGATTCGTTACTATGGAGTGTATGCGAGGCGAATCAAGAGCCTGTGCAAGAAGATCGTGAGCGAGTGGCAAAAAGCGGCGAGGAGAATTATCGTCAAAGCCAAAAGGATCTTAAAGCGTAGAACGTGGGGAGAACGGATTGAGGAACAGACGGGGAAGCCGCCATGTTGTCCCAAATGCGGAGGATATTACGAATACAAGGGAGAAGCTTGCCTTGAAGAAGGGAGGTTGAAGGTGAAGTACGCAGTGTGCTCCACTTCCAAAGCATGTCTGGAAAGGATGATTCGAGATGTCGCCCGTGTCCAGAAAACGAAAACCAGCAAGGAAAAAGAAAAAGCCGCAAGTTGGGTTGCATAGCAAGGGGAAGGTCAAGTATATCTGTCTTGCATGTGACACCACAGAGGAGATTCCATTGGATGTAGTACGGAATTTTGATGCAATGGATGATGGAGATCCGACCGTACCACCGCAATTTCAATGCGAGGCATGTGGTGGAGCGATGTATCCGGAATACTACAAAGGAGTCCATGGTTACGAATACCGGATCAGTGACGTAAAAAATGAAACTGGGTGAAGAGGAAGCCTCACACCCAGCTTCATTTCCTGCCAGGCGTTTTTCTTATTCTGTTTTCAAGACGCGGATATTCATCTCCGCCAGCTTGTCGAGCATCTCCGGCGACGCCTTCGAATCGGTGATGAGCGTGTCTATTTCCGAAGTCCGGGCAAAGGAAGAGATCGAGCTCTTGCCCAGCTTGCTGTAATCAAGCAGCACAATGAGTCTCCGCGACGCTTTCACCATCTCTTTCTTCAATTCGACCTCGTAGACGTTGAAGTCCGTTAATCCGTCCTCGATCGTAAATCCTCTGGCCGACGCAAACATCGTGTCGACATTGATCTGTTGCAGGATGTTCGTCCCCAATGTCCCTTCGATGGCAAACGACCCCAACCTGAGCACCCCGCCGATCAAAATGACCGTTATCCCCGGATTTTCCCGCAGTTCAAGGGCGGCGGGGATCCCGCTCGTCACCACGATGAGCCGGATCGGCATTTTTTTCAGTCGTCTGGCCAGTTCCAAAGCCGTCGAGCTGGCATCGAGCAAGATGCATTGGCCGCTGTCCACCAATTCCGCCGCTTTGGCCGCGATGGCCATCTTCTCTTCCGGATTTTTCTTTTCCCGGACGTCAAAGCTGGTTTCCGTCTGCGCTTCGGTTTGCAGAACCGCACCACCGTGCGTTCGCTGCAAGAGACCTTCTTCCTCCATCGATTGCAGGTCGGTGCGGAGAGTGGCTTCGGAAACGCCCAGCATTTCCGACAGTTCCTTCACTGTCGCTCTTTGTTGTTTTTTTAGAAGTTCTATAATTTTGTCTCTTCTTTCGGTTTTGAACATTTTTGACACGATAATCACCTTTTATTTTTTTATGTCAGTCCATATCACACTTAGCATATCAAAAGCGCCTAGGCATATCAATTTGAGGTTGTAAGCGTTTTATTAATAAAACAAAAGCATAAACAAATAAAAATCATCGTTGAGAACCATTATATCATATAATTTTGAATGAAAATAATAAAAATCGAAAATAAAAATTGACAAGTCGAAAATAAATGATAATATTAAATTCACAATCCGGATTTATTTCGATGAAAGGGAGGGGTCGCCGGGGTTCAAAGGGAACCATCAACACAACTACTTGGTAACGCTTACAGTGGATCGTCAAAAAATTCGTTGCCATGCCGCAACGAGACAATGGGGGATTCAAACATGAAAAAAAGCCATGCCATGAAATCAATCATTCTGCTTGTAGTAACCGCTTTACTCGTCTTTCTGGCCGCCTGTTCTTCCGGCGGAAAATCGTCAAGCCCCAGTCCGAGCGCTTCCGGCGGGGCAAGTCCTGGCGCATCAAGCCCGCAGGCGGCAGCGGACGACGGGGCCTTCGACTGGAAGAAGCATTCCGGAGAACAAATCGATGTGATGCTGAACCAGCATCCTTATGCGGAAGCCATCGTCGACAGACTGCCGCAGTTCGAAGAGCTGACCGGAATCAAAGTCAACTATTCGATCACGCCCGAAGAAAACTACTTCGACAAGCTGACGACGGCGCTCAACGCCCGCAACGGGAACCCGGACGTATTCATGACCGGTTCGTATCAACTGTGGGAGTACGCGCCGGCGGATTACATTCAGGAACTCGACTCGTTCGTTAACGACCCTTCCAAAACGGACAGCGGATACGACATCAACGATATTTTCAAAGGTATCCTGGACGGCGACCGCTGGGACCTCGTCCCCGGCCACGCGGTGGGCACGGGCAACCTCTGGGCGCTGCCGCTCGGCTTTGAATCAAACGTTCTGATTTACAACAAGCGCGCGCTCGAATCGATCGGCGCCGAGCCGCCGAAAACGTTCGACGAACTCATTGAAATCGGTGAGAAACTGAACGGCTGGAACGGCGAAGGCTCCTACGGCGTTGCCGTGCGCGGCACCCGTTCGTGGGCGACGATCCACCCCGGCTACATGACGGCGTTCAGCATGAGCGGCGCCAAAGACTTTGAAATTCAGGACGGCAAGCTCGTTTCCAAGCTGGACAGCCCGGAAGCGATCGAAATCACGAAGAAATTCGCCGAACTCGTCAAGAGAGCCGGACCGAAAGACTGGACGAACTACACCTGGTATCAAGCTTCTTCCGATCTTGGCGCCGGCAAAGCGGCCATCGCGTTCGACGCCGACATTTTCGCCATCTTCCAAGGCTCTGAAGGCGCTTCCCAAGAAGCGGGCAACCTGGGCACCGCGCCGCCTCCGATCGTCAAGGAAGGCCAGCCGGTCGGAGCCAACGAATGGATCTGGTCCATCGCCATGAACCAGTCGTCCAAGAAGAAAGACGCCGCGTGGTTGTTCATGCAGTATTTTACCGGCAAGGAGCACACCCTTTGGGGAGCGACCCAAGCCAAAGTGTTTAACCCGATCCGGCAATCGGTATGGGATAACCCGGACTTCGTTGAGCGAATCTCCAAGTTCCCGGGCTATTATGAAACGTTCCAGGCGGTCATCGACAACACATCGATCAAGTTCACGCCGCAACCCGAATTTTTCAATACGACGACCGAATGGGCGGCCGCCCTGCAAGATATCGTGACAGGGCGAGCGGATGCGGAAAGCCGTATGAAGCAGCTCGCCAAAGACATCAACGAACGCGTCTCCCGCATTCGCGTGCAATAAACCCATCGATTTACGGGAGCGGACGCGATGGCGTGATCTATCGCGTCCGTCTGCCGTTCCCGGAAGGAGAATGTCCATGAGTTCAATCGGCAGACCGGACCCGTCGGTCCCGTTCGCGGATCTGGCCAATGCAAGCCCGAACCGGAATATGGATAAGATCCCGCCGATTCCTTTCATGCGCAAAGCCCGGCCCTATCTGATTCTGGCGCCCGCCTTGCTGCTTACGATCGGCATTTTGATCCCGTTCTTTATTTCGATCTATTATTCGCTTACCAACTACTCTTTCAAATACAAAGACTATTCGTTCGTCGGGCTGGAGAACTGGACCAAAATGCTGACGGATCCATCTTTCTGGCACAGCGTTTGGGTCACTTTGCAGTACGCCTTCTTCTCGACAGGTACGGAAATGCTGCTCGGCATCGGGGTTGCCCTGATGCTGAACCAGGACACCCGGCTGGCCAAGGCGCTACGGATAGTGCTGATCTTCCCGCTGATGATAGCGCCTGTTATTGCGACGCTGATCTGGCAGCTGATGACGAACAACTCGGTCGGTGTCATTGCTCACGCCCTTAGATCGATCGGAATCAACAACTTCCTGTGGGGCGCGGCTCCGAAGACCGCCATGTTCTCCGTCGTCCTGATCGACGTTTGGGTAAACACGCCTTTCGTCATCGTACTCGTGCTGGCCGGCCTCCGATCGCTGCCGAAAGCGCCGTTTGAATCGGCCATGGTGGACGGCGGATCGGCCTGGTTTACGTTCAAGACGCTCACGCTTCCGATGATCAAGCCTTTGCTGCTGATCGCCCTGCTGTTCAGGGTCATGATCTCCTTGCAGGAGTTTTCGATTATTTTCGCCCTGACCCGCGGCGGTCCCGGCGACACGTTAATGTCGTTGCCGCTGACCGCTTACAACGAAGCCTTTACGTACAAGGAATTGGGTGCCGCGCTTCCCTATATGCTTATTCTTTGGGTGTTCATATACATCCTGAGCTACTATTTGATCCGATACTGGAGCCGCGCGCAGAAAAACGCATCCGGGAGTTGAGGGGGGGCCTTAACAGATGGGAAATACGAATCCGATTGCCAAAATTCTAAAAAATTCGGCGTTGCTCTTGTACGCCTTGTTTGCCTTGTTTCCGCTGTTTTGGATGCTGCTCATTTCGTTCAAGCACGACCGCGAGATGTTCAACACCATTTTCGTGTTCAACCCGACGCTGGAAAACTATCGGGTGCTGTTTTCCACCGGTGAGTACATCGGCTACTTCATGAATAACGTGTTTGTCAGCGTAGGAGCGGTTCTGCTGTCGCTGGCGGTGGGCGTGCCCGCGGCCTATGCGCTGGCCCGATTCGATTTCAGGGGTAAAGAAGATTTGGCGTTTACGTTCCTGTCTTTTCGGTTTGCGCCTGAAATGCTCGTCATTCTTCCTTTGTTCCTGATCTACCAAAAAATCGGCTTGTACGACACCGCATTCGGCCTCATCTGGGTGTTTCAGTTGATTTCGCTGCCATTTATCATTTGGATTCTGAGAGGCTACTTTGAGGATATTTCTCCCGAAATCGAGCATGCCGCAAGGGTCGACGGATATTCCTGGTGGCGCGTGTTTCTGAAAATCAACATGCCCCTGATCAAGCCGGGCATGGTTGCGGCGGCGCTGCTGTCGTTTATCTTCGTCTGGAACAACTTCACCTTCACCTTGCTGCTCGCCGGCCAGGGTGTCGTCACCACGACGGTGGCATCTTTAAAATACATCTCTTCCGACACGGTTCATTACGGACAGATGGCGGCCGCGGTCACCATTGCGGCGCTGCCGGAAGTGCTATTGGCATTGCTGATCCAGAAGCACCTGGTTCGCGGCTTGAGCATGGGTGCGGTGAAAGGCTGACAACAAGGGAAAGGAGGAGAGCCGATGGCGGATATCGCCCTGAAGCAGGTTACCAAGAAATTTAAAAAAAATACGGTGCTGAGCGGAGTCAGCATCGACATCAAGGACAAAGAATTCTTTGTCATCTTCGGGCCGGCGGGTGCAGGCAAGACCACCTTGCTTAATCTGATCGCGGGCATCCTGGTGCCCGAGGAAGGCGTCATCACCATAAAAGGCAATGTCGTCAATTCGCTGGAGCCGGAGCACCGCAACGTGGCAATGGTGTTCGAGAACTACGCTTTGTATCCTCATTTGACGGTGTTTGAAAATATCGCTTCCCCGCTGCGGAGTCCGAAGTACCGCCAGCCGGAGGGCAAAATCCGGGATGAGGTCGAACGGGTGGCCAAAATATTGCGCATCGACTGGTTGCTGCAGCGGCTCCCTTCCGAATTGTCGAACGGGCAGCGGCAGCGCGTCTCGCTGGGACGCGCGCTTGTCCGAAATCCGGAAGTGTTTCTGATGGATGAACCGCTGACGCACCTGGATGCCAAGCTGCGCCACCAGATGCGGGCGGAATTCAAGGAAATGCAGGCCAATCTCAATACTACGACAATCTACGTCACGCACGACTATCTGGAAGCGCTCAGCCTGGCTGACCGCATTGCCGTTCTGAATCAAGGCAGAATCGAACAGATCGGCACGCCGGACGAAATTTACTACCGGCCCGCCACCGAATTCGTTGCGGAAGCGTTCGGCGAACCGGAAATCAATATTTTGACCGCCGATCTGGTGAGCAAGGACGGATCGATGCATCTGAATTTGCTTGGCGACAGCGATCATTTTGCGGTTCCCGGCCGGGTGAGGCAAGCGCTGGAGGAACACGGCGGGGATACCGTTCGGGCGGGGTTCCGTCCCAAGGACATCAAATACAACTTCACCGGCGATTCTTCCATGCTCCGCGCGACGGTATACAGCTTCGAACCGCTCGGCGCGAAAGCGATTTTGACGGTTCAAGCCGACGGGCAGTTGATCCGGCTGATCGCGGCTGCGGATTTGGACGCAAAGCCGGACCAGCCGATCTATCTTAAGTTCAACATGGAGGAAGCCATCTTTTTCGACAGCGGAACCGGACGATTCATTGCGAGAGCCGGAGAGAAAGGGGTGCGTTCCGTTGGCTGAACTGGTGATCCGGGATTTGAACAAGACGTACATGAAGCAGAAAGAACGGATTCATGCCGTCAAATCATTGAATTTGACTGCCCGCGACGGAGAGTTCATCGCATTCCTCGGCCCATCCGGCTGCGGCAAGTCGACCACCCTGCGCATGATCGCCGGTCTGGAGGATATCACTTCCGGGGAAATCGAGATCGGCGGAACGGTGGTCAACCACCTGCATCCGAGCAAGCGGAACGTGGGCCTCGCGTTCGAGAACTACGCGCTTTATCCTCCGCTGACGGTGTACGACAACATCGCTTTCAATCTGCGCGCAAAAAAGATGCCGGAGGAGGAAATCAAGCGCGAGGTCGGGAAAATCGCGGAGCTTCTCCATATCACTTCGCTGCTTGACATGAAGCCGGCGGCTCTGTCAGGAGGACAGAAACAGCGGGTCAACATCGCCAGGGCGATCGTGCGGAAACCGGGCATTCTGCTGCTGGACGAACCGTTATCCCATTTGGACGGCAAAATGCGCCAGAGCATGCGCACAGAGCTGAAACGTCTGCATACCGAAATCAAGTCGACCAGTATCATCGTGACGCATGACCAGTCGGAAGCGATGGCGCTTGCCGACCGGATCGCTATTATTAACGAAGGCGTCCTGCAGCAGTTCGGTACCCCGCTGGAAGTATACAATCATCCGGTGAACGAGTTCGTGGCCGGCTTTATCGGGGAACCGCCGATGAACCTGTTTACCGTCCACGCCTTCACGGCGAAGTCGGGCAAAAAGATGTTCCGCATCGAAGATTCGCTTCTGGAATTCGAGGTCCCCGCCGCCTACCGGGAAAAGGTGAGAGACAGCCAGCCGTACCGATTCGGCATCCGGCCGGCCGACATCTATATCGTCGGCGGAAGCGACCCGCACACGATCAGCACCAAGGTGACGATCTTCGAGAGCCTGGGCGAAGAATGTCGTGTCCATATCCGGGTGGGTGAGACGCTGCTCAGCCTGGTCACCGGGGAAGACGTCCAATACCGGACGGGGGACCCGATCCATCTGCTGTTTCGGGAAGACCGGATTCACTTGTTCGACCCGAGCAGCGGCAATCGCATTCAATAAACGAACATGGGGGAATGAAAGATGGCGACTGCAATTCCGGAAAAAATGAGAGCGGTTGTGGCGTATGCCCCGGGGGATTACCGGCTTGAAACAGTGGACACCCCGAAGGCGGGACCCGGTGAAATTCTGATCAAGGTGGAGGCGTGCGGCATTTGCGCCGGCGATGTCAAGGCGTATTTGGGGGCGCCGAGCTTCTGGGGGGACGAGACGCAGCCCGCTTATATCAAGGCTCCCGTCATCCCCGGCCACGAGTTCATCGGCCGTGTGGTCGAGCTTGGGGAAGGCGTAACCGGATTCGAAGTCGGGGACCGGGTTATTTCCGAACAGATCGTTCCGTGCTGGGAATGCCGCTTCTGCAAGCGCGGGCAATACTGGATGTGCGAGAAGCACGACCTGTACGGCTTCCAAAACAACGTCAACGGCGGCATGGCTGAATATATGAAATTTACCAAAGAGGCGATCAACTTCAAAGTGCCGGAGGATCTGCCGATCGAGGCCGCCATCCTGATCGAACCTTACGCCTGCTCGTTCCACGCCGTTCAGCGCGCCCAAATCCAGCTGGGAGACTTTGTCGTTCTTTCGGGTGCGGGAACGCTGGGTCTCGGCATGGTCGGCGCGGCGCGTCTGGCGGGTCCCGGCAAACTGGTCGTGCTGGACCTGCATGACGACCGGCTCGAGCTGGCCAAAAAGTTCGGCGCCGACATCGTCATGAATCCGAGCAAAGTGGATGTCGTGAAAGAAATCAAGAACATGACGGACGGCTACGGCTGCGATATCTACATCGAAGCGACCGGCCATCCGAAATCCGTCGAGCAAGGTCTTTCCATGATTCGCAAACTGGGCCGGTTCGTGGAGTTCAGCGTATTCAAGGATCCCGTTACGGTGGACTGGAGCATTATCAGCGACCGCAAAGAACTCGACGTCCTCGGCTCCCATCTCGGACCGTATTGTTATCCGCTCGTTATCGAAGGCATTGCATCGGGCAAGCTGCCGACGGAAGGCGTCGTCACGCATCAGCTGCCGCTGGAACAGTTCAAGGATGGTTTCGAACTCGTCCAAAGCGGCAAAAACTCGCTCAAAGTCATATTGGTTCCTTAAATCTGAAGGGTGGCAGCAAACATGAAAGTCGCATTGGGGAGCGACCATAACGCCTACGACTTGAAAGAAACAATCAAGAAGTACCTGGAACTTCATAACTATGAGATCGTCGATTATGGGTGCTACAGCTGCGATGCGGTCGATTATCCCGATATCGCGTTTCAAGTTGCGCTCGACCTGCGGAAGGGCGAATTTTCAAGGGCGATTCTGCTCTGCGGCACGGGAATCGGCATGGCCATCGCGGCGGGCAAAGTGCCGGGCATCCGGGCGGCGCTCTGTCACGACACCTATTCGGCGGAACGCGCGCGCAAAAGCAACAACGCTCAGGTATTAACCATGGGGGCCAAGGTGATCGGCCCCGAGGCTGCTTTGAAAGTGGTGGAGGCATGGATGAACGCCGAATTCGAAGGCGGCAATTCCAGCCGCAAGGTCAACAAGATCATGGAAAAAGAACAGGAGTTTATAAGTCCAGCGGTAAGATGTCAAGTCCCTGATTCGTGAGAATTGGAAATTTTCTTGGCTGCAGAGCGCAGGAGTCAGGGAAAATGGCAGCACCAAACTAAACCCAGTCGAAAATCGAATCAGTTACCAGATTTTAACTGGGAATTCGTGAAGGACTTTGGCAAAGGAGGAGTTAATCCTTCGCAGTCGTCACCTTCCTTCGAGGCGTGTAGAGTTGGCCGTTGCGTAGCAGCACATCGACCAGACGCACAAGTTTTCTTGCCGTTAAGACGAGGGCGCGTTTGTGTTGGTGCTTGGGTACTTCGTTGTACTTCTTCCGGTAGTACTCGCCGAATTCCGGATCGCGGTTTTTCACCGAGTTGGCAGCTTCAACCAGGTAGTACCGCAGGAATCGGTTGCCGGAACGAATGCGTTTGGTATCCTCAGCCTCAAACGGGCCGGACTGATGCCTACGCCAGGTGAGACCGGCGTACTTGGCCACAGCGGCTTGATCGCTGAACCGGTCGATGTCGCCGATCTCCGCCAGAATGCCGGCGGCGTACACCCGGTCGATGCCCGGAATGGAGCGAAGGCATTTGGCGCCTGAGATGCCGGCCAGAATGCGTTCGATCGCCTTGTCGAGCTCCTTGAGCTGGCTCTGGATGCTTCGGATGGCCTGAATCGACGTGCCGAGCACCAGATCGATGGAATCCTCGACGACCTTGGAAAGGCGGTACGAGGCCCGGGCGGCTTTCTGAATGCACCGGGCGACATGCTCGGGATCAGGGAAACGGTTCTTTCCCTTCTCGCCTGGATCATCGCAGATCGTCTGCGTTTCGGCAGGCTTACCACGACCATCGTCATGCAGGAACAGTACATCGCGCTCCAACGGCTGACCCGTATGCGGTTCCATTTGGTCCATAACCTGACGCGCGAAAAGCAGTACTTCCTGCAGAATCTGTTTTACAAATGCAACGCCTTTCGTTCCGAGGTCGACAGCAGCGTCTTCGGCCATGCCATCATGGAGATGCTCTCGGAGAAGTACAGCCTTGACGAAATCGCGGGCATGGAGGTCGCCGACCTGGCCGACTATCATCGATACGATCAGTCTTGTCCAGATCGGCGTAGGCTTCCCTGAACTTGTTAATGAGTTTCGGATTGATGGTAAACACCTTGGTGTTCCGCTGTCTGAGCGATTCATCCTCATGCAGGTACATGGCCGGATGCCAGCTGTAGACTGAGGTTGCTTCAAGTCCGATATGGATCTCGGAAGACGACAGCTTGTCCGATGCAGCGACGATGCGGTCGCGCAGGCGCGAAGCACCGTTCAGATCGTTTTTTACCTTCAGTGTCTCGAGCGTATCGCCTTCCGGGTTCATGAAACACGCTTCCAGTTCTTCCGAACTGACGTCAATACCGACAAACAGCTTCAAGTGGAATTCCTCCTTTCTTCGAGGGATTCAGGGAACAGACTCTCCGGGATGCCTCCGGCGCACTCGCCGATCAGTCACCCTCGCGTATGAGAACATACTTCGGTCCATGAGCTGCCCCGGCGCTGCCACTGCCGGGCATGGGTTGCCGAAGGGAACAGCCAGCGGGTAAGAAGTTCGAGCGAGAGCCGGAGAAACAGACTTAGCGTGTAGTCGAAGCTACAGGAGCGAGACGAATTTCCCCGAATGGACCCTAAGTTCCATTGTCCGGAGACATGCCGGAAAGTCCAGTCCCTGACTGCAATTTTCAAAGAGCAAGCTGGAAATTTTGAAGGCGTCCTCCAGTCTCCTTTGGGACTGGAAATAGACTCACAACTGCCTTCGAAAAATACTATACGAGGAGCGGGGACGATGAAAAAGCTGATCAACAATCCAACTGCAGTTGTTGAGGAAATGCTTGAGGGCTATGTCGCGGCCTATTCCCGGTATGTGCGGCAACTTCCGCAAAATCCGCGGTCTATCGTGAGCGTAAACACGGTGCGGCCCGGGAAAGTCGGCGTAATCTGCGGCGGCGGCTCCGGCCACGAACCGTCGTTTCTCGGACTGATCGGCAAAGGGATGATGGACGGCGTTCCGGTCGGCAACATTTTTGCTTCCCCGCCGCCGGATCCGATTCTCGAAGTGACCAAAGCGGTCGACACGGGAGCGGGCGTTCTCTATTTATATGGAAATTACGCCGGCGACTGCATGAATTTCGATATGGCTGCTGAATTGGCAGGAATGGAAGGCATTCGCGTCGAAACCGTCAGAATCACGGACGATGTCGCTTCCGCTCCAAAGTCCGAAGAAGAAAGAAGGCGCGGCATCGCGGGAGATTTTCTCGTCTTCAAAGTCGCCGGGGCCGCGGCCGATCTGGACTACAACCTGGACGAAGTGGTCAGGGCCGCTTCCAAAGCCAATCAAATGACGAAGACGATGGGCGTCGCCCTGAGCCCGTGCCATATTCCCCAGACGGGCCTGCCGAGCTTCGAGCTCGGTGCGGACGAGATGGAGATCGGACTCGGCATTCACGGGGAGCCCGGAATACAGAGAGGAAAAATCAAACCGGCGGATGAAGTGGCGGACGATCTGCTGGAACGCATATTTGCGGATATGCCTCTGTCCAAAGGCGATCGGGTCGTGGTGCTGGTGAACGGATTGGGATCGACGACCTACATGGAACTGTTCATTATGTTCCGCCGGGCCGCGCAGGTGCTGGCTGACAAAGGGATCGAAATCCACCGCTCCTATGTAGGCGAGTACGTCACATCGCTGGAGATGGGCGGATGCTCGATTTCCCTCATGAAGGTGGATGACGAACTGGCTCGCCTCATCGATCACCCGGCCGATTGCCCCATGTTCGTCCAGATGTCGTAAGACTCGTAAGGAGGAGTATCATGAAACTGACGAGTGCGGATTTCATTCAGGCGCTGCATCACATCGCGGACCGGATCGAACGGGAGAAAGAGTATTTGTCCGATCTGGACCGGGCCGTCGGTGACGGGGATCACGGTGTCACGATGTCCATCGGATGGCAGGCCGTCAAGGCCAAATTGGCGGAATTCAGCGAAGAGAGCGGCTGCGGGGAGATCAGCAAGGCGGCGGGCATGACGTTCCTTAACGCCGTCGGTTCTTCCGTCGGTCCGCTCTATGCGACGGCCTTTCTCCGGGGCGGCGCGGTTCTGCAGGACAAGACCGAACTGAGCGACGACGATGTCATGCAGTTCTGGATCGCCGCCGTGAACGGCATTCTCGACCGCGGCAAAGCGCAGCCCGGGGATAAAACGATGGTGGACGCGTGGTACCCGGCCATGAAGGCGATGGAGTCCGGCCGCGCGGCGGGCAAAGATTTGACGGCCTGCCTGGAAGACGCGGTGCGGGCGGCGGAGGAGGGAGCGAAGGCGACGGCGGGGATGCTTTCGCAGAAAGGCCGATCCAGCCGGCTCGGGGAACGTTCCGTCGGTCATCAGGATCCCGGAGCGACATCGGCTTATATGATTCTCGACAGCTTTTATCAATACGTCAAATCGCTGGCCGGTTGATTCCTTGCGGTTTACCGCGCCATGCGCGCGGTGATCCGGCAGCAAAGCAAGACCCGGAGGACGGACGCCTGATCGAAGGCGCCGCTTCCGGGTCTATTTATTAATGAGCTTTCTATATTAGCTGTGTTTAGGTTTGCTGTTGTTTTTTCTTGTTCATTGGGGTTAGGCGGCAAACCGTGCTTGTCGTAGACTGGTTTCGGTCTCAAACGTGCTGGGCGTGC